>Ga0307373_10000642_pt1 | contig 67286 bp, 44 predicted proteins | sample OX2MG_FD_202534 | JGI IMG/M metagenome (GOLD analysis project Ga0307373, IMG submission 202534) | Soil microbial communities from Risofladan, Vaasa, Finland - OX-2 | ecosystem: Environmental > Terrestrial > Soil > Coastal area > Acid sulfate soil | place: Finland: Risofladan, Vaasa | collected... | reverse complement strand
GAGCGCCCCATGCGCGTGGCCGGCGCGTTCGGCGCTGGTCTGCACCGCCTCGGCGAACTGCTCGGCGAACCGCGTCACCTGCGTCCAGTCGGTGTACTCGTGGTCGCGCGAGGTATCGGTGGACTGGCCCTCCTTGCGGCTGATGCGCTTCATGAACCAGCGCAGGGCGAAGTTGTACCTGGTGAACGCGATCGTGCCGGCAAACGACGCGGTCATGGACGGCTGCCAGCCGGCGCCGTGGCAGAACTTCTCCAGCAGCCGTTGCGCCGCGGCGCGCTCGAGCGGGTTGTCGCTGCCCGCCGACCCGCTGACGGCGAAGAACGCGCTGGGCATGGCATTGAGCGCGGCGGCGTGGCGGCGCACGAACGCGGCGACGTACTTCTGGTACCCCTGCATGATCAGGGACGCGCCCACGAGCACGCCGTCGAATTGCGCAGGACGGAGACCCGCGGGCAACCGGTCGCCGGCGAGGAGCGTCACGTCGAGTCCGCGTTCCACGAGCAACTGCCGGATGCGACCGGCGATGCGGGCCGTCTGGCCGTAGCTGGTGCCGTACACGATGAGGATCCTTGGCGGCGACATGCGTCCTCCCGGGTAGAGCGGCGCCGCGCAGGGACGCCGCGGGGTCTGCCTGAACGTTAGGCCGCGGGGGCGCGACCGCCGCTCGGGGATTCCCGGGAAGCGGTGTGGCGCTTTCCCTCACGCCGGCCCCCGGGCCGCCGAGTACATTTCCGCTCGACCCAACGTGGCGCGCCCGGTGCCGATCATCCAGACGCAGCACCTCACCAAGCGGTACGAGCGGCTGGTGGCCGTGGACGATCTCAACCTCGACGTGGAGGAGGGAGAGATCTTCGGTCTGTTGGGGCCCAATGGCGCGGGCAAGACGACCACGTTGCTCACGCTGACCACGCTCATCCGCCCCACGTCGGGCACGGCGACGATCAACGGCTTCGACATCGTCCGCGAGCCGGGCCGGGTGCGGCAGTCCATCGGTATCGTGTTCCAGGATCCGAGTTCGGACGACATCCTGACCGGCTACGAGAACCTCAAGGTGCACGGCATGCTGTACGGCATGCCGGTGGCGCTGCGCGAGCGGCGCATTGGCGAGGTGCTGGAGCTGGTGGAGCTCACCGATCGCAAGGACGATCTGGTGAAGAAGTATTCGGGGGGCATGCGGCGCCGCCTGGAGTTGGCGCGCGGATTGATGCACGATCCCAAGGTGCTGTTCCTGGACGAGCCCACGCTGGGGCTGGATCCGCAGTCGCGCGAGAAGGTGTGGGAGTACGTGGAGAACCTGTCGCGCCAGAAGAAGATCACGGTGATCCTCACCACGCATTACATGGAAGAGGTGGACCGGCTGTGCGACCGCCTGGCGATCATGGACAGCGGGCGGATCGGCGCGCTGGACACGCCGGCCAATCTCAAGCGCGTGATCGGCGGCGACATCGTGGCCATGCGGGTGCGCGAGCCGGATCTGGACGCGCTGGGGCGGATGCCCTTCGTGCAGAAGGTGGAAGCCAAGGGGCCGCTGGTGATGCTCACCGTGACCGACGCCAGCGAGCATCTGGCGGAGCTGCTCCGCGCCGTGAGCGGCGTGGAGGCGGTGGAGGTGCGCTCGCCCACGCTGGACGACGTGTTCCTGCACTTCACAGGGCGAGCCATCCGCGAGGGATCGCCCGAAGGTGGGTGGGCCGAACGCATGATGCGCCGCCGGTGATGCGATGAACGACCTCAACGGCGTGCGCGCCATCTGGTACCGGGAATACAAGGTGTTCCTGCGCGAGAAGTCGCGCATCGTGGCGTCGATCGTGAACCCGGTGCTGTGGCTGTTCATCTTCGGCGGCGGGCTGGGGAGCAGCGTCTCCATTCCCGGCACCAACTACCAGGCGTTCATCTACCCGGGGATCCTGGCGCAGGCGGTGCTGTTCTCGTCGATCTTCTTCGGCGTGTACATCGTGTGGGATCGCAAGGTGGACTTCCTCAAGGAAGTGCTGGTGGCGCCGGTGTCGCGCACGGCGATCTTCGTGGGCAAGGTGGTGGGCGGGGCCACGGACTCGCTCCTCCAGGTGATGATCCTGTTGCTGCTCGGCGTGGCGCTATCCGCCACGGGGACGATCACCGGGCTGCGGCTGGACGCGGCCTCGCTGCTGCTGGCGTTGGTGGTGCTGGCGATCACGACGGTGGCGTTCGTGAGCGTGGGGCTGATCATCGGGTCGCTGATGGAGAGCCCCGAAGGGTTCCAGTTGATCTCGAGCTTCGTGGTGTTCCCGATCTTCTTTCTGTCGGGGGCGCTGTTTCCCATCGGCAAGCTGCCCGCGTGGCTGGCGCCGTTCACGTTGCTCGATCCGCTCACGTACGCGGTGGATGCGCTGCGCCGGCTGATGCTCGGTACGTCGCAGTTCCATCTGGCGTTCGACGTGGGCGTGCTGTGCGCGTTCACCGTGTTGGTGATCGCGGCGGGGACGTACGCGTTCGAGCGGATGAAGGTGTAGTCGCGCTGATTGCGCGGCCGCTGGACCCTGGCCGTTAACCCTTCGAATTGGCGGTTGTGCTCCCCCCAAGCTGTCAGCTAAATGACAGTGCAACATCCAGTTGCGCCGGTGTATACAATCACGTGGACGGGCTGGACAGAGCCGGTCGCAATGGGTAGGGTTCCCCCAAGGGAGGAGGTGGCCATGCGCAACACTTTGTCTTCATCACTGCTGCTCGGTGCGGCGTGCGTACTCGCGCTGCAGACGGCCGTCGTGGCGCCGGTTGGCGCGCAGGATGCGACGGCCGCGCAGGGGCAGCCGGCGGCGTTCTCGGTGGACCAGCTGGACAATCTGGTGGCGCCGGTGGCGCTGTATCCCGATCCGCTGCTGGCGCAGGTGCTGCTGGCGGCGACGTTCCCGGATCAGATCCAGGAGGCCGCGCAGTACGTGCGCGCCAACGGGACCGACGGCATCGACGGCCAGTACTGGGACGTGAGCGTGAAGGCCGTGGCGCACTATCCGTCGATCCTCAATACGATGGACACGCGGATCGACTGGACGACGTCGCTGGGCCAGGCGTACGCCAGCCAGTCCACCGACGTGATGCAGGCGGTGCAGCACATGCGGCAGCTGGCGCAGGCGCAGGGCAACCTGCAGACCACGGCGCAGCAGCAGGTGGTGGCCGATGCCGGGAACATCCAGATCTGGCCGGCGCAGCCGCAGGTGATCTACGTGCCGGTGTACGACCCCTCGGTGATCTACTGCCAGCCGGTGTTCTACCGCGCGGGGTTCAACTCCTATTTCAGCTTCGGCGTCGGGTACCCGATCGGCGCGTGGTTGATGTACGACTGGGATTGGCCGGCGCGGCGGATCGTGTACACCGGATGGTACGGCGGCGGGTGGATCGCGCGGTCGCGTCCGTACGTGCGGCTGAGCGGCGTGTACGTGAACCCGAGTTACCGGCGCATCGACTACGATCGCAACGTGGTGTACCGGCATCCCGACTACAACAACATCCATCGCTACGATGCCATCCATCGCGGGGTGAACTACAACAACCTGATGGCGAGCAACGGCCCGCGGTACGCGGTGCCGCGTGACGGGCACGGCGTGGTGTCGCGTACCGGCGGCTATCGGCAGCCGGTGTTGGTGACCACCGGCACGCACGAGCGGAGCGCACCGGCCACCTGGTCGGGCACCCCGCGCCGGTATCCGGAGGCCGGCACCCGCACGGCGCAGCCGCGCTACACGCCGGCGCCGCAGGTGTACCAGCGCAACGCGCAGCCGCGTTACACGCCGGCGCCGCAGGTGTATCAGCGCAATGCGCAGCCGCGTTACACGCCGGCGCCGCAGACGTACGAGCGTACGGCGCAGCCACGTTACACGCCGGCGCCGCAGACGTACGAGCGTACGGCGCAGCCGCGCTACACGCCGGCGCCGCGGTCGCAGCCGGTGTACCGTGCTCCGTCGCGCCCGGCGTACTCGGCGCCGCGGGCTCCGGCGCCGAGCGAGCAGCACCGCAGCGCGCACCGCGGCGGATGAGTCAGCGGCCGATCCAATAGTTGACCTTGAGCTGGAAGACGTTGATCGGGCGGTCCTGGAACAGGGCCGCCCGATCGCGTCCCAGATCGAAGCTGCCGTCCACGCTGGACCCCGAGCGCTGCTGCTGCCACACGAGATAGATCGTGGAGCCGGGCCGGTACTCCCACCGCAGCACCGCGTTGCCGCGCAGCGACGTGTATGAGAAGTCGGGGTTGGCAAAGCTGAACGCCGGCGCCGGGCCCGCGCCGTCCGGGTCCACGACGTACGTGGTCACGGCGCCGGTGCCGTCGCGCTGAGCGGCGATCGTGCCCACGTCGCGCCCGAAGACGCGCTGGGCGAGCGTGCGCGGCGCGCCGTATTCCGAGAACGCGTAGTAGTGGCCGCTGGCGAAGTAGGGCTGGAGGTACAGCTCCAGCGTGAGGTCCGGCGTGAACGTCATGTTCAGCCGCGTGTCGAGCGACAGCGACGTGGGATGGATGGTCGAGAGCACGTATCGCGCGCCGGCGAATGCCGAATCGGTGGGGTCGCTCGCGCGGGTGACGTACTGCAAGCCCTTGCCGTTCTGATACGTGGGGGTGAAATCCACGTTGGCATTGGGGCCCAGCTTGAAGGTCACGCTCGGCGTGACGTAGAAGCTGGTGTTGAGCGCGCCGACACCCGTGGCCCACTCGCCGTTCACGCCCCATACCACTTCCTGGCGGTTGTCGCTCGTGAGGCCGACGCCCAGGTCGTTGTAGCCCGGACGCTTCACCACCGGCCCGCCACGCAGCATGGTGGGGTCGTATACGGCCGGGTGGTGGATGCCGTATGAGCGGAGATTCCAGTAGTTGAGGAACTCCATGCCGAAGTATGCCTGCTGCTGCAGATCGGTGCGGTCGCCCTCGTAGTCGAACTGCTCCTGGCCGCCCACGATGGACACGATGTTGCGATACCAGGCGCCGGGCACGGTCCACTGCCGCGCCAGGTTGGCGCTCACCCAGTAGTAGTCGGCCCGCGAGAGGTACGAGATGTCGTTGACCTCGAACCCCGGGCTGCGCGCCGCCTGGCTGAACTCCCACAACCAGTTGCCCGCGTCCTTGGCCACGCGGGCGTAGGCGCCGTAGCCGCGTAGTTCGGTGGCCGTGGAGTCGAAGCGTGTGGTGAAGAGCCCGTCGCGCACGGCGCCGCGATCGGGGCGCTGGAAGTAGTGCGCGCTCGATTCCATGGTGCGGGCAATGGCGCTGGCCGATCCGCCCACGTCGGACAACGCGATCTGGGCCCGTACGTCGTACGTCTGGTCGTCCCAGTAGTGGTGCATGTCGAGGCCGGCCGACTGGGCGCGGTCGCGCAGGTAGGAGCGCAGCATGGGGTCGTCCAGGCGCCGCTCGGTGGACGTCACGATGCCGCCGACGATCGTGTTGCCGCCCTGGTAGTCGCGCTTGACGCGCCCCACGAAATAGTTGGTGAGCGGTTCCACGGGCTGCAACAGCGTCGGGCCGTTGAGCGCCGTGCGATAGCGCGCCGTCTCGCTGCCGGTGACGGCGTCGAGCAGGCCCACGGTGAAGCCGTTGGCGGTGCGCCCGGTGATCTTGGCCGCCCCCAGGATGCGCGTGGCATCGGGCACGTCGGAGAACAGCGAGGTGTTGGCCACCGAGTCGCCGAGTTGCGGCGCGCGGCCGATGCGCCGCGAGTAGAACAGGTCGAGGCTGCTGTTGTTGCTGCAGAACATGCAACTCGTGCCGCCGAAGCTGAACGCGCCGGCGCCGGCCACGAAGAACGGCCGCTTCTCGGGAAAGAAGGTCTCGAAGGCGGAGAGGTTCACGACGGCGGGATCGGCCTCGACCTGTCCGAAGTCGGGATTCACCGTGGCGTCGAGCGTCAGGTTGGAGGTGAGCAGATAGCGGAGGTCGGCGCCGACGCGCTCCGTGGTGGCGGCATTGGCGTGGAACGGATCGCCGGCGGCGGCGGCCGCGAACCGGTCGCCGGTGAGCACATACGGCAGTAGTTCCGCGGAGCGCGGCCGGTGGTCCACCCGGATGCCGGTGAGCGTGCCGTACTTGGCCGGGCCGCCGGTCTCGTTGGCGCGCGTGAAGGCCCACACGTCCCATTCGTTGAGGCGGTCCACGAACCGCTGGATCTGCAGGCCCCACGTCTGCAGCGAGTCGCGGGAGAAGCGGAGTTGCGAGTACGGAATGCGCAGTTCAGCGGTCCACCCGAGCGAATCCACGTGGGCCGCGCCTTCCCACACGGGATCCCAGGCGGGGTCGAGGTTGCTGCCGCCGATGGACAGCGCGTCGCCCTTCACGCCTTCGGGGTTGATGAGGAACACCGACTCGCCCAGGCGGTCGTGATAGGTGTCCAGGCGGAGCACGAGGACGTCGGACGTGACCGACGGCGCGCCGGTGCCGTTGTCGCCCTGGAGGGTGAGCAGCTGGTCGCGGCGGGCCAGGCGCTCGTGCACGCCGCGCGCGCCGAGGGTGTCGTACATGCGGGCGCCGATGTAGATGGCGTCGTCGTCGAAGAGAATGCGCAGTTCGGTGCGCTGCGTGGCCGCGGCGCCCTGCGTGGGCTGCGTCTGGTAGAAGCCGGTGATCGGCTTGGCCCTGGACCAGGCCGGTTCGTCCAGGCGGCCATCGATCGTGATCGCGCCCTGCCGGCGGGCGGCGAACGCGGTGCGCGCGATGTTCATCGCGGCCGGCGTGGGGGCCTGCGCGGTGAGACGGGTGGGGGAGAGCGCGGCGGCGGCCGCGGCGAGCGCGAGCGGAAGCGCCGAGCGCGAAACGCGGGGCGCGACGAGACGAAAGGACAAGGATGGTGGTGGCTGAAGGTGGTCCGCGTGGTGCACAGGGTGAGACGGCGCGACTCCGTGAATGGTTTGAACGGAGGGCGCCCGCGGATTGTTTCAGCACGGCTATGTCGCGATGGGCGGCGCGGTGTCGAGAGCATCGCGCACGCTCTGGGCGAGTGCGCCGACACGGAACGGTTTGGTGAGTCTCGGCGCGTTGGCGAGGGCGGGGTCGTCGACCGGGGCGCGGAATTCCGAATACCCGGACATGAACATTACGCGGATGCCGGGCCGCTGCCCGCGCAGTTGCGCGGCGAGCTCGTAGCCGCCCATGCGCGGCATGCGCAGGTCGGCGAGCAGCAGGTGGATCGGGCCGCGGTGCGCGAGCGCCACGCGCAGCGCCTCGTCGCCGTCCGCGGCGACGAGGACGTGATAGCCGAACGTCTCCAGCGCGCGGCGCGCGATCTCCCGTACCTGTGGCTCATCCTCGGCAAGGAGCACGGTCTCCGTGCCGGGCGCGCCGCGGCCGGCGACGGTGCGCGCGGGTTCGGCCCACGGCGCGGCGTCGTGCGCCGGCAGACACACGCGCACCATGGTGCCCGCGCCGAGGGCCGAGTCGATCTCGATGAAGCCGCCGAATTCGCGCACGATCCCGAAGCAGGTCGCGAGGCCGAGGCCGGTGCCCTTGCCCACTTCCTTGGTGGTGAAGAACGGCTCGAAGGCGCGCCGCTTGACCGCGTCCGACATGCCGGTGCCGGTGTCGGTGACGGTCAGCATCGCGTAGCGGCCGGCGGGCATGTCGCCGCGCGGCTCCGCCAGCTCGCAGCTGCCGGTGGCAATGGTGAGGCGTCCGCCGTCCGGCATGGCGTCGCGCGCGTTCACCGCCAGGTTGACGATCACCTGCTCGATCTGGTTGGGATCGGCGAGCACGATCGGGACGTCGTCGCCGGGGACGGTGAGCAGCTCGACGTCGGCGGCGAGCAGGCGGCGCAGAAGGCCGTCGAGGTCGGCGAGAGTGCGGCTGAGATCGAGCGGGTGCACGCTCGTCTTCTGGCGCCGGGCGAAGGTCAGCAGTTGGCGCGTGAGCGCCGCCGCCCGCTCGGCGGCGAACCGGATCTCGTCGAGATTGTCCTGCAGGTCGGCGCCGCTGCCGGCCATCTTGCTCAATTCCACGTAGCCGAGCACGGCGGTGAGGATGTTGTTGAGATCGTGGGCGAGGCCGCCGGCCAGGCGGCCGATGCTGTCCATCTTCTGCGTCTGGAGCATCTCCTCGCGCAGCTTGGCCTGCTCGGTGACGTCGAAAGCGAGTCCGATGGCGCCGTCGATGCTCCCGTCGTCGTCGTGGAGCGGCTCCACCCGCCATTCGAAGACGCGGCCGCGATACGACCCGTGGTGCTGGGTGGACTCGCCCTGGAACGCGCGGTCGTGCGCTTCCTCGAGGGCCGCGGTGACGTTGGGATCGTCGATGATCTCGCCGAACGTCCGGCCCGTGAGCTCGCCCGGTCGCAGCCCGATCGTGGACAGCCCGGAGCCCACCGACGAGACGATGCGCTGCCGCAGGTCGGTGGACCAGACGACGGCGGGGAGCTGGCGCACCAGGAGGCCGAGCCGCTCCTGGTTGAGGCGCAGCTCATCGTTGGCCCGGGCGAGGGCGGCGGTGCGCTCGACCACGCGATGCTCGAGGTTGTCGCGCGCTTCGCGCAGCGCGTGCTCGGCGCGCTCGCGGATCTCCACCTGATGCTCGAGATCGGCCGTGCGCGCGGCCACCTGGGCCTCGAGCACCCGCGCGTGCTCGCGCAATGCACGGCCGCGCAGGAACACGACGCCGGCCGTGACGCCCAGGGTGGCGACGCCGAGCAACACGAAGAACCACGGGGTCTGGCGGAACGGCGGGATGACGCGTAGCGACACCGTCGCGGGCACGGGGTTCCAGACGCCGCCGTCGTCCTGCGCCGAGAGCTGGAAGTCGTACGTGCCGCCGGGCAGGCTCGAATAGAACGCGCTGCGCCGCGTGCCGGCGTCCACCCATGCGGTGTCGAGGCCGAGCAGCCGATACCGGAAGCGGAGTTGGCGCGACGACCGGAACCGCAGCGACGTGAAGTCGATCTCGATCTGCCGCGTGCCGTGCGGCAGCGTGATCGGCCCGCCGAGCGGGAGCGCGCGGCCGTCGGCCAGCACCGACTCGACGCGCACCGGCGGCGGGGACGTCGGCGCCCGCAGCGCCCGCGGGTCCACCTCCACGAGCCCGTCGGCGCCGGGGAGCCAGAGGCGCCCGTCGGGCGACCGCCAGCCGGAGGAGGCGCCGGCGCTGTTGAATTCGGTGCTGAGCAGCCCGTCGGTCTTGTCGATGGTGCGCACGAAGATCGGTCCGGCGCGGCCGTCGGCGGCGTCGAGCAGCGCCCGCTTCTCGACGCGCTGCAGTCCGAACGACGAGGCGAGCCAGATGCCACCCTCCCCGTCGTCGAGCATCGTGAACGCATCGTTGAGCATCGACGCGCTGGCGTTCGCCAACGAGATGAGCCGGCCGTTGCGGAGCAGCCGCAGCCCGGCGCCCTGCGTGCTCAGCCAGAGCCGGCCGCTGTCGGGCAGCAGCGCGGTGATCGGCTGGCTGGTGAACGCGCCCGCCGCGCCTTCGAGGCTCACGCGGCCGTTGCGCAGACGATAGAGCGAATTGCCGGCCGCCCAGAGCGTTCCGTCGGTTGACTGCGCGAGGACGCGAATGGCGCGCGCGGCGGAGTCGCCCGGGAGCGCGATGGCGGCGAACCGGCCGCCGTCCAGACGATAGAGCCCCCCGGGGCCCCCGAAGTAGAGGCCGCCGTCGGCGGCCTGCAGGATGGCGACCACGTTGCCGGTGGGCGCGTTGGGGGCGTGGCTCCAGTCGTCCACGCGGCCGTCATGGAACCGCACCACCATGCCGGGGCGCACGCCGAGCCACACGCTGCCGTCGGCAACGGGCGCGATGACGCTGATGCGGCTGGTGGCGATGGCGGGATGGTCGCGCCACGTGGTGAAGGCGCGGCCGTCGAACCGCGTGAGTCCACCGGCGTTCGTAGTGAGCCAGATGTTGCCCGCGACGTCGCCTGCCACGCCCCACACCAACGGGTCGGGCAGTCCGTCGGTGCGCGTGTACGTGGTGACCGCGCGATCGTGAAAGCGATCGAGGCCGCCGCTCGTGGAGGCCCACACGTCGCCCTCGCGGTCGCGGAGGAGGTCGTTGACGCGGTCGTCGGTGAGTCCCTGGCGCTCGTCCAGCACCATGAAGTGCCCGTTGCGCCGCAGCGCGATGCCACCGCCCACCGTCCCCACCCAGAGTTCGTCGCCCGGACCGGTGAGCACGGAGAGCACATAGTTGGACGGCAGCCCGTCGGCCGTGGTGAAGATCCGGGCCTGGGGCGGCGCGCCCGGCGCCGTGGGCGGCGACAGTCGCACGAGCCCGGCCACGGTGGCCAGCCAGACGGCGCCGCTCGAATCGCGCACGATGCGGTTGATGCGGAACAGCGAGGGCGTGAGCTGTGGGATCGTGACGAGGGAATCGCCGGCGAGGCGAAACAGTCCATAGCTGCCCACGAGCAGACGCCCGTCCCAGTCGGCGCCCAGTGCGAGAGCAGGAATTCCGCGCTGGCCGACGCGCGTGCACCGCGAGCCGTCGATGCGACAGAGGCCGGCCTGGGTGCCGATCCACACCGTGCCGGCCGGGTCTTGGTAGATCGCGTTGACCTGATCGGTGGGCAGGCCCTGTGCCGTCGTCCATCGAGTGTAGGTGCCGTGGAAGAGGCGGAACACGCCGCCGCGCGCCGTGCCTGCCCAGAGCGCGCCGTCGCGGGACGTGGTGAGCGCGAGCACCCAGGGCGACGGCAGGGAATCCATGGCGGGTGGATCCATGCGCAGCGCCCGTTCGCCGTCGAAGCGCAGCAGCCCCTTGGTCGTGGCAAGCCAGAGATACCCGTCGGCGGACTGCACGGCCATTCCGATCTGCGCGCCGGGCAGGAGGTCGCGTTGCGCCCACGCTTCGTGCACCGGCGGCTGGTTTTCAGCCGACGGGACGGGCGAGTGACGGGACGCGGCCGATAGCTGCGCGTTGGCGCGGGCGGTGAAGCCGAGCGCCAGCGCAATGGTCCAGCGACGGATGGGCATCGTGGGCGGGGTCGGGGCGGGGCCCCGGCGGCGGGGAACGCGCAACGTCACATACGTTATCCGCTTGCCGGCGCGGGGACCAGGGTACGCCGGCGACACCCCCTCACTGCGCCAAGGAATCGCCGATTGCGCGGGACGGTGCTCCCGGGGCAAGCTACATTCATACATATAGAGGCCTACCGAGGGGGATTCGCGCATGACCGCCACCACCGCACCCACTGCCGGCCCGTCGAGCAGAGCCGGCGAACCGCACCTTGCCGCGCCCGACGTCAACCCGTCGTTCACGCGCGGCGTATTTCTGGGCGAGGTCCTCGAGGATCTCGTCTTTCCGTTTCCGGCGCTGAGCCCCGACGAGAAGGAGTCGCTGGACGCGATCCTCGGTTCGTTCCGGGCCTTCGCGGCCGACCACATCGACTCCGCCAAGTTCGACCACGACGCGCACTTTCCCGACGAGGTGCGGTTCGGGCTGCACGAGTTGGGGCTGATGGGGGTGAGCATTCCCGAGGCGTACGGCGGCTTCGGCGCCACGGCCAAGGTGTACACGCGGGTGTTCGGCGAGTTGGGCGGCACCGATCCGGCGCTCACCGTGTACTTCGGCGCGCACCAGTCCATCGGGTGCAAGGGGATCGTGCTGTTCGGCACCGAGGCGCAGAAGCAGCAGTACCTGCCCAAGTGCGCCACCGGCGAATACGTGGCGGGGTTCTGCCTCACCGAACCGGGATCGGGCTCCGACGCGCAGGCCATGAAGACCACGGCCGTGCCGAGCGCCGACGGCGCGCACTACGTGCTCAACGGCCAGAAGATCTGGATCTCGAACGCCGGCTACGCCGACATCTTCACCGTGTTCGCCAAGGTGCCGGTGGAGATCGACGGCAAGCCGAAGCAGCGGGTGACGGCGTTCATCGTGAACGCGCACGCCGAGGGGGTGCGGCTGGGCAAGCTCGAAGAGAAGATGGGGATCAAGGCCAGCGATACGCGGGCGGTGTTCTTCGAGAACGTGAAGGTCCCGATGGCCGACCGGCTGGGCGACGTGGGGCAGGGGTTCCACGTGGCGCTGGAGGTGCTGAATTCGGGACGGCTGGGGCTGGCGGCGGGCTCGGCGCGCGGCGCGCGGCGCATCATGCGCGAGGCGATCAAGTACGCCAACGAGCGGCAGCAGTTCGGCAAGTCGATCGGCTCGTTCGAGATGATCCAGAAGAAGATCGCGCTCAATGCCGCCGAGGTGTACGCGGCCGATTCGGGGGTGCAGCTGGCCAGCGGGATGATGGATCGCGGCGGGATCGACTTCTCGCTGGAGACGGCGGCGTGCAAGGTGTTCGCGAGCGAGCTGGCGTTCCGGGCGTCGAACGACGCAATGCAGATCGCGGGCGGCATCGGCTACTCCAAGGAGTTCCCGTACGAGCAGGCGGTGCGCGATTCGCGCATCAACCTGATCTTCGAGGGCACCAACGAGATCCTGCGGGCCCTGATCGCGCTGATGGGGCTGCAGCAGCCGGGCGAGCGGCTGAAGACGCTGGGCAAGGCGTTCAAGGACCCGATCCATTCGATCGGGGCGATCAGCCACTACCTGAGCGACCGCGCCAAGCGCCAGATCACCAAGCCCAGCTTCACCAAGGTGCATCCGGCGCTGGCCGGCGAAGCGGATCAGGTGGCCGAGCTGGTGCACAACTTCGCGCTCGGCGTGGAGGCGGCGATCATGAAGCACGGCAAGGCAATCCTCGACCGCCAGTTCCTGCAGGAGCGGATGGCCAACGCGGCCATCGACATCTTCCTGGCCACGGCGGTGCTGTCGCGGACCACGTGGGAGATCGAGCGCGCGGGCGGGCCCGACGCGGCCAGCGTGCAGCCGCACCTGGATCTGGCGCGCGTGTTCGTGCCGATGGCGTACCGGCGGGCGCGGCGCAACATCCGCGGCCTGCGGCACCACCAGGACGCGCGGGTGAGCGCGATCGCCAAGCACAGCCTGGAGACCGGGGAATTGGGGGTGGAGGCGGCCACGGACGAGTAGCGGTGATCCGGCGCCGGGCCCTTTCGGGGCCCGGCGCCGGATCATGAGTTATTTATTATGGTATGCGGTCTGGCCGGAACCGGCCGGCGGCCGTACATTGGCCGGTGAGCGCTCGACGGTGTTCTCCCCCCCAACCACCTCGCTCATGACTCGTCTGTGGCGGCGCCCCCTCGCGGGGCTGTTCGCGGCCCTGCTCGCTGCATCGTGTAGCGGAGGGGGCGGCTCGACCGACGGCAACGGCATGGTCACACCGCCGCCAACGCCGGTGCTCACCACCGTATCGGTGACGCTGTCGGCGGCGGCGGTGTTCGTGGGCTCCACCACCACCGCTTCGGCGGCGGGCGCGGATCAGAACGGCGCATCCATCGCCACCGGCACCGTGACCTGGTCGGTGGGCACGCCGAGCGTGGCCTCGGTGACGAGCGGCGGGCTGGTGACCGGGCTGGCCGCCGGCACCACGACCATCATCGCCACCGCGGGCGGCAGGCAGGGCCAGGCCACGCTCACCGTCAATCCCGTGCCGGTGGCGCGGGTGTCCGTGTCGCCGGCCTCGGCGACGCTCGTTGCCGGCGCCACGCAGCAGTTGACCGCGGCCACGCTCGACGCCAGCGGCAACGCGCTGTCCGGGCGCGTGGTGACCTGGACGTCGTCCGACGCCACCCGGGCCACGGTGAGCGCCGCGGGACTGGTGACCGCGGTCGCGGCCGGCACGACCACGATCACGGCCACGAGCGAGGCGCAGTCGGGGACGGCGGCCATCACCGTCACCGCCGCGGCGCCCGGCTCGGCGCCGACCATCGCGTCGATCGGGCCCGCCGTGATGACGCCGGGAGCGGCGGTCACGATCGCGGGCACCGGGTTCAGCGCCGCCGCGGCGGCGGATTCGGTGACGATCGACGGCGTGAGCGCGGCGGTGACGGCCGCCTCGACCGTGCAGCTCACGGTGACGGTGCCGTCGACGCTGCCGTGCACGCCCACGCACGCCGCGACCGTGCGGGTGACCGTGGGCGGACAGAGCGGAGCGGGAACGCAGACGCTGCGCGCGGGGACGCCCGAGACACTGGCCGTGGGCGGGTCGCTGGTGATCACGGCGGCCAGCGAGCTCGCGTGCCTGGAGCTGCCGGCGTCCAACGGCAGCTACGTGGTGAGTGTGTTCAACGACCTGCAGACGCCCACCTCGACAGCGGCGTTCCGTCTGGCGGGCGCGGCAAACGCGGCCGGGGCCGATCGTGCGGCGCCGGTGATGATCCGGCAGCGCATGCTGGCGCCGGCGGCAGCGCGCGCTCTCCCGGCCGATGCGGCGGGACCGTCCGAGAGCGCGGCGATGCACTATCGCGTACTCGAGGCCAGCCGGGCCGCGTACGCGATGCTGCGGGGGCACGCTCGCGTGGGGGCGCGCGCGGCGCGGGCCGCGGCGGGGCAGCCGGCGTTGGCCACCGTGCCGGTGGTGGGGGCCACGCGGGTCTTCCGCGTGAACCAATTCACCACGACCCTGAACTCCACCAGCACCTGCGCGTCGTACAAGGAGATCACGGCGCGGGTGGTGTACGTGGGAACCAAGAGCATCATGTGGGAGGACGTGGCGGCGCCGCTGGCGGGGACGATGGACTCCTACTTCACGCGCCTGGGCCAGGAATTCGACGCCACGATGTACCGGAGCGACTCCGCGTACTTCGGCGATCCGCTGATCACCGACCAGTACACCGATGCCGACCAGCATCTGGACATGGTGTTCACGCCGGCGGTGCCCACGGGGCTGGCCGGGTTCGTGATCTCGTGCGATCTGTTCGCGCGCGACTCCGTGAACAATCCGTCGAGCAACTTCGGCGAGTTCTTCTATGCCGTGGTGCCGACCGTGGCCGGCACGGGATTCACGGGCAACACCGCCGATTCGTGGCTGCGCACCATCCGGACGACCGTGGTGCACGAGGTCAAGCACATCGCGTCGTTCGGGGCCCGGCTCACCGATGGCGCCACCAGCTACGAGGAGTCGTGGCTGGAGGAGGGGATGGCGCGTGAGGCCGAGGAGGTGTGGCTGCGCAACAACATCTACCACGTGGCGTGGAAGGGCGACGCCGGCTATGCGGCCACGATGTACTGCGACGTGCGCCCCACCTTCCCGCAGTGTAACGGCGCGCCGTACGGCATCTACAAGCACTACATGACGCTGTATGCGGTGCTGCAGGCGCCGGGCGCGTCGTCGCTGTTCGGCCGCGTGGCCGACAACGACTTCAACTTCTACTCGCTCGCGTGGTCGTTCTCGCGCTGGGCGGACGACCGGTATGCCGCGTCCGACGCGGCGTTCCTGCGCGGGATCACGCAGGCCACCGCCACCACCGGCACGGCGAGCATCGCGGCGCTCACAGGGCAGTCGGTGGATCAGATGCTCGGGCACTGGGTGCTGTCGTTGTATCTGGACGGGCAGAGCGCGTTCGCGTCCAACGCCGACGTGCAATTCCCCACCTGGAACACGCGCGACGTGTACTCCGGAATGTCGGTGGACTTCCCCACGAACTTTCCGGTGAGCTTCCCGTTGTCGGCGCAGCCGCTGCCGGCGGGGACGTTCGCCGTGGACAACGCCGGCATTCACGGCGGCGCGTTCGCGATGTACCAACTCACGGCCAGCGCCACGGCGGGACAGACGCTCGCGCTCCTCGGCACGGGCGGAAGCGGGCCCGCCGCGTCGAGCCTGCGCATTGCCATCGCGAGGATCCAGTAATGCGCGGCATGATCGTGGGGCTGGCGTTGGCCGCGGCGGTCGGGTGTCATGCGCGCGGTCCGGGGAGCGCGGCGGTGCCGGCCGCCGTCGGGGCCGACACGCTGCGGGGCACGTTCGTGCTCGAGGGCAGCGACCCGGCGCCGGTAGCGGTGCTGCGCACCGCCGACGGCCGAGTGGAACTGGACAGCGTCCCCGGCGCCATGCGGGGTCTCGTGCAGTTGGACCTCTGGGTGCGCGGCGTGGCCGAGGCGGGCGGACGGTTCCGGGTGGAGGACTTCCTGGTGCGGGGCGCCGGCGGGGATCCGGCGTGGGACGGCACCGTGGAGCGCGCGGGGGCCGGGGTGGCGCTGCGGCTGCCGGACGGTGGGCTGCACGCGCTCAACGGCGTGCCGGCGGAGTTGGCGGGTCTCGTGGGCGCGCGGGTGTGGGTGACCGAGACGTCGGCGCGCACGGTGGCGTCGTACGGGGTGATCCGGTAAGCCGATCGCGGGGCGCCGTGCAACTTTCGCCGGAACGGGCGGTATCAGGAACCGTCATACCACTCCCTGAAACCGCGACCACCGCTCCGGCGGAGGAATGCCCACCATGCGTGCTCCCCTCACGATCGGCCATCGCGCGTCGCGCAGGCCGCCGCGCCCCGTTCGCCACCTTGGTCACGCGCTCGCCGCGACCCTGAGCGCGGTGACCGTGTCGGCGTGCGCATCGAGCGGCGCGCGGCTGCCCGACCAGAATCCGGCGCTCGTGGCCGCGGTGCACGCCGAGACGCGGATGGTCTCGGGTGAGACCACGTGGGTGTCGCGCGGACCGGGCTACGAGCTGGTGGGGTTCACCAAGCGCGACATCGCCGACGTGGACTCGGCCGTGGCGCGGCAGAGCCTCGTGTACTCGCAGCTGTTCGGCCAGGCGCCGCCCGAGGTGGCGGTCACCGTGCACCGGATCAGCTTCGGTCCCAAGGCGCCGGCGTATCAACCCGCGCCGCCGCTTCCGCCGGGCTCCGTGGAACCGGTGGTGGAGATCCCGATCATCGAGCCGTCGTCGCGCCCCGAGGGCAACGGCGGCCGCGGCTACGGCGGTGGGTTCGCGGTGCAGGGTGGCGCCAACGCTACCGAGCGCGTGATGCGCGCCTGGCTGTCGGCGCGGGCGTCGCAGCTGCTGGGGCATCCGTCGGTGCAGGGGGCCACCGGTCTGGTGGACGATCCGCGGGTGCCGAGCTGGGTGGAGACGCTCGTGCCGGCGCTGGCGGCCGACGAGAAGACCGTGGACGGGCTCTCGATGCGGATCTCGGCCAACGTGGACGCGCTGTTCCCGCTGCGGATGTTCTTTACGATGCCGCGTCCGCAGGCGGAGTACGCGCGAGGCGGCGAGAGCGGGGGCGCGGATCGCGGCGGCGCCGAGGGCCGCGGCGGCGAGGGGCGCGGTGGCGAGGGGCGCGGTGGCGAGGGCGGGGAAGGTGGCGACGGCGGCGGATTCGGCGGCGGGTTCGGGGGCATGGGCGGCGGCGGATATGGACGCGGCATGGGGGGCGGATACGGTGGCGGATACGGGCGCGGGGGCATGGGCCGCGGCGGGATGCCGCGCGGCGGCGGCGGGCGTCCCAACAACGCCGGCGAGTCGCAGGCGCTGCGCGGCGGCGCGATGTACTCGGCCGAAGCCACCGTGCTGGGCCGGTTCCTCATGACGCGCGAAGGCGCGCCGCTGATCGGGCAGATGGTGGACGCGCAGCTTCGCGGCAAGCCGGTGGACGACGTGCTCGAGGCGCAGGCGGCGGGTCCGCGGACGTTGGGCCAGCTCGACGACGATTGGCGGCAGTGGCTCGACTCGCGCGCCAAGGCCGGCAAGAGCAACTGAGCGGCGGGTTGCTAATGAAATCCTAGCGGGCGCCGCCGATTGACATGACCGCGGACACTTTTTTTACTGATGGGGTCCCATAAGTATTGCAACACGGCCCTTTATCAGAGTTATTCGATATCATGTCGCTCCTCTCGCTCGAGCGCGTGTCCAAGCGCTTCGACGGCCTGACGGCGGTGGACGGGGTGTCGTTCACGGTCGATCGCGGGCAGGTGGTGGGATTTCTCGGTCCCAACGGCGCCGGCAAGTCCACCACCATGCGGATGATCACGCAGATCTTCGAGCCCGACGGCGGGGAGATCCGATTCGACGGCGTGCCGCTGAGCCAGGCCGGTCGCGACGCCAAGCGCCGCATCGGATTCCTGCCCGAGAACAACCCGCTGTACGGCGAGATGCTCGTGACCGAGTATCTGGATTTCGTGGCGCGGTTGCGCGAACTGGCGGGCCAGGAGCGATCGCGCGCGATCGACGAAGCCGTGGCGTCCACCGGCATCGAGCCCGTGTTCCACCGGCCGATCGGCGAGCTGTCCAAGGGCTACAAGCAGCGCGTGGGGCTGGCGGCGGCCATCCTGCACCGGCCCGACCTGCTCATCCTGGACGAGCCCACCGAGGGGCTGGATCCCAATCAGCGCGTGGAGATCCGCCATCTGATCGCGCATCTGGGACGCGAACGCACGGTGATGCTGTCCACGCACGTGCTCCCCGAGGTGCAGCACACCTGCTCGCGGCTGCTGATCATCAATCAGGGGCGGCTGGTGGCCGACGGGTCGGTGGACGAGTTGGTGAGCCGGGCCACGGCGGGGGTGCGGGTGACGATCGAGGCGTCGGGCGCCGACGTGGGCCGCCGGGTGAGCGGGCTCTCCGGCGTGCGCGACGTGGAGGTGCAGGACGCGCCGCGCGGCCGCGTGCGGGTGAGCGTGTCGGCGTCGGGCGACACCGATCTGCGCCCGCACATCTTCGAGATGGCCAAGGCCGAAGGGTGGACGCTCTACGAGTTGCACCAGGAGACGGGCAGCCTCGAGGATCTGTTCCGGCAGCTGACGCACGGCGACGGGGCGGCGGCGCCGGCGGCGGAACGCGCGGAGGCGGCGGCATGATGGCGCGCATCTGGACGATCGCGCGCCGCGAGGTGAAGGCGCTGTTCGACCACCCCACGGGCTACGTGCTGCTGGTGGTGTTCGTGGCCGTCAACAACTTCCTGTACTTCCGCAACGCGTATCTGCTGGGCGTGGCCAGTCTGCGCTCGATGTTCGATCTGCTGCCGTGGATGTTCCTGTTCTTCGTGCCGGCGGTGGCCATGCGCACGTTGGCCGAGGACAACCGGAGCGGCGTGCTGGAGTTGGTGCTGGCGCAGCCGGTGACCGAGCTGGAGTTGCTGCTGGGCAAGTTCGCGGGGGCGGTACTGTTCCTGTGGATCGGGCTGGCGCTCACGCTGCCGGTTCCGGTGGGGCTGATGCTGGGCGCCCGGGTGCAGTGGGGGCCGATCGTGGCCCAGTACGCCGGCGCGGCGCTGTTGGCGATGGGGCTGGCCGGCGTGGGCGTGTGGGCGTCGAGCCTCACACGCAGCCAGATCACGGCGTTCATCCTCGCCGTGGCCGTGATGTTCGTGCTCACGCTGTTCGGGCTCGATCCGCTCATCGTCGGATTGCCGCCCACGCTGGGCGCGATCGCGGCGCGGGTGGGCGTGTTGTCGCACTTCCAGAACATCGGGCGCGGCGTGATCGATCTGCGCGACGCGGTCTACTTCTTCTCGCTGGCCGGCGTGTTCCTGGCGCTGGCGTACGGGGCGCTGCTGGGCCGTAAGCTGGCGCGGGCGGGCGAGACGCGGCGCCGCCTGCGGCTGGGCGTCGGCCTCGTGACGGCGATCGTGATCGTGGTGAACCTGCTCGGCAGCTACATCGACGGCCGCCTGGATCTCACGCCGGGGCACGAGTACACGCTGTCGTCCGGCACGCGGCAGATCGTGGGCCACCTGGACGACATCGTCACGATCAAGGAATTCGCGTCCGACGCACTGCCGGCGAGCATCTCGCTGCTCAAGCGCGACGTGGACGACCTGCTGAGCGACATCCGGTCGGCGGGGCACGGCAAGATTCGCGTGGTGGCGCAGGATCCGAGCCGCAACAAGAGCGCCGCCAACGACGCCCAGGCGCTGGGCATCGCGCCCGTGCAGTTCAACGTGGTGGGCAACGCCTCGCTGCAGGTGAAGCAGGGCTATCTGGGCCTGGCCATCCAGTACCAGGGCAAGACGGCCACGATTCCGTTCGTGAGCCGGACCAGCGACCTGGAGTACCGGCTGGCGGCGGCGATCCGTTCGCTGACCCGCGCCAACAAACCCGTGGTGGGGCTGGTCAATGCGTCGAGCGGCCCGGATGCGTCGCTCAACGACTTCCAGCACGAACTGTCCAAGTCGTACGACGTGCGTCCGTTCACCCTGGCCGACACGGCGCAACCGGCGGCGGACGTGAAGACGGTGATCCTCATCGGCGGCCCCGACTCGCTGCCCCCTGCGGCGCGCGCGCGGTATGCCGCGTTCCTGGCCCGCGGTGGCAGCGCGCTCGTGATGACCAGCGGCATGCTGCCGTCGCCGCAGATGCCGATGGCGATGCCGCAGCCGGTGGCGTGGAACGCGCTGTTGGCGCCGTTCGGCGTGTCGATTCCCGCCAACATGGTGTACGATCTCGCGTCCAACGAGATCATCCCGGTGCCGTCGTCGGTGGGGCAGGTGCTCACGCGGTATCCGTTCTTCGTGCACGCGCAGCCCGTGGGCCGGGCGGTGGCGGCGCAGGACGTGAGCGACATCATGCTCACCTGGGCGAGCAGCGTGGACACGACGGGCGCCAAGCAGGCGGCGGAGACGATCACGCCGCTGTTCGTGTCGAGCCGCGACGCGGGCATCGCGAGCGGCGCGACGTCCATCGATCCCTCGCGCACCTTCCCGCAGGACAGCCTGGGCACGCGGCTGCTCGCCGTGCAGGTGGTGCCCAGGGCCGAGGGCAAGGGGCCGGCGCCCGGCCGGCTGATCGTGGTGGGCAACACCGACTTCATCTCCGATCGCATCGAGCAGCACTCGCCGGAGAACCTCACGTTCGCGCTCAACGCCGTGGACTGGCTGTCGCAGGACGACGCGCTGATCTCCATCCGGTCCAAGGACCGCAGCCCGCCCACGCTGGCATTCACCAGCGCGGCCACGCGCAATGGCGTGAAGTACGCCAACGTGATCGGCGTGCCGGTGCTGATCATGGTGGCGGGCCTGATGGTGATGGAGCGCCGGCGGCGGAAGACGCGGGAACCCTATCGGCCGCTGGCCGCGGCGGCGGGAGAAGCGGCATGACCAACAAGCAACTGGTGCGCCTGGCAGGGCTGCTGGCGGTGGCGGTGATCGCGTGGGGCGTCCTGGCCTTTGCCAGGCACCATGGCGCCGACCGGCCGGCGGGGCTCGCGCTGGCCAAGATCGACACCGCGGCGGTGGACACGATCGCCCTCACCACGGCGCGCGATACGGCGACGCTGGCCCGCGCCGCGGACAAGACGTGGCGCGTGAACGGCCATCGGGCGGTGGCGGCGGACGTGCGGCAGTTGCTCGGCGCGCTGGCCGATACCACGACGTGGAGCGAACTCGCCGCCGAGAGCCGCGCGTCGCACGGCGCGATGGGAGTGAGCGCCGACAGCGGGCAGCGCGTGCGCGTCGCCGGCCAGGGCGGCACGCTGCTCGATCTGGTCAGCGGGCATCGGACCACCGACGGCACGGCGCTCTACGTGCGCCGGTCGGGCAAGGATCGGGTGTACGCGCTTCACGGATCGCTGGTCGAGGCGCTGTCGCACGGCCTGGACGATTGGCGCGACAAGACCGTCGCGTCGGTGGCGCCGGCGAGCGTGATGAAGATCGTGGTGTCGCGCGGCCGGGAGGCGTACACGCTGCTGCGCGCCGGCAAGGGGTGGAAGGTGGCCGGGGGCGCGGCGGCGGATTCGTCGGCCGTGGTGGCGCTGCTCAACCGGTACGATCCGCTCGTGGCATCGGGCTTCGCCACCGCGGCGCAGGCCGACTCGGCGAGCTTCGCGCGCCCCACGGCGCGCGTCCAACTGTTCGGCAAGGGCGCGACGCCGCTGCTCGACGTCACGGTCGATTCCACGAAGAGCGGCGTCTGGGCCCGCGCCGGCGGCAAGCCGTGGGTGTTCGACTTCGACGCCTGGTTGCTGGGCGACATGGCGCCGGCGAAGAAGACGATCGTGGCCGGCGTGAAGCGGCCGGTCTGACGGCGGTCAGTTGGCGGCGGGCGCGCGCCGCCGCGGTCATGCACGCCGGCCCCTGTCGGCGGCGGGGGTTGCGCCACATCTTTGCGCGGCCCTTCCCCCCGCCGAATTCCCCGCTTCGAGGTCCGCGCCATGTCCCCATCCCGCCGCACCTTTCTCAAACTGACCGCGGCCGCAGGCGGCGCGATCGGAATGGGCGCCCTCCCCGATCTCGGGTTCGCCGCCACGCCGACGCCCACCCCGCGCGCGACCGTGCCGCCCGTGGGCCGCGCGGCCACCCCGCTGAACATCCTGATCATCGGCGGCACGGGGTTCACCGGTCCCGAGCAGGTGAACTACGCGCTGGCCCGCGGGCACCAGGTGACGCTGTTCAACCGCAACAAGACGCGCCCCGACTTCTTCAAGGGCCGCGTCACGGAATTGATCGGCGATCTGAACGACGACACGCGCGCGCTCGAGGGCAAGGAGTTCGATGTCGTGATCGACAATCCCACGACATCGCCGATCTGGGTGCGGAACGTGGCCCGGTACATGATGGGCCACACCAAGCACTACATCTTCATCTCCACCCTCTCGGTGTATCCCGACAACAGCCATCCGGGCGCCGACGAATCCGACGGCCTCACGCCGCTGCCGGCCGGCATCGATCCGTTCGCCGTGCCGGCGTCGCAGGCGCGCAACTACTACGGCGCGCTGAAGACGTATTGCGAGGGCCTGGTGCAGAAGGACTACGCCGGGATGTTCACGATCATCCGTCCGGGCCTGATCGTGGGACCGCTCGATCCGTCGGACCGCTTCACCTACTGGCCGGCGCGCATCGATCGCGGCGGCGAGGTGCTGGCGCCGGGCGTGCCCGAGGAGCCGGTGCAATTCATCGACGCCCGCGACCTCGCCGAATGGACCGTGCGCATGGCTGAGAATCGCACGCTCGGCATCTACAACGGCATGGGGCCGATCGCGCCGCTGACGATGGCCGAGATGCTGTACGGCATGAAGGCGGTGACCACGGCGGGCGCGCAGTTCACGTGGGTGCCGGCCGACTTCCTGCGCGAGCAGAAGATCTCGGCGTGGCGCGACATGCCGGTGTGGGTGCCGTGGCCCGGACGCGACGCCGGGTTCATGGCGCGCAACAACGCCCGGGCCATCGCCGCCGGCCTCACCTTCCGTCCGCTCGCGGTGACGGCCAAGGACACGCTCGACTGGAACCGCACGCGCCCCGCGGCGCAGCAGCAGGCGCTGGCCGACGGGAAGATCGCGGGCATCCCGGCGGCGCGTGAAGCCCAGGTGCTCGCCGCCTGGAAGGCCAAGCAGGCGGCGGGCCGGTGAGCGCGATGCGCGGAGCGGCGGGCGGCGCCGGCGACGCGCCGATCGGCGGGCGCGTCCATGCGTGGCTCGCCCACATGGTGGATGTGCGCCCGGACGAGGTGCGCCCGATGCTCATGGCGTTCGCGTACTTCTTCTTCGTCCTCAGCGGGTACTTCATTCTCCGGCCCATCCGCGACGCGGTGGCCGCGGCGTCGGGGGTGTCGCAGCTCCCGTGGCTGTTTGCCGGCACGCTCACCGCGATGCTCGTGTGCCAGCCGATGTTCTCGGCGCTGGTGGTGCGGTTCCCGGTGCGCCGGTTCATCCCCATCACGTATCACTTCTTCATTGCCAACCTGCTGGCGTTCTACGCGCTCATGCGCCTGGCGCCGGCCGACGGATCGCTAGCCAACGTGTGGACGGGACGCGCGTTCTTCATCTGGACCAGCGTGTTCAATCTGTTCGTGGTGTCGGTGTTCTGGTGCTTCATGGCCGACATCTACCGGAGCGGGCAAGGCAAGCGGCTGTTCGGATTCATCGGCGTGGGCGGCACGCTCGGGGCCATCGCCGGCTCGGGGGTGACGGCGCTGCTGGCGCGGCAGATCGGCGTGGTGAACCTGCTGCTCGTCTCGGCGGCGCTGCTCGAGCTGGCCGTGCTGATGGTGATCCTCTTTCCCGTGCGGCGCGACGGCGGGGCGACGGCGGTGGGCACCGAGCAGATCGACCGCGCGCCGATCGGCGGCAGCGTGTGGGCCGGCTTCACCAGCGTGATGAAGTCGCCCTATCTGGCCGGCATCGCGGTCTTCCTGATTCTCTACACCGTGGGGTCCACGTTCCTGTACTTCGAGCAGTCCGACATCGTGGGCCGGTTCTACCACGGGAGCGCGGCCCGCACGGCGGTGCTGGCGCAGATCGAGCTCGTGGGGCAGACGCTCACCGTGCTCATCCAGATGTTCTTCACCGGTCGCGTGATCCGGTGGATCGGGCTTACGGCCACGCTCGCGTTCCTGCCGGTGCTGACGATGCTCGGCTTCGGCGCGCTGGGCGTGATGCCCGTGTTCACCGCGCTGGCGCTGTTCATCGTGCTGCGGCGGGCGAGCAACTTCGCGCTCACCAATCCGGCCATGGAAGTGCTGTTCACCGTGGTGCCGCGCGAGGACAAGTACAAGGCCAAGAGCTTCATCGAGACGTTCGTGTATCGCGGCGGCGATCAGATCGCGGCGTGGACGTATGCCGGGCTGGCGGCGCTGGGCCTGGGTCTCACGGGCATCGCCTTCGCGGCGGTGCCGATGGCCGCCGTGTGGCTGATGCTCGGCTTGTGGCTGGGCCGCAAGCAGGCCGAGTTGGCAGGCGATGTCCCGCCGACGGTGCCGGTGTTTCCCCAACCTGAGGTGAGTTGACCCCTGCGAATGTCGCTCCGCGCCGTGGCCCTGTCGGCGCTCGCGCTCCTCACGCCCGCCCCGGCGGCCGCGCAGTAGCGCGGCGCTACGGACGCGCCGGATCGCTGGTGTACAGCGCCGGCAGCTCCTTCTTCAGGTTGGCCACCTTGGGGGCGTCGTTGATCGCGATGTACGCGTTGTCCGGATGCTTGCGCGCGAAGTCCTGGTGGTACGCTTCGGCAGTGTAGAACGCCGAGAAGGGCGTCACCTGCGTCACGATTGGCCGCGCGTACACGTGCGCCGCGTCGAGTTGCGCGATGTACGCGCGGGCAATCCGGTCCTGCTCGGCGCTCGTGGTGAAGAGCGCCGACCGGTACTGCGTGCCCTCGTCCGGTCCCTGGCGGTCGAGCTCGGTGGGGTCGTGGGCCACGGCAAAGAACACCTTGAGCAGCGTACCGTAGGTGATCCGCGACGGATCGAACACCACCTCCACCGATTCGGCGTGGCCGGTGGTCCCGCTGCTCACCTGATCGTAGTCGGGGTTCACCACGTGCCCGCCCGAGTAGCCCGACGTGGCGCGGAGCACGCCGTTCACGTGCTCGAACACCGCCTGGATGCCCCAGAAGCAACCGCCCGCGAACACGGCGGTCTCCTGGCCCTCGGCGTGGGCCAGCGGCGCGTCCACCGCCGGATCGGGAATGGTGACGGCGGCGCTGGCCGCGCTGCACGACAGGGCGCTGAACATGGGAATGGCCACTCCGATGAGGAGAAGTCCGCGGGACACGACGCGAGTCATGGAGCCTCACCGATGCGGCGGGGCGAGATGGCCCCGCGTCCGTGTTCTATCAATACACCGGACGCGGGAAGGTTCCCGTGGCCGCGGTCACCGCGGGTCGGGCACCTTGGGCACCGTGTACACCTGCTCGAGTTCCTGCAGGTACCGGGCGTGCAGCCCCCGGATCGTCTCGAACTCCTGCTTCACCGCGGCCCGGTACTCGGCGTGCGTGGCAAAGTCGTAGAGCAGCGCGCTCATCGCCTGCGCGTCCACCGTGAAGCCGTGGTGGCCGATCGGCGCCGTGGCGTCGGCCAGCATCTCGTAGGTGTGGTTGGGCGCCAACGATGTCTGCGAGGTGAACTGCGCGCCGGGAATGTCCATCGAGACGCTGCCCGTCTCCTCGAAGCCCTGCGGCTTGCCGGGCTCCGGCTGCACGTTGGTGGCGCCGTACTTCTTCATGTATGCGAACGCCAGCTCGTCGAGCGTGCCCACGCCGATGCCGTCGCGGAGCTTGCCGTAGTGATCGATCTTGACCTTGGTGCCGGTGGCGAGCGCCGCGGCACGCGCCGCGTTGTCCACCATCTCGGTCTCCTGTGCCAGATAGACCTCGTCGGGGTAGCGGATGTAGAAGTCCGCCGCCGCGCGGTCGGGCACCACGTTGGGCGCCGCGCCGCCTTCGGTGATCACTCCCTGGATGCGGGCCTCCGGGCGCAGGTTGCTCCGGATGCCGTCCACGTTGTCGAAGAAGTGGATCACCGCCGTGAGCGCATTGCGGCCGTTCCATGCCGTGAGCTGGTGCGCCGGCGCGCCGCTGAACGTGTACCTGGTGCCGTTGATGTTCATGCAGCAGGTGCCGAATCCGGCGGCCGGCCGGCTGGTGGTGCTGCTCGAATGGCTGCGCACGATGACATCCATGCCCGTGAACACCCCCGCGTCGTACATCACCGTCTTCGCCACCGGCGGCATCATCTCCTCGCCCGGGGTCCCGAACACGGTCACGCTGCCGGGCGTGTGCGTGCGCGTGAGGTATTCGGCGATCGCCACCGCGGCGGCGAGTCCGATCGGGCCCTGGGTGCTGTGCTGGTCGCCGTGGAAGGCGCCCTTGGTGCCGCGCAGGGCATCGTACTCGACGATCACGCCCAGATTGGGGGCGCCCGCGTTGTGCTTGTAGCGGGCCACGAACGCCGTGGGCAGGCCCGCCACCCCCATCGTGACGTCGAAATCGTGCCTCGTGAGCCAGTCGGTGAGGATCTTCACCGACCGCGTCTCGGTGAAGCCGATCTCGGGATGGCTGGTGATGTCGTCGCCCATCGCCAGCAGTTCCGTGTTCATCAACTCCGCGGCGCGCGCCACCACCTGGTCGCGCGCGGCGTCGGGGCCGGTGAGCCTGGCCGTCAACGCGGGAATGGCCAGCGAGTGCTCCAGCGAGTCGAGCGTGCGCACCACGTCGCGCGCGGCATCGCGCTCGGTGGGGGTTTCCTGGGCGGGGAGCAGGGCGGGGAGCGCCAGCAGTGCGGCGGCGAGGACAGCGCGAGCGTGGGACATCTGGAGTGGGGGCGGAGGGGAGAGAGGGACAGGCGGGGACACGACGCCTTACTGCCGCACGTACATGCTCACGTGGGTGGAGATCTGCACGCGGATCGTGTCGGTGCTTCCCGACACGGCGGCCAGATACAGCGCGCCGTTGGCGTCGCGGAGCGACATCGCGTTGTTCTGCATGCTCCACGTGCCGCTCGACGTGAGCTGCGTGGTGCCGCCGGCCGCGCTGTCCACCTCGGTGAACGAGTAGTTGGCGGAGGACTGGATGGTCAACGTGCCGCGGACGATGATCGAGGGGCCGTTCGGGTAAGGGAGCGGCGACTCGTTCACCGCGCGCAGGGCATATGAACCGGTGAGCGACAGAAAGCTCCCGGGGCTGGTGCTGTTGGAGCAGGCGGCGATCGCCGCCGCAGCGAGGGCGAACGCGCACAGTGCGCGAGCGATGGGGTCGCGAAGGATCATGGGGGGTTCCCGGCGCGGCGTGGGCGCCGAGCGGGGACGGATGGGTCCGTGGCTCGGCATGGTCTCTACAATACCACGAACCCGCGCCGGCGCGAGGGGCGTCACACGCGTCGCCCCGACTCCCGATCGCGCCGCCGGCGCGCTTAATTGCGGGCATGGGAGAATTGCGCGCGTGAGCGGGCGGCGCGGACTCGGGTGGCTCGTGGTGCTGGGGGCGGCGGCGGTGGCTGCCGGCCTGTATCTGCTGCTGCGCCCCATGCTCGCGGCGCCGCCGCTGCCGGTGACGGTGGGATCCGCCGCCCCGGAATTCCGGGCGGCGACGCTGAGCGGCAGTCCGCGCACGCTCGCCCTGCGCGACTTCGCCGGCCATCCGCTGCTTCTCAACCTGTGGGCCACGTGGTGCCAGCCCTGCCGCGAGGAGATGCCGAGCTTCGAGCGGCTCTACCGCGACGACGGACCGCGCGGGTTGCGCATCGTGGCCGTGAGCGTGGACGACCCCGGCACCGACGACGCGATCCGCGCCTTCGTCCGCCAGTACGGGCTCACGTTCGACGTGCTGCACGGCGCCCGGTCCAGGATCATGGCGCAGTATCAGGTGCGCGGCGTGCCGGAGACGTTCCTCATCTCGGCGCAGGGCAGGATCGTGGGCACGCAGTACGGCCGGGATTGGTCCACGCCGGAGAGCCGCGCTCTGGTGGACTCGCTGCTCTTCTCCCCGGCGCGCTGACCGGGGTCCGCGTGGCGGCCGCTATGCCGACACGTGATAGTGCGCCATGCACTCGCGCTCGCGGCCCCGCACCACGCGGCGGCCCCTGAGCGGCCCCTTGGGGGCGGTGACGATCGTGCACTGGTGCTCGCCGTCCCGGCCGTCGTAGTACAGCACCAGCCAGTCGTGCGTGCGCGCGAGCTGGTGCGCCAGCGCGGTGTTGGAGAACAGCGCCGTGTAGTGCCGGTCGCCGCGGGTGGTGTGCAGCACGGGCAGCCACCGCTCCCCGGTGGGATTGTACCGCCGAGGCGCGATGCGCGGTAACGTGCCGGCCCGCGCCGATTCCCGGTATTCGCGATCCACGTCGAGCAGTTCGTCCACCGTGGGCACCGACTGCTCGGGCTCGGCCGCGCGCCGGCGCGACCGCAGTCGCGTGCCCAACGCGTCGCGGATGCCGGCCACGCGCTTGGGGCCGAAGCCCTTCACCTGCGCCAGGCGCCCATCGTGCGCCGCGATCTCGAGCCCTTCGAGCGTATCGAGGTCCAGTTCGTCGTGCAGGCGCTGCGCGAGGTTGGGGCCCACGCCGGGCACCGACGCGAGCAGCGCCAGCGGATCGCTCTCTCCGCGTAGCCGCTGGAGCGTGGTGAGCGTGCCCGTCTCCGCCAACTCGCGCGCCGCCCGCGCCAACGCCGGGCCTATGCCGGGAAGCTGCTCCAGCCCGTCCAGTCCCTCGGCCTCCAGGATCTCGGCCACCGGTTGCGGGGTGTGGCGAATGGTCGCCGCGCCGCCGCGCCACGCCTGCACCCGGTACTGGCTGGCGTTCTGTGCTTCGAGCAGCGACGCCACCTCCTCGAAGCGGTCCGCGATCCCGGCGTTGGACAGCGCGGCCACCGGCGCGGCAGGGGCGAACGTGGTCATGCGGCGCCCGCCGGTTCACGGGCGTCGCGCGATGCCGGCGCCGGCACGGGCGCGGCGGGCGGGGTGACGAGCGCCGGCAGTTGATCGCGCGTGAGCGTCTCGTGCTCCAGCAGCAGGTGCGCGCCCTCGTCCAATGGCTTGCGGTTGGCGGCCAGCACGGCCAGCGCGCGGCCGAGCCCGTCCTGCATCAGGCGGCGCACGCCCAACTCGATCTCGCGCGCGGTCTGATTGCTGTACGGCGGCGGCTCGATGGGCGCGTACGACGGCTGCGGCAGGAACGGACTGGACGACTGGCCGTACACCACGTGCCCCACGGTCTCGTCCATGCCGAACCGGGTGACCATCTCCCGCGCCAGGTCGGTGGCGCGCACCAGATCGTCGGCGGCGCCGGTGGACAACTCGCCGAACACGGTGAGTTCGGCGGCACGCCCGCCGAGCATCACCGTGAGCTTGCCTTCCAACTCGTCCTGCGTGGCGATGTAACGCTCTTCCGACGGGCGCTGGAGGGTGAATCCCAGGGCGCCGAGTCCGTGCGGAATGATCGAGACCTTCTGCACCGGGTCTGCGCCTGGCGTGGCGAGCGCCACCAGCGCGTGGCCCATCTCGTGGTACGCCGTGATCTCGCGCTCGCGGGGGCTCAGGACGCGGCTGCGTTTGGCCAGACCGGCGACGATGCGCTCCACGGCCGTGGAGAAATCGTCGAAGGACACGAGGTCGGCGCCGCGGCGCGTGGCGGCGAGCGCCGCTTCGTTCACGAGATTGGCCAGGTCGGCGCCGGTGAATCCCGGCGTCAGCGCCGCCACGTGGTCCAGGTCGAGGTCGGGCGCCATGGGCACCTTGCGCACGTGCACGCGGAGGATCTGCACGCGCCCCACGCGGTCCGGCCGGTCCACCAGCACCTGGCGGTCGAAGCGTCCGGCGCGGAGGAGCGCTGGATCGAGGGTCTCGGGACGGTTGGTGGCCGCCAGCAGCACCACGCCGCTCTTGGGATCGAACCCGTCCATCTCGGCCAGGAGCTGGTTGAGCGTCTGCTCCTTCTCGTCGTTGGCGCCGCTGATCACCGTGGCGCCGCGGGCCCGGCCCAGCGCGTCCACCTCGTCGATGAAGATGATGCACGGCGCTGTCTGGCGGGCCTGCGCGAACAGATCGCGCACGCGGGCGGCGCCCACGCCCACGAACAGCTCCACGAACTCCGACCCGTTGATCGAGAAGAAGGGCACGCCCGCCTCGCCCGCCACGGCGCGCGCGAGCAGCGTCTTGCCGGTGCCCGGCGGCCCCACGAGCAGCACGCCCTTGGGCAGGTGCGCGCCCAATCGGCTGAAGCCGGTGGGATCGCGCAGGAATGCCACCACCTCGAGCAGTTCCGCCTTGGCCTCGTCCACGCCCGCCACGTCGTCGAACGTGACCTTGGTGTCCTTCTCCGCATAGACGCGGGCCCGGCTCTTCCCCACGCCGAACACGCCCGTTGCCTGCTGCCCCAGCGCGCGCCGCGCGAAGAACCACCATACGCCCACGAACAGGAGCGCCGGGAGCACCCACAGCAGCAGCCCTTCGATCATCGTGCTGCGCGGCGCGCCCGAGAACGGCACGCCCTTGGACGCCAGACGGTCGGCGATGGCCGGTTCCACGCGCGTGGTGACGAACTGCGTTTCCCCATCCACGCCCGGCGGCTTGAGGGTGCCGGTGATGTACGTGTCGCCCACCTGCACGCTCTGGACGAGTCCCGAATCCAGCTTCTGCGAGAACACGCTGTACGGGATCTGCTTGAGCCCGAACGCGGGTCCGAAGATCTGCGGCAGCAGGAGCAGCGCGATGATCGTCACCCACACCAGCCACGCCTTCGGGCCGGCGCGCTTTCCGCCCGGCTGCTGGTGGTCCCCCGCGCCGCTCTCGTGCTGCGCTGCACTCATGGCCGCTCCTCGTGCCCCATGCGCAACGTGGCCCGATCGCGCGGAGCGGGGAATCAGGGGCCGGGGTACGCGGTGTCAGGCAACGGCCGACACGGCAGCGCCGCCGCCCCCGAACCCGGAGCGGCGGCGCGTAACCGGCAGACGTCCTCCCGCGGCGCTACCGCATGGCGCCGGCGGCGGCGTGCTCGCTGGACGGTGTGGCGTACCGATCGAACCAGCTGCGCAGATACAACTGCGTGCGCAGGAAGTTGGACGGCGTGCTCGACGTGCCGTGGTATTCGTTGTTCATGCGGATCATCGCCGTGGGCACGTGCTGCATCTTGAGCGCTCGGTAGAATTCCTCGATCTGCGGGATCGGCGTCCGCAGGTCGAGCACGCCGGTCATGAGGAGCGTGGGGGTGGTGATGTTGCCGGTGTACATGATCGGCGAGCGGCGCAGGTATTCCGACGGGTCCTCCCAGAACGGCTTGGCGAAGTTCTGATACCAGCCGGCGCCGTCGGTCTCGCCCACGAAGCTGATCCAGTCGATCACCGGGCACTGCGACACGGCGGCGGCGAATCGGTGCGTGTGGCCCACCGTCCACGCCGTGAGGACGCCGCCGCCCGAGCACCCGTACACGAATTCGTTCTTCGTGTCGATGTAGCCGCGGTTGACCACGGTGTCCACGCCCGCCATCAGGTCGTCGAAGTCCTTGTCGGGATAATCGTTGTCGATGAGGTTGGTGAACTGCTCGCCGTAGCCGGTGCTGCCGCGCGGATTGGTGAACAGCTGCACGTAGCCGTGGGCGGCGTGGTCCTGCCGCGCGAAGTTGAACGCCACGTTGTACATCGCCTGCGGGCCGCCGTGGATTTCGAGGATCAGCGGGTACTTCCTGCTCGGGTCGAAGCCCGGCGGCGTCACCACCCACCCCTGGATCCGCAACCCGCCCACCGACCTGTACCAGAATTCGTGCGTCTGCGCCAACTCCTTGCCCGCCAGGATCGACGCGTTCACGTCGGTGCGCTGCGCGAACGTCGACGTCGTGCCCGACGTGGGAATCGAGAACGTCACCACGTCGTTGGGCTTGACCGGCGTCGTGCGGATGCCCACCGCCAGCCCGGTGCGGCTCAGGTCGGTCACCGTGAGCACCTGCTCCCCCGTGGTCACCGGGCGCACCTGCGCCGCCGTGGACACGAAATACAGGTTCTTCGAGCCCTCGCTCTCGACGTTGGCGTAGACGCCGCTGCCGTCCCGGGCCCAGAGCAGGTCCGACACCGGCCGGTCGAGCGAACCCGAGAGCAGTCGCGGCGACGAGCCGTCGGCATTCATGATCCACACCCGGGCCGGCGACCACGCCGCATGGTACACGGAGTCGGCGTGGAGATACGCCACCCACCGCCCGTCCGGCGAGAACACCGGCGCGCTGTTGCCGCCCGAGGAGTGCGTGAGCTGGCGAACCGCGCCCGTGCGCACGTTGGCTTCGTAGATGTCGGAGTGGCGGAACGCATACTCGGCGTCGGGCGTGCGCAGCGACGAGAAGGCGATCCACTCGCCGTCGCCGGAGAACGCCGGCGCCGACGCGTTCCAGTCGCCGGTGGTCACCTGGCGCGCCTCACCGCCGTCGGCCGCGATCACGAAGATCTGACGGTAGTAGTCGTCGGTGAATCCGATGCGATCCGACCGGTAGTTGAGCCGCGTCACGATCTTCGGCGGTTCGATCCACTTGGCGCCCTTGGGTGGCGCCGGCATGTCGATGTGCCAGCCTTCCTTGTCTGGCACGTTCATGTTGAACGCCAGCGTCTTGCTGTCCGGCGACCAGGTGAGATCGGACGGGGCCGCGGTGAGGTGCGAGATCTGCGAGCCCGGTCCGGCCACGTCCACCCAGCGCACGAAGATCTGCGGGCCCGACGGCTCGCCGGCCGCCACGTACGCGATGCGCTGGCCGTCCGGCGACCACTGGGCGTCGGAGCCGTCGGCCAGAAACCGATCCCGCGTGCCGTCGGCATTCATGATCCAGAGCGACGTGCGCCACCGGTCGTTCATCTTGTCCACCCAGCGGCGCCCGTAGATGATCTGCGTGCCGTCGGGTGAGAGCCGCGGGCTCTGCACGTCCTGCCAGTCGAGGTACTGATCGAGTTGGATGCGGTTGGCCGGCGCCTGCTGCGCGGCGAGCGCCGGGGCGAGGGCCGCGAGCGCAAACGCCAGCGCCGCGAGGTGGCGGCGATGCGGCACGAGGCGGCGAGAAACGGCGCGGGGGGCGGGAGGGACGTGCATGAACGCTCCTGTCGTAGGCGGGGGTCCACAATCCTGCGACGCGCGGTGCCGTCGCGCTAGAGGCGCGGCGCGTGGGCGGTATTCCCTGACCGCGCGTGAGCGTAGCGCCGACTGACCCACCCGCTCCGGCGAGATACCCTGCAGTTGGGAACCAGACGCCCGCGCCGGTCCAGGCGCGGACCGAATCTCGATCCGGAGGAAGCGGGGATGCTCACCTATTCGCAACTGGCCGAGTTGGAGCAGACGGCGCACGATGCGCAGGTGCTCAACGTGTACGTCAATGCCGGCGAGTTGGATGCCGTGTCCCGCCGGTCGTGGCGGCGAACGCTGGCCAACGCGATCGTGGCCACCCGCAAATCGCTCGCCGATGCTCCGCACGCCGAACGCAACGCCTTCGAGCGGGCCGCCGAACTGCTGGACGATCGCGTCAAACAGTTGGCCGATGACATGGAGGGCGCCGCCGGATGGGTGGCGTTCGTGGCGCCGGATCGCGTGCTCCATGCGGGCCCGGTCAAGTCGCCGCCCCCGCCCCTGGTGGAGTGGCGAACGGGCATCGCCGCGGCGCCGTATCTGCGCCTGGATCGCGAAGACGGCGACGTGATCGTGGCGTTGGTGGACGCACGCTCGGCCGACGTGTACCGGTGGAGCGCCGGCGAGTTGGAGCGCGTGGACCGCCTGCGCTCCCATGCCCACCTGAGCCGCGCCGCGCACATGGGCGATACGCCCCAACAGGGTTTCCACTCGGGCACTCGCGGTACCGCGCTCACCGATGCGGCGCAGCGCGCCCTGGACGTGGGCCGCACCCGGATGGTGCATGATCTGGTCAACCGCCTCGAAGCGCTGGTCAAGCCCGACGGATGGATCGTGATCGCGGGCATACGCACGGTCACGAGCGACGTCCTCAAGCACCTCGGCAAGACGGCGGCCAAGCGGACGCTGTACCTGGCCGGCGTCAGCACCGATGCCTCCGAGGTGGATATCAGCCGCGCCGCCGTCGACGGCCGGGCCCGATTGCTGGCCGCCCATCAGATGGAAGCGGTGACCGAGCTGATCGATCGCTCGGTGAGCCGGCGGCGCGGCGTGCTCGGCCCCGAGAAGTCCCTCGACGCCCTGCGCACCGGCGCCGCCCGCGAGATCCTGATCTCGGAGGGATTCTTCGAGCAGCACGCGGCCGACGCCGAGTCCATCGCCCTCGAAGCGCTCGCCCATGGGGCCCGCGTCCAGGAGGTGGAGGGGCATGCGGCCCTGCGCTTGGACGGCGAGGCCGGCGGCGTGGGCGCCACGCTGCGGTTCGCCAGCCGCGGCGCGAAGGTGAAGGCGGAACTCGCGCCGCACGGGGAACCATCCTGACCTGGCTTGTGCTTGTACGGCAGTGGGCCGAAGGTTCACCAAGTGGAATTCACATCTCTGGCGGAGGCGGTGTACATGTCGCACAACGTCGGTGGGATTGATCGCGTGGTTCGCGTGCTGTTGGGATTGGGGCTGCTGTCGCTGGTGTTCGTGGGTCCCAAGACCATGTGGGGATTGATCGGGCTGGTGCCCCTGGCCACGGCCGGCATGTCGTTCTGCCCGCTGTACAGCATCTTCGGGTGGTCCACGTGCGCGGTGCCGCAGGACAAGGCGCGCGGCTGAGCGCTCAGGGATAGACGACGGCCGCACTCCCGGGCGATTCCGGGGGTGCGGCCGTTGGTCGTCTTGCGACGCTACCCGCGGGCCATCGCGTCGAGCATGCGCTCCAGCCGCTGGCGCACCTGGCTGGCAAGGGGCCCGATGTCCTTGTTGCCCGTCAGGCTGAGCGCCGCCACCGGATCCATGACCGAGACCACGGAGTGGCCGGGCGTGTCTGCTGCATATACCACCACGTTGCACGGCAACAGCAGCCCGATGTCCAGCTCGGCCGTGAGCGCCTGTTGCGCGAGCGGGGGATTGCATGCCCCCAGGATGACGTAGGGGCGGAACTCGGCGTCGAGCTTCTGCTTCAACGTCTTCTTCACGTCGATCTCCGTGAGCACGCCGAATCCTTCTTTGGCGAGCTCGGCCCGCGCGCGTTCCACCGCCGCGTCGTAGCCCAGGGGGACGGTGATCGACAATCCGTATGGTGTGGTCTGTTGAGCCATGGTCGCTCCGTTCGTGAATGGGTCGGGCGCGCTCGGCGCGCCGCACTCACACAACGTAGCCGATGGGCCGCCGCGACCGGGGTCGGGGGAGGCCTGAGACTTGGTCGCGCGATGTCCTACGGGGCGGCCGCGAGCGTCGGCGACTGGTCTAGCCCGGGACCTCCCCGCGCCGTACCTTTGCCCCACTCGCGGTGCCCCCGCGCGCCATCGCCGGCCCGACCGCCCTTCTCTCGCACTCCTCCGCCGCCACCATGGATCTGCGCGATCAGTTGCAGACAACGCTCGGCACGGCATACACCCTGGAGCGCGAGCTGGGCGGCGGCGGCATGTCGCGCGTGTTCGTGGCCCAGGAGAATTCGCTCGAGCGCCAGGTGGTGGTCAAGGTGCTGCCCCCGGAACTCACCGCGGGCGTGAACGTGGACCGGTTCAAGCGCGAGATCCTGCTCGCCGCCAAGCTGCAGCACCCGCACATCGTGCCCGTGCTGGCCGCGGGCGAGACCAACGGCCTCCCGTATTACACGATGCCGTTCGTCGAGGGACAGTCGCTGCGCGTGAAACTCGCCCGCGGCGCGCTGCCGATGACCGACGCCATCGGCATCCTGCGGGACGTGGCCAAGGCGCTGGCCTACGCGCATGAGCGGGGCATCGTCCACCGCGACATCAAACCCGAGAACGTGCTCCTCTCCGGCGGCTCGGCGGTGGTTACGGATTTCGGTATCGCCAAGGCCATCAGCGCGTCGCGCACCGTGGCGCCCAACGCCACCCTCACGCAGGTGGGCACTTCGCTGGGCACGCCGGCCTACATGGCGCCGGAACAGGCCGCGGCCGATCCGGCCACCGACCACCGGGCCGATCTCTACGCGTTCGGATGCATGGCCTACGAACTGCTGGCCGGCCGCCCGCCGTTCGTGGGCAAGTCGCCGCAGAAGCTGCTCGCCGCGCAGATGGGCGAGACGCCGCAACCGGTGGCCGAATTGCGGGCCGACGCGCCGGTCGAACTGGCCGACATGGTCATGCGCTGCCTGGCCAAGGACGCCGACCACCGCCCGCAGAGCGCCGCCGAGCTGGTGCGCGTGCTCGACACCGTCACGAGCGGCGGCGGGCACGCTGCCCTGCCGCCCATCCTGCTGGGTGGCCGGTTCGCGCTCTGGCGCGCCCTCGCCATCTACGCCGTGTCGTTCGTGGTCGTGGCGCTCGTGGCCAAGTCGGCCATCATCGTGATCGGGCTGCCCGACTGGGTATTCCCCGGGGCGGTGGCCGTCATGTCGTTGGGACTGCCGGTGATCCTGTTCACCGGCTACGTGCATCATGCCACGCGCCGGCTGATCACGATGACGCCCACGTACACGCCCGGTGGCACCGCCGCGCCGCAGGGCACGATGGCCACGATCGCCATGAAGGCCAGCCCCCACATGAGCTGGCGGCGTACGACGATCGGGGGCGCGTACGCCCTCGGGGGCTTCGTGCTGCTGATCGGCGTGTTCATGCTGCTGCGCGCGTTCGGTATCGGGCCGGCGGGCTCGCTGCTCGCCGCCGGCAAGCTCGACGCCAACCAGCCGCTGCTCGTGGCGGAGTTCAGTGCCAAGGGCGGGGCCGACAGCGCCCTGGGCGGCGTGGTGGCCGAGGCCGTGCGCACGGATCTCGCGCAGTCCAGCGCCATCACCGTCATGCCGGCCAGCATGATCCGCGACGCGTTGCAGCGCATGCAGCTGCCGCTCGACAGCCGCATCGACGCCAACCTGGCGCGCCAGATCGCCCAGCGCGACGGCGCCAAGGCCGTGATCACGGGCGACATCACGCCGCTCGGCACCGGCTTCATCGTCACGGCGCGCATCGTCGCGGCGCAGTCGGGCAATGAACTGGCCTCGTTCCAGGGCACCGCCAACAGTCCGTCGGAGTTGATTCCCACCGTGGGCCAGATCAGCCGCGACCTGCGCGGCAAGATCGGCGAGTCGCTCAAGGCCGTGCAGAATTCGCCGCCGCTCGAAGCGGTGACCACGAGTTCGCTCGAGGCGCTCAAGGCGTATACGGAAGGCGACCTCGCGTTCAGTCGACTCGATTACGCCAAGGCGAGCGAGTGGCTCAAACAGGCGGTGGCCCTCGATTCGACGTTCGCCATGGCATGGCGGCGGCTGGCTGTGGCGTACAAGGACGCCAACATGTCGCCGGTGCTCGTGGATTCGGCGCTGGCCAAGGCCTATCGATTCCGGGATCGCCTCACCGACCGCGAGCGGTACAGCACGGTGGCCAGCTATTACGAGATGGGGCCGGGGCGCGATCGCGGCAAAGCCGTCCAGGCATACCAGCAGGCCATGGCGCTGGGCGATTATGCGATTTCCCCCAACAACCTGGGAATCCTGTTCAATTCGCGGCGCCAGTTCGCGGCCGCGGAGTCGGTACTGGCCGTGGGCGTCGCGAAAGCGCCGTCGAACGGGGTGTCCAACTACACGAACCTGGCCGGCGCCCTCGTCAACGAGGGTAAGTACACGGCGGCCGATTCCGTCATGCGCGCCTACGAGAAGCAATTCGGACCGCAGGCCGAGATGGAATTCGAGCGGGCCTCGGTGCTCTACAACGAGGGCCACGCCGACTCGGCCCGGGCGATCCTCGAGCGGGCGGTGTCGGGGGCCAGCCCGGTCGATCACGCCACGATTCTCGCCAATCTCGCCAGCCTCGACGAGCGCGGCGGACAGCTCGCCGCATACATGCGCGAGTACGGAGCGTCGGTGGCCGTGCTCCGCGCCAACGGCGCGTTCGCCCCGGTGCTCCTGGATTCGGCGCAGTCGGCGATGTTCGACGCCTGGTTCCGCGGGCAGCCGGCGCGCGCGGTGCGCACGCTCGATGCGGCGATCGCCGCCACACCCCTGCGGTCCATTCCCGAAGAAATCCGGTCGACCGCGTACGCCCAGCTGTCCCAGATCTACTCCATGGCCGGCCGCCCCGACCGGGCGCGGGCGCTACTCGCGCAGATGCAATCCGAGATACGGGACACGAGCATCCTCCGCGCCAGCCAACCTGCGCGCCATTCCGCGCTCGGCTACATCGCGCTGGCCGAGAAGCACCCGCTCGACGCCGTCCGCGAGTTCCGCGCCGCCGATTCGCTTCCCGACGGGCCGGCCAGCGACTGCGCGAAGTGCGTGGCCGTCACGCTCGGCATGGCGTTCGACCAGGCCAACATGCCCGATTCGGCGATCGCAGAATTTCACCGCTATCTGGACACCCCGTACGAGTTCGCTACGGCCCCCGACGGCGACGACCTCGCCTTCGTGTACAAGAGCCTGGGCGAGCTATATGAGGCCCAGGGCAACCCCGGCGAAGCCGCCAATTACTATTCGAAGTTCGTGAACCTCTGGCAGCACGCCGATCCCGACCTCCAGCCGCAGGTGGCGGACGTGAAGCAACGGCTCACTCACCTGCGCGATACCGAGAAGCATCCGTAATCAGTGTCCACTCCAACTCGAGACCCGGAATGAAACACGCCCTCATGTATCACGGTGCCTTCGACACGAACTTCCCGCTGCTCAAGCCCGGCGCCACGGCGTTCCTCGGCACCGACGGCCAGTCGCACAGCCTCCCGCCGTGGCCCAAGGAGGTGGACGGCGTCCGGTTCGGCTACATGGAGAAGGAGGGCAAGAAGTTCTTCGTGGTGCGCGTCATGGACAGCAAGGCCGATCTCATTCTGCCGCATGAGGTGCGCATCGACCCCGACCGTCACATGGGCATGAACAAGCGCTTCGGCGCCGAGCCGACCGTCTTCGACGATCCGCCGGCGGCCGATCTCCTGGCCGATATCCTCAAGGCGAACCCCGATCTGCGGCTCCCGCTGGCCGACATCCGCGCCCGAACGCGCTGAGCAGCATCCGTCCGATCCTGAGCATCCGCTCGCTCGGGATCGGACGCCGCTACGGCCTGATCCGTTCTCGAAGCCGCGTCCACCGCGCCAGCAGTCCGTCGAGCTCGCGCGCGTACTCGCGGAGCACGCCCTCCTCGCCCTGCGTGGGCGGCGCGTCGGCCGCCACCACCGCGGTGGCGAGACTGGTGAGCACCCCGGCCACCGACGAGAAGCTGGGCGTTCCCGCATCGGCGAGCGCCGTGAGCGAGTCCACCTGCGCCGGCGTGAGGGCCGCCTTCCGCTCCTGGAGCATCCGCGTCACGGCGCGATGTGCTTCCACCGCGCGCGCGAGCGTGGAATCCACCGACTGGGCGAGCGCCAACTGGTGCTCCAACGCCGCCTGGCTCACGTGCACGCGCGGATCCATGCGCACCGTGAGCGGCTGCGTGTACGTCGTGCCGTTGGCGGAAAGTGTGACCGTATATCGCCCGGGCAGCGCCAACGGTCCGCGCGGTTCGAGCGGCGTGCCTTCGTGCCACACGCCGGCAATCGAGTAGTCATACGACAGCGCCTCGGGCCTCGGATACCGCAGGTCCCACACGAACCGGTGCATGCCCGCTCCGGCGGACATCGTGGGTTCGGGGCGCAGCCATCCATTCTCGAAGTACTGCGAGGACGGCAACTGCTCGGGCCGGTCGGCGCTCGAGAACTCGCGCACCACGCGGCCGGCGGCGTCGCGCACGGTGAGCGTCACCGGCCCGCCGGCCGCCGAGGCGAGCCAGTAGTCCAGCACCGCGCCGGTGGGCGGATTCTGCGCCACGGGCGTCCCGGGCGGCCAGGGGGTGTCGCGATTCTCATCGTTGCGGAGCCGCGTGGCCACGAGCGGCGCGAACAGATGCGCTGGCGCGGCCGCGGCGGCCGCCGCTTCGCGCAGCGGTTCCACGTCGTCCAGAATCCAGAGGCCGCGCCCCTGCGTGGCCGCGATCAGGTCGCCGTCGTGCACCAGCAGGTCGCGGTACCAGGTGGTGGGCAGGTTGAGCGACAGCGGCTGCCACTCGGCGCCGTCGTCGAACGACACGTACACGCCGCGGTTGGTGCCCGCGTACAGCAGCCCCCGCTTCACCGGGTCGGCGCGCACCACCATCACGAATTCGTCGGACGGAATGCCGCTGGTGATCGCGCGCCAACTGGTGCCGCCGTCCGTGGTCTCGAGGATCATCGGCGTGTCGCGATCCATGCGGTGCATGTCCACCGACGCGTAGGCCGTGCGCGCGTCGAACGGCGACGGCTCCACGTTGTCGATGCGCGCCCACGCGGGCACCGCGGCCGGCGTCACATCGCGCCAGTGCGCGCCGCCGTCGCGCGTCACGTGGATGAGCCCGTCGTCGGTGCCCACCCAGATCAGCCCCTGCGCGACCGGCGACGGGGCGATGGAGTAGATCACGCCGAAGCCGCATGCGCTGGCCTGGGCGAAGTCGGGCGTGCGGCACCCCGTGGCGCCCGCGCGCTTGGCGCTCAGGTCCGGACTCACCACCCGCCAGTGGTCGCCGTCGTCGGTGGACGCGAACAGCACCTGCGCCCCCAGATACATCGTGTGCGGGGGCAGGGGAGAGAACGCCAGCGGCGTGATCCAGGTATACCGGTACTTCACGTCGGGCGCATACGCGCCGTACGTGGACACCGGCCACGGCGAGACCTCCGCCGACTGCCGCGTGACCTCGTCGAACCGCGACACGTGGCCGCCGAGGCCGGTGCCGAACACCGTGTCCGGGGCGCCGGGCTTGGGTACCATGTAGTCGCGCTCGTCGCCGCCCACGGGGTGCCAGTCGCGCTCGTCCACCACGCCGTAGGGACCGCGGCTCCACAGTTCCGCCGAGCCGTTGTCCTGCTGCCCGCTGTAGACGCGATATGGGAAGCGGTCGTCCGCGGCCACATGATAGAACTGCCCCGTGGGCTGATTGTACCAGCTCGACCAGCTCGCGCCGCCGTTCACCGTGACCGCCGCGCCCTGGTCCGCCCCCGAGATCATGTGCGACGGATCACTGGGATCGATCCACAGGAAGTGGTAGTCGTCGCCGCCGGGCGCGCCCTTGAAGAAGCCGAACGTCTTGCCCCCGTCGGTGGACCGGCGAATGGACTGCCCCATCACGTATACGGTGTTGTGGTCGTTCGGCGCCACGGTGACCCGTCCGAAATAGCTGCTGGCCAGCGCGCCGCTGCCGTTCACCAGACGCCAGCTTTCGCCGGCGTCGTCGCTGCGATACAGCCCGCTCGCGTCCGCACCCGGCGCGGCGGTCGCCGGCCCATCCACGGCGACCGAGGCGTAGACGATGGATCCATCGCTGCCGCGGGCCACCGCCAGCCCGATGCGGCCCACGTTCGCCGACGGCAGCCCGTTGGTGAGGCGTGCCCAGTGCACGCCGCCGTCCACGCTCTTGTAGATGCCGGAACCCGGGCCGGACTGCGGCATGAAGTAGTCCATCCACGGATGCATGCGCATCTGCCACATGGCCGCGTACACCACGGCGGGGTGCTCCGGATCCCACGCCAGGTCCACGGCGCCGGTGGCGTCATCCACGTGCAGCACCTGCTGCCAACTCCTGCCGCCGTCGGTGGTGAGATACACACCACGTTCGGGGTTGGGGCCAAACATATGTCCCAGCGCCCCCACGAGCACACGATCTGGGTTGCGCGGATCCACGAGGATCCGGCCGATATGGTGCGTGGCGTCGAGTCCCAGGTGCCTCCACGTGGCGCCGCCGTCGTCCGAGCGGTACATGCCGTTGCCGGCGGCCGCGTCGTAGCGCGCCGCCACCTCACCGGTGCCCGCGTAGATGATCTTCGCGTCGGACGGTGCGATGGCCAGCGCGCCCACGCTCGACGCGCCCTCGTGCTGCAGCAGGCCGTGCCACGTGCGGCCCGCGTCGGTGGTCTTCCACACCCCGCCGCCCGCCGCGCCGAAGTAGAACGTGTTCGGCTGGCTCGGAATCCCCTCGGCCACGGTGGCCCAGCCGGCGCGGAACGGCCCCACGAACCGCCATCGCAACGCCTGATAGGCGGTTGCCGGAACCACCGGCGTGGGCACGTGCGCATGTTGCCGCGGGCCGCGCGGCGGCGATCCAAGGGCCAGCAGCAGTGAGGCGGCGGACGCGGCTCTGATCATGTCCAATCTCTCCGGTGGGCGGTGCGGGGGTGGCCCATGAACTGAACGCCGGAGCGGCAGCCCCGCAACCGCGCAACGCGGCAACCGCCGAATCCCGCCAATTTGGCCGCACTCTCCCGCGGAGGGGCCTGTTGGCAGTACCTTGAAACAGCGACTTCGCGCGCCCGCGTGGCGCAGCGTCGGAACCCGGAGTCTTTGTGGGGTAGAGACTCCCCAACGGTACCTGACTCGAGGACGCGACTGTGACGACCCCAACTGTTCCACCCGCCGACACGCCGGACAAGCCCAAGCTGCTCGTCATCGACGACGAAGTGCAGATCCGCCGCGCCGTGCGCAATGCGCTCCGCGACCTCACCGACCAGGTGGTGGAGGTGGCCACTGGACGCGAGGGCATCGACCAGGCGGCGGCATCCATGCCCGACCTGATCGTGCTCGACCTCGGCCTGCCCGACATGGCCGGCGCCGACGTGTGTCGCGAAGTCCGCCGCTGGGGCACGATGCCGATCGTCGTGCTGTCGGCCCGGCACGGCGAGGAGGAGAAGGTGAACCTGCTCAACCTCGGCGCCGACGACTACGTGACCAAGCCGTTCAGCACGCTCGAATTCTCGGCGCGCGTGCGGGCCCAGTTGCGGCGGTTCCAGTCGCTGTCCGTGCCGTCGCACACCGCCACGATCACCGTGGACGGCCTGAGCATCGATCTCGTGCGCCGCCGCGTGTCGCGCGGCGCCGGCGCCGGGGCCATCCACCTCACGCCCATCGAGTGGGAGATCCTGCGCACGCTGGCCACCGCGTCGGGCCGCACGCTCACCCACCAGCAGATCTTCGACGCCGTCTGGGGACGGGCGTTCGGCAATCCGCAGCAGTACCTGCGCGTGCACATCACCAATCTGCGGCGAAAGATCGAGATCGATCCCTCGCGTCCCCAGTTGATCATCACGGAGCCGGGTGTCGGGTACCGCTTCGAGTCGAACATCTAGCGCGCTCCGCGGCTCACCCGCACGCGGGTGGGTCATGTGGACGGTGCTCCTCGCGCTCGTCACGATCGCGATGAGCCGGTTCCGTCCCGACATCGACCAGGCGCACGTGGTGCTCACGTACCTCCTGGTCGTGCTCGGGGGGAGTCTGGCGGGCGGCCGGCGGTTCGGATTTCTCCTGGCGATCGCGAGCTTCGTGCTCATCAACTACTACTTCCAGGAACCGTTCGACACCGTCGCCGTCCACAAGCCGCTGGAGTTGGTGGAGCTGTTCGCCTTCCTCGCCACGTCCATGACGGCCACCCAACTCCTGTCGTACGCGCAGACGCAGGCGGCCGAGGCCGAGCAGCGCGCCGACGAGGTCACGCGCCTGTCGCACCTGGGCTCGGAAACCCTCAACGCCGGCACCGCCGAGCAGGCGCTGGCGGCCATCGCCCGCGTGATCCGCGACGAGTTGCGCGTCGATTCGTGTGCCATCGATCGCGTGATGGGCGACAGCGAAGTGGAGGTCGCGCACGCGGGCGCTTGGCCGGTGCGCGAATCGGCGCGGTCGCTCACGCTGCCGCTCACCGCGCACGGCGAAGCGGTGGGGATGCTGCGGCTGCACCATCCCACCGACATCCAGCTCAACGCCTCGCAGATCCAGTTTCTCGAGGCGCTCACGTACTACGCGGCGCTGGGCATCGAGCGCATGCGTCTGGAAGGCGAGGCGGCCCACGCCGAAGGCCTCCGCGAAGCGAACCGCCTGAAGGACATCCTACTCGCCACGGTGAGCCACGATCTGCGAACGCCCCTCACCACGATCAAGGCCCTGGCCCAGGATGCGGCCCTCCGCGGCGACGAGAACGCGGTGGTGATCGAGGAGCAGGCCGACCGGCTGTCGGGCCTCGTGAATGATCTGCTCGATCTGTCGCGCATCAAGGGCGGCACGTTCCGCACCACGCCCGAGCTGAATTCCGCCGAGGACGTGATCGGCGCGGTGGCGCGCCAGTTCGCCGGGGCGGCCCGCGGGCGCAAGCTCGTGACCACGGTGGACCTCACCCAGCCGGCGCTGTTCGGCATGTTCGACTTCGTGCACACGCTGCGCATCCTGGGCAATCTCGTGGAGAATGCGCTGCGCTACGCGCCCAGCGATTCGACGGTCGACCTGACCGTCACCCGCGAGGGCGACACGCTCAGATTCTCGGTCTCGGATCGCGGCCCCGGCGTTCCCGCGAGCGAGGTGCACCAGATCTTCGAGCCGTTCTATCGGCCGCCCACGGCGGCCAACGACGGCGGCGCCGGTCTCGGACTCTCCATCGCCCAGCGGCTCGCGCACTCCCAAGGCGGGGCCGTGCAGTTCGCCCCGCGCCTGGGTGGTGGCAGCGTGTTCTCGCTGGTGCTGCCCGCGTACGACCCCGACTGAACCGGGGTCTGGTTCTCAGACGTCGTTCCCGCCCGTCGTATCCTCCAGCATCATCGGCGGACTCCCGTCCTCCAGACCCGAGGCGCGGACCCACGACCCCAGCAGGGCGGCGAGCTCCTTCTTCTGCGCGGCCGTGAACGCGCGCGCGCCGCGCAGGAGCTTCACCTGCACCGTGGTCGGCGCGTCCGCCAGCAACTCGCGCCCCTTCTCGGTGAGCGCCAGTTCCACGCGGCGCCGGTCCGCCGACGCGGTGTGCCGCGCCACGTAGCCGTGGTCCACCAGCCGCCGCACCACCACGGATACCGAGCTCTGGTGCGTGGCGGTCCGATCGGCCAGGTCGTTGAGCGAGTCGGCCGACCGCTCGCTCAGCTGCTGCAGCACGAACAGCTGCGCGCCGCTGATGCCCATCTTGGTTTCGATCATGCGGGATGACACGCGCAGCGCTCGCACGATCGAGCGGATGGCGTTCATCGCCGTGGTGGTGTGTTCGATTTCTTCTGTGGTCACGGGGGGAGTGGCAGAAGGGTGATCGCAAAGCCCTGGGCCGTCAGCGTACGCGCCGGGGGGGCGCGTCGCCAGCCTTCGGGCGCCAAACGTTGTCTACTATACGCGGTCCCATGTGCCCCTGTTGTTATGTTGGGGCCCATGCTGGCCCGCGTCTGGGGGCGGATCGCCTGGCAGACTGTCGCGGGCACCACGGAACCGCGCGGCCTGGACGCAATTCCGCGCTGTTAACCAGCAGAATCATGCGGTTAACGTCCGGCGGTCGGCCGGCGCAGCCGGCGGAACGGCCCGTTGCCTGCGCGCCGGTTAGGCTATAATTCTGGCCTCGCGCAGCGCGCACCCGACGCGCGCTCGGCCTGTTCCCTCGCGATTCCCGCCTTCCGCCCTCGCCCTGTGCCGCCATCCTCCGCTCACGCCGACGAGAGCCGCTTCCGCGGCGCGATCGCCGCGAGCCTCGACGCCTTCTTCCTGCTCGAGTCCGTGCGTGACGCCGGTGGGTCGGTGGTGGACTTCCGGCTGGTGGAGTTGAACCGCCGGGGCGAGGAGTTCCTGGGCAGACCTCGCGAGGCGGTGGTCGGCCGGCTGCTGTCGGACATCCTGCCCACGGCGCGCGCCGCCGGATTCATCGACCGGTGCGCGCAGGTGGTGGCCTCCGGGGAATCGTACGCCGAGGAAGTGCGCGTGCAGGAGCCCGCCATCCGCGCGGAATGGGTGCGCCATCAGGTGGTGCGCGTGGACGACGGCATCGTCATCACGTCGCGGGACATCTCCGACCGCCAGCACGTGGAGGAATCACTGCGGGCCAGCGAGGAGCGGTTCCGGCTGCTCGTGGAGAGCGCGACCGACGGCATCTATCGCATCGATCCGCGCGGCATCTTCACCTACGCCAATCCGGTCGCGTCGCGCGTGCTCGGCATGGGCGAGGGGAGCATCGTGGGGCGCTCGTACCTCGATTTCGTGCGTCCCGACTATCGCATGGAAGGGATCGATCTGTACACGGGGCAGATCCGGAACCGCGTCCCGGTCACCTACTGGGAGTTCCCGGCGCTTCGCGCCGACGGCCGCGACGTGTGGGTGGGCCAGAACGTGCAGGTCGAGGTGAAGGACGACCGCGTGGTGGCGCTGTTCGCGGTGGCGCGCGACATCACGGCGCAGCGCGCCGCCGAGGAAGCCCTGCGCGAGAGCGAGGAGCGGCACCGGTTCCTGGCCGACCACTCGATGGACATGCTGGCCCGTCTCACGCGTGCCGGGCGGTTCGTGTACGTGTCGCCGGTGTGCCGCGCGCTCCTCGGGTACGAGCCAGAACAGCTCGTGGGTCGGTTGTTCGAGGAGTTGTGCGATCCGGCCGACGTCCGGGCGGTGCGCGCCGCGCACGAGCGCCTGCTGCAGGATCACGGCGTGGACCTCACCACCTGCCGCATGCGGCGGTCCGACGGGCGGGAGGTGTGGTTCGAGACCACCCGCCAGACGATCGTGGACGAGGCCACCGGCGAGGTCACCGGATTCCTCACGGTGTCGCGCGACGTGACGGAACGCCGGCGGTTCGAGGAGGAGCTGCGCCACGTGCAGAAGATGGAAGCCGTGGGACAGCTCGCCGGCGGCGTGGCGCACGACTTCAACAATCTGCTCACCGCCATTCGCGGATTCAGCGACGTGCTCTTCCAGAGCATCCGCGCCGACGATCCGCGCCGTGGCGACGTGCTCGAGATCTGCAAAGCCACCGACCGCGCCGCGACCCTCACTCGCCAGCTGCTCGCCTTCAGCCGCCGGCAGTTGATGCGTCCCGAATCGCTCAGTCTCAACACGATCGTCACCGATCTCGCGCGCATTCTTCAGCGCCTGCTCGGCGACGGGGTGACGGTGTCCACGCGACTCGCGCCCGACCTGGCCACGGTGCGCGCCGATCCGGGCCAGATGGAGCAGGTGTTGCTGAACCTGGCGCTCAACGCGCGCGACGCGATGGGCGAGGCCGGCGGATCGCTCGCCATCGAGACGGCCAACGTGGACGTCGCGCCGGGGCCCGATGCGCGCCACGCCCCGGGGCGCTACGCGGTGCTGCGCGTGGTCGACACCGGGTGCGGCATGACGCCCGAGGTGCGCGAACGGCTATTCGAACCGTTCTTCACCACCAAGGAGCGCGGCAAGGGCACGGGCCTGGGGCTGTCGATGGTCTACGGCATCGTGACCCAGAGCGGTGGGTTCATCGTCGTGGACAGCGCGCCGGGCAAGGGCGCGACGTTTGCCATCCACCTGCCGACGGTGGACGCCCAGGTGGAGGCCGAGCGGCCGTCGGCGCCCCGCTCGCGCGTCGTGCCGCGCGGCGGTGGGACGATTCTCATCGCCGAGGACAGCGAGGGAGTGCTCGTGCTCGCCGAACGCATCCTGCGCAACGAGGGCTACGTGGTGCTCACGGCGCGCGACGGTGTTGAGGCGCTCGAGGTGTCGCGGCGCCACGAGGGGGAGATTGACCTGCTGCTCACCGATGTCATGATGCCGCGCATGAACGGCGGCGAGTTGGCCCGCGCGTTCGCCGCCGAGCGCCCCGCCGCCGTGATCGCGATCATGTCGGGCTACATGGACGAGGACGCGCTGCGCCGCACGCTCGACAACGCCAACACGCCCATCCTGCAGAAGCCGTTCAGCGCCGCCGCGCTGGTCGAGCGCGTGGGCGAGATCCTGCACCGCGAGCCCGCGGCCTGACGGCGCTCAGGGCGTGGGCGGCAGGAAGGCCGGATTCATGTTCGCCAGCCCCACGTCGTCCATCACCACCGTGCCCGACGGCGTGCGGTCGAACACCAGCCGGATGGCGCGCAGCCGCGCCGGTTCGAAGCCCGGTGCCGCCTTCATGAATGCGGTCATCGGCATCGGATAGGTCTGCAGCACGAGCTCGTACGGCTCGCGGAACGCCTCCGCCTCGCGGTCGGCGCGGCGCAGCACGTGGGTCTCGAGCGGACGCCGCACGGGCCCGAACGTGGACAGCGGCAGCCGCGCCACGTGGCCGTCGGCGTCCACCAGTTCCACGGTGAGGTCCATCGGCACCGAGTCGTCGTGCACGGCGGGGGGCTTGGCCCGATCGGCCTTGCGGGCGCGGCCGGCGCCCACCGCGCTGGAGTCGCGCGCCGGCGTGCGCGGCTTGGGCATCGCGCGCGTCGGCGCCAGGGAGAGCATCACCGACGACGTGTCGCCCACGTGGAGCGCCGCGACGAGCGAGTCGGACAGCGCGAGCGTGTACGACGCCGGTTTGCCGCGGGCCGCGGTGTCCGCGCCGGCGATGCGGTTGTTCCATCCCAGCCACACCGCGTTGGTGTTCTGCTCGTCGTTCTTGAATCGCAGGGGAAGCGGCGCTTCGTGCCAGGTGGCCAGGCTGTCGCCGCGGAGCGTCACCCCGGGCACCGATCCCGTGGTCACATCCACGTCCTCGTCGTAGTCGGCGAGCAGGTGGAAGCTGCTCTCCTGGAACCGGGTGATGTACATCGTCTTGGGCAGCCAGTGGCCGATCGTGCGCTGATCGCGGAACATGGGCAGGTACTCGGAACGGTGGTGCAGCGTGGCCTCCAGGAATCCGCCGATCACCACCTTGCCGAACTGCCGCTGCTCCGCGGGCGTGAGCAGCGCCCGCAGGTCGAGCCGGTTGCCGCTGCGCGGCCCGTTGTCGTGGTTGTTCCACACGGTGTTCCACTGGCCATGGTTGGCGCGGTACACGTACCACGCCGACTTGAACCAGGGTTGGCCGTCGGTGAACCTCAGCCGCTCGTACGGCCGCAGCCCCATGAATTCCGACACGTCCCCGTCGTGCGAGCCGTGGATCACCAGGAAGTTCACGTTCTCGATGGGCTCGAACTGCCCCGCGGGCTTGTATTGCCCGTCCACCGGCGCGATCGCCACCACGGCGCGGATGTTGAAATGGAAGTCGAACGTCACGTTGGCGTCGTCCGGGAAGCGCGCCAGCCGGTTGAACTGCACGGCGTGGCTCACCGCGCCGCCGCCGCGCGAGTGGCCCATGATGCCGATCTCGCTCCAGTCCACCTTGTGAAAGAACGGGTTGCCCGCGCTGTCGGTGAATGCCTTCCACGCCGCGAGGTGCTCGAGCATGATCCAGGCGCGCCCGGCGTTCTCGCCGCGCAGGCTGCCGTTGATGTAGTTCTCGTCGATCGACACGAGGATGAAGCCGCGCGACGCGAGCAGCTCGCCCAGATACTGGTAGCCCGGGTCCGAGTAGTCGGTGGGGTCGTGATTGCCGTGCGCGATCACCACCAGCGGAAAGGGGCCGGGGCCGTCGGGGTACCACACGCGGCCGTTCAACGGCGAATGCTTGATGTCGAATCCCCACGTGTCCTTGCGGTCCCGGGCCTGCTCGGGCGACATCTTCACGAACGGCGACGCGTCCACGGCCTTGGTCCGGAAGGCCACCGAGTCGCGGAATGCGGCGCGGCGTTTGTCGGTGCCGCTGCCGTAGGTCAGATACCGCACGCGGTACGGGCCGGGTTCCCCCGGATCGGGCGCCGTGATCGCCTGGTGCGCGAGCACGGTGGGCGAGTCGTCGGGGCTCAGCTTGAGCGACTGCGTGCATCCGCTCAGCGCGGCCGTGCCCAGAGCCGCGAGCGCGCCCACCCACGCCGCGCGACTCATCGAATGCGCACGCCGATGCGATGCGCGCCGGGCCGGTTGTCGCGCGTCTCGAACGCGTAGTCCAGCGAGAACCGGTCGGCGGAGATGCCGAACCCCGCCGTCCACGGGCCCTCGCCTTCGGCGGCGCGCCGTACGCCCGCGCGCGCGGCGATCGCGTAGCCCTCCAGCCAGCTGTACGACATCTCGCCGCCGGCGCCGGCCACGAACGAGCGCCCCCGGAGCACCGATGCCGTGGCCGCGCCCGAGAGGTCGAACGGCCCCGCCTCGTACCGGCCCGACGAGAATCCCAGATTCGCGCGCTCCGGCTGGCTCACGCGCCCGGTGACGGTGCGGAACGCCGGCCCGATGTTCTGCACGCTGAGCCCGGCCGTGCCGCGCCACAGGTCGCGCGCCAGCCCCAGGTCCAGCGCCGCGCGCGTGTCGCGCGCGGCGCCGATCTCCTGTTGCAGCAGCTTGGCCGCCGCTCCCACGCGCAGGCCGAACACCGACCGGGCGTAGCCGGCCGTGAGCAGCAGCCCCGACGCCGGAAGCAGCGACGACGTGCCCAGCGCGTCGGGGTTGGCGAACGGCGCCGCGTCGCTGGAGAAGGTGAGCGATTGCACGCCGATGCCCAGCCCGCCGCCGCCCACGCTCATCGCCGTGGACAGCGTGGCCAGCAGATTGGCGCCCGTGTAGAACTCGGCCGACGCGCTCGTGCCGCGCGCCACGGCCAGCTGCGCCGGGTTGTAGAAGATCACGTCGTCCTCGCGCCCGCCCGCGTCGGCATTGGCCATGGCCAGCGCGCGCGTGCCGCCGGGCAGTCGCGCGATGAGCGGGGCGAGCGGATATTCCTGCGCCCCGGCCGCGGCGGCGGTCGCCGCCAGCAGGGCAGAGATCAGCCAGCGATGGTGCATGGTGCCCCCGGATGTTGGCGCCCAAGTCGCGCCGGGCCGGTCCGGCCGTCAGCACCGCCCGTCTTGCGGCGGCGGCGCCGGCGTCGGGACCTGAAAACACTTGGCCGCCGGATGTTACCCGGGGTACCGGGTCCGCGGTAGACTGGCGCGTTTGCGCTCGCGCCCGGGGTCCGGTACAATCCGCACGCCCGCGTCGTGACGCCGGACCCCGCCCCCATGTCTCTTAGGATATGAGCACCAAGAAGATCTGCACCCAGTGTGGCACCGAGTTCGGGTCGGAGCAGAAGTTCTGCCCCAACGACGGGAGCCCGCTTCGCGTGGAATCCACCGACGACCGTCTCATCGGCCAGGTCATCGCCGACCGCTATCACATCACGGCCCTGATCGGCGAGGGCGGCATGGGCCGCGTGTATCTGGCCGAGCACGTCCGCATGGGACGCAAGAGCGCGCTCAAGGTGATGAGCCCCGCGCTCGCCACCACCGCCGACGCCATCACGCGCTTCAACCGCGAGGCGTCCAACGCCAGCCGCATCAACCACCCGAACGTGGCCGCCATCTATGATTTCGGCGAGACGCCCGACGGGTTGCTGTATCTGGCCATGGAATACGTCGAGGGCGAGACACTGCACGCCCTGATCAATCGTGGCGGTCCGCTGCCGGCGGCCCGCGCGGCGGCCATCACCAAGGGCGCGGCCGACGCGCTGCACGCCGCGCACCACCTGGGCATCATCCACCGCGACCTCAAGCCCGACAACATCATGCTCTCCCGCCAACTCGACGGGAGCGACTGGGTGAAGGTCGTGGACTTCGGCATCGCCAAGTCGATGGGCTCGCAGGGGCCCTCCGGCGGCCAGACGGTCACCACGGCCGGCGTCTCGCTGGGCACGCCGGAGTACATGAGTCCCGAACAGCTCGCGGGCGAGAGGCTCGACCACCGCACCGACATCTACTCGCTGGGGCTCGTGCTCTTCAATATGCTCACCGGCGCGCTGCCCTATCCCAGGCTCACCTCCAAGGAAACGCTGGTGCGGCGCCTCACGTCGCGGCCGGCCAGCCTCGCCGAGGTGCGCCCCGACATCGATTGGCCGGCGCCGCTGCAGGCGGTGCTCGATCGCGCGCTCGCTCCGGAACCCGAACACCGATACGCCAGCGTGGCCGACCTCGGGCGCGAAGTGATCGACGCCGCGGCGTCGGCGCCCGCGATCGATCCCGATCGCACCGTCCGGGTGTCCGCCCCCAGCCGGCCGGCCCTCGCCGCCACCGCGGTGAACCGGCCAAAGTCCGCGGCTGGTCCCGGCCGCACCCGCCCGCTTCCGCCTCCTGCCACGCCCAAGCGCGGGGCACGCGCGTGGGCCGCGGCCGGCGCGCTGCTGTTGGTCGCCGTCGCCGCCTTTGCCCTGGTGCACCGGAATCCCCGGCCCGCCGCGGCGTCCAGCGTGCCGGCGGACCGCGATTCCACGCGCGACACGACCGCGGCCGCTCCCGACACGACGGCCGCCGCCTCCGCGCCCGTGGCGCGTGATACCACCGCGCCGTCACCCGCACCCGTGCCGCTCCGCGCGGCAACGCACAAGGACGCCGCGCCGCCCTCGCAGCCGCCCGCCGCGCCCGCGCTGACCGACACGGCCGCCGCGCCCACGGCTGCCGCCGCTCCGGTTACCGTGCGCACGCGACATCCGTGGCTCCGCGCCAACGGTGATTCGGTGGCCACGCCGGACTCTTCCGGCCGCCAGGGAGTGAACGCGGCCGTGAACGAGATTCGCGGGCACTTCGAGCGCGCCGGACGGTTCGTGGCCGCGAACAAGCCGGGCCAGGCGGGCAACGAAATGCGCGACGCGCAGGGCGAGATCAAGATGCTGCGCGATCTGATGCCGGGCGCGAACATGCCGCCGGCAGTGGGTCAGGAGCTGCGCATGGCGGCGAGCCGGGCCGTCAGCGCCTGCTTCTCGGCGGCCGGCACGCAGGCCGGCGCGCTCCAGCGGTGCGCCAACCTGGAGCAGCGGTTTGCCCGGGGCGGGCGCGGCGGGCGCGGCGGCCGCAAGACGCCCCCGGGCGGCGGATGAGCGCCCGACCGCTCAGCGGAACAGCAGCCAGAGCACGACCGCCATCTCGATCGTCGCAGCGACGATCCCAAAGATGAGATACGGCTTGAGGCCGGACGGCTTCGGGCGCTCTGGCATCCCGAAAGATATATTGGCCACGTGATCTCGCTCTCCGTTCCACGCAAGGCCCTGCTCGGGTTCAGCGCGGCGCTTCTCATCCTCGCCATCATCGGGGCGGAATCGTACCGTGGACTCCGGGCGTCCACCGTCGCCTCGGCGCGCGTGCGGATGACCTACGACGCCATCCAGACGCTGGGCCAGGTCGAGGCCGACGTGCTCGACGCCGAGTCGGCGGTGCGGGGGCTGCTGCTCACCGGGCGGAGCGAGTTCCGCGGCCCGCACAAGGACGCCGCCCATCGCGTGGACGGCGATCTGTCGAGCCTCGCCCGCCTCGAGCCCGACGATCCTGCCCAGTCGGCCCGCGCGCGCATCCTCGCCGACTCGGTGCGCCACAAGATGGCGTTCACCGATCACGTGCTGGCGTTGTACGATGCCGGCCGCGCGTCCGCGGCCCGCGACACGGTCGCTTCGGGCGTGGGCGCAGCCATGTCGCGCTCCATCCGCCGGCAGATCGCCCGCATGACGCGCGCCGAGCGCGCCCTGCTCGACCAGCGCCTCGAGGACGAACGCGCCGAGCAGCAGATGGCGACGACGATCGTGCTGTTCGGCTTCCTGGTCGCCTGCGTGGTCGCCGCGCTCGCCGTGCTCACGATCGGCCGCGACGTGCGCGAACGCGAGCGGCTGGACGCCGAACGTGTCGCGGCGCTCGACCAGGCCCACGCCGCGAGCAGCGCCAAGAGCGAATTCCTGGCGCGCATGAGCCACGAGTTGCGTACGCCCCTCAATTCCGTGATCGGCTTCTCGAACGTGCTGCTCAAGCCCGGCGCCGGCGCGCTCGATGGCCAGTCGAGGTCGTACGTCGAGCGCATCCGCGCCAACGGCACGCACCTGCTCGATATCATCAACGACATCCTCGACCTGTCCAAGGTGGAATCGGGACGCATGGACGTGGTGCTCGAGAACGTCGACCCGCTGCGGCTGGTGCGCGAGACGGTCGCGCAGTTCGCCGGGCGCGGGCCCGAGACGCCGCCCATCGACATCGAGGCGCCGGCCGCCGTGGCGCCGCTGCGCACCGACCTCGACAAGCTGCGCCAGGTGCTGCTCAACCTCATCTCCAACGCCGCCAAGTTCGCGAGCGACGGACGTGTCGTGGTGCGCGTGGTGGCCGACGCGCCCACCGGCGCCCTGCTGCGCATCGACGTGATCGATACCGGCGTGGGGATCGCGCCCGACAGGCTGGAGCGGATCTTCCAGGCATTCGAGCAGGGCGACAGCTCCATCCAGCGCCGCTTCGGCGGCACCGGGCTCGGCCTCGCCATCGCCAGATCCATGGCCGAGCGGTTGGGCTACGGGCTGCGCGTGGTCAGCGAGCGAGACGTCGGCGCCACGTTCAGCATCGTGATCGACCCGCGGGCGCCGATCATCGAACGCTACGAGCCGCCCGGGCCCGGCCCGGCCGGCGCTCGACCCACCCCGTCGGCGGCTCGCCGCATCACGCCGGCCGCGGGCGCCGACCAGCCGCTCGTCCTCCTCATCGACGACAGCGAGGATTCGCGCCTCCTGCTCTCGCAGCTCCTCGAGGAATCGGGATGCCGCGTCCTCACCGCCGCCTCCGGTGAGGCGGGCATCTCCGCGGCGCTCGACCGCCGGCCCGATCTCGTCGTCCTCGATCTGCTCATGCCCGAGATGGACGGTTTCGAGACGCTGCAACGCCTCAAGGCGCACCCGTCCATCGCCCGGACCCCGGTGATCGTGGTCAGCGTGGTGGCGTCGGAATATCTCGGGCGCCTGGCCGGCGCCGCCGACGTACTCGACAAGCCGATCGCCCGCGACGCGCTCGGCGACGCCATCGAGCGCGCGCTCAACCTCAGCCCGGCCCGCGTGCTCATCGTGGAGGATTCCGAAGACACCCGGCACGTGCTCGAAGCGCACCTGGCCGGGTTCCCCGGACTCGAAGTGGCATCGGTGGCCACGGCGGTGGATGCGCTGGCCCGGCTCCAGAGCTTCCCCGCCGACCTGATCCTGCTCGACATCATGCTCCCCGGCATGGATGGGCTGGAGTTTCTCAAGCGCATCCGGCGCACCGAGCAGTTCCGCGACACGCCGGTGGTGGTGATCACCGCCAAGTCGCTCACCGACGAGGAGCACCGCGCCCTGCAGCGCGACACGATCACGGTGCTCGCCAAGGGCGCGGCGCTGGGCGCCGATCTGGCTCGTGTGCTCCGCGGCGCCCTGCGCCAGATCCGGTCGCGCGGTGCCTGACGCGCGCCGGAGCGTGGCCGCCGTCGCCTTGCTCGCCGCGGTCTGGGCGTGCGGCAGCAGCGACACCAGCGGGCTGCCCACGGTGCCCACGCTCGACGAACAGGGCGCCGCCGGATTCGCCTCGGTGAGCGCGGGGCTGGACCACACCTGCGCCCTCAGCACCGCCGGCGTGGCGTTCTGCTGGGGGAGCGACGCCCACGGGCAGTTGGGCCATCCCGCCACCGCGTTGTGCGACACCACCGCGTCCGGCGCCTGTTCGCTGGCCGCGGAGCCGGTGGCCACCACGCTTCGCTTCCGCTCGATCAGCGCCGGCGGCGAGCACACCTGCGCCGTGAGCACCGATTTCACCGCATACTGCTGGGGGAGCAACGCCGCCGGCGCGCTCGGCATGGCGGCCTCGCGCGCGGCGATTCCCGAGCCGGTGAGCGGCGGCCTGCGCTTCGCCTCCATCGCCGCGGGGTTCTCGCACACCTGCGCCGTGGCCACCGACGGCACCGCGTACTGCTGGGGCTCCAACGAGCGCGGCGAGTTGGGCACGGGCGACACTGTGGCGCGCGCCATGCCGGCGCCGGTGGCCACGGCGCTGCGATTCGTCGAGATCTCGACGGGGCAGGGCCGCACCTGCGCGCGGAGTGTGGCCAACGTCGTGTACTGCTGGGGGGCCATCTGGGAGTACCGGCAGGGCGGGCTCGAGTACACGCGCGCGCAGCCGCTGCCCCAACCCGTGCCTGCGGCGCCCTCGCTCACCGGCTTGAGCGTGGGGCCGCTCACCACCTGCGGCGTTTCGGGGACCACCGCCTACTGCTGGGAAGCGAATCCGTTCGGCGAGATGGGCAACGGCACCACCGACGGCGCCACCACGCCCACTGCGGTGGCCGGCGGATTGCAGTTCACGCAGCTGTCGGCGGGCATCATCCAGACGTGTGGCGTCACGACGGACGGCGCCGCGTACTGCTGGGGCAACGACAGCTTCGGCCAACTCGGCGTCTCGTCGGCCGCGCTCGGGGCGCGATGCGGCCTGCAGCGGCTGCCGTGCAGCCTGGTGCCCGTGCGGGTGCCGGGCTGGCGGCCGTTCAAGAGCATCAGCACGGGGCTCGGCAACCACGTGTGCGGCGTTACCCGCGACACCAACATCTACTGTTGGGGGCTGGCCCAATCGGGCCAGCTGGGGTACGGGCAAAGGATCGGCGCCACGTCGCAAGCCCTCAAGGTGGCTATCGCGTTGCCTTGAATGGTGTTATCCGTCAGTGACGTGGGTCACGGTAGCTTCCCCGTTGCGTGACCCATCCATGGACTGACAGATTGCACGAGGACCTACGGTAAGCACGAGCCGGCTGGCTGACTGTTCGGGCGGATCCGAAGCCGGATCCGCGCACGGAGAATTGATCTCGAATGCATTGGCTCGAAGGCGCGGTTGCGCGTGCAGGTCTGGCAGGAGCGTCCTCGCTCTCGATTCCCGGCGACGTCGGCAACATCGAGGCGTGGGACATCGCATCGCGCACGCTCGGCTTGGCCCCGCTCGACCTCGCCGGCCGCGTGGCCTCGCAGTTCGGGTTGCGCGTGGCCGAATTCGAGCGCACCGACCCTCGTGCGCTGGCGCTGCTGCCCGAGCGGCTCGCGCGCCGCTATCATGTCTTCCCGCTGCGCGAAGACGACCGCCACATCTACGTGGCCACGGCCGACCCCACCGACATCGAAGTCGAGCACGCCATCGGCTTCGCGTCGGGACGCCGTCCCGTGTTCGAGTTGGCGCCGCCCAACATCATCGAGGATGCGCTGCTCTCCGGCTACTCCGCCGATCGCATGGTGGAGAACCTGCTCACCACCGTGGACTCGCAGATCGCCGACGCGGTGCGGGTGGTGGACGACCTGGAGCCGGAAGCGGTGGATCTCACCGAGGTCGAGACCGGGCCGGTCGTCAAACTCACCAACCTGATCCTGCGCGACGCCGTGATGCACGGCGTGAGCGACGTGCACATCGAGCCCGGGCCCAAGGGCGGCACGGTGCGGTTCCGCATCGACGGCGTGATGCGGCAGCACATGCACCTGCCGATGGCGGCGCTCAACCGCGTCGTGTCGCGCATCAAGGTGCTCGGCCGCATGGACATCGCCAACCGCATCGTGGCGCAGGACGGACGCGCCAAGGTGGCGATCGAAGGCCGCAACTACGATCTGCGCATCTCCACAGTGCCCACGCGCGACGCCGAGAAGGCGGTGATCCGCGTGCTGCGCCCGGAGAACGCGCGTCGCCTGGAAGAGGTGGGGATCACGCCGCGCGAGTTGGCCCGCATGCGCCAGCTGCTCGCCTGCCGCGACGGCATCGTGATTGTCACCGGCCCAACGGGGTCGGGCAAGACCACCACGCTCTACTCGGCGATCAAGGAGATCGCCACCGGTCATGTGAACATCATGACGGTCGAGGATCCGATCGAGTACGAGCTGCCGGGCATCACGCAGATCCAGGTGGAGACCAAGCGCGGCGTGACCTTCGCCAGTTCGCTGCGGGCCATCCTGCGCCAGGATCCGGACGTCATCTTCGTGGGCGAGATCCGCGATCTGGAAACCGCCGAAGTGGCGGCGCAGGCGGCGCTCACGGGCCATCTCGTGCTGGCCACGCTGCACACCAACGACGCGATGAGCGCCGTCACCCGCCTCGCCGATCTCGGCCTCGACCGGCAGACCATCGCCACCTGTCTGCGCGGCTGTCTGGCGCAGCGCCTCGTGCGCCGCGTCTGCCCCGACTGCGCGCAGCCGCTGCTCGGCTCGCTCACCGAGGAGGAGGAGCGGTTGTCGGCGCAGTTCGGCGTGCTCCCGCTGTCGCGCGCCGCCGGGTGCAAGCGCTGCGGCAACACCGGCTATCGCGGGCGGCTCCCGCTGATCGAAGTGGCCATCGTCACGCCGAGCATCGCCGACCTGATCGCCACCGGCGCCACGGCGGCGCAGTTGCAGCACGCCGCGATCGCCGCCGGCATGGCGCCGCTCCGCGACGTGGCCGTGGCGCGCGTCCGGCGCGGCGAGACCACGCTGCAGGAGATCGAGCGCGTGCTGGGCGATCAGCTCGAAGACACCCCGGACCGCACCGGCCCGCCGGGCATCCTGATCGTCAATCCCGATCCCGCATGGCGCCGCATGGCGCGGGCCCTGCTCGAGGGGGGCGGCTTCCGCGTGACCGAAGCGATGGACGCCGAGACTGCGGCGCAGTTCATGCACGACGGGCTGCAGTTCTCGTTCGTGGTCACCGAGGCCTCGCTCCCCATGCTCGCCTCGCCGGTGCGGCAGGATCTGCTCACGGCCGGCAGCGGCGCGGGCGACCCGCCCATCGACGCGGTGGCCGACGCGCCGTTGGGCGGCCCCACCAATGGACACTCCGACGCGCCGGCGTCGCCCGGTGGCGCGGTGGACTGGACGCGGTTTGCCGGCGCCGTGCAGAACGCGGTGCGCCGCACCGTTCACTGACCGGCTCACGGCGCGCGCGGCGGCGCCGTACCTTCCGTGATGTCCGACGGTCTCACCCCACGGTTCGACCCCGACGCCATCACGCGACTGCGCCGCTTTGGCGGCGACCCGCTGCTCTTCCAGATGATCGATCTGCTCACGGCCGCCGCGCCCAAGCGGCTGGATGTGGTGCGTGACGCGTTGGCGAGCGGCGACGCCGAACCTGCGCGCTCGGCGTTCCACGCGCTCAAGTCCAGCGCCGGTCAGCTCGGCGCCGGCCACCTGCAGGCGCTGTGCGAGCAGGGCGAGCTGCTGGCCGCCCGCGGCGACCTGGCCGGCGTGAGCGCGCTGCTGCCGGAGCTCGATGCCGAGCACCACGCGGTGCGCGAGTGGCTGGCCGGCATCAGACAGGGAGACGAGTGATGACGCGGCTCGCGGTGGTGGAAGACAATCCGGACAACCGGCTGCTGCTCCAGGCCATTCTGGGCGGCCGGTTCGAGATCGCCGAGTATGACAACGGCGCCGACGCGCTGGCCGCGTTCGCCCGCGCGCGCCCGGATGTCGTGCTGCTCGACATCTCGCTGCCGGGCATGGATGGGATCGAGATCCTGTCGCGCATCCGCACCGACCCGCGGCTGGCCAGCCTGCCGGTGATCGCGCTCACCGCGCATGCCATGGCGGGCGACCGCGAGAAGTACCTCGTGGCCGGGTTCGACGACTACGTCACCAAGCCCATCGTGGACGAGACGGTGCTGCTGCGGGCGATCGCGAACCAACTGAAGTCCGCGTCCTAGTTCTCGCGGAGCGCCGCCATCGGCGTGGACGCGAACACCTCGCGGCTGGTGAGCAACCCGATCGCCATCGCCAGCACGGTCATCCCCAGGCTCACGACGAGCGCCGGCACGACGGCCGGCTTGAACGGCGCCTGGAAGATGAAGTGCATGAGCGCCCACGCGCCTCCCACCGAGAGGAGCACGCCGGCCAGGCTGCCCAGCGCGCCCAGCAGCGCGTACTCGGCCAGCATGATGCGGCCGATCTGCCGGCGCGTGGCGCCCAGCGTCTTGAACAGCACGCCCTCGCGCAGCCGCTCCCGCCGCGTGGCCGCGACGGCGCTGAACAGCACCGGCACGCCGAGCAGCAGGCTCACCAGCGCCATGAACCGGATGGCCGACGTCACGCGGTTGATCACGTCGCTCAGCGTGCGCTGCACCAGCGACAGGTCGAGACTCGATACGTTCGGGAACTTCTGCACCACGTCGCGCTGCATGAGGGCCACGTCGCGCGACGTGGCGCCGTAGGCCAGGAATACGAACTGCGTGGGCGCGTGCGCCAGCGCCTTGGGCTGGAAGACGACGAAGAAGTTGGGCTGGAAGCGCGCCCACGACACCTCGCGCAGGCTGGTGACCCGCGTGGCGACCTTCACGCCCTGCACGTCCCAGGTGATGGTGTCGCCCAGCAGCACGCCCAACTCGGTGGCCAGGCCGGCATCGAGCGAGACCTGCGACATCGTGTCCTTGGACGCGCCCCACCAGGCGCCGGCGAGGAGTTTCTCGCTCGCGTCCAGCGAGTCGCGATACGTGGAGCGGTATTCGCGGGTCAGCGCCCACCGCGGGCGGCGCGTCTGGTCGGCCCCGCCGCGCCCGGCCCCGGCCCCGCGCCCCGCGCCGCGTCCTGCCGCCGGCGGCGCCGCCAGGTTGTTTCCGGCCAGCAGTTGATCGGGCGTGCGGCCGTTGATCGCCGCGATGCGCATCTGGACGATCGGCATCCGCTGCACCACCTCGTGGTGGCCGGCGCGGATGATCGAATCCACGCCCGCCGCTTCGTCGCCCTGGACGTCGAAGAACACGACGTTGGCCCGCACCTGGTCGAGCCGCAGGTCGAGCTGGCCCAGGAGATTCTTCTGCGCCTGATACAGCGTGCTCACCAGGAACACGCCGAAGCCCAACGACAGAATCACCGACCGCGTCTGATTGCCCGGGCGGTACAGGCTGGCCATGCCGTGCCGGAGCACGAACGGCCACGACGGCCGCACCACGCGCCGCGTCACCGCCGCGAGCAGCGCCGCCACCACCCACAACACGCCCACGGCGAGCAGGATCGCCACGCTGAACCCGATGCCGTCGCGCAGCCGGTCGGCGCGCATCAGCGCCAGGGCGAACACGCTGGCCGCGATCGCGAACGATACCACGTACGTGGCGCTGTCGCGGCGCGACTGGCGCATGACCGTCTGATCGGAATCGCGCCGCAGCGCCTGCAGCGGCGACACGCCGCGGAGCGCCAGCAGCGGACGCAGCGCAAACACCAGCGCCACCCACACGCCGATCCCGAGCCCGAGCAGCAACGCCTGCGGAGCCAGGCGCATCGTCACGTCCACGGGCAGGAAATCCTTCACCACGTTGGGCATGGCGAACTGCAGGCTCACGCCGAGCGCCGTGCCCGCCGCGGCCCCCACCAGCCCCATCGCCGCCGCCTGCAGCACGTAGATCACCAGCACCTGCGCGCTCGTCGCGCCCAGGCAGCGCAGAATCGCCACCGTGTCGATCTTGCGCATCACGAACGCGTTCACGCCGCTCGCCACGCCGATCCCGCCCAGCAGCAGCGCCACCAACCCCACCACGCTCAGGAAGTTGCGCAGCTGCTGGATGTCGTACGTGAGGTTGTACTCGTTCTGCGCCACGGTGTGCACGCGCACCTTGTTGCGCGACAGCACCAGCGCCGTGCGTCCCTGGAACTGCTCGGTGGTCATGTTCAGCGGCAGCTTGACCAGCGCTTCGTAATCCGCGCGGCTGCCGAACACCAACAGCCCCGTGGCGGCCAGGAACCGGGCCGGGATGTAGATCCGCGGGCCGATCGCCGCCGTGACGGCGATCTCGCCGGGCACGCTGGTCAGCGTGCCGGTGATCAGGAACCTGCTGGTCCCCAGCGACAGCGTGTCGCCCACCTTGGCATTGAGCGCCACCAGCAGCGACGGATCCACGATCGCGTGGGGGCCGGCCTGCAGCTCCGACCAGGCCGCCTCGGGGTCGGTCTGGATCTGACCGTAGAACGGATAGTCGGGGGTCACGGCGCGCACCTGCGCCAGCCGCGTGCCGCCCGTGCGCGGCACCAACGCCATCGAGGCAAAGCTCGTCTGGCGCGCGATCCCCGTGCCGTGGCGGGCCAGCGAGTCGAACAGCGCTTCCACCGGCGCCGTGAATTTGGCGCCGCTGGTGAGCGACAGGTCGCCGCCCAGCAGGGCCCGCGATTGCTCGTGCACCGACCGCGTGACGTTGTCGGCGAACGAGTCGATGGCCACCAGCGCCGCCACGCCCAGCGTGATCGACGACATGTACAACAACAGCCGGCGGCGCGCCGTGCGGCTCTCGCGCCACGCCACCGCCGCCAGCCGCGTGAACGACGCGCTCACTCGACGCCCGCGCCCACCGGCGCCGTATCCTGCACCACCACGCCGTCGCTCAGGCGAATGATCCGGCTGGCCCGCGCCGCCAACGCCGCATCGTGCGTCACCAGCACGATGGTCGCCCCGGACTCGCGGTTCAACTGCTCCAGCAGCTCCACGATGCGCTGGCCGGTGTCGCTGTCCAGATTGCCGGTGGGCTCGTCGGCGAACAGGATCCGCGGCTGGTTGGAGAACGCGCGCGCGATCGCCACCCGCTGCTGCTCGCCCCCGGACAGCTCGGTGGGAAAATGGTGCAGCCGGTCGCCCAGCCCCACGCGGGTGAGCAGTTCGCCGGCCCGCTCGGCCGCCCCGGAATCTCCCCGCAATTCGAGGGGTACCTGTACATTCTCGATGGCGGTGAGCGTCGGGATCAATTGAAAGCTCTGGAACACGAAGCCAACTTTCTCACCGCGCAGGCGGGCACGCCGGTCCTCGTCCATGGCGCCGAGGTCGGCGTCGTCCAGCAGGACGGTGCCGCGGGTGGGCGTGTCGAGGCCGGCGAGCAGGCCGAGCAGCGTCGTCTTGCCGCTGCCCGACGGGCCGACGATGGCCACGAAGGCGCCCTGCGGAATGGAGAACGACACGTCGCGCAGTACGGCGAGCGAACGCTCGCCGATGCGGTATTCCTTGGTGAGCTGGCGGGCAACGAGCATGCGATGGCGAGTGTTGGCGTGGGGCCTGGTGATGCTCTCGGCGTGCGGGACGGCCGAGCGAACGCGCCCCGCGCAATCGAAGGATAGCACGGGCACCACGGGGGCGGCGCGGGCCGCCGCCCCGGCGGCCGTGCCCCGGGCGCAGCCGCAGACCGTCCTGTTCGTGGGCACCAGCCTCACGGCCGGGCTGGGGCTCGACCCCGACAGCGCCTATCCGGCCCTCATCCAGCGCAAGATCGACGCCGCGGGGCTCCCCTTTCACGTGGTGAACGCCGGCGTGAGCGGCGAGACGTCGGCCGGCGCGTTGCAGCGCATGGAGTGGCTGCTGCGCGAGCCGTTCCGGGTCATGGTGCTCGAGACCGGCGCCAATGACGGGTTGCGCGGAACGCCGGCCAGCGAGACGCGCCGGAACATCCAGGCGATCATCGACTCCGTGCGCGCGGCGCGCCCCGATGTGCGCATCCTGCTGGTGCAGATGGAAGCCCCGCCCAACATGGGCCAGCGATACACGCGCGCGTTTCACGAGACGTATCCGCTGCTCGCCGCTCGCAACGGCGTCACGCTGCTGCCATTCCTGCTCGACGGCGTGGCCGGCCATCCGTCGCTCAATCAGGCCGACGGCATGCACCCCAACGACGTGGGCGAGAAGATGGTGGCGCGGAACGTATGGAAGGGGCTGGAGCCGGTGCTGAGGACGGTAGGACGGTAGGACGGTAGGAGGGTAGGACGGCAGGACGGGAGCTACCGCTCGCGCGTCCAGAGCACCAGCGCGCCGCAGTCGAACCCGCTCGACGAACTGAACTGCAGCGGCGTGGTCGCGGCGCCGGCGTAGAATTCCACGCCCGCGTACTGGTCCACGTTGAGCGCGTTGAAGTCGGGCGCCGGTTTGCCCTGGCCCACATCGTAGATGCGCACGCCGTCCAGATAGATCGATGCCCAGCAGCCGGTGGGGCTGTTGCTCTGATTGGGGAGGGCGTGCGGGAGCGGACGCAGCGTGGCCGACGACCCGCGCTCGGAGGCCAGGAACAGGCTGCCCGCATACGGCACGAGCAGCGCGCCGGGAATCCTGGCGCGGAGCAGCGTGCCCAGGCGGTAGTTCCGCGCCACGCGTTGCCCGAGCGGCAGCAGCGTCACGTCGGCGCCGGCCGGTGGCGCGGCCGAGGAGTCGGCCGTCACGATGCCGTCCAAGGTCGCCGTGGTGTCGGGCGGAGGCGCGCGCACCCGCCAGTCGAACGCCTGCGCGTCGGCGTCGGCGATCGTGAGCGACGTATCCGGGGCCAGCCGCATCGACCCGCGCCACGCGCCGAACGTGAGCAGACGGTCGCGCGGCACGCAGAGCTGGAAGCGGCCGTCGCGATCGGGCGCCAGCGAGCGGACGGCGTGGGTCACCGAGACGGGGCCGCCCTCGGGGCGCACCTGAAAATTCTGGAGCCAGGTGCCGTGCACTTCGAGGCGCGAGATCGGCGCGCCCTGCGCGTCCGTCACGCGGCCCAGTAGCACGGCGGTGGTGGCGAGCAGCGAGTCGTCCGGGCACAGGCGCGCGAAATAGGCGGCGCGCGACGACAGGTGCAGCGTCACGCCGCGCACCGTGTCGCGCGCCACGTCCACCGTGCGCGATACGGTCTGCGCATCCACGTACGGCTCGAGCGTGGCGTCCACCGCCTGGAGCGTGTACCGGCCCGGAAGCACGCCCAGCAGGGCAAAGCGGCCCGTGGAGTCGGTGCGCACCGTATCCGCCGTGCCGGCGAGCAGCACCTGCACCTGGTCCAGCGGCTGTCCCGTGCCCGGCGCCAGCACGCGGCCGGTCACGGCGCCCAGCGCCGACTCGGCGTGCGAGCCGTCGGGCCAAGCCGCGGCCGTCACTTCGCCGCCAACGTACCGGATCCCCGCCACCTTCAGCTCGCGCCGGTCGCGGCCCATGGGAGCACCGATGCGCGAGAGGGCGGACGGCATGTCGGGACCGAACGAGTTCGTGGCTTCCACCTCGGGCAGCCGCATGGTCCACCGTTCGATGTAGACCAGTCCGTTGGGCATGGTGCGGAAGGTGAGGCTGCCGCCGGCGCGCGCGTTCTCGAACGCCGGCTCGAGGCCGGTGAACCGGAACTCCAGCGTTTCGAGCGCCGGCACGTCGCGCCGGATCCAGAGGGTGCCCCGCACGTCCACGATTCCGTCGCGATCGCGCGCCGGCCGGAAGGCGAGGCCCACCTGTCCCGGGTGATCGGCGTCCTCGGCCACCGTGAAGCAGTGGGTGGCCGCGAAGCTCTCGTCCAGCAGGATGTCGGCGTCTGGGGCGTGGAAGGTGCGTCCCGACTCATCCTCCTGCATGTAGCCGTGGGCGGCGAAATCCGTGGCCCTGGCCGCCGCCACGAAGGGGCGGCCCGTGGTGCCCGACTGGAGGTGGAGGGTCTGCCGGCGCACGAGCCGGGAGTCGGGCGCCTGGTCCGTGGTGAAGAGCAGCACGTTCATCCGGCCGGGCTTGGTCTCGCGCGCCACGACGGCGGCGAGCAGGCCGGCGCGGGCCTGTTCCCAGAGCGAGAGCGCCGATCCGCGGTCGGTGGAGCCGCCGCACACCGCCCGATCGGACACGTGCACGCTGGCGAGGAGCGCGGGGAGGCGCGCCATGGCGATGGTGACCGGCTGCTGGCGGTCGGCCGGGAGTGGCACGTCGCGCGGCGAGAACCCGATGCGGAGCACGCGGAGGGAGGCGGCGGCGGGCGAGGCGGCGAGGCGGAAGCGGCCGTCCTCGCCGGCAATGGTCCGGCCGGCGGTGGATCCCGTGGAGTCGATCACCGAGACCACGGCGCCGGCCACGCCCACGCCGCTGATGCTGTCGCGCACCACGCCCCGCAGCTGCTGGGCGGCGAGGGGCGGGGCCGCGAGGAGGAGCAGGGGCAGCAGGGGCAGCAGGGGGGCGACCCGCCATCTATTCAGGGGCATCGCGGCCTCACGCTCCGGGGACTGGTCATGGATGATCGCACCCGTGGCGCGAATGTCGATTAACGGCGGATTAAGCCTGGATTAACACCGCCGGCGGGGGTTGGGCGGGGCCATCAGTTGACCCGGGGTGTACGGGGGGCGTAAATTGATAGGCTGTCTTACTTTATCACCCGATTTCAAGGACGTTGCTCATGGCGATCCCCGCGACCCAGATTCGCCGCGGCATGGTCATCGTATTCGAAGGCGAGCCCTACCGCGTGGTGGAGTTCCGGCACCACACGCCGGGCAACCTCCGCGCCATGGTCCAGGCCAAGCTCAAGAACCTGCGCACCGGCGCGGGCTTCGAGCATAGGTTTCGCGCCGCCGACTCGATCGAGCCGGCTTCGATGGAGACGCACGAACTGGAGTTCATGTACCAGGGCGGCGACCGCTACCACTTCATGAACACCGAGAACTACGACCAGCTCGAGATGGACGACGAGGCGTTGGGCGATGCGGCGCCGTGGATGCAGCCGGGCATGAAGATCGTGGCCGAGTACTACGATGGCCGGCCGGTGGGCATCAAGCTGCCGAACTCGCTCGTCCTCGAGGTGGTGGAGACGTCGCCGGTCATGAAGACGGCCACCAAGACGTCGTCCGCCAAGCCGGCCAAGCTCGAGAACGGCGTGACGATCAACGTGCCGGAGTTCGTGGGCACCGGCGACAAGGTGAAGGTGAACCCGGCGACGGGCGAATATCAGGAGCGCGCGAAGTAGTCGGGAGCGCGGTGAAGCGGACGAGTGTGCAGGCTGCAGTTGATACGGTGTCGTGCGGCGGTTAAAATGAACGTCTGCCGTAGCGCGATGGGACGCGCGAGCGTCCACCATGGTGGCTGTAGCTCAATTGGTTAGAGCACCGGACTGTGGCTCCGGGGGTTGCGGGTTCAATTCCCGTCAGTCACCCTCAACAAGAGACGGTTGGCAGTGGGCGGTTGGCAGTGGGTCGTTCGGAACTGCGGGCTGCGCGCTGCGGACTGTTGACCTGGAGTTCGAGTGTAGGTCGGTAGCTCAACTGGTAGAGCACTGGTCTCCAAAACCAGCGGTTGGGGGTTCAAGTCCCTCCCGGCCTGTTCGATGATTGAGATGACGAAGGGATGAGATGACCGCCACCGGCTGCCGCCGACGGCGGTGCCGTTGGCGGTATCGTCTAGGGGACTAGGACGGAGCCCTCTCAAGGCTCAAACACGGGTTCGAATCCCGTTACCGCTACTTGGGACGAGAGGCCCGTTCGTCTATCGGTTAGGACGGCACCCTTTCACGGTGCAGAGAGGGGTTCGACTCCCCTACGGGCTATCGAATCACGGTAGGACGGTAGGAGGGTGGGACAGTAGGACGGTTAGCTGTCAGCTCACGGCTCTGGGCTGGGAGTGATCGGTACGCGTAGTTCAGGGGCCGTAGCTCAGTTTGGTTAGAGCACTCGACTGTCACTCGAGAGGTCGCGGGTTCGAGCCCCGTCGGCCCCGTAGCTGTTTGCCCTGGTGGTGAAATTGGTAGACACGCCATCTTGAGGGGGTGGTGCCGAAAGGCGTCGCGGTTCGAGTCCGCGCCAGGGCATTCGGGCGATCGCATGGCGGTCGCTTCGCCAGCGTAGCTCAGTGGTAGAGCACCCGATTCGTAATCGGGCGGTCCTCGGTTCAATCCCGAGCGCTGGCTCTTGTTAGATATTCCAACGCCCCGTTCTCATGCGAGAGCGGGGCGTTTTGCGTGCGTGGCCCTCCGATCGGCAGGCCCGTCAGAAGCCGGTGCGGCGACTCCCGGACCGGTCCCACTTACCCTTGGAGCCAACCTTGGCCGTGATCGCGATCAGGGTTCCGTAGACGATCAGGCGCGGCTTGGCGTACCCCGGCGCGGCGGATGC
>Ga0307373_10000639_pt1 | contig 67427 bp, 66 predicted proteins | sample OX2MG_FD_202534 | JGI IMG/M metagenome (GOLD analysis project Ga0307373, IMG submission 202534) | Soil microbial communities from Risofladan, Vaasa, Finland - OX-2 | ecosystem: Environmental > Terrestrial > Soil > Coastal area > Acid sulfate soil | place: Finland: Risofladan, Vaasa | collected... | reverse complement strand
GGCCTGGCGCGTTACAGGCAGCTTATGCTCTCGGTCGATCATGGCCTTGCGCCCAGCAATCCCGCTTTGGTGAGCGCGCGTTCTAAAAAATCCAACTCCAGCGCCTGCTGCCCGATCTTGGCATGCAGCGGAGCCAGATCAACCGGCTCCGGCCCCGGTGCCGTCCCGAACACATCCGCAGCGTGTGCAAGCAATTGCCGCTTCCACTCCGTGATCTGGGTGGGGTGAACCTCAAACTGTGCGGCCAGCTCGGCCAGCGTCTGGTCCTCGCGCAGCGCCGCCAACGCTACGCGGGCCTTGAACTCCGCAGTGTGCTTGCGGCGGGTGCGCCGCCCTGATTTCTTGACCATCGAAAACTCCTTTTCGCCAAGCCGGCCTCGGCCCAGCATCTTGCCCGGAGTTTCCACTTATCACACTGTTCAAAATTCCGAGGCCACTTCTAACCGCATGAAGAACGACGAACTACGAAGAAGACCTAGCCGCCGGTTTTCCTTGATTTCGTTGAGCGTTTCTCAGCGTCGTTGGCGGTGTTCGGGGCCGTAGGCTTATTCGTAATCAGCCGGTCGTCGATTCGAATTCGAGTTGCTTTGAAATTTAATAGTTTTTGGAGCCAACCATACACATTCAACCCCGAGGCTGCTTTGGCGGAACTATCCACCGAGCATTCTGGGCAAGCGCCCGCCTCACCCCTCGTGGCTTGTCACCGAACACGAAGGTATGGGCAGGGTCTGGCGGCAAAGGGTTAGGATGCACGCCTTGCCTTTGCTCACGCACGTGGCCAGCCGTCAAAGCGGCCAATAAATAGCCCGGATATCCTACTAGGGCTGTGTGTTCGTCGCCTCCATGCCCAGCCACAATGGCTGCTTGCTGGACCGACATTGGCGTGCAGTCACCGGAGTCGGTGAATGCTGCAGAAGAGGGCCGAAGCGCACCGCTTTCGTCTGGAGTGAGAAGGTCCGGGTGGATGCGACGCCAAAGCTCCGCTTGGTTTGGTACGTTGACGACGTCGTCCTTGTATTCGTCCCTGTACGGCAACTTACGTGTCGCGCTGTGTTCAAGCAGTTCTGGCTGGCCGCGACAGCGCCGCGACGAATTTGTCTAGTTTCTCGATCCTAGCATCCAATTCCTCCTCGCATATCTCACCGGAGGTGCGGTCCTCAAAGAAAAGCTGGAAAATTTCTTCGGACTCGATAGTCAGCTCAATATCCACTCCGTGAGTGTGCCACTCGACCTGGATACCGCCTCTCGGCGTAGGCACCATCGCGGGTATCGGCGTTCCCGGCCTCATCACCTGTTCTAGTATCGTGAGGGCTTGCACCACGTGCTCAATGTTTATTCGGCGGGCGCCGTATGAATCCCAATTCTCCGGCATTTGGACTAAACGTGCGCCTTTTTCATACAGCAATCTAAGATCGACCTTGCCAGCGGTGGTGATGTCAGAGGAAGGGCCGATATCTGCCGCGGCTTCTTCTGGCGAGACCAATGCAAGTCCTTGCACATTTTGTAAGTACGCTATAGAGAAATAGCCCGTGATCAAAACTCTCCGATCCGGCCCCACTTGCGCGACCTCTAAATTTGGTACCGAGAAGGAATCTGCAATAACGACCTGCTGTCCTGGATCAATGTGCTGCCCTGAATCAGTCCATGTAAGTTGAATCATCTGATGGCGAGAGGCGATCTCCGTCAAGGTAAGGTCAGGATACATAGCGCTTCTCCCAAAGTTTCTGTAGTTCCGGTGAGGCTACAGCGAGCAAAGCTCGCATAGCATATTCATGGCCCTTCTCGAGGAAAGTGAATATTCCGTCCATGCCGGGGGCGACTGGGAAGCCTCGTGCCACGGTTTGAAACTGGTATATTGGCTCTCCAGCTGAACTAAACGTTGGAGTAAGAACCAAATGAAGCCTACCCGCAGGCTGGTCGTTCGAATCCTTGATGATATAGCGCGCGCTGATATTGACGTCTTCCGGTTTCGCCAGCAGATCGTCGGTCGGGTCGCGCCAGAATGTCACGAGGTTAGCAATGTCTCGATGCTCTTTCCAGTTAATATCCAGTGTAATTTGGTTCACGTATACTAACTCACACTGGATGGGCTTAAATTCCCCTAAACTAGAGGCCTCTAAAAACCGGATGAAAGTCGCAAGCTCACTCCTGAATGACTCCCGGAGCACTTTATATCTGGGATAATCATCTGCCTGAACCTGGCTGTTAGGTTTTTTGCGCCAGTTGTAGATGAAGCGGTCCTGTTGAACCTGAATTAGTCGCGTTTCATCCTCATTTAAGAACCAGCATCGGGGCACCTTTGGGGCTGTACCAAGCATGACGTTGATTTGCGGGGCGGGTAGCCTGACACCAAACCGCTCTTGTGCTGGCGGCAAGGGAGGCTGCTCTTGAGTCTTTGGAAAATGAAGACGGATCTCATTCCAATACAGCCCAATATGGGCTGCATGAAAATTCGGCAGCGCCTCAAACTGGACCGACAGCGCTACCTCCGCAATCGGGGGACGGTTAAAATGAGGGAAATCGAAGCTCTTGGCCATAGCTAAATACTAAGCATCGGTAGTTAACCGAGCGAGGCCTCTTAACAGGTGTTGATTAATGGCTGAAAAAGCCCAAAAATGGAAGGTTGGCACGCGTGAAAAGTCTTATTTGTCGAGGGTCGCGCGCCTGACAAAGTGGCGGTCGGCTGGTTCATCATCGCGCTGTTAGTTAAAGGTCACGCTCTTCCCGCTTTCCTTAGACGCAGCGGTCGCCTGCTCCGCTCCTCGGCGTTTTAGCCGGTTACGCCCGCGATCGCTTTTGGCCGCATTCCTTTCCACCCGCTTCTTAGCTCGCCGCGCCTGAACACTGCACGCCACACGCCTCCTCGGTGCGCGTGCAGGTTTTCTGTCCGCCGCTTATTTCCGGGCAGCCCCGCTTCTTTGGTCTCCCCCAGCCTCCCAGATTATGGACTATTTGGTCGTCCTTCGCAAAGGGGGAAACGGAGCGAGCTGCCGGCTGGGGGCCGCCCTTGACCTGCGCGCTTGCTTCGGCTTAGCGGCAATTACCGCGAGCGTAAACGCTCGCTGGATTTCAGAACAGAACTGAAGGAAAAAACCTCAACATTAGGAGTCTTGACTTCGTGCCTTCATGGGCGGGGCAAGTTCACACCGCCCCAATATCGGCATTTGGCTTAGCGCCTCTTCCAGGTCTCTTTAACTCGTTCCGAAATCCGCGATAGGCCGCCTTGATGCGGCTCTCGTCGAAATCGCGGTTAATGTCGCCCGGCATTCGCCTCGCATAGAAATACAGGAAATCCTCCGAAATGTTGAGAATCTTGGCGAGTTGCTCGATCACCTCATTCTCGGGCGGGTAGCGCCGGTCATGTCCCAAATCATTGAGATAGGGTGGTGGAACCTCACGGCCGTCTCCCCGTCGGAGACGCGCGGCGACCGCCTTCTGCGTTAAGCTGGCCGCTTTACGCGCCGCCACAATCACCTGCCCGAATGTCTTCATCTTCTCCGTCCTTTCCGCTGTGCTCACCTCACGAGGAATGAAACCTTCTATCTCGAATTATCGCTTTCCTCGTTTCCTTTTGGTCGACCGGACCGGGTCCGGTTTTTCGGGATTGTTGGGGTCTTTCTCGGCCATTTTGGGACCACCCGCGTTTTCGGGAAAATCGCTAAAACTCCTCGATTTTGCAGGAAAATCAAGCACTTTCTCGGTAGCAGGCTGCGAGTCCCGTGGGCGGTTCAATTCCCCTCGACGCACCTGCCCGCTGTCGCCATGCGCGAGCGTATAAATGGAGTCGTCAACGCGCGGATCATTGATTTGCAGCCGACACTATGACGACCAGCAGAGGGCGAAAATGACCTGCACCCTTCATTTCTCCGCGGATCAATGTTGGGGCCCAAGCATTCGGAGCAACTGGTGATCGCTTGGTAGGCATTTGCTTTCTTACTAGGCATACTTGAAATCCGGGACGCGTCATCCTGAAAAACACGGCTCACTCGGTTTTCCAAAAGTGCCAAAAGTGGCCCGAGAGCGCGATGCGCTGTAAGGCTGTTGCCCTCCTAGATTGACGCCTAATTTCAAGGCTTTTGTATCGCTGAGCGACGGTTCCGTAGAACGCGTAGCTAAAGCGAATTGGCGCGGCCGAATCGCGATCACAGCAAGGCGTATGGAACTCGGGCAATGGCACTCCTATTGCCTTCGCTAGGTTAGGCTGTTTCTGTTTGGCGACTATTTTCGAACGACCTGACCCGACGGCACTGCCTGACCATCGCCGTGGCTGGTGACTCGGTGAAGAGGGATGTGCGGCCGCATCGAGGAGTTGATCAATTCTCTACAGTGAATCCGCAATCAGCGGTACGGACCATCAGGCAGACCGTCGGGCTCGAATCTTGGCATTCTCGTTCAGTTGGCGAGATCTCCAGGTGCAAGTCGTGCGCTCGCTACCGTTACCGCTTCCGCAGTAGGCGTATCCACGAGTTCGAGCTTTCGAACTGTCTTGACGTTGAGCGCGATGAGTGAATCTCGAATACTTACGTTCGGGCAATTTCGGCTTGACCCGATCAATCAGGAACTTTGGCGGGGATCGGAATTGGTCAAGGTGCGGCGCAAGACCTTCGAGGTTCTGCTTTACCTGGTCCGAAACCCGCGCCGCCTCATATCCCGTCAGGAACTCCTGAACGGGGTATGGGCTGGCAGCAAGGTCTCGAGCAGCCTCCTGCGCGCGTACATTTGGGAACTCCGCCGAGTGCTCGGCGAATCCGCCGCGAAGCCCCGCTACCTTGAGACTCTGAGCCGCCGCGGCTACCGGTTCATGCAGCAGGTTCGTGCAGAGGCGCAGGTTGTCAGCGATGCAGACGGCGACGGCAATCCTTGGCACCCCTCGTATTCCATTATCGCGACTCCACATGCCCAAGCGCCGATTGCCCCTCAGCCGTTGAACATTGCATCGGTGAAGTCCCGAACCTCAGCGCTGATGGTCGGGATTCTGCACTCGCTGACCGGGACGATGGCTTATAGCGAAAGCCCGGTCGTCGATGCGACTCTGCTGGCGATCGATGAAGTCAATCGCCGTGGCGGGCTGCTAGGCCGGCGCGTCGAGGCGATCGTCGCGGATGGGAGATCCGATGGCGCCACGTTCGCGCGGAAAGCCGAATGCCTTCTCGTGGAGGACAAGGTCAGTGCTTTATTTGGTTGCTGGATGTCGGCGCATCGCAAGCAAGTCGTGCCGATCGTCGAGCATTACGATGGCTTGATGGTCTATCCGGTCCAGTACGAGGGTCTCGAGAGCTCGCCAAATGTCTTTTATACCGGCGCCGCTCCCAATCAACAGATAATACCGGCGATGCGCTGGGCATTCGGATTTCTCAACTGCCGGCGCCTGTTCCTGGTTGGTTCCGACTACATATTCCCACGGATCGCGAATCAAATTGTGCGCGATCAAGCGACCCGGAACGGCGCCGAAATCGTGGGAGAACTTTACATTCCGTCGGGCAGCCTCGAGGTCAAAGACCCGGTCACCGCGATCGTGGCGGCCGCCCCCGATCTGATCGTCAACACGATCAATGGCGACAGCAACATCGCATTCTTCAGATCATTGCGCACGGCTGGAATGACGCCCGGCATCCTTCCGACGCTCTCCTTCAGCGTCGGCGAAAACGAGCTGCGCAATCTTGATATCGGCGGTGATTACGCCGCATGGAACTACTTTCAGAGTATAGACCGCCGCGAGAACCAGATCTTTCTCGACTCCTTCCGCTCCCGCTACGGCCCGCAGCGGGTCACTTCCGACCCGATGGAGGCGGCGTACGTGGGGGTTAACTTATGGGCGCAGGCAGTCACGGAAGCTGGCTCGTCCAACCCGGCGGACATCCGCGCGGCGCTGCGCCATCAGAGCTTCAATGCCCCGGAAGGGCTGGTTCATATCGACCCTGACAACCAGCACACTTGGAAAACAATCCGCGTCGGCAAGGTCCTCGAAGATGGACAGTTCGAGGTCATCTATAGCTCCGAGAAATCCATCCGGCCCGAGCCATACCCAGATACCCGCTCGTTACGTGACTGGAACCTCTTCGTTGACTCGCTATCGTCCGCCCGCGTGGTCAGCTAGCAACTTCCCGATCCTGCCTCTGCGCGACTGTCCAGAACCAGAACCTAGCGCGCGCGTGCATTGCGAATGGCAGGCGCGAAGCGCGATGGCGAGTTGTCATCGCAGCGTTAAATTTGCATCAAATTATCGTCAAAGTATTCGAGCGGCTTTGCATCCGGCACCGTTTTGGACGCGGACCGCTATGATGACTCTGCCTGCGCACTGACCAAAAACCCTGCTTCACTTTTACGCAACTGCTCTCCCCAGAAGCAGTGAGCTCGCCGCTGGCTTGTTCGGGCCGAAAATCCATCTTCTGAGGAGCGGCGCCCGGCGGCGCATCCGGTTCAACAAGTCGATCCGCGATCCCGCTCGGACGAAATGTATCGCGTCGTGAACTCCACTACTCGGCGGATTCGGCAACCCTGTTCGGCGCAGAGCAATGCGGGTTGCGCCCTGCCACTGGCCCCGGCGCTGGATTCGCCGCGCACAAATAGTCAGCGCGGCTATTCAATCACTCGCCAGCGCCCGCGCGATCCGATGGCCTTGTGGCATAGCGGTTGCTGAACGGCAGATCGACTCGGCGCACGAGCCAAATCGAGAACCCGCTGGACGCCGCGGCGACTATTTAACGTCTAGCTTTGACGCTCGGGAGGAACCTGTGACAAATCGAGGGACGCAGAGAATCGTAAATGTGGCCAGCTTTGCGGCGCTGTTATCGCTGATTATGCTGCGCTGTCCGGCGGGCGCCGTGGCGGGAGATTCAAGCGGAACCTCAGCGCCGATGGAACTCGCGCAGGCCTCGACCGGGTCGTCGTCGTCGGCTGACACGATCGAGCAACTTCGCCAGGAGATCGAAGAGGAGCGCAAACATACCGAGGCTCTCGAGAAGCGCCTCGATCAGATCCAGCAACAACAGACGACTCAGGCCAAGACCATCAGCGCACTCCCTAAGCTCCCGATTAAAATCGGCCGCGGCCAGGAGATCACCCCGGGCATCACGAGTGGGCTGGCTGAGGCGGACATCTACAACAACGGATTTTTCGTCGAGTCCGCGAAAAAGAACTTCTCCCTGTTCGTTAATGGACTGTTCCAGACCCGGTACACCCTGTTCAAGCCGAATGACGTCACACAATATGGGTCGAGCGATAATACCCAGAACACCTTTGACGTGTTTTTGGGCCGGCTGGCCTTCTCGGGCTCCGCATTCGATCCGGATCTGAAATACTTCGCTCAGATACAGGGAAGCACAGCGGGAAACAGTAATACTCTCTCGATGCTGGATTGGTTCACCTCGAAGACTTTCTCGAAATACCTGACCGTCCAGGCGGGCCGGTCGTGGATTCCATACACCTATGAATACTACGACAATCCCGGCAACTACCTTTTCGCCGATCTCTCGAGCGCCGAATATGCGTTTCTGTTGCAACGCGCCATTGGCGTGCAGGCTTCCGGCCAAGTCGGCAATCTTTCATATGCCGGCGAGGTCATGAACAGCGTCCCCGCGCTCGACGCGGCGGGCCAGGAGACGGTCGGAAGCAAGATGGCTTACCTTGGACATCTGCATTACGACCTGCTCCAGCCGTACGGCTACGTAGAGTCGGATCCCAACCCCGACGGTTCATCAAAGCCGGAGCTCACACTATGGTTGTCGGGAATGTATAATCCGGTCGACTATTCATCTAATTTTGAGAACGAAAGAGCAGGAGATCGCACTTACGGTGCAACTCCTTCGATCCTGTTCCGCTACGGCTTCCTGAGCTTTCAGGGAACCGGATACTATCGGCGCACCCTGCAGGCCGCCGGCGGCCCGAGCTACGATTCCTGGGGTTATGGAGAGCAGGCAGGCTATTACATCGTGCCCGGCAAATGGGAGGTCGCCGAGCGCGTGTCCGGGGTCTGGTGGGGCCAGTCCGAGATATCCTCAACCGGCGGAAACGAGAACAACTGGTTCAGCGGCCCGGGCAACTTTCCCTATCATCGTATCACCGAATATACCGCTGGCTTGAATTACTATCTGTACGGGCACAACGCGAAGATTCAGGCGGACTATTCGTACCTGGCCGGCAGCGGCTTCAATAACAACGCTTTCGGCGCTAATCGGCTCGAGGTTCAGACCCAGTTGATGTTCTAGCGCCGAATCACCGAACTCGAAAGAAAATAGAGATGAACGACCATAGACGCTAAAGAGAGGAACGTGATGAAAAAAGAGCTTAAGTCCGCAGTGACGGCGATTGGAGTGCTCGCGCTGGTGGGCGCCCTCGGCGCGATCCGCGCCACCGCCCACGCCGACGATTCCACTGTAAAGGTCGGCGTTCTCCATTCGCTCACCGGCACGATGGCGATTAGCGAGGTCACGGTCAAAAACGCCACCATGCTCGCGATTGACGAAATCAACGCGGCCGGCGGCGTGAACGGCAAACAGATCTCGCCCGTGGTCGAAGACGGAGCGTCGGAACCGGCGATGTTCGCGCAGAAGGCGCAGAAGCTGATCCAGGAAGATAAGGTGGTGACCGTGTTCGGTGGATGGACCTCGGCGAGCCGCAAGGCTATGCTCCCGGTGTTCGAGCGGTTCCACGGCCTGCTCTGGTATCCGGTGCAGTTCGAGGGCAATGAATGTTCGCCCGATATCATGTACTCCGGCGCGCAGCCCAACCAGCAGATTCTTCCGGCGCTCGATTGGGCCAAACAGAAGGGCTACAAGAAGTATTTCCTGCTCGGCTCCGATTACGTCTTTCCTCGCACCGCCAACCTGATTTTGAAGAAACATATTATCCACGACGGCCTCACGGTGGTGGACGAGGAATACGTTCCGCTCGGCGGCACCGACTTCAGCGCGATCGTCAACAAGATCCAGGCCGCCAAGCCCGACGTGATTTTCAATACCCTCAACGGCGACAGCAATGTGTCGTTCTTCAAGCAGATGGCGGCGGCCGGGCTGCCATCGTCCAAGCTGCCGGTAATGTCGTTCAGCATCGCGGAACCGGAGGCGAAAGCCATGGGCCCGTCGCTGGTCCAAGGCAGCTACGCCGCATGGAATTACTTCCAGAGCCTGGACGACCCCGCCAGCAAGAAGTTTGTTGCGGCGTACAAGGCCAAGTTCGGCGCTGATTCCGTGGTGGACGATCCGATGGCGCACGGATATCTTGACGTGTACGTGTGGGCTGCGGCCGCCGAAAAGACCAAGAGCTTCAACATCGACAAGGTACGCCGCGCCGCTGTGAGCCTCGAGTGGAAGGACATTGTGATGGGCAAAACCAAGTTTGCCGCCAACCAGAGTTTGTATCAAACCGCCTATGTAGGCCAGTTGGACCCCGAGGGACAGTTCAACATCCTGTGGCACTCAGATAAGCCTATCTTTCCGGAGCCGTACGACTCCCTCGCGTTTCCGGGTAAGAAGTGCGTTATTCACTAGGCGCACGGTAAGTTTCGGAGCGGACATCGGAAGCCAACGGCTCGCTGTCCGCTCCGAGGGAGCCATATGACTGAGTTAGCTCTGCTGGTCGGGCAAGGATTCAACGGAATTAGTGTAGCTTCGATCCTACTCTTGGCCGCGCTGGGGCTCGCCTTGAGTTTCGGCTTGATGGGCGTGATCAATATGGCCCACGGCGAGTTTCTCATGATGGGCGGCTACCTGACCTACGTCACCTTGCAATTCCTTCCGCACGGTGTTGGCTATCCAATCGGGATGGTGGTTGCATTCGCCGGAACTGCGCTGTTCGGCGCGGCGCTCGAAGTAACCCTGATTAGGCGCCTCTATGGACGCCCGCTCGACACTCTGTTGGCTACTTGGGGCGTAAGCTTGATATTGCAGCAGGCGGCCCGCAGTATTTTCGGTCCGATCGGCAACGAAGTGACCGCGCCAGCGTGGCTCGCGGGATCGCTGACGGTCTCAAGCGGGCCGCTAGCGGGCTTCGGCCTGCCGCTGGCGCGCCTGTTCATCATCGCGCTGTCAGCGGCGGTGCTGGCCCTGATCGCGATCCTGATTGTGCGCACCCGAATGGGTATGCTGGTGCAGGCCGTTCATCAGGATCGCGCGATGGCCGAAGCACTCGGCATCAACACTCGAAACGTCGATCTTGCGGTGTTCGCGATCGGCAGCGGAGTCGCGGGCTTGGCCGGATCGGCGCTGGCGCTGATCGCGCCCGTAACTCCCACAGTCGGTCAGAGCTATATCGTGTACGCCTTCCTGGTCGTGATCGTTGGCGGTCTCGGTAGCATCCTCGGAACGCTGTTCGCGGCGCTGCTGATCGGACTATTCTCAGCGGGATGGCAGATCTTCACCAGTGTCAGCACTTCGGACGTGCTACTGCTGGTGTTCGTGATCGCGTTCATCCAGTTCCGTCCTCGCGGCATCGTAAGCGCCCGCTCGCGGTCTCTCGAGGAGGGCTGAGGTGCCGAGGATTGAGAATCTGGCTTGCGCCGTGGCGATGGTGTTGCTGCTGTTGGCGCCACTGTATATTGGGCCGTACAATCTTTCGCTGCTTGGGCGATTTCTCGCGATGGGCATCCTGGCGATGGGAATCGCGCTGGTATGGGGCAACGCGGGGATTCTGCCGCTCGGACAGGGATTGTTCTTCGGCCTTGGCGCGTATGCGCTTGCGATGCATCTGAAGCTGGCTGCGCTGGGGCCCGGCGAAATCCCCGACTTCATGCAATGGAACGGACTCGATTCGCTTCCTTGGCTATGGGATCCCTTCAAGAGCGGCGCGTTCGCGCTGGCGGCCGCGGCGATCGTTCCGACCGCCTTCGCCGCAGCGCTCGCCTGGCTGTTGTTTCATCGACGGGTTGGCGGTGTCTATTTCGCAATTATCACGCAGGCGCTGGCGCTGGCCGCGACGACATTCATAATCAGCCAACAGCCGTATACGGGCGGGTTCAACGGTTTGACGGATTTCAGCGATGCCTTTGGGTTTACCCTCACCGATCAGCGCACTCAAACCGGACTCTACTTTGTGACGGTGATCATTCTGGTGCTGGTCTTCCTCGGAACCCGGTGGCTCCTGGAAACTCAGTTCGGCAAACTGCTTCGCGCGATTCGCGACGGCGAGAACCGGGTGCGCTTTCTCGGCTACGATCCGGCGCCGTACAAAGTCGCGGCATTCGCGATCGGCGCGTTGCTGGCCGGAATCGCGGGGATCCTGTTTACGCTCAATATCGGCGTCATCTCGCCGGCGATGATCGGCGTGGTTCCGTCGATCGAAATGGTCATATGGGTCGCGGTCGGAGGACGGGACAGTCTGGCCGGTGCGATTATCGGAACTCTCCTGATCAATTTCGCCAAAGACAAGGTCAGCAGCGCATTTCCGGAAATTTGGCTTTACCTGATGGGCGCGCTATTCGTGCTGGTCGTGACCGTACTTCCCGACGGCTTGGGCGGTCTGCTGCGATTGTTCATCCGGGAACCGCGCGAAGAGTCGAGAAAAACTTTGGTGCTGCCGGTGCTGGTCGCGGTGGGTGATGAAACCCGCGACGATCCGGAGAACTGAGTTTGCGCTGGAGCGACGCTATGAGCGATTCCCTGCTACACGTCGAGAATGTCACGGTCTCGTTCGAGGGTTTCAAGGCGCTCGACGGGGTCAGTCTGTCGGTAATGCCCAACACGGTTGCGGTGCTAATCGGCCCCAACGGTGCCGGCAAATCCACCCTGATGGACGCGATCATCGGGCGCGTTCATCCAGTTTCGGGACGGGTGATATTCAAGGGCGCCGACATTACCCGCCTGCCCGAATATGAGATCGTGCGCCGGGGTATCTGCCGCAAGTTTCAAACCCCCGGAATCCTGCCGACGCTGACGGTCGAGCAGAACGTCATCGTCGCCGCCCGCCGAAATCGTAAATGGCTCAGCACTCTTCGAAGCTCGATCAGTGCGGCTGAGCGCTCCCGAGTCGAGGAAATTCTCGATCTGATTTCACTCAGCGAAAAGCGCAGGATGCTCGCCGCGCATCTGGCTCACGGCGCCAAACAGTGGCTGGAAATCGGGATGGTCGTCGCCTCGGACGGCGACCTTTTGCTGCTCGACGAGCCCGCTGCTGGAATGACCCATCAGGAACGCGCCAAGACCGCCAATCTTATAAAAGGTCTCGCGGCGCGCCACGCAATCGTCGTCATCGATCACGACATGGATTTCGTCGAGCAGCTCGAAGCGCCAGTAACCGTGCTGCACATGGGACGGATGCTCCGCCAGGGAAGTATTGAAGAAGTCCGCAATGACCCGCAGGTGCAGGCGGTCTATCTGGGACGCGCCGACGAGGAGGAAATCGTTGCTCACCCTTGAGGGAATCGGTGCGGCGTACGGAATCAGCCCCGTACTCACTGAGGTCCAACTCGAAATCCGTTCGGGCGAAGCCGTGACCCTGCTCGGCCGCAACGGAGTGGGCAAGACCACGCTGTTGCGGACCATAGCGGGGCTTCATCCGATTGCCGCGGGCAAGCTGACTTTCGAAGGCGAAGACGTGACGGCGATGCCGGCCTTTCGCCGTGCGCGCTGCGGAATCGCGCTGGTACCGCAGGGCCGCGGCATCTTCCCGCATCTGACGGTCGAGCAAAACCTGGTCTTGGGACTGTCGGCGCTGACGGGCCGCAAATCGCGGACCGGAGCCCAAGTGCCGCCCTATATATTCGAGATGTTTCCCGCCCTGGTGCGGCTGCGCGCGCGCAAGGGCGGAGTGCTCAGCGGCGGCGAGCAGCAGCAACTCGCGATCGGCCGGGCACTGGTCGCGCAACCGCGCCTGCTCCTGCTCGACGAGCCCACGGAGGGGATCCAGCCCTCGATCGTCCGCGAGATCGGTGCCGCGCTCAATCGTATCCGCACGGAGTTGAAAATTGCTATCCTGCTGGTCGAACAATACTTGCGGTTCGCCTGGGCAATCGCGGACCGCTATTACGTTATGCAACGCGGTCGAATCGTAAGGACCGGCGACACGCACACGGAATCTCCCGACACCGTCGCTCATCTACTCAGTGTCTGAACCTAACTTAGTGTCCTGATGCGCCTCACCCCTAGAGAAATTGACAAGCTGCTCATCTTCAGCGCGGGTGAAGTCGCGCGCCGCCGCCGCGCGCGCGGGTTGAAGCTCAATTACCCGGAGGCGAACGCGCTCATCTCGGCTGAGATTCTGGAAGGTATCCGCGACGGCCGTTCGGTTTCCGACCTGATGGAATTTGGCGCGACCGTTCTGACCCGCGACGACGTGATGGAGGGCGTAGCTGAAATGCTCGACGAAGTCCAAGTCGAAGGAACGTTTCCCGATGGCACCAAGCTGGTCACCGTCCATCGCCCGATCCGCTGAGCGCCAATCGTGGCGAAGCCGAGATTGATTCCATGATTCCAGGCGAATATTTTCTGGCGGCCCAAGATATCGTGGCTAACGCCGGACGCGAGACCGCGCATCTGCGCGTGATCAACACCGGCGACCGGCCGATTCAAGTCGGCTCGCATTTTCACTTCTTCGAGGCGAACCGCGCGCTGGCGTTCGACCGCGCCGCAGCATTCGGGATGCGGCTCAACATCCCCTCCGGCACCGCCGTGCGCTTCGAGCCCGGCGACGACAAGGCCGTCATCCTGGTGAAGTTCGGCGGCCGCGCGATCGCGCGGGGCTTCAACAATCTTACCGGCGGCGCCACGACCGAAGCCGACAAGCCCGCGGCGTTACTTCGCGCCCGCCAGCACGGGTTCGAGGGAACCGAACCATGACGCTCAGAATTCCGCGCCGTCAATACGCCGACCTGTATGGCCCCACAACCGGCGATCGAATCCGCCTGGCCGATACCGACCTGATTGTCGAGATCGAACGCGATCTGACTATTCCCGGCGAAGAGGCGAAGTTCGGCGGCGGCAAGGTGCTGCGCGATGGAATGGGACAATCGGCCACGGCGACGGCTGAAGGCGGCGCGCTCGATCTGGTGATAACTAACGCGGTGATTCTGGATCATTGGGGAATCGTAAAGGCGGATATCGGCATCCGTGGCGGCCGTATCGCCGCAATCGGCAAAGCCGGCAATCCCGATATAATGGACGGTGTGACCCCGGGGATGGTGGTGGGATCCGGCACCGAAGCGATCTCCGCCGAAGGACGAATCGTCACCGCCGGCGCGATCGACGCGCATGTTCATTTCATCTGCCCACAACTCGTCTGGGACGCCCTGTCGTCAGGAGTCACTACTTTGTTTGGCGGCGGCACCGGTCCAGCCACGGGTACCAATGCGACGACCTGCACGCCAGGACCGTGGAACATCCACCGGATGCTTCAGGCCGCCGAGGGCCTGCCGGTCAATCTGGGGTTCCTGGGCAAGGGCAACGCCTCGGCGCCCGCTCCGCTGCGTGAGCAAATCGAAGCGGGGGCGATCGGACTTAAATTGCACGAGGACTGGGGCTCCACGCCGGCCGCAATTGACTGCGCGCTTTCCGTGGCCGACGAATACGACGTGCAGGTCGCGATCCACACCGATACTCTGAACGAAGCCGGGTTCGTTCAGGACTCGATCGCCGCATTCAAGGGCCGCACCATCCATACCTACCACACCGAGGGTGCCGGCGGCGGCCACGCGCCCGACATTATCAAGGTGTGCGGCGAGCCCAACTGCCTGCCCTCTTCCACCAATCCCACGATGCCGTTCACCGTCAACACGCTTGACGAGCATCTGGACATGTTGATGGTGTGCCATCATCTCGATCCGAATGTGCCCGAGGATGTGGCGTTCGCCGAGTCAAGAATCCGCGCCGAAACCATCGCGGCCGAAGACATCCTGCACGACCTCGGCGCGATCAGCATGATGTCGTCGGACTCGCAGGCGATGGGGCGGGTCGGCGAAGTGGTGATCCGGACCTGGCAGACCGCCGACAAAATGAAGCGCCAGCGCGGAGCGCTGCGCGGCGACTCGGAGCGCAACGACAATCTGCGAGCGCGCCGCTACGTCGCCAAGTACGCGATCAATTCGGCTATCGCACATGGGGTCGCACACGAGATCGGTTCGGTCGCTGTTGACCGTCTGGCCGATCTGGTGATTTGGAAACCGGCATTTTTCGGCGTAAAACCTGAATTGGTGATCAAGGGCGGAATGATCGCGTGGGCGGCGATGGGCGATCCCAACGCCTCGATTCCGACACCCGAGCCCGTCATATACCGGCCGATGTTCGGCGCGTTCGGCCGCGCAACCACCGAATGCTCACTGACTTTCGTGTCGCGGGCCGCCAGCGACTCGGGAATCGGCGCGCGTCTCGGGCTGACCCGCAAAACCGTCGCCGTCGCAGGATGCCGCTCTCTTAGCAAACGCGACATGATCAACAACAGCTATTTGCCAAAAGTCGAAGTTGACGCCGATACCTACGAGGTTCGCGCCGACGGAGAACTCCTGACCTGCGAGCCCGCCGCGGTACTCGCGATGGCGCAACGGTACTTTCTATTTTGACCATGTTGGTAATCGAGAAACTTCCGTCGTCGCTGTTACCCGCGCAACTCACGGGTCTGCGGCGCGATATTGTCTTGATGACCTCTGAGGAACGCCGCTGGGTCCGGCGGCGCACCGTCACGGCCGCGGGACGCGAAATCGCGCTCGCGCTGCCGACCGGAACAGTGCTCGAACCGGGTGCGATTATCGTCCTCGAACCGGATTGGTACCTCGAAGTCGAAGCCGCCCCCGAAGCCGTGCTCGCCATTCGTCCGCACGACCGGGAGACCGCAATCCGAATCGCGTTCGAGATCGGTAACCATCACTTCCCTCTGGCGCTCGAAGGAGATGAACTGCTCGTCCCCGATGACACCGCGATGGTACAACTTCTCTCGCGGCTCGGCGCCATATGGGTCCGCCGCCGCGCGATCTTTAACCCGCTCGCAAAGGGGCATACGCATGAGTAGCACTTCGATGCTCGCGCTGCTGCAGTTCTCCGACGGATTGTTTCCCACCGGCGCCTACGCGCATTCTTGCGGACTCGAAACCTGCGTGCAGGATGGCGCAGTGTGTGACGCTCCGAGTACCAGCCGATTTCTGCGCGCGTACCTGCAAGGCGCGGCTGGCCCGGCCGACGCGGCCGCAGTGGCCATTGCGATGCGTTCCGCCGAAGCGAATGATCTTGGCGCCTGCCTCGAGCTGGACGCGACGCTCGACGCGATTAAGCCGGTCGCCGAATTGCGCGCCGCCAGCCGCCAGCTGGGCCGCCAGTCGTTACGAATCGCAATCGCCTTGTCGGATGACCCTCTAATGAAGCAGTTCGCCGATCGGGTGGAGAATGACCTCACCCCGTGCCATCACGCGGTTGTTTTTGGAATCGTGGGCGCGGCTTTCGGATGGACCAGCCGCGACGCCGCGGCAGCTTTTCTGCATAGTTCGGCCGTTTCGATTGTCGGCGCGGCACTACGGCTGATTCCACTTGGCCAGACCCAGGGACAGTTGATTATTAGAACTCTGGCGCCGCTTATTTCGTCGCTTGCTGACGACGCAGCCGAAACGAGCATAACTGAATTGTCCAGTTTCGCGCCCGCACTGGAGATCGCAGCGATGCGCCACGCTCGGCTCGACGCGCGCCTGTTCAGATCATGATACCAAAACCCTTGAAAATCGGAGTCGGTGGACCGGTCGGATCGGGAAAGACCGCCCTGGTTGAGGCGTTGTGCCGGCGAATGCACGGGCCGCTCCAGTTAGCCGTGATCACCAACGACATTTACACGCGCGAAGACGCGGAGTTTCTCACTCGCCGCAACGTTCTGGCTGCCGACAGAATTTTGGGCGTGGAGACCGGCGGATGCCCTCATACCGCGATCCGCGAAGACGCCTCGGTTAATCTGGAAGCCGTTCGCCAACTGACTACTCGTTTTTCCGATTTGGATATCGTGATTATCGAAAGCGGCGGCGATAACCTCGCGGCTACGTTCAGCCCTGAGCTGGTCGATGCCACCATCTATGTAATCGACGTAGCCGAGGGCGACAAGATTCCACGCAAGGGCGGCCCCGGAATTATCCGTTCCGGCCTGCTGGTGATTAACAAGATCGATCTTGCTCCATATGTCGGTGCGGACCTCGGAGTCATGGAGCGCGATGCGCGGCGGGCACGTGGAGAGCGGCCATTTGTATTCACTAACCTCAGAGACGGTACCGGTGCCGATAAGGTCGTCAACTGGATCAGGCACGAACTGCTGTTCGAGGCTTGATCGGGTAGGCCGCGAAGGCCTTCTCGACTTGGCGTTTGTGCGCCGCGGCGAGCAGACCATTTTGTCGCGCCGCCGCTTCACCCATCCACTTCAAGCACTCGAGCCGGTGCGCGCCTGCGACGGCTCGCTGTACCTGATGATGCTCAATACCAGCGGCGGGTTAGTGGGCGGCGACCGGCTTCGGACCACTGTCGAGATCGGTCCAGAGGCGGCGGCCATTCTCATCACGGCTTCGGCCACCAAGGCGTATCGCACGACGGGTGCGGCGGCGGTTCAGGAGACGATGATCGCGATGGGTCGCGACTCGATTCTCGAGTACCTGCCCGATCATCTGATTCCCCATCCCGGAGCCGTGGTTCACCAATCGCTCAAAGTCGAGATGGCGGCTGGCAGCCGCGCGATAATCTACGACGCGTTCTCCGCTGGCCGAATCGGACGCGGCGAGCGCTGGGCGTTTCGGGAACTGCGCACGGAGACCGCCATCGTTCGAGATGCGCAACCACTCTACATCAATCGTTCGCGAATAATTCCCCTACTCCAGCCGCTGACCGAACTCGGATGGGCGCAAGACTTCAACTACATCGCGACCATCGTGATCGTGGGTGAGGCGGACCGTGACTGGAATGCACTGAGTGTGGAGATCGATTCCGCGCTGCGAGACCGCCCGCGAGTCCACGGCGGGGTCAGCGAAATCCGAACTGGCGGCAGCGTCGTGCGATTTATGACGTACCGCGCCAGCGACCTGATTGTTACGACCCATACCATTTGGGACATCGCGCGCCATTTTTTGCTCGATTCGAAGGCAATCGATTTGCGCAAATACTAGCCAGGAAATGCCGTGTGCCGCCTTGATTTGGGCTTGATTAAACCCGGGGTCGGCAGGTGAGAGCATGGAACCGCGCAGGCGGTTGGAGGCAGAGAGATTATAGTTAGCTCCGCTTAGTTGAATGCTACCGGGCGATGCGGGCGTATACCCTCCATCAACGGATGTTTACCATCGGGTCGTTGGTTCGAATCCAGTCCGGGGAGCCAATCTCAAGTGCCGATGCCTGGACTACAAACAAGTGCGGTCTCAGCCTCTGCCCATTGCACTGCGGACACGATGGGGGCGCTACCGCGCAATGCCCTGCCGGGCACGATAGCAGCACCACAAAGCTTGCCGCTCTGTATACGTTTTTGTGACCGGAATTGGCCGGATTTGGCCGATTCAGGTATGGGTGCGAGCGCATAAAACCTAAGCTTTTCTTGGCAATTTTGGCTCATTAGGAGAAAGTACCGGTTTTGAAGACCGGTCGCGGCACCGGCCGCGTTCCTCCTCCGCGTCATCCGCCCTCGAACGCTCCGATCATAGCAGAGGGCGCGGATTTTCCGATGCCGCGAACGGCGAGCGCGAAACCCGCGCCTCGCTGCCGCTGTTCAAACGCGCACGGAATGCGGTATCTCTTGGGCATCCAAGCCGGGGGAGAATTCACGATGGCGCGCCTGCAAGGAAAGATTGTCCTGGTGATCGGCGGCGGTGCCGACGGCCCGCCCCGCGAGGGCGAGAAGGTCGCAATCGGCAACGGCCGCGCCACCGCGATCGAGTGCGCGCGCGAGGGCGCCGCCGTGATGGCCGCCGACTTAAAGCTCGCGCTCGCCGAGGAAACCGCCGCGGTGATTCGCTCCGAGGGCGGTCGCGCCGCCGCGGTCGCGTGCGACGCGAGCCGCGAGGATGATTGCCGCCGCGCGGTCGAGGCCACAGTGCGCGAGTTCGGCGCGCTGCATCTGCTGGTCAACAATGTCGGAATCGGAATCGGTGGAAATCTGCTCAAGACCTCGGCCGAGCAATTCGACCGGATGTACGCCGTCAACCTGCGCAGCCATTTCCTGACGATGCGCTATGCCGCGCCGGAAATCGCCAAGGCCGGCGGCGGCGCGATCGTCAACGTCTCCTCGATGGCTGCGTTGCGCAGCAACTCGCTGATCCCGTACGAGGCCACCAAGGCGGCGCTACTCGGACTTTCGCGCTCGGCCGCGATGACGCTGGCGCGCGACAAAATCCGCGTCAACACCATCCTGCCCGGGCTGATCAACTCGACGATGGTGCGCCGCGCGATCGGAGACCGCGAGGCCGCCGTGGCGCCGCGCATCCCGATGCGCCGCCAGGGAACGCCGTGGGAGATCGCCAAAGCGATAGTGTTCCTGCTTTCCGACGATGCGTCATACATCACGGCGACCGAGCTGATCGTCGATGGCGGGTTATCGGCGCGTTGAAGGTTAAACGTGACGAGCCAAGCCCGGACATAGGAGGCCCCAGACCTTGCGCAAAATCAAAATCGGCTACCAGCTTGATTTCCGCAATCCGCCCGGCACGGGGCTCGGCTTCACCGAGTTCTACCGCGCGATGCTGGCGCAGGTGGAAACCGCCGAGGCCGCGGGCTTCGATTCGATCTGGCTGACGGAGCATCACTTCACCGACGACGGCTACCTGCCCGCACTGATGCCGATGGCGGCTGCGATCGCGGCCCGCACCAGCCGCGTCACGATTGGCACCTACGTCCTGCTCGCGCCGTTCCAGCATCCGCTCAAGCTCGCGGAGGATGCCGCGGTGGTTGACGTGATCTCCGGCGGGCGGCTCCGGCTCGGCATCGGGCTCGGCTACCGGCAGGAGGAGTTCGACGGCTTCGGGATCGCGCAAGGCGAGCGGATGGGGCGCACGCTCGAGACGCTCGAGATATTGAAACGCGCGTGGAGCGGCGAGCGCTTCAGCCACGAGGGGAAATATTTCCGCTTCCGCGACGTTCGCGTGCTGCCTACTCCCGCCAGCCGCCCCTGTCCCGAGTTGCTGTGGGGCGCGGGCGCTCCCAAAGCCATTCGGCGCGCCGCGGCGCTCGACCTTTCTTTTGCATGCGTCGGCGGGCGCAAGGAGATGGGAATTTACGTCGAGGCGCTCAAGGCCGCCGGCAAGGATCCCGCCCGCTACAGCCTCGTCAACAGCCGCGTCGTCTATGTCGCCGACAGCGAGGAGCAGGCCTGGAGGGAGACCCAAGCCGCCCTGATGTATCAGGCCGAGCTCTACGGAAAATGGCTCAGCGCGGCGGCAAAGACCAGCGACCTGACCAAGGTGCTAATCCGCCCCGATCCGGAGCGGCTGCGGCGCGGCAGTATCCTCGGGCCACCCGCGATGGTGCGCGATCGAATCGCCGAGGTGGTCGAATCGGCGCCGATGACCGAGCTGATTACCGTGATGCAACTACCCGGCCTCGCGCCCGCCCTGGCGCAGCGCTCGCTCGAGCGCTTCGCCCGCGAAGTTCTGCCCGCGCTGAAATAGAGCCGGTTCGAAAATGAAAGCCCCCGCGCGATCACTCGCGCGAGGGCTTTCCGTTCGGGTCGTGATGGCTCTGGCGAATTAAAATGCGGTGTAAGTAGCGCTCCAGGACGCGCCGGGGATCGTGTTCTCGCTTCCGGTTATGGGGACCGCGTTGACAAAAATCAACTGGCCAGCGGAGAGAGATACTGAATGCAAAGTATCGCTGCACGACGTGTCAGGACCTATAACGCTGCAGGTAATGGAGTTGATAGTGCAAATCGTCGTCGGGCTCGGAACACTACACGAGCCAACATGAAAGATATAGCCTGCGCCCGCGTTGCCGGTTGGATTGGTGGATAATTGCACCCGGAAATTGCCGAGCGTGCCGGTCGAAGGGAGCGGGCTGAACTCGGCGGCTTGGTTCGTAGCCAAATCAGAAGCGTTGCCGAGCGCGATAGTGATATTCGCAGTTTTGCTAAGGCCAGTCACGTAACGCGACGATAGCCTGCTCCCCCCCAAGCCGCCGGAAATGACCACCGAGTTAACGGCGTTATTACCCGCTAGACCCTGCGGACCCGACGGTCCTGCTGGTCCCACCGGACCACTTGGTCCCTGGAGTCCTTGCGGACCTGACGGTCCCACCGGTCCGGGAGCGCCCTGCAAGCCGATCGGGCCGGTCGGACCCGACGGTCCTGTCGGACCAGAATTACCCGCAGGACCCTGAGCCCCTTCCGATCCTGTCGGTCCAACCACTCCGCCTGCGCCCTGTGGTCCTATCGCGCCTGCCGTGCCGGTCGCGCCTTGAGCGCCGGTTGGCCCAGTGGGACCCTGCGATCCCGTCGGACCTGCCGCTCCGACCAGTCCCGGGATTCCTTGCTGCCCTGCAGGGCCTTGGACGCCCTGCGGACCCTGCGCTCCGGCAAGGCCAACGGGACCAACTTCAGACCAGCTCAGTCTAATTTGTTTACCAACGCAAGCCGAATTGATCGATTTGACCAACCCGTGCTGAACGCAAATGTTGATAGGCCCTGACTGCGCATGGCCGGCGGTTGGAATTCCGATAAGCAGCAGCGCGGCGGCGGAAGCGCTAAGCATCCAGCGCAACGTTTGATTGAGTCTTTCAGGCATCGCGATGCCCTCCCTATACCTATCCAGTGATCGCTTCAGGCTATGCGGCGTCGTGATTCACTCCGCTTAGGGAATCGCGATTGTGTAGTTCGTCGCTCAAGTAGCGTCCGTCGCATGATGAAAACCCCCGCGCGATCACTCGCGCGAGGGCTCTCCGTTCGGGTCGTGATGGCTCTGGCGAATTAGTGCGTATAGGTAGCGCTCCAAGCCGCGCCGGGGATCGTGCTCTCGCTTCCAGTTATGGCGATCGATTCGACGTAAATCAACTGGCCGGCGGTCAGAGGTACTGTATCAACAGTATCGCTGCACGACGTGTCAGGACCTATAACGTCGCAGGTAAGTGCGGTGCCAGAGCAGCTCGTCGACGGGCTCGGAACACTACAGGAATAAACAAGAAATTCATAGCCCGCGCTCTGAGACCCGGTTGGATTGGTCGATAATTGCACCCGGAAATTGGCAAGCGTGCCGCTCGACGGGAGCGGGCTTAACTCGCTGCCGGTGCTAGTAAAATCAGAAGCGTCGCCGGCCCCGATGTAGGTGTCGCTGATATTTTCAAGGCCAGTACCGTATTGCGTCGATAGCCTGCCGCCACCCAGGCCGCCGGAAATGACCACCGAGTTAGCAGCGGGAATGCCCGCTAGTCCCTGCGGACCCGACGGTCCAATTGGTCCTACCGGACCAACTGGTCCTTGGAGTCCTTGCGGACCCGACGGCCCCAACAGTCCCGGAGGGCCCTGCAAGCCTATCGGGCCGGTCGGACCTGAGGGTCCGGTCGGGCCGCTATTCCCTGCAACGCCCTGAGCTCCTTCCGATCCCGCCGGTCCAACCACTCCCTGCGCGCCTTGCGGTCCCGTGGCGCCCGCAGCGCCGGTGGCGCCCTGAGCGCCAGTTGGTCCAGTGGGACCCTGCGCTCCAGTCGGACCTGCCGATCCGACCACTCCCGGCGGTCCTTGCTGTCCAGCAGGGCCTTGGACACCCTGCGGACCCTGCGCTCCGGCAAGGCCAACGGGACCGACTTCCTGCCAGCTCAGAGGTATCTGCTTGCCAACGCAAGCCGAATTGATCGATTTGACCAACCCGTGCTGAACGCAGATGTTGACCATCTGCGCATGGCCGGCGGTTGGAATTCCGATAAGCAGCAGCGCCGCGGCGGAGGCGCCGAGCATCCAGCGCAACGTTTGATTGAGTCTTTCAGGCATCGCGATGCCCTCCCTATACCTATTCAGTGATCGCTTCAGGCTATGCGGCGTCATGATTCACTCCGCTCAGGGATTCGTAATTGTGTAGTTCGCCGCCCAAGTGGCTTCCGTTGTAGCTGGGCCCGTCAGGCCGACGAGCGGAGTCACCTGCAAGCTGAGGGTGTCACCGTCGTTGTAAGCCTGCGTTCCAGCCCCGATGTTGCAGGTCGCGTTGTTGGCGACTATCGTGCAACTGGGTCCGGCGCACACAGAATTGTCGCAAACGGTGATAGTCCAGCCGGTGGCGGTGTCTAATGAGTTCGAAGTCGGAACGATGTTAACAAATACGGTCAGATTCGATAGGGTTCCGGCCGGCACAGGCACTGCCACCGAGTTCTGCGAAGTAAAGCTGGCGCCGTCGCCAGGGCCAAGAAAGAGCAACCCCGAGGTCGGCGAGGCAACATTGAATTGAATTCCAGTGATAGACCCGATCGTAGTCCCCAAGGTGCCGCCGTTGAGGACGGAAGTCTGATCGCCCATTGCGCCAGGCGTCCCCTGCAGTCCGATAGGCCCCGACGGACCCTGCGGTCCCGACGGTCCCTGCAGACCTTGCGGTCCAATCGGGCCGGTCGGGCCGACAATTCCAACCGGGCCAGTAGCTCCTTGCGGCCCTGTTGGTCCCTGAGCACCAAGCGGTCCGGGGCTGCCGACCGGGCCAGTCGCACCCTGCGGACCTGATGGGCCGCTGGGTCCAATAACACCAACCGGGCCTGCCGGGCCCACCGGTCCCGGAGGACCTGCTGGTCCCGTATTGCCGGTGGCGCCTGCGCCTCCGGCGGGACCCTGCGCACCGACTACACCAGGCGCACCGGTGACGCCCTGTGCTCCCTGGATTCCGGTTGGCCCCGGAGGGCCCTGCGGTCCGACGAGGTTCCATCGCAGGCCAATCTCGTTCGAGCGGCAGGGCACATTGACTCCGCCTACGAAACCCTGGCCATTGACGCAGATGTTGATTGGTGTCTGTTGTATATTCGGTCCGCTAGTGACGGCATAGCCTGCCGTCGGCATCGCGAGCATTAGCATTGCGGCTCCGCCCGCGGCTGCGAGCGATCGCCACGCATATTTCAGTACACTTGGCATTGTGGTCCCCTCCCCGAACAAATCGCAATACGGCGTTACTCTCATCGTCAGCGCTCCTCGTTTCGAGCCACGCCCTCTCAATGCTGGTACTCGAGCGACCAAGTCACGTTGGTGAAGTGTGCAGAGCCCGAATGCGTCGCCGCTCGAATTGCGACCGTGTCGCCATCGTTGATCGTGGCGGTATCGGCCGGATCGTTGCATTCGGTCTGCGCCGCGATAACCGTGCAGGATATCCCTGGTCCAACGCAGTCGCCATTGACGCATACCGAAAAGAAATCAGACTCGGAGCTGCTTCCCGGCGAGAAATCCACTTGGATAAAAAGCTTCTTCAAGACGCCTGCAGGCAGTGGCGTCGCCACGGTAGCGATGGCGACGTCCGCGCCGTCGTTCGGACCAAGGTAGATAGGGCTGAACTGAGGGGAACCCCCAGGGCCGAGTTGCGTGCCGCCTGTGGCGCTCGCGACGTCCTCGCCGAAATTCCCGCCGACCAGCAGGGTCGTCTCAACCCCGGTCACGCCGTTCGGACCTGACGGTCCTAATGGTCCAACCGCTCCCGAAGGTCCTGCGATACCAGTCAGACCGATGTCGCCCTGCGCACCCTGCGGACCAGACGGTCCGGTGATTCCGATCGCCCCGGCCAGTCCTGCTGGTCCCGGCTCTCCATTCGGGCCTGACGGACCCGTCGCTCCCACTGTGCCCACTGCTCCTGCCGGTCCCTGCGGACCAACGGGACCCTGCGGGCCAGTTGCACCGGTAGCACCAATCGCACCGGCTAATCCGGGGCCCCCTTGCGGTCCTGCCGGGCCCTGCGCACCTTGGGCGCCCTGCGGACCCTGGGCACCCGCGATTCCGGCGGGTCCTTGCGGACCGACGGGACCCTGAATTCCCGGGATACCATTGGTAAGCCAGTATAAGCTATCAACCCTTTTGCTCGAGCATGGGGTATTGATTCCCTTGATTCGCCCGACGCGGTTGACGCAGATGTTCGTGACCTGAGCGCGGGCAGTGCCTGCCACGCCGGAGACGATCGCGAACAGGAAGGCTGCGGCGGCGCCGGATGCCCAGCGCGCGGCAGACCGTGAAGATCTACGCATTCTTATCCCCTCCCTAAATGGCAGCCAGAAGCTACTGATGGCCGTAGCGCGGAGCAGAAACCAGCCGCCGAATCAATTCCCGCTCTGCTTCACTTTATATCCCAAAATCATGTTGCAGTGTCAAGTCTTAATGCACAAAATGAATGCCAATTTTATTTTAGGATGAATGCATGCTAATTGGCGGGTTAAGCGGAAGTCAACCAACTACTGTCACGTTTCTCTGGCTCTCGTTATGCTTACCCAGCCCGATCAGTCGTTTATTATCGCCTTAGAGTCCCTTCCCCTTGAGTCATCCATTGAGGCAATCCCTGCTGGAACAATCTTCGCCGTGGCGATCGCACACGCCAATCAAAAGAATCCGGGCGCCCCGCGCCCAGGCGCGGATCTCCGCGAGTGATCTAAAACGAGCTGTACCGAGTGACACGGAGCATTAATTCTCGTGATCGCGCCGCTTCTCCGGTTGATGCACAGAGTGATGGTGGATTGCGCGTTGCCAACGGCCGGGGATGCGAGCAGCCACGTCGCAAGTGCAGCGGCAACAGACGCCAGCACGAACTTCCGCGTTCGATGCATACTTCCCTCTCCCGCAGACCGAAAGGCACCGGATTGAGTCCCGGCTGGTTGTCCTGAACTCGTCAATACCGCGTGATGGCGCAAGGTATCAACGGACGGATTTCTTATGGCAAAGGCACCGGAAAATGTCAATCCGGACGCGTGGAACAGTCGCTGCAGCTAAAAGTATTCGCCTCACACCTGTGTTCCGTTACTCCTGTGGTCCGACGGTAATCGAATCGCGCTTCCTCGAATGTGGCGCCGGTAGCGGGTCGCCCATGCCAATCGGCTTAATCGCGGGATCGTGACGCCGCGTTTCAGTTTCAGTTCAACTTCGAGCACCACGGATAAATCTTAGCCTATGCCCGCATGGCGCACGTTTGACGGAGTTTATGGATCGAGCGTAAAACCATCCATCCGCCGCAGGGAGGAATTTAGCCAATCCAGGGGTTTCAGCCATGAAGACTTTTGCTCTTGCGCTGCTATTAGCCGTCTCCATAATTTGTTTCCGGACGATCGCCGGTGCTCAGGATGAGCCTCAAGATACGGTTGCGGACGCCGACGGGCATACCCACAAGCCTCCCCCGCAAAAGGGCGTTAACCGGTTCACCACCCGCAGCTCTGAGTTCACCCTTGACAATAACCTGCTCCAGGATTTCGGTGTGGATTGCAACCTCGGTGAGGTTGCGGTTGGCGGGGGCGGCCAAATCGGCAGTGGCGGAGTCGAAGGAGCACTTATAACGAGGACTGCTCCCATACCGACCACCGGTATTCCGACCGGATGGAATATAATCGTGGCAAATGTTTCCGGTTCCACTTTGCCGGTGACCGTGTATGCGGTCTGTTACAAGCCTCCGAAAATTTGAGCGCGGCGCCAATTTGCGGGCCTGCGTTCGCGCTTTATATTCGGTCCGCCATTGAACCGCGCCGCACGGTTGGTAGATGTTTCCCGGCTCACCGGCTACGATGGCTAAAGAATAGAGCCTCCACGCTGCGCACCTGAAGGAGCGGTAAATGCCGGTCGCATATATTCCTCGTACCAAGGAGCTCTACAGTGAGTTCAAGCCTTATCGATGGGTTGACAACACCGCCGCGCCGATTCCGTGGACTCCGCTGGGCAAGCCGCTCAAAGAATGCCGCGTCGCGCTCATCAGCTCGGGCGGAATCATGTATCGCGACCAGCCGCGCTTTCATCGCGAGGACGCGTCGTACCGGCGCATCCCGAAAGACGCGCGCCGCGAGGATTTGAGCGTCTGGCATTTCGGCTACAAGACCGCCGACGCCGAGAAAGATCCCAACTGCGTCTTTCCGCTCGAGACCATGCGCGCGCTCGAACGCGACGGCGTAATCGGCGCGCTATGCGACCCCGCGTTCAGCTTCATGGGCGGCGTCTATTCGGCGCGCAAGGTGCGCGAGGAACTCGCCCCGCAAATCGCCGACGAGCTGCGCCGCGCGCACGCCGACGCGTTCTTTCTGGTCCCCGCCTGACCGATATGCCATCAGTCCGTTGGACTGATCGCACGCGTGGTTGAAGAGGCCGGGATCCCGACCCTGTGTATGACCTCCGCAATTGACATTACCGGCTCAGTCATGCCGCCGCGCGCGGTGTTTCTGAACTTTCCGCTCGGGCATCAGGCCGGCAAACCCAACGAACCCGAATTGCAGCGCCGGATCGTGACCGACGCGATGCGCGCGTTCGATACGATCACGACTCCCGGCACGATCGTCGAGTTGCCGTACGTGTGGGATCCGAATGATCGCGCGTGGGAGGAAATCGATTACACCAAGGGATGGATGCCCGAGCGGCCACCCAAAGAGGCCGCCGATCAGACCGAAGCTGAGCGCCAGGCGCGCTGGAGCGCCAAACCGTAATCGGCGCCAATCGCGGCCGGACGGCGTGCTCGGCCGCGATCGAAATCGACAAGGAGCGGAGCATGAATGGAGTCGCGGCGGTGATGGGGCTCGCGCTGATCGAGTATTTTGCGCTCGGCCTTCTGGTCGGATGGGCGCGCGGCAAGTACAAGGTCGCGGCGCCCGCGACCACCGGCGATCCGATCTTCGAGCGCTACTTCCGGGTGCATCAGAACACGCTTGAGTCGCTGATCGTTTTCATTCCGGGACTGTGGCTGTTCGCCACCTATGTGAACACTCCAATCGCGGTCGCGCTCGGGCTGATTTTTATCGCTGCGCGCGTCATTTACGCGGCCGGTTATATCAAAGCGCCCGAAAAGCGCGAGGTGGGCGCCGGGCTGTCCTTCCTGGTCAACGCGGCGCTGGTGCTGGGCGGCCTGTTGGGAATCGCGCGGCACGCGCTGTAGGGCGGCGGTCTCGGGGCTGCGGCACTCGCACGCGCCTGGCCGGACCCGATCGCCGGCGCAGCGCGCGTGTTTACGCCTTGCGCAAGAGCCGCTAGAGTCGGGTATTCGGAGTCCGCGCGGGCCCGCGCGGATTCCTGGCGTAAATTCCATCCGCGCGAGATTGCGCGCGACTACTTTAATCAATTTAATCAAGGAGAACCATTTTCAATGGCTGAAGAACGCAAAGCCGCCGTCACGATGCGCGGTAATCCGATGACCCTCGTCGGCCCCGAAATCAAAGTTGGCCAGAAGGCCCCAAACTTCAGCGCCACCGGCAAGGGACTCGCACCCGCCTCGCTCGATCAGTTCAAGGGTAAAGTCAAAATCATCAGCGCCGTCCCTTCGATCGATACCCCCGTCTGCGATGCCGAGACGCGCCGCTTCAACGAGGAAGCCTCGAAGCTGCCCGGCGAGGTGCAGATTCTGACCATCTCGATGGACCTGCCGTTTGCGCAGGCGCGCTGGTGCGGAGCCGCGGGGGTGGACAAGGTCACGATGCTCAGCGATTACCGATCGGCCGAGTTCGGCCAGAAGTACGGCGCGCTGATAAAAGAGCTGCATCTGCTGGCGCGCGCCGTGTTCGTGGTCGATAAGAACGACAACCTCACGCACGTCGAATACGTCAAGGAAGTCGCCAATCATCCCGACTACGAGGCCGCGCTGAGCGCCGCCAGAAAGGCGGCTGGCGCCTGAAGCCGCACGAGGTGGTTCACCTCGATTCATGGATCGGCGCGCACGGCGGCGCCGATCCGCTGGCGGGCGCGATCGGCGATCCTGCAGTCTGGCACGAGATCTTTCCCGACCAAGCCCCCGGCGATCGGTAGCCACACTTGAGCCCGACGACGCCATCGCGATGGCGCGTGAGCGCGCGAAGCCGGCCGTGAGCCACGCGGTTCATCTCTCGGTTGCGCTCGTCGCGGGCGCGCTCGCGCTGGACCTGGCGTTTGGCGATCCACGCTGGATGCCGCATCCGGTGCGCGCGATCGGGAAGCTCGCCGAGCGTGGCGAAGACCTCCTGCGCACCGGCGATCCCAAACGCGACTTGGCGCGCGGCGCGATCCTGGCGGCGTGCGTGATCGCGCTATCGGTAATCGCGGCATGGGCGATCGTCGCGATCGCGGATTGGGTTAATCCGGTCGTAGGCGCGCTCGCCGCGGTGACTGTCGCGTGGACGACGCTTGCGCTGCGCGGCCTCGACTCGGCCGCCGGCGCGGTGCAAGACGCGCTTGCGGCGGGCGATGACGCCGGGGCGCGCCGCGCGATGCCCGCGCTGGCCGGGCGCGACCCCGAGGCTCTGGATCGCGCCGCGATGGCGCGGGCGTGCATCGAATCGGTGGCGGAGAACGCCAGCGACGGCGTGATCGCGCCGCTGCTCTTTCTCTTTGTGGGCGGACCGGTCGCGGCGATCGCATACAAGGCGATCAACACGCTGGATTCGATGATCGGTTACCGTGACGATCGCTATCTATACTTCGGCCGCGCCGCCGCGCGGCTTGACGATGTTGCCAATTTTATTCCCGCGCGCCTGACCGCTCTTTGTATCGCGGTCGCGGCGCAGCTAACCTTTCGGCACGGCCGCGCGGCAATCGCCGCGATTCGCGACGACGCGCGCTCGCACGCGAGCCCCAACGCGGGCTATCCGGAAGCGGCGATGGCAGGAGCGCTCGGCGTGAGGCTCGGTGGCGCGGCGATTTATGCAGGCGAGCTCGAGCCGCGCGCGATTCTGGGCGCCTCAGGACACGAGCCGGATAGCGCGGATATCGGCGCGGCGCGAAAATTGCTGCGCATCGCGGCGCTGATCGCGTTCATAGTGCTTGCGGCGGGGCGATCGATGCTCCAGATCTTATGAGCGTCGTCTCTTTATATGAGCATCATCCCAATCGACCGCCGCCACGGCGGTAGTCCGCCGCCGGAAACGCTCGACTTCAGCGCGAGCATCAACCCCCTTGGGCCGCCCGCTACTGCCATCGCCGCCTATCACGCCGCCGCCGCGCAAATCAGCGTGTATCCGCCCGCGCGGAGCGCGCAACTCGAAGGCGCGCTCGCGCGATGGATCGGCGTCGAGCCCGCGAACGTTCTGGCCGGGAGCGGCACGACCCAGTTGATCTATCTGCTGGCGCGCGCGCTGGGCGTGGCGCGCGCGGCGATCGCTATTCCCACCTTCAGCGAATTCGCCAACGCACTGGCGTCCGCCGGCGTAGCGGCCGCTCCGATCCGCCTGGACGCGCATCGCGGTTACACTCTGGATATGGCCGAACTCGACGTCGCGCTCGAAAATGGCGGATCGGCGATTTTTGTCGGCCGCCCCAACAGCCCGACCGGCTCGATGCTCTCGGCAGGGGAGGCGCGAGAAATCGCAGATCGCTGCGCCAGCCGCGGCGCGCTGTGCGTATTCGACGAGGCATTTATCGATTTCGCCGCTGACGCGGAGTCGTCCGCCGCGCTCGCCGCTTCGCGGCCGGGTCTGTTCGTACTGCGCTCGCTCACCAAGTCGTTCGCGATTGCGGGCCTGCGGCTGGGATGCATCGTCGGGGCGGCGCCGGCGATCGCGAAGCTCGCCGAATCGATCGAGCCATGGTCGGTGAACGTCGCGGCTGAAGCGGCGGGGCTTGCGTGTATCGCCGAGGCTCCCGAGTTCCTCGCTCGCACCCGCGCGATGATCGCCGCCGAACGGGACTTTCTCGCGCGCGCACTCGGTGCGATTGACGGGATTCACGTTTTCCCCTCGGCCGCCAACTTCCTGATGCTGCGCGTCAGCGATGAACCGGCGCCCGGCGCGTTCGCCGCGCACATGCTGCGCGGCGCGATCGCGATTCGGGATCTGGCGTCGATGCCGGGCGCGGGTCCGGGCCTCTACCGGATCGGGATCCGGCTGCGCGCCAACAACGAACGCCTGGCCGCCGCCGCCGCGCGCTGGAAATCCGCACCCCCCGCAGGTTGATACGCGAACGCCCACATGATGCGATAGGCGCGAATTTCAATGCCGATCTTCGAAGAAACTCTCCGTGCGATTGGTCCGCTTGACGACGGGGCGGCGCGCATCGCGGCGGCGCGGCTGGATTCTTTAACCAAGCCTCCGGGCAGTCTTGGCTATCTTGAGGAATTGGTTTGCCGTTACGCGGCGATTCGCGCCGACGGCTCGGCGCGGATGGCCACCGGCGCGATCACGGTGTTCGTCGCGGACCATGGAATCGCCGCCGAGGGCGTGAGCGCCTTTCCGCAGGCGGTCACGCTCGAGATGCTGCGCAATATCGCCGGCGGCGGCGCCGCGATAAGCGTGCTCGCCCGGCGCTTTGGTTACACGCTCAGGGTTATTGATTCCGGCGTGAAGACCGACACCAGCGCCGCACCGCTGCCGGGCGTGACCTACCGCCGCATCGGCGCAGCCACCGCCAACTTCGCCCGCGGCCCCGCAATGAGCGGCGCGCAGACGCGCGCCGCGATCGAATCCGGAATCGAAATCGCGCGCGAGTGCGCCGCGGCGGGCGCTTCGCTCATCGGCATCGGCGAGATGGGTATCGCCAACAGCACCTCGGCCGCGGCGATCCTGTGCGCAACCACCGGGCTGGCGCCTGCCGACGTGGCGGGACGCGGGACCGGACTCGACGACGCGGGCGTGCGCCGCAAAGTCGCCGTGCTCGAGCGCGCGCTTGCGCTGCATCGCGCGGCGCTCACTGGCGGCGAATCCATTCTGGCCGCGGTCGGAGGATTCGAGATCGCCGCGATGGCGGGCGTATGCCTTGCCGGCGCGGCGCTGCGCGTCCCGATCGTGGTTGACGGATTCATCGCGGCGGCCGCGGCCGCGGCGGCGCGGAAAATTTATCCCGGCTTGTTCGATTACCTGATGTTCGCGCATCGCTCGGCCGAAGGCGGACATTCGCGCGCGCTCGAAGCACTGGGAGTGCGGCCGATACTGGATCTCGGGATGCGCCTGGGCGAGGGAACCGGCGCCGCGCTCGCGATGAACACGCTCGAGGCGGCGCTGGATATGTTTCACTCGATGGCGACGTTCGAATCCGCCGGCGTCTCCGCCAAGGAACGCTAGCCGCGATGAGCACCGCGCTCGGTACGGGACCGCACGGTGATCGCGCCGACGGCCTTTTCGCGGAGCTGCGAATCGCCGCGAGCTTCCTGACGATCCTGCCGATTCTGCCACGAGGCCGGATTGACGATGAACAGGTGGCCGCTTCATTCGGATGGTTTCCACTGATTGGATTCGCCCTCGGCGTCGCGCTGTGCGTCGCGGACGCGATCCTCGCGCATTTTTTCGATCTGACGCTGCGTTCGATTCTGATCGTGCTCTCGATAACAATCGTGACCGGCGCCCTTCATCTGGACGGACTTGCCGACACGGCGGACGCACTCGGCGCGGGGCGCGATCGGACGCGCGCGCTCGAAATACTGCGCGACAGCCGGATCGGCACGTACGGCACGGCGGCGATCTTCTTTTCGCTCGCGCTCAAGATTGTCGCCCTGGCGACGCTTGCCGGAGCGCGCCGCTACGCGGCGATTTTCGCGGCCCTGGGATTGTCGCGATGGGCGACGGTCGCGGTCGCCGAGCGGCTGCCCTACCTGCGGGCGCAGGGCGCCGGCAGTGCGATGCTCGCTGACGGGCGCGCGCCGCGAAACCTCTGGATTGCGAGCCTGACGGTGATGGCCGCGACGGCGCCGCTCGTGTCGCGGCCGATGCTCGGCGCGGCTCTCGCCGCGATCGCGATTACGGTTGCGGTCCGCGCGTTTTACCGCCGATGGCTCGGCGGAGTGACGGGCGACCTGATTGGCGCGTGCGGCGAGATTGTCGAGATCGCGGTGCTGATCGCGTTCGCGCGCTGAGCCCGATATCAGCGGCGGCGGACGGCTCGTCCGGCCGCCCCTATTGCCGGCAACTACTTCACGCAGATCGGATATCCGGCCACCATCAGGATTACTTCGGCGGCAGCCTTCGCGATGGTTTGATTGGTCCATCCGAGCAGATCCCGAAAACGCCGCGCGAGCGGATTGTCCGGCACGATCCCGTTGCCGACTTCATCGGTCACGACAATCACCCTGTACGGAGCCGCGACCATCGTGCGGGCCAGCGCCGCCGCGTCGTTCAGCAACGCTTCGGCGCCCGCATCCGCGTGCACGCGCATCAGGTTGGCCACCCATAGCGTCAGGCAATCGACCACCACCAGATCGGCGCGCGCGCTGAGCCCTTCGAGAACGCCGGCAAGATTGACCGGCTCTTCGACGGTCGTGAAATCAGCCGCGCGGTCCGCCCGATGCCGCTGGATTCGCGCCGCCATCTCGTCGTCGAGCGCCTCCGCGGTGGCGACGAAGAATCGCCGCGCGCCACGCCATCGGTCGGCCAGCTCGAGCGCATGCGCACTCTTCCCGCTGCGCGCGCCACCGGTTATGAGCGTGATCGACCCCATCGTGTTACCGGCTCGACCCTACTCCGCCGCCACGTCCGGTTCGACTCGCGTCCGATCGGAGCGTCCTGAGCGTACGAACCAGATTGTAGCTGGCGAAGCGCAGAGCGACCGATGCGCGGGGTTACAGTTAGACGCTTACGATGCCGGCGGCGCCGTCCACCGTCACGGTCTGCCCGTCGTGCAACCGACGGGTGGCATCGCGGGTGCCCAGAACCGCCGGGATCCCATACTCGCGCGCAATGACGGCGGCGTGGGAAAGCACGCCGCCTCCATCGGTCACCAGGGCTCCGGCCTGCGCGAACAGGATGGACCACGTCGGAGTGGTGGTCGGGCAGACCAGCACGTCGCCGCGCCGCAGGCGGCCGAACTCCGACTCATCGCGAAGGATCCGGACGGGGCCTGTATAACGTCCGGGCGAGCCCGGGATACCGGTTACCTGGTCCACGCTCGGATTCGAAGGCGGCGGGATCATCGCGTTCATGGTCCACATCATGCTCGCCATCACCTGGCGCAGCGCCTTGGGGAGTCCCCTGATATCCGGTGGGGGGCCCGGGTCCGTGCCGTAGGAGACCGGGCCGGGGTGCGCCACGACCCACCTTCGCTCGGCGCTGCGGCGCGCGACCAAGGCTCTGAGGTCACCTTTCTCCTCTTCCAGCGCCACCCGCAGTTCTCCCTGTTCCAGATACACGGCGTCTTGCGGGCGATCGAGCCGGCCTCGCTCGGTGAGGCGGCGTCCGAACTCGAGCGCGGCGCAGCGGGCAAGGGCGCAGGGAACGTTGTCGGTGAGCCAGATGTTGTCTTCGCGCACCGGGTAGGCGTGCTCGGCAAACACAAGGGCGCGTTCGAAGCGCTTGCGCTCCTGCTCTGAACGCCCCTGGAGACCGGCTCGGGCGAGGGCGAGAGCCTCCTCGCGCCGCCGAGCAGGGAGATCCTCTCCGGCGTTCGATTTCACGGCGTGGACAAGATCGCGCAGCAACATCGCGAGCAGTTCCGGCCGTTCGCCGAGCGTGGCATCGCCCGGGTCGTAGCTGGCCGTCCGGAATCCGTATCGCTCGAGGTAACCGGCGAACGCCCGGCCGAGGTCGGGGGCTGCCCGGACGAGCCGGCTATGGACATCGGCCCCACCCTGCTCGACCACCGCACGAGCCGCTGGCGACTCTGCCACGCCCGCCGCGAGCTGGGCCAAGGCGCGCTGGGGCTCGGACGAGGCGGCCGACGTTCCTGCCACCAGCTCGATCGACTGCAGCAGCTTCCACCCGAGGATCTCCTGGCACGCCGTGTCGAGTTCGTAGAGTGCCTGCCCGTACGGGGCGGCCAGGTCGAAGTGAACGACCTGGCCGCGAAGGAGGAAGTCGAGCACTTCATCGAGATGACCGCGCAGCGCGTCGTCGGAGAGTTGCACGAGGTCGCGGCCGCGCAGATGTTCCGCCTCACGGATGAACTGCCCTCGCCACTCGGTATGCCACTTCTCGACGCGTTGTTCGGCTAGCCCAGAAGCAAGGGCTCGCTTCGCGATACGCGCCCGGCGGCGAACGGACGGGAGGAGTCGGGCCGCGACGGCGAGGACCCACCACGGCGGAGCGGGGCCTTCCTTTCCCACAAGCGGCACGACCCGCATGTAAACCTCGCCTCCGAGAGAGCGTTGCTGCACGCCCTCCACCAGCATTCCGAAGTCCTTGAGCATCGCGCTTGTGCCGTGCTCCACCGCCGCCGGATAGACCGAGGCGCCGAACGGTGTCAGCGGCATCGGGAAGTGGCTACCGTCTTTAATCCAATAGCCGTCGACCGGCACCGTGACCTCTGGACGCTGCGGTAACGCCGTGATCGGCCGCGCCTGCAGCAGGTGCAGATCGTCGCCGGCCAGCGCCCATTCGATATCCTGGGGAATGCCGAATACCGCCTCGATACGGCGCGCCATGTCGGCGACCCGGCGGGCGAGCTTCGCGTCGATAGCTCGCTCCGGCGCCGCGATGCACTCGATCGCCTCGTCGCGCACCACCCATTCATCGGGCGTGGCCAATCCGCCCACCAGACGCTCTCCGAGTCCGCGGACCGCGCTCACCAAGACCTGATCCCGATCGCCGGTGACGGGATTCGCCGTGAAGGCGACACCCGCGGCGAGGGCCGGAACCAGCGACTGAATGAGCACCGCCATCCCCGGGCCGCCGCTTCGGCCACTTCCACCGTATGCGGCCACTCTCGCTGAGAAGGCAGAGGCCAGGCAGTGGCGAATCGCGTCCGCGACTGCCTCGATACCCCGCACGCCGAGGACCGTCTCGTACTGGCCGGCATAGGACGCCCCAGCCAGATCCTCCGACACCGCCGAGGAACGGACGGCCAGAGCAATGTCGCCCAGCTTGGAGATCGCCTGGATGAGCGGCGCGAGGACCTCCTCGGGGATGGCGAGTGAGGCGATCTGCTCGGCGGTCGGTTCCGAACCGAGGTTCGCGCTGTCCAGAATCGACCGGCAGGCCTCAGTAGTGACCACGAAGCCTGGCGGAACGGGAAACCCCTGGACGAGAAGATGGGCCAATGTCGCGGCTTTGCGCCCGGTCACCAGTGGCTCACCGGCGAGGCGGTCTCCGAGATCCAGCACCAACGGGGCGCTCATTGTCGTCCTTCGAAGAGCGTTCCGAAACATTCACGATTCTGACGCAAGCGTATGCCTATTCTCGCGCGAAGCGGGCGAACGGCTGGCCCCGTCCATTGGTATGTCTGCTTCACCGGACTTGGGCGCATCATCATGGGTCACCCAGTCGCCTCGACGCCTCAATCGGAAACTCCCGTTAAGGCACATTGCCGGAGTCAGTACGCGGCGCTACCTTCGCACTATCTTCCGGGCGGCGCCGCGCCGATTTGTCTGAGCAACGCCATGACATCGAGTTGCGCCCAGTGCTCCGCGAGCCTGCCCTTTTTGACCCGGAATATGTCAATCACTTCAAGTTCCAGGCGTTTGCCGGAGGGAGCAACTCCCCAGAATGGGTCTGAATGGATCCCACGAAACCTCTTGCGGGTCACCACCTTGTCGCCCTCGGCGATTTGATCCTCGAGCGTGACGCGCAGGTCGGGAAAGGCGCTCAGAATTCCAGAGAAGAACTGCTTGAACCCGTCCACAGGATGCTTGGCCGCAGCCGGCGGCATCCCACCGGGGGTCGCGTGGTCGATATATTCGGGATCGAACAGTTCATCAACGAGATCAAGGCGGTGCTGGTCCTGCACCTGTTCGACGAACCGCCGGACCACGGCTTTTGCGTCTTTGCTCATAGGAGCCTCCACTTCGCTCGCCAGTTCGCGACGCGCCAATCTTGTCGGATCGAAACAGAACCGCAGCGATCCAACCTATTTTGGCAGCTCTTTTGATTTGATCATCGGTAATCTGGAATTTCCACTTCGACTCTACGATTCCAACTTGTTCTATAGATTGAATCGTGTTCCTCGGCAAGGTTTCAGCCGGTATTGGTCCACAGGTTGCCAGTGGCGCCGGAAAGGGGAGGCTTCGCGTTTGGCGGGCGCGCAGATGAACAGAGTAATGAATCCACCGCCTGACTAGTCCGCGGCGCCCAGTTCGGCTGCGAAGTAGCGCTCGAAAGTCGCGCGGATTCGTTCCCGCCGCGGGAGTAACTGCGCCAGCATCCTCTGCGGTCCGCGCGCGCCGCGAAATCCCATCCGGCGCGCCAGTGGCAAGAGCGCCGCGGGATCGGTCGGGACCGCCCACGCGGGCTGATCGCTTTCGATCCGCAGCCGGTTTTCGAGCCGGGTCAGAAAGGCGAAATCTTCCGTCAGATGCGCCGCATCGCCGCGCGCCATCAGGCCCGCGCCGGCCAGCGCCGCGATCAAGCCGCGGGTGCTTCTTGCGCCAAGGGCAGGATAACGATGCGCATGCCTGAGCGCCATCATTTGCGCCAGAAACTCGACATCGACCAGCCCGCCGCGTCCGTGCTTGAGGTTGAGCCGGGTCTTGTCCTCGGCTCCTATCTCGCGTTCCATCCGCGCGCGCATCGCGGCAATCTCGGCCACTTCATCGCGGGTGATGGGGCGGCTGAACACGAACTCGCGGCGCGCGGTCTCGACTTCGTCGCCAAGCCCCGCGTCGCCCGCGACCACGCGCCCGCGCACCAGCGCCTGGCGCTCCCATACCGCGCTGCTCTGGCGATGGTAGTCGCGAAAGCCCTTGAGCGAGGTTACCAGCGGTCCCTGATTTCCAGAGGGGCGCAGCCGCAGGTCGAGTTTGTAGGCGTAGCCTTCGCGAGTGCGCGACTCGAGGGTCGCAATCAAGCGCTGCGCGATTCGCGACGCCGCCATCCGTCCGCCCTCGGTCTCATCGCCGGCCGCATCATAGACGAAAATCAGATCGAGGTCGGAGTTATAGGTCATCTCGCCGGCGCCGAGCCGCCCCATCGCAAGCACCACCAGCCGCAGCACGGGCGGAATCGGATGGCGGGCGGCCACGTCGCCGCGCGCGACCTCGAGCGCCGCGCCCAGCACCGCCTCGGCCAGATTGGTGAGTTCGGTTTCGATTTCAGCGACTTCGAGGTCGCCGCCCAGGTCGGCGATCGCGACGCGCAGGAACTCCTGATGCCGGAAGGCGCGCAGCGCGTCGAGCTGGCTCTCGAAGTCGTTGCTGGCGGCGATGATTTGCGAGACTTCGGCGCGCAAGTCGGCCAGCGCGCGGCGCGGCCGCGCCAGGTCGGATCGCACCAGGGTATCGAGCATGTCGGGATGGCGGATGAAGACCGTCGAGAGATAGCGGCTCGAAGCGAACAGGCTCAGCAGCATCCGGCGGGTCGCCGGATGCTCTCCCAGTAGTGCCAGGAACGAAGTTCGCGCGCCGACCGCCGCGATAAAATCCGCCAGGTTCATGATCGCGAGACCCGGGTCGGCAAGCTTGCTCATCTCGTCGAGCAGAGCCGGCCCGATAGTCTCGATAAGCTCGCGCCGCCGCGGCGTAATCGAGAGATGCACGGGGCCTCGCGCCAGCAGTTCAAGATGACGCGCGCTCTGCGCGGGATCGTTGTAGCCCAGCGCTTCGAGATATTTTTGCGATTGCTCGGGATCGAGCGCCGCCGCCCACGCCGCTTCGGCCGCCGCGCTGACCGCGGGCCGCGCCGCGTCATCGCCACCAGCAAGGGTGTCGCGAAACTGCGCCGCCACCAGATCGCGGGATCGCGCGAGCCGGCGCAGGAATCGCTCGGCGTCGGCCGGCGCCTTGCCAAAGCCGAGTCGCGCCGCCAGCGCGCGCAGCGCCAGGCTGTCGGTGGGAAGGGTATGGGTCTGGCGGCCGGCCACGATTTGCAGCTTGTGCTCGATATCGCGCAGAAACAGGTAGGCGTCGGCGAGTTTGCGCGCGCGCTCCGCGGGCAGATAGCCGAGCGCCGCCAATCGCGTAAGCGCCGTGGTGGTGTGCGCGATCCTGATGCGCGGGTCGCGGCCGCCGTAGATCAGGGTCAGCGACTGCACCACGAACTCGAGCTCGCGAATTCCGCCGCGGCCGAGCTTGACGTTGCGCTCGACCATCGCGGCGCCGCGCAGCTCGGCCTCGATCTGATGCTTCATCGCGCGCAATTGCCCAAGCGTGTCGAAATCCAGATAGCGCCGATAGATGAAGTTCTGGAGCTCGGCGATGAGCCGCGTTCCGATTTCGGTTGCGCCCGCCACCACCCTCGCACGCAGCAGCGCCGCGCGTTCCCAGGTCTGTCCGAGACTCTGATAAAAGCCGAGCGCCGCCTCGACCGGCACGACCAGCGAAGAGTTGCGCCCGCCTGGGCGCAGCCGCAGATCAACCCTGAATGAGCCGCCGGAGAGAATCTCCGTAATCATCTCGCCCAGCCGCGTCGCGGCGATCGTGGCGGATCGCGGGTCAGGAGCGTCGCTAAGATAAACCAGGTCGATATCCGAGCTGAGGTTGAGTTCACCCGCCCCGAGTTTGCCCAGCGCGATTACGCACAAGCGCTGCGCATCCAAGTCGCGCTCGCCCAGCAGCCGCGCGGCCAGATCGTAGGCCATTCGGATGCAATCGTCGGCCAGCTCCGACATCAGTGCCGCGGTGTCCGACACCGTTATCCGGCGCAGAAGATCTGCGATCGCAAGGTTCAGAAATCGCCGCCGCTTTATGCGCTCGAGCCCGGCGGCGGCCTCCTGCCGAGTGGCGGCCTCGAGCGTTTCGGGCGCGGCGGCCGCGGCTCGAATCGAGTCCACCGTGGCCGCGCGCGCGCTCGCAAATACCTCGAGCCATCGCGCTCCCGCAATCCCGAGTTCGGTCGCCACCACCTCGGACGCTCCCAGGCAGAAGATCAGGTCTCCCGCGATAGCTTCATCGTCGAGCGCCTTTGCGAGCGCGCCACGCGAATGCTCGGCGAGTTGCAGCAAGAACGCGAGCGCGAGCCGCTCGTCGGGCGCGCGTGCGGCCACTAGCGCGGCCGCACGGGCAGCAACGCGCGCGTCGCCGAGCCGATGCGCCAGGGTGTCGGCCAGGCCTTCGAGCTCGGGGCGAAGTCGGCCTTTGAGTTTCATTCGATTGAAACGATAACAGACGCGCTCGGGGTTTGCGCAGCGCAATTATGAAATGGCGCGTGGCGGCGGCGCGATGCTACCTTAAGCGCATTAGCTGGTTTCTGGAGGTCACCGCGATGCTCGTCCTTTACACCACCGAACGCGATTACCCGTGGGGCACGCTGCGCTCGACCCACGCGTCAAAGACCAAGGTGATTCTTGAGGAAAAGTCGCTCGCCTACCGGATCCACAACCTGCCGCCCGGAGATCTGTGGAAGAAGCCGCCTGAGATGCTCGCAAAGCATCCCCTCGGCAAGGTTCCCTACCTGGAAGACGGAGAGCTGGTAATCTTCGACTCCACGGTCATCAATGAGTACATCGAGGATCGTTATCCGAAGCAGCGCCTGATGTCGGACGATCCAATCTCGCGTATGCTCGCGCGCGAGGCCGAAAATTTTGGCGATGAGGCAATTCTGGGTGGCAGCCTGCCGCTTATCTGGATGCCGTACTGGAGCGAACCGGCCAAGCGCGACACCGGGCGGATGGAGAAAGGGCGCGAGCTTCTGCGTTCGCGCGATTTGCCATATCTCGAAGTGCTGCTTTCGCAAGTGGATACCGGCCGCTATATCTGCGGCGATTTTTCGCTGGCCGATGCGCCGATGATGGCGCTGGCGATGGTGCTCGAGGTTGACGCGATGCCGCTCGACACGTTTCCACGCGTCGAGCGCTATCTGGAAAATCTGCGCGCGCGCAGAAGCTACCGGGCGATCAGCCCGCGCACCGAGGTCGCGCAGGCATTAAGCGGCGGGCCACGCTGATCGTCGGCGCGGGTTTTGGATCGTTAGCTTAAGCGAACGCGGTCCGAGGGGCGATTGCTGGCGTGCTTGACGCGGCGGGTATGGCGCGGCTTGTGAGTGTGCCGCGGCCGGGTATTCGTGCCGCCGGAATCGAGGCTGGCTTCGTTCGCGGCAGGGATTACAATTTCGGCGCCGATCCTTAAATCGCGCGGGCTCGAAATGCCGTTGGCCGCCATCAGCGCGCGCGGCGATACCCCGTACATCTGGCCAATTTTCGATGGCGTATCGCCCTTGCGGATCGTATAGCTGTGGGTGGCCGCAATATAAGCCTTGGCGGTTTCGATTCCCGGAAAGTAAACATCTTCGTCCCGATGGACCTGCAAAGCGGCCAGAAACTCCGCGTAATAGTTCTTGACCGCGAAGCCGAAATGAGGACCGTTGTACCGCGCGACCATCCGCGCGTAATTCCCCCCAGAACTCTCGGCCGCGCGTGCGGTCCCGCCAGCACCGTAGTTGTAGGCGGTAATCGCCAGCGGCCAATCACCAAGAACGTTATAGTTGTAACGCAAGAGCTTGGCCGCCGCTTCGGTCGAACGAATCGGGTTCAGCCGATCGTCGCGATAGCGCGTGATACGCAGATATTTTCTGCCGGTCGCGCGAGTGAACTGCCAGATTCCGCACGCCCCTGCGCTCGAATGGGCGCGCGATTCGAATCCCGACTCGATTTGCGCCAGCGTCACCAGCTCGGGCGGCAGCCCGGCCTGGCTGAAGATTCTTTCCATCGTAGGTCGATAATACCTGCTGCGCAGCAGTCCCTCGCGAAAGCGTTCGCGCAGGCCCTCCTGCACGCGCAGATTCTGGGCGGCCAGCGCGTATGCGCCGGAACCTTCGCCATTGAACATCGCGGCGACCCGCCGCTCATCCGCGGTTTCCGGTGAGTGACCAGCGGCGAGATGATTTAGAATGTCGCCGTACTTGGCCTTCAGGTAGGCATTGCTCCATTGGATATCTTCGCGCGACGGCTGTCCGGTGCCGGGCAGATGGAAGACCTGGTAGATTCGCCAGACATTGTCGCGATCAAGAACTACGAAATCACGCACCGAATAGGCCGTGAACGCATCGACCCAGAAGTTCACGTTGGGCTCGATTCCGGCTGGACGGGGAAACGGCACCGCCGCCGCCGCGCGGCAGACCGCAGGCGTGCCGAGGCCCACCGCCAATGCGATCCCAAATGCGCCTGCAAGCGCCGCTATTGAGCGGCCAACCCCCAACCTGCCACGCAACGCGATTCCTCCCGGCTCAATCCGCCTCCGGATACCGGCTTTGATGCCGGCGCGGCTGACCGATGCCTCTATATCGATTACAGAGTGTGGCTCTGATAGTCAACGGAGGGGTATCCGCCCTGATGAGGCACTACGTGGCAAGAATGCGATTTAGCAGGAAGATTTTTCGCATCGCGATCCGTGCGGTATGCGCCGTCGCGATGCTGTTAACCACTGCGGCACTGCTGACCGGATGCCGTGGCGGCAGCCAATCCCCTTCGGGCGGCGCGCCTCAGAGCGCGTTCAAAGTCGCGCTGCTCACGCCCGGCCCAGTCAGCGATGCGGGATGGAACGCCGCCGCATTCGACGGCTTGCAGTTGATCAAACACGACCTGGGCGCCAAGACCGCGATGGTGCAAACCCAGTCGCCGGCCGATTTCGATGACGCGATGCGCGATTTCGCGCAGCGCGGTTTCACGATCATTTTCGCCCACGGCTTCGAGTACACCGACACGGCGATAAAAGTGGCCAAGCTGTTCCCGAAGACCTGGTTCATCGTTACCTCCGGCAGCGCAGCCTCCGCCAACGTCGCCTCGGTGACGTTTCGAATCGAAGAAGGCGCATACGTTGAAGGCGTGATCGCCGGCGGGATGACCAAATCCGGCGTGGTCGGCGCGGTCGGTGGAATCAAGATTCCCTCGATCGGCGTGACCTTCGAGGGCTTTCGCCAGGGCTTCCTGAGTATACGCCCCAGCGGCCGCGTGCTGGTCAGCTATACCGGCAGCTTCGACGACGTCGGCGCCGCCAAAGAGGCCGCACTCGCTCAGATAAGCCAGGGCGCCGACCTGGTGATCCACAATGCCGACGCCGCCGGGCTGGGAGTGTTTCAGGCCGCGGTGCAATCCCACCTCTACGCGTTCGGTGTGAACCGCGACCAAAATAACGTCGCGCCCGATAACGTCCTGGCCAGCGCGCTGACCCACATCCCGAGGGCCTTCCTGCGCGTCGCCACGGAGATCAAGGGCGGCACGTTCAAGCCCGGCATGATCGAGTACGGAATGAAAGACGGGATGGTCGAAGTGGTCTATAACCCGCGCCTGATGGATAAGATCTCGCCGGCGCTGATGGCCAAGGCGCGCCAGGCCGGGCAGGACATCATCGATGGCAAGATTGTCGTTCCCGGCACGCTCGGCGCCACGGCGAAATGAACCGCGCCCGCGCCCGGCCTACTTGCCCCAGCGATCCTGGCTCCAGCGATCCTCCGAGCCGAAGCGGTCGGTCTGCGCGTCGAGCGAACTCGAGGAGGAAAATCGATCGCCCGTGGTGAAGCGGCCGTTCGAGGCGGAACTGTCGGCGGCGGCGCCGCCAAAACGATCCGACTCGGAAAATCTCGACTGATCTGAAAGCCCCGAATTGCCAGCGGGGAACTGTGTCGCTCCAGCCCACACCGTCCCCGGCATCTGCGTATCGAGCTGCCCGCCGCCGCCGGCCGCTCCGGTTCCCGCATTGGCGGTGGCCGCGCCGTACTCGCCCATGGTCTGTGCGACCGCCCCGGATACCATCGCGGCAATCACAATCGCCGCCACTGCGACGGTCGCCAGCAAGGAGAAGAGATATCGCTTCATCGGATGGCGCCCTCCCCGGCCGCGCATCTTCTTTGCGCGACCATAATCCTACAAATTGTTAAATCACCTTACGCGCCGCCAGGCAACCGCCTCCCGGCCGCCGGAGCGCGCTTGAGCCGGATTGCCCGGCGCGGATAAGCTCGATCCCGGCGCATCCAATCGCCGCACGCATGGCAATGGCATCAGCGGAACTCGAAATATCCCCCCTGACCAGGCCGCTCAACGCGCACATCGCGCTCCCCGGCTCCAAGAGCATCACCAACCGCGCTCTGCTCCTGGCCGCGCTCGCGAGCGGCCGCTCGATCGTCGAGGGCGCCCTGCTGAGCGACGACACCAGCTACATGGCCGGCGCGCTGCGGCGGCTCGGGTTCCATGTCGAGATCGACGCGCCCTCGCGGCGCATCTCGATCGATGGAATGGGCGGCGCAGTTCCCGCGCTGGACGCGGACCTGTTCGTTGGCGGAGCCGGCACCGCGATGCGCTTTCTGGTGCCGTTGTTGACGCTCGGGCGCGGACGCTACCGGATCGACGGGAATCAGCGGATGCGCCAGCGGCCGATCGGACCCTTGATGCAGGCGATGCAGCGGCTGGGCGCCACGGTGTACAGCGAACGCGACAACCGGTGTCCGCCGGTTATCGTCGATGCGACGCGCGGCCCATTGGCCGGAGGCGAGACCACGATTGACGCGCGCGAGTCCTCGCAGTTCGTGTCGGCGATGCTGATGCCGGCGGCGCGATGGCCGCGCGGACTCAAGCTGACGGTACGGGGCGACGCGGCGCGGCCCTTCATCCACATGACGCTCGGCCTGATGGATTCGTGGGGCGCACGCAGCACGATCGACGGCGACACGATCACGGTGCCGGGCGGCCAGTCGTATCGCGCGCGGCGGTTTGTGGTCGAGCCCGACGCGTCGTCCGCCAGTTACTTCGCCGCGGCGGCGGCGCTGTGCGGCGGCAGCGTCACCCTCGAAGGATTATCGCGCGAGTCCGTGCAAGGCGACCTCGCGTTGCTCGAATTGCTCGAGCGGATGGGCGCGCGGGTCGCCTGGACCGCGGACGCCGTCACGATTACCGGCGCCGGGACTCTGGTGGGAATTGATGTCGCGATGACCGCGATGCCGGACATGGTCGCGACGCTCGCGGCGATCGCGCCTTTCGCCTCGTCGCCGACGCGCATCCGTGGGGTCGCGTTTATCCGCCATCACGAAAGCGACCGGATTCGCGCGCTCGCCACGGAGCTGCGCCAAATCGGCGCGGGCGTAGAGGAATTCGAAGACGGCCTTGCAATCACACCGGCGCCGCTCAAGCCGGCCACGATCGAGACCTATGACGACCATCGCATCGCGATGAGCTTCGCCGTCGCAGGGCTAAAGCTCGCGGGCGTGCGGATCAGCAATCCCGGCTGCGTAGCGAAAACCTTCCCCGATTTTTTCGACCGCCTGGAAGCTCTGCGCGGATAGGCGCCCGCGAAACATATCTTTGAATCGCAACCCGGATCCGCATAAGGACCGGTCAGCGCGGGGTTGCGAGTTCCGCTCGCGGACGGATTTGCCGGTCGATCAGCGCCTGAACCGCATCCGCGGCTACTTCGAGTTCGTAATCCTTTTGCAGATTGAGCCAGAAATGCGCCGTGGTGTTAAAATAGCGGGATAAACGAAGCGCAGTGTCAGCGGTAATCGCGCGCCGCCCGTGAACAATCTCAGCAATTCTGGTCACCGGGACGTGCAGATCCATCGCGAGCCGATTCATACTGATGCCGAGCGGGGCAAGAAAATCTTCGCGCAGAGTCGCTCCGGGATGCACGGGCTTCAGACGCTTGGACCGCAGGTTCATGAAGCCCCCGCAGCCTCAGCGCGGGCGCGGGCGAGTAGCTGCGCGTCCTGCGCGGCGGGATACTCGGCATCGTAAAAGCTCATCGTCGCGATCTTCTGATCGGCGGCCTGCTCATCGGATAGCGCTGCGGCGCGATCGATCGCGGCGGGCGCTTCGGCGCCGCTGGCCAGCACCGTCATCGCGCCGTCTCGGACCTCGGCCAGGCCGCCCGAAATCACCCAGACTTCTTTCGCACCGCCGGCGCGCTCGATTTCGAGCGCTCCCGGCAGGAGCGAGGTGATGAAGTTGATATGCTCGGCGAGCACGCCGAACTGGCCCAGTGGTCCGATCGCGGTGACTTCCTCGACCTCGCCCTCGAATACGATGCCGGTCGGGGTCACGAGTTGGAGCGCAAACGTAGTCGCCATCGCCGAATACCGCCGCGCGATGCGCTAGCGCGCCTCGCCGCGTGCCAGACGCTCGGCCTTTTCGCGCGCGTCTTCGATCGTGCCGACCAGGTAAAAGGCCTGTTCAGGAAGATCGTCGCACTTGCCGTCAAGAATCTCCTTGAAACCGCGCACCGTATCCTCGCGCTTGACGTACTTGCCCGGCATGCTGGTGAACGGCTCGGCGACGAACATGGCCTGCGACAGAAAGCGCTCGACGCGGCGCGCGCGGGCGACCACTATCTTGTCGTCGACCGAAAGCTCTTCCATCCCAAGGATCGCGATAATGTCCTGCAGGTCCTTGTAGCGCTGGAGGATCGCCTGGACGCGGCGCGCGACGTCGTAATGCTCTTCGCCGACGATCTGCGGATCAAGGATTCGCGAGGTCGAGCCGAGCGGATCGACCGCCGGAAAGATCGCCTTCTCGAAAATCTTGCGATCGAGCGCGGTCACCGCGTCCAGATGCGTGAAGGTCGTGGCCGGTGCGGGATCGGTGTAGTCGTCCGCCGGGACGTAGATCGCCTGCACCGACGTGATCGAGCCTTTCTTGGTCGTCGTGATGCGTTCTTCGAGCTCGCCCATGTCGGTGCCTAAAGTGGGCTGATAACCGACGGCGCTCGGCATGCGGCCGAGCAATGCGGAAACCTCTGAGTTCGCCTGCACAAAGCGGAATATATTATCAATGAAAAAAATTACGTCCTTGCCTTCTTCGTCGCGAAAATACTCGGCGACGGTTACTCCCGTCAGCGCCACGCGGGCGCGCGCGCCGGGCGACTCGTTCATCTGCCCATAAACCAGGGCGGTTTTCGCGAGCACTCCGGATTCCTTGAGTTCGCCGTACAGGTCGTTGCCCTCGCGCGAGCGCTCGCCCACGCCGGCGAACACCGACACGCCGCCGTGCTGCTTGGCGACGTTGTTGATCAGCTCGAGGATCGTGACCGTCTTGCCCACGCCGGCGCCGCCGAACAGGCCGATTTTTCCGCCGCGCGAGTACGGGCAGATCAGGTCGATCACCTTGATCCCGGTCTCAAGAATTTCGACCTCGGTGCCCTGATCGGCGAACGGCGGCGCGTCGCGATGGATCGGCATCGTCTTGAGGCCCTGTATCGGTCCCGCCTCGTCGATCGAATCGCCGATCACGTTCATCAGGCGGCCCAGCGTGCCGGGGCCGACCGGAACCGAAATCGGCGCACCGGTGCTCTTGACGTCCATCCCGCGGACCAGCCCGTCGGTCGAGTCCATCGAGATGCAGCGCACGGTGTTCTCGCCCAGATGCTGCGCGATTTCGAGCACCAGGTTTTCGGGCTGGTCGCTGATCGCGGGATTGGTCACGCGCAGCGCGGTGAAGATTTCCGGCAGCGCGCCGGCGGGAAACTGAACGTCAACGACGTTGCCCAGAATCTGGCTGATATGGCCGTTTGCTGTGTCACTCATAATTCGCGGGTTCCCCGGGTAATTGTTTTCCGCTAGCCGCGCAGCGCTTCTGCGCCGCCGACTATATCCATCAGCTCGCGCGTGATTTGCGCCTGGCGCGCGCGGTTCATTTCGAGCGTGTATGCGGCGATCATGTCAATCGCGTTGTTGGTCGCGCTGTCCATCGCGGTCATCCGCGCGCCCTGCTCGGACGCCTCGGCCTGCAACAGCGCGTTGAACACCGCGGCTTCCAGATAGCTGCGCAGGACGGCCGGAACCAGTTCCGCACGGCTCGGCTCGACCAGGTAATCGACAGGAGCCGCGGCGTCTTGTGCACGGGCCTCAGGTTTCGCGACCGGAAGCAGCCGCTCGTACACCGGACGCAGCGCGATCGCGGATTTGAACTGGGTATAGACTATCGATGCCTCGCTGATTGCGCCCGACTGGTAATCCGAAAGCATCCGCGCCGCGATTTTGCGCGCCAGGCCCAGGGTCGCGAGCTTGGGCAGATTGTCCTGGCTCTGTGCGCTCAGCGGCGCCTTGGTGCGGCGGAAATGATCGACCGCCTTTTTGCCCACCGCGAAGTAGCCGGGGGCAAGTCCTTCGCGCTGGGCGGCGCGCAGAGATTCTTCAGCGGCGCGCAACAGGTTGGTGTTGTAACCGCCGCATAGGCCGCGATCCGAAGCGATTACCGCGATCAGCGCAGCTTTGCGCGCGCCCTCGGGCGGGGCGATATTGACCCCTTCCGAAGTAAGCAGCGAGTCCGCCACCCGCGCCAACGCCTGGCTGTAGGGGCGCGCCGCTAACAGCGCCTCTTGAGCGCGGCGCAAGCGGGCGGCGGCGACCAGCTTCATCGCGCGCGTGATCTGCTGGGTCGTTTTGACCGAGGCGATCCGCCGCCTGATTGCCTTTAGCGAGGCCATCGTTTATCGCCGGCCGGCCGCGCGCGCTTAGGCCGCGGTCGCGGAGCCCTTGGCGTGCTCAGCGAGAAATGCCTTCTGATAGTCGTCGAGCGCGTCCTTGAGCTTGCCGCGCAGCGCGTCGCTAATCTCTTTCTTGTCGCGGATTTCGGCCAGCAACTCCGCGTGGCGCGAATCGAACACGGTGTAGAGCCCGAGTTCGAAGCCGCGTATCTGCTCGACTTCCAGCGCGTCGAGATATCCTTCGTTGGCGGCGAACACGAGCACGACTTCCTTGTCCACGGTCAGCGGATCGTACTGGTTCTGCTTGAGCATCTCGACCAGCCGCGCGCCGCGATTAAGCAGGCGCTGCGAGGCGGGGTCGAGGTCGGAGCCGAACTGCGCGAACGCCGCCATCTCGCGATACTGCGCAAGGTCGAGCTTGAGCGTGCCGCCGACCTGCTTCATCGCCTTGATCGCGGCCGAGAACATCACCCGCGAAACCGACACCCCGACGTTCACGGCGGGCCGCACGTTCGAATTGAACAGATCCTTGTCGAGCACGATCTGGCCGTCGGTGATCGAGATGACGTTGGTCGGGATATACGCCGAGACGTCGCCTTCCTGGGTCTCGATAATCGGAAGCGCGGTCAGCGAGCCACCGCCGTTTTCCTTGCTCATCTTCGCGGCGCGTTCGAGCAGGCGTGAATGGAGATAGAATATGTCGCCGGGATAAGCCTCGCGTCCCGGAGGACGGCGCAACAGCAGCGAGAGCTGGCGGTAAGCCTGCGCGTGCTTGCTCAGATCATCGTACACCAGCAGCGCGTGCTTGCCATTGTCGCGAAAGTGCTCGCCCATCGTGCATCCGGTGTACGGCGCGATAAATTGCAGCGGCGCGGCCTCGGAAGCGGTCGCCGCGACGATCGTGGTGTACTCGAGCGCCCCGTGGCTGGCGAGTTTTTCGACCACCTGCGCCACCGTCGAGCGCTTCTGCCCGATCGCGACATAGATACACTGCACGCCCTGCCCGCGCTGATTGATGATCGTGTCGATCGCGATCGCGGTCTTGCCGGTCTGGCGGTCGCCGATTATCAGCTCACGCTGTCCACGTCCGATGCAGAGCATCGAGTCTATAGCCTTGATCCCGGTCTGCATCGGCTCTTTGACCGGCGCGCGGGCGATGATTCCGGGCGCCTTGAGCTCGATTCGCCGCGTCTCGGAAGTCTTGATCGGACCCTTGTCGTCGATCGGCTGGCCCAGCGCGTTGACCACGCGCCCGAGCAGCGCGTCGCCCACGGGGACTTCCGCGATTCTTCCGGTGCGCTTGACCTCGTCGCCCTCGCGAATCGCCTGCGGATCGCCGAACAGCGCGGCGCCGACGTTGTCCTCTTCGAGGTTCATGACGATCCCGTAAACCTGATGAGGGAATTCGAGCAACTCGCCCGAGGCCGCGTTTTCGAGTCCGTAGATCCGCGCGATACCGTCGCCGCAGGAAAGCACGCGGCCGGTTTCACGAACCGAAATCTGGCCCTCGAAACCTTTGATTTCGTTCTTCAGAATCTCGCTGATTTCAGATGGTCGAATGTCCGCCATAATAATAGATGACTTTTCCGCTCAGACTTGTCCGGCTAACCGCTGCTGCGCGAGCGCAAGCCGCGTCGCAAGGCTGCCGTCGTAAATTTTTCCGCCCAGTTCGGCCACCACCCCGCCCAACAATTCTTTATCGACCTTGATGGTCGGAATAATCTTCTTGCCGGCGATTCCTTCGAGTCCCGCTACCACGCGCGCGATCTCCGGGTCGCCCGGCGCAACCGCGAAGGTCAGCGTCGCGCGCGCCCGCTCGAACATTTCATCGAGCTGATCGCGATAGGCCTGCGCGATCGCGCCAATCTCATCGATTCGCCCGTGGCGTGCGATCACCACCGCGAACGAGCGCAAGGGAAAGCTGAGTTCGAGCTTCTCGGCGATTTTCGCCATCGCCTGCTGCCGCGCAGCCTCTCCGACCTCGGGCGAAGTCAGGCGCGCGGTGAGTTCCGGCGCGCCGACGATTGCGGCCAGCCGCTCGAGTTCGAGACCCCAATTCTCCGCCTGCCCGCGCTCTGCAATCTCGAGCAGCGCGCGCGCGTAGCGCTTGACGACGCGCGAGCCTTTCATCGCCGCCCCTCCTGCCCGAGCTTGTCCATGAAGCCCTCGATAAGCCTGCCCTGATCGTCGCCGCTGAAGTTGCGCGCGATTAGGTCGCGCGCAAGATTGGCCGCCGCCGCCGCAAGCCGCTCGCGCACCCGGCGCTGGGCCGCTTCGGTCGTCGCGGACATGGACATCTGGCTGTCGCGGCGCAGGCGTTCGGTATGCGCCTGCGCGATCTCATGGACGCGCGCAATCTGGTAGCTGGTTTCGGTCTCGAACTCGCCCTTGATCCGCGCAAGCTCCGCGTCGAGCGCGGCCTTGCGCGCCTCGGCCGCGCGGGCCGCAGTGGCGGCCTCGGCCATCGCACTTTCGGCTTTTTCAAGGCTCGCGCGGATCGAGGCGGCGCGAGCACTGAAAAAACTCCGGGCCAGCGGAACCGCGAACCGGATGAGGATCAACAAAAACGCGACGAAGTTCACCGCGAAGAACCCGAGCGTCAGCCACGAGCCCGCCGGCTCTTTACCGGCTCCGGCGGCGCGCGCGAGCGAGGGGATCAGCGCGCCGGCGCCGACAATAGTTACATAGACCTTATAGACTGATCGCTTCATCTCGATTGATCGCGTGTTCACGCCCGGCTTGCGCGTCTTCAGTTGTTACGTTCCCCCGCGCCCACGCCGTCAACCGGACGGCCCAAGATTCGTACCGCCAACTCGGCGCCCAGATTATGGCTCATCGCTTCGAGCTGATTCTCGGCCGCGGCAAGCTCGCCTTCGATCTTTGCGCGCGCGGCTTCGAGCGCGGCGTGCGCTTGCGCTTTAGCCGCCTCCATCAGTTGCGCGGCCTCGGCCTCGGCGGCCCGGCGATGCGTTTCGAGCATCGCGATCGCTTCGCGGCGGATTTCCGCGATGCGTTTTTCGCGCTCGTCGTCGTCGGTGCGCGCTTGTCTGATGAGTTGTTCGGTACGCTCGCTAAGGCTCCGGAATCGATCTTCACGCTGCGCCAACAGATTCAGAAACGGGCGAAAAAACAGCCGGCTGAATATAAACCAGAAAACCAGAAACGACACAATCAGGGTAAAATAGGTCCCCCAGTTCGGCGGGATATGCATGTTACGGCGTCTCCCCGGCGGGGTTTCTGGATAGCGACAGCATCGATGATGACCGAAAAGCGAGCTTGCGATTGGCCGCGAAGATCAGGCCTGCTTCTGCCCTCCGGCGGCGGCCTGAAGCGGCCGCTCCTCCTTGGGAAAAACGGTGACCTTGCGCTCGTCGCGCACGCCCTCGGGCTGCATCGAGCAGTGGCCCTCGAATTGCGCGCCTTCATGCACCACCAGGACTGGCGCGGTCAGGTTGCCGATAACTTTGGCCGACGGACGAATTTCAATCCGCTGCGTCGCGATGATGTCGCCGCTCACTTTGCCCGCGACCACCACCGACGCGGCGCGGATCTGCGCAGTAACCGTCGCCGTCTCGCCGATCGCGATACTTTCTTTGGCGGTAATTTCGCCATCGACCTCGCCGTCGATTCGCGCCGGGCTCTCGAACGAAAGCTTGCCACTGATCCTGGACCCGCGGTCCAGATAGGCTCGCCCTTCCGCCGGCCCTGCCGGACGAGCTTGCACGGCGGGAGCGGCGCTCGATTGCGCGAGAGCGGAACCCTGCGCCGACGACGGCGGCGCGGCCTGCGGCGTGGATACGGACCCCGGCTTCGGAGTCTTTTCGGGCTCTTTGTTGAACAGCGCCATCGCGAACCGCTCCTCGGCGAGATGCAGCCCTCGCCTGTACTAAATATGAGCTTCCGGATGGCTAATATCCAATGTAAATGAGGGTGTCAAATTAACCGGGCACCCAATGTGCGCGACAATTCGATTCGCGCGCGTGGCGCGCCTCCGCGTACGCCCGGCCACAGCCCGAAATGCCAGCAAAAGCGCGCGAATCCCGCGTCCTCGAACTCACGATTAGCCTTACCGCGGGCGCGGCTGTAATTTGATCGCTGATTCCTGAGCCGCACGCGGCCCGCGCGCCTTGCTCGTCACCGCGGAACTTCAGCGGCGGCTCCAATGACGAGGAAACTCGCGGGCACACGTACAAGGAGATTCGATCATGGCCACGATACCCGACAAGTTCCACGACCTGATCCACGTCAAGAAAACCTTCGCCCATCTGGCCACGGTCATGAAAGACGGCTCTCCGCAGGTCACGCCGGTATGGTTCGACGAGGCGGGCGGAAAGATTCGCATCAACACCGCGCGCGGCCGCGTCAAGGCTCGCACCCTCAAGCCCGGCGCGCGCGTAGCGATGTCGATCCTCGACCCCGACGATCCGTATCGCTACGTCCAGATTCGCGGAACCGTCGTCAGCGAGACCGAACAGGGTGCGGCCGCCCACATCGATTCGCTGGCCAAGAAGTACCTCGGACGCGACACCTACCCGTTTCACGATCCGGCGCACTCGCGCGTCATCTACGAGATCGAGCCGACCTCGTTCCAGAGCAACCGCTAGCAGGGCAATCCCGTGGCGTTGTCTCGCCGCACCGGCGCGGCCTAAGATTTGTCCCGCAACGATGCAGCCGCAATCGCCTACCGCGCGCCAGCCGAAGGTCTATCTCGAGACCTACGGATGCCAGATGAACGTCGCCGACTCGCAAACGGTGGGCGCGATCATGCGCCGCGCAGGCTACCAGAACGTCGAGCGTCCAGAAGACGCCGACGTGATCCTGCTCAACACCTGCGCGATCCGCGACCACGCCGAGGAACGCATCCTCGGACGCTTGGGCGATCTGGCCCGCCTCAAGCACGCGCGGCCCGAAATCAAGCTCGGGCTGCTCGGATGCATGGCGCAGCACAATCGCGCCGCACTGATCGAAAAGGCCGCCGGCCTCGACCTGGTTGCGGGTCCCGACAGCTATCGCCGATTACCCGAACTCATCGCGCGCGCGGGCTTCGATCCGGCCGTCGATGTGCGCCTGGACCGCGCCGAGACCTACGCCGATATCAGTCCTGACTACAGCGCCGGCGTGCGCGCCTACATCACGATCATGCGCGGATGCGACAAATTCTGCGCGTTCTGCGTGGTCCCCTACGTGCGCGGACGCGAGCGCTCGATCGCGCCTGCCGACCTGATGCGCGAGATTCGCGGACTCGCCGAACGCGGCGTGCGCGAAATCGTGATGCTCGGGCAGACCGTCAACGCTTACCGCTCAGGCGACACCGGCTTCGGCGCGCTGCTTAAGATGGCGGCGCGGATCGACGGAATCGAGCGAATCCGGTTTACCTCGCCGCATCCCGCCGACATGAGCGACGCGGCAATCGACGCGATCGCGTCGGTGCCGAAGGTGATGCCCCATCTGCATCTCCCCGTGCAATCAGGATCGGACCGCGTGCTGGCCGCGATGGAACGCGGATACACAGTCGAAGACTATCTGGCGCTGGTTGCGAAGGTCCGCGCCGCGATTCCCGGCGTCGCGTTGACGACCGATATCATAGTCGGCTTTCACGGCGAAGAGGAAAGCGATTTCGAGGCGACGCTCGCGCTGATGCGCACCGTCAGCTACGATCAGGCATTCTCATTCAAATACTCAGTGCGCGAGAACACGCGAGCCTACCGCCTGGGCGATTCAGTCAGCGAAGAGGAAAAAGGCCGCCGCATCGCCGCCGTAATCGCCCTCCAGGAAGCGATCTCACTGAAACGCAACCAAGCCACCCTCGGCCAAGTATTCCCAGTCCTGATAGAAGGCCCCGCCCGCCGCGGCGCCGGCCTCATGGCCGGCAAAACCCCGCAGTTCAAGACCACGATTTTCCCAAGCGGAGACTCAGGCGCCGTCGGCGATACAGTCGCAGTGCGTATCGATTCAGCCACCGGCCACACATTGAGCGGCTCAATCACGGTGGCATAGCGCTCGCGCAATAGCCGCCTTCGTATATTGTACATTCGTTCCTTGTGGTACCCTCTCAGATGAAGTCCCGGGATTTCTCGCCGAGGCTGCCAGCGCGGCCGATCGTGCCAATATGATTGCTATCGGCAGCACTGGCTCGAAATGACAGGCGAGGATCGCGCGCGGTTACCGCGCGAGACCTTGCCCTGAGCGGAACCGAGGCAATCCCGTCTCCCGTGGCGACATGTCAGCATGCGCTATCGCCGCCAAGCACGTCCAAGGCTTCGTGGCTTGGTGGCCGATTGGGTAGCTAATGTTCCGGTAATTCACGCCCGGACTGCGGTGAATGACTGGTAAGCATTCCGTTCGGATCGAATTTCAATGTGACCTTGGTTGGTGCTGGGCTTGCGGCTTGCGGGGTCCGGGTATCCGCGCCGATTTGTGGGTGATTCAACATATACACTACTGTCCTGCCGCCGTCTGGTTCACCCCAGTCCTGGTAGGGTTTGCCCATAGCCGCGATCACCTGCGCATAACTAGTCGCACCATCATGCAGAGTGACTATTCGCGGGTTGAAACTATCCTGCGCGACGCCACCGCATCCGGCGCAGATCGCGAGTGCGGCAATCGCAAGGGCGATCCAATTCAAGTTCCCTTTCATGGCATTCCCCCCGCCACGGTACTTCGCGGCTTAGCGCACGTAAACCGGATTCGACACAATCCACAGATGGCCGCGGCGCCATGCCTCGACTCGATACGCTCCCGCCGACTGGGGCGCGAATTCAAAATCTTCGGCGTCATCGGCGGATGCGATCTCGGCGCCGTCTTTGAGGACCACGATCCGATCGGCCTTGTCCGGCAGCTCGGTTTTGAGCGCAAGTCCGTCGGCCAGACGAACCTCTTCGCCCATCATTGTCTTGGCTCCGGTCTTTGCGGCGCCGCTTTGCGCATAGAATACAAACTGGCCGACGTAGCCCAGAATATCGAAACTCACGTAGGCGTGCCCGCGATGCATCGCGTCCATCAGCGCATCGACCCCGCGCTCACGGGCCAGCAAATGAGTAGTATAGAAGAGGAACAACTGCTCGAAGGTTCCCACCTTCGATCCCATCACGGCCATATTATCCGGCCCGCCCATCCCGGCGACGAGCGTCACGCGCGCGCCGGCGGTCATCGTGTCGTACAGCGCGAGGTTCGCATCGGGGCGCGGAGCGAGATCGAGCAGAAAATGATCGGTCTGGAAGAACATCGCGCGCCAGAACAGTGCTGTCGGGCTGGTGGCGACGAACGCGGAATTCTGATTGTACACTTCCATCGCGTCGGCCAGTGCGTAATCGCCGGGCGATTTGAATGAGGCCGGGTTGGCCGCGATCGCGAGCGCGCCCTGATCGTGGATCGCGCCGATCAGCTCGGAAGCGGGCCGCAACGGATCGATCGGCTGGCGTAGATTCACACCGACGATCTCGCCGCCGCCCAATTTGAAAGTCGCGCCGGGAATGAACAAAATGTCCGAGGTAAAGCCGCCGATTCCATAGTCGGTTTCGCCCGGACGCGCGATATCGCCCACGGTCACGAAATCGATTTGCGCGGTGCGCGCCAGGTCGGCGACCTGCGATTCGTCCATCCCAGCGGCTCTGAATCGGCAATTCACTATTCCGCGATAGTCACGCAGCTCGGGAAATTCGAGCGCCGGCGCGACCAGCCGCGTCGGCGGCAACTGGGTCGTCGGCAGCGGCGCCGAACATCCCGCCGCCCCTGCGAGCACGAGCGTCAGCAGAGCCAGCAGCGTTGCGCGAGCCACGATTGTCACGGGCGCGATTCTCACAAGATCGAGCGGCCCTGCGCGCCATCGACGGGGATATTTGCGCCCGTAATCCAGCTCGCGCGCGGCGACGCCAGCATCACGACCGCGTACGCGACTTCGTCGGCGCGCCCGAGCCGTCCGGCGGGCATTTCGCGCGCCAGGAAATCTTTCTCGAACGCGGGATTTTCCTTGAAGCGGCGCTCCCAGTTTCCGCCCGCCACCAGAATCGATCCCGGCGCTATCGTGTTGACGCGAATTCCCTTGGGCGCGAACTCACGCGCCAGCATCTTGGTGAACGAATGCAGCGCCGCCTTCGAGGCGTTGTAGGTCAGCGGACCGCCCGACTCGCGTCCGTAGATCGATCCGATATTGATGATCGAGCCGCCGCCCTGGCGCTCGAGATGCGGCGCCACCATCCGCGACAGCCTGACCGGCGCGAAGAGATTCAAGTCAAACTGCTCCTGCCACGCCGATTCCGGCAGGTCGGCCAGCGCGCCCGGCCGCGCGGCGCCGGCGTTGTTGACCAGCACGTCGATTCGGCCACATTCGCGCGCGACCGCGGCGACCCATTTTTCCATCTCCGCCGGATTCGTGATGTCGCCTGCAAATCCGGCCGCCGGTTTTGCGCCGCTCTTCGCGCCGATTTCAGCAAGCGCCGCCTGCGCCGCTTTCACTGCCTGAGCGTCGCGCGCGCAGATGCTTACGCTCATGCCCTCGGCGGCAAGCGCCTCGGCCATCGCGCGGCCCAAGCCGCGGCTGCCACCGGTGACCATCGCGACTTTTCCCTTCAAGTCCAAATCCATCGATAAGCTCCTTCGCGCCGCCGTGCCGCGGCGGAGTTATCGGATAACATCTAGCAGAGCCGGCGTCACGCGACGATGCCCGCCGGCAGGACGAATCGATCGCTCGGCAGTCCCGATGTTGAAGGTCAGCGAAAATGACCGCCCCGGATGGCACAACCGAGGGATGGACGAGATGAGCGTGAGAGAATGGAAGCGGTTGGAAGCGATGACGCGCGGCAGGAGTGGAATCGAGTCGCGCCCAGGACGCGCGAGGAGATCGTAAAGTTGCGGCGGCGGAAGTACGCGAGGTTCAATGACCAGCACTTCACGGAGAAGCTGGCGGCGGAGGAGGGGCTGATGATGTCGCGGGCCACGGTGCGGCGGGGGTTGCGCGCGGCAGGAATCGGGGTGACCTACACGCCGGCACCTTCTGTCGTGGGTTCGGCGAGTTCGCGGTGCGTGGAGCAGCAGTCGCCAACGGCGACTGCATAATCACCTTCCAGCCGGAGGGACGGTCGCGGTCAAGGGCGGCGCAAGCCGGCGCGCGCCGATGGGGTCTCCCGGTTCTCGCGCGTGGAGTTTCCATACATGCCTGGGGTCTCAGACTGCGCACAGTCCCGCGGATACTTGCGATGGCGCATCCGCCATATTGCCTTCCGCCATGCTGAACGACGTCGGCACTCCGGTCGCGATTATTTCGCAGCTCAATGCCCGGCCTGCATGTGCCCCTGTCAACTCTTCGATGGCAGCCTAGCGGCTGGCCACGCATGACTCGGGGTCAGGATGGTTCGCTACTCCTTTCCTGTGTGACTCTCTCATTCACTACGCCGCGCCGGTTTATCCCGGCGCACTCAGCATCCTGCTAATACCTGCCTGCGGCTCGACCTGAATAAGTTTAGATCGGATCACCTGACAGTTGTGCTTCCAACGGACACATTAAACGTAAAGCAAATCGCCACATTTGTAGCAAACGGACGCGCACCTCAGCCAAGCAAATCTCCAAAATTGCGCTCCAGTGCGCGTGCGCTGAAATTATAAGAAGCCGGATTTGGATAACCCGATGGCGTTTACATGCCCCCCGACTGGTACGCAAGTTGCGTGGTAGAACCAAAGCGTTATTTGGCTTCAGAGTTGACGCGCGGCGCACTTCAAAATCCTCCAGGAGATCACTGGCGCCTATCACACCCCTTGTAACGATCCCAAGCTGTTCGAAGAGGACTGCTCCATAACCGCGCTGTGCCGCTTGGGGCGGTCAATGGAATAACCAGACGCCTGGGAAGATAGAGGCTGAAGCCTTTGGAGTGAAATGCACAGAGTGTCATCCACAGCAGCGCGGGTCGGCCGGAGCAGGTCCAGCCTCGCTCAGACCGGGATAGCCGCCGTTCATGCCACCCAGGCACTGTTCTTTTTCGCGGCACTGGCGACAGGTCTTCTGCTTTTCGCACCCGCGCTCAGAGTCGCGCTGGTTTCCGGTTACTCGGAAAGCATCCGCGGGCTCCATCGCTGGTCAGGGCGCGGGCAGGTTCTACTTGCGCTGGCGATCGCCGCGCTATGGATTCGCATCGGACTGGCGGCGTCTGTATCGCGCAAGCGCGGCGACGGATTGCGGCGCGCCTGGCGCGTGTTCCACATATCGTTCGTGGCAGCGGCAGCGATCGGATTCGCGGCCACCGGCATCGTGATGTCGTCTCCGGGCTCTTACTCACTCGCGGTTCTCGACTACTCATTAGCTACCCATCTATGGCTAACCTATCTGAGTTGCGCGGTGGTTCTTGCGCACGTCTGTCGCGCCGTCTTTTTTTCGTATCGGCGTCAACGTATCAGGACCTACGCGGCCCGAGAGGAAGCCGACGCGGTCTTGCGCAAAGCGGTTTGAAAAGAATAAACACTGACGGAGCAATCGAGTCATGCAGGCGAAGCGGGCAAGCGGCCCACAGGAAGTTCTGCTTTATCCAGGAGCGCCGCAATGGGCCGGTAGTAAAGACAGCCTCATGGTCCATCGCCGCGCGCTTTCAGTGCTGGCGGATGCAGAAAACGTAGCCGACAAATTCCAATCCGATGAAGCCAATCCGATTACTCTGTCGATCCACAATCAACCAAGGAAAGCTGTTTGAACATGTACAGCTGATCCACAACATTTCGCAATTACCCAGCGGCGCATTCCAACCAGATTTTCGTCCGGCTCGCCAAAGAGAAAAGAAAGAGCTATACTCGACGCAGCGGTGCTACCAGCCCAACGCGAAAGAGCGCACATAGCCGCTGAATAAGGCATCCGGGTTGCCGCCACCGTCAGCCGCTCACCTGCCAAGCGTGAGGAACTGTGGATTGTTGAGCTGGGTTCGCAAGCCGTCGATTTCCCTGATCGCCGAGACGTTGTTCGCCCCAGAGGCCGGGGGCGCAAACTCCTCGATGGTGTCCGTCCCGGAGTTGCTCACGTACAAATTGCCGAACGTGTCCACAGCAATACCTACGGGATGGTTCAAATCGGTCTCCGAGCCTGAAATTGCCGCGATTGGCGACTGATCGCTGCCACCGGCGACTGGCGGCGCGAATTCCAGCACTTCGGCGGAATTCTCGTTCGTGACATAAATATTGCCTCTCGGGTCCAGGGCGATTCCGGTCGGCATTGAAAAGCCGGCGTTCGCACCCGAGATGATCGCTGTCGGCGCAACGTTCATTGTTCCGCTAAATGGTGGCGTGAACTCGGTGACCGAGGTCGCAAACTGGCTGACAACGTAGATATCTCCAGCCGAATCAAGCGCGATTCCCACCGGCACCGACAACTGAGTATTGCTGCCCGCGATTGTCGCCAGCGGAGCAGGATCGCTCGTGCCCGGCGTCGGGGATGCAAAAATCTCGACTGAGTTGATGTTCGGATCGGAATTGACCACGTAAAGATTACCCGACGAGTCGATCGCCATCCCATCCGGGAAAACCATTCCCGTCGTGGCGCCGCTCACGGTCGCGGTCGCGGGATTACCTTTAATATGGCGGTGAGAAAACTCCAGAATAGTCCCCGGGTTGGTGTTCTCGCACAGGAAGATGTTGCCCTTAGGGTCAACCGCGACGCTTGCCGGAGAGACGATCCTGGCCCGGTCGCTTACGATCGTGCGCCGGGGTTTGACGTTGTCGTGATTGCCGGTCTTGTAAACCGTGATTGAATCGGCGCCCAGATTCGCCACATAAATCGTGTGCAGGGGATGCGGCTTCGACACGCGCGCTGCCGGCGAATCGATTTCGTGGGCGGCGGCACGACCCGTCATCGCCGCCGTTACTGCGACAATCATGGCCATTGCCAGAAGTGAACACCGAGCGTGACTCATTTTGGGCCTCCCCGCCGCTGGATCAACGAGTTTCTGCGACGGAACATTTCAACCGCTTCTCTGGTACCATCATAATACTTAAGACTCAATCACAATATCGCCATTGGTCACAGCAATCAAATTGTAGTCCGCTTTTGGAGTCGCCCCCTAAACTTGGACCTGCAGGCCACTTCCTTGACTTCGTGTTAGTACGCTTTTATCGGGGAGGTACCTCTCGCGCTTATTCAACGTTATGGTCTCAGGCTTTTTCTGTCATGCTCTGTGTGGAAATTGCTCCCGTGATTGATCGATTGAATTCTAACCATTCATTGCCGGATGACCACGAAGGGGAGCACGCTGCGCTGCGGTACCCGCTTGATGGTTTTCGGACCCATCGCCGCGCGGCTGCCTATCGGTCCGTCGACTGGCGTCCATTCGACGAGGCTATTTTTCGCGACGCTCCCGAGACATGGAGGGATTCGAACTAGAGCCGCGCATTCGCCCAAGTTGGTAATCATGTGAGAAGCCTGATTGTCCTGCGGGACGAGCACGACTTCCCCCGTCGCCGAGACATCAAGGCCGCACCGCAGCCATCGCTCGTCGTCGCCGGCCATCGGCACCGCTTGCGCGAGCCGGCCGCGCCAGAAGCCCGGCCCGGGCGGCACTACGCCTTCGAGGGCGTCCAGAATCGCGCGCACGTGGACGATAAGACCGACGAACATCGCGCCCGGATTGCCGGGTAACCCAATAAAGGGCGTGCTGCGGGAGACCCCGAAGAACAGCGGCTTGCCGGGTCGTTGACGGACCCCCTGGAAGACCCGGCGCACGCCAAGCTCGCACGCGGCGCGAGTGATATAATCACGATCGCCGAAGGAAATTCCTCCGCTACTGATAACCAGGTCAGAGCGTTCCAGAGCGGAGTCCAGAGCCTGCACGGTGTGCCGAAGATCATCGGCTATGTGCGTCACTTCGACGTCACCGTATCCGTGGTGTTGCAACCACCCCGCGATCATCGGAGCGTTCGCGTCCGGAATCTCGCCGCGTTCGCGCGTGCAACCTGCCTCGACCACTTCATCGCCTGTGACCACAACCGAGATTCGTGGCGCGCGCCGGACCGAAACCCGCGCTACCGCCGCCGCCGAGAGAGCGCCCACGTACGCTGGGGTTAGCCGCACACCACTGCGTGCGAGCAGCTTGCCGCTGTGAATCTCCTCGCCGCGCCGCCTGAAGTCTCTTCCTGCACGACATGGTTGGGTAACCAGCAAAATGCCGTCGCGCACCGATACGTCCTCCTGCCGCACGACGGCGTCAGATCCAAACGGCATATGTGATCCCGTGAAAACCCTGATCGCCTCTCCACGACCGAGCGACCGCGGTGCGCGCACCGGGCCTGCCGGAGTTTCGCCGGCAACCCGCAGCATCGCGGGACTGCCGGGCCCGGCATCGGACGTATCCGCCGCGCGCAGCGCATAACCATCCATCGCACTCTGAGCGAAAGGCGGCAGGTCCGTTGTAGCTCGCGCGTCCGCGGCGAGCGTTCGGCCGAGCGCCGTCGCGAGCACAATCTTCTGCGGCGCAAGTGCGCGAATTTCGGCCCGATAGTGGGCAAGCGCATCATCGACACTGATCATTTTCGGCTCTCGCCCGGCGCGGATCGCGTTCATGCGATGGACTCCTGCGGTTTATTTGTGTCGGCGGCGCCGCGGCAATACCTGACCGACTCCACGATCTCGATCGCTATACTATGTTGTCGCCCGGGCGCCATACTCATTTCCGGATTCATGATGCGCAATGATATTGTAATAGGGATCTCTGAGGGCGGCGTTGAAGCCGGCGTCCTCAATGCATTTCACAACGTCTGAGACGATTGTGGTTCCCGAGTCCGGGACCTGCTTTCCCGCAGCCTTGATGCAGGCGTCGATCGCGTTTATCGATCCAGTACCGCACAGGTCGTTCGCGCCAGCTTGCAGCGCCCGGCCGGCGACCGTGAAACCCATCGTTCGCCAAACCGCCCGGTGATTTTCGATGTTATCGAGCGCCAGCCGGCCGACCGCCACGTCGCGCAAGTATTCCTCTACGATCGCTTCCTCGCGCGCCTGAGGAGATACCGCGCTCAGCCGGGTATGCTCCAAACGGGCAGGCCACACCTTGTACGCCGTAAAGCCGCTTCCATAGCGGCTCATCGCGCGATCCTGTTGCGCCCTTAACGCGGTCAAATGGGCGACGCGTTGGTCCAGAGTTTCGCCAAAATTTATGACCATGCCCACCCATGGATTGTGCAGGTGGAGCTTCATCGCCGCATCGATGATTCTGAACCAGTCCCTGGTGCCGATGCGTGTCGGAGCGATGCGGCCGCGAACCTCGTCAACCAGAATCTCAGCCGCCGCACCCGGCATTCCGTCGAGTCCGGCTTCTTTGAGGTCGCCGAGAATATCCAGCGCGTCGCGCCCGGTAAGACGCTCCAATCCGAGGATCTCCTCCGGACTGAACGCATCGACGTGCATTTCGGGATAAAGCGCTTTGAGGCATCGCAGCAGGTCGCGATACCATTCAAACGGCAAATCGGGATTGATACCGCCTTGCAGCAATACATCGCCTCCGCCCAGGGACTTGAGCTGTCCGACCTGCCGAGCGATCTCATCGATCGTAAGCGTAAAGGCGCCGTCCTGATGTTTGGCGCGATAGAACGCGCAGAATCGACATGCGACCGAGCAGACATTGGTATAGTCGATATTGCCGCCGATCGAATAGGTCGCGATCTTCGGATCGATGCGGCTCATTCGCACTTCGTTAGCGGCGGCGGCCAGCTCGTCCTGCGGTACCTCGTACAGATGAAGTATCTCTTCGGAGTTGAGCCGATGCCCCGCGACGGCGCGATCGAGCGCCCCGATGGATCCACCCTCATATGCTGAACAGATAGCCATACCCTGTCTCCTTTGAGGTCCAGCGAATCCGCAGGTCCTATGGGTTTCGGTTTGATTCGAACTCGCGCCAGGCATTGACGAACTTGTCCCCACCGCTGCGTGCCAACCGCGCCAGCGCGAATTGCTCGTCTGGATCGAGCCGGTGCCACGTCTGCTCCGAAAGCTTGAACTGACCCATCAGTTGCTCCGCCTCCGGCGGAATACGATTCGGCTTCGATTGCCCATCGCTCACCGCCGGTGCGATCTCTTTCAGCTCGCTTCCGTCACGGCGCATCACCGCTTCGCGCAGGAAAGCCGCAAGCACGTCGATTTCTTCCGCGCAGTCCACCGGAAAATGGCACACGATCAATCGTTCCGGTCGCGAGAGCGATTGCCATTGCTTGAGATGGAGTTTCAAACCCAGCAGATCGAGCTTGCGCCGCACCGCCATCGGCACCAGATCGAAGGTCTCGTACACGTCCTTTTCGAATTCAAAACGCCTGAACATCGCCGCACCTCGGAAATCGCTCGCCGAACGCGATGACACGATTAAGATATGTTGCGGTCACGGCGCCGCTTCGGTCATCGCCTCGACCGTGAAGAAGCTTTTGTCCACTGCTCCCATGTTGATGTACCAACACTCATGCTCTGCGGTATCCTGTGCCGGCAGATAGCACATCGACGCGAAATGACCGTCGAAGTCGTCGATGCTGGCGCCGACCTGAAACATTCGTTTGAAAGGATAAATTGCGACTCGAGCGTCCGGCATCGGACGATCGCGATATGCCATCCAGGTCACATAGTTCTTCCATAACACGCCGCGCCGGTCATAGAAGTCCTGGTACATCACGGACACCATCTCAGCATCCACGTACATGATATGGCGGCCAAACAGCTCCTCGGGGACGCGGGAAGTCCGGGGCGCTCCCTCGACGATATACATACGCCGCATTTCCCATCGTTCCGGACATGCGCTTGCGCCACCATCAGTCGCGCAGGTTACCTCCGGAACGTGAGCGGCGGCGACGCTTCCAAGCATCGGTTTTTCGCCCAGAAATCGCCAAGTATAGTTTTCGTTTTTGGCCGCGAACCCCTGAAAATTATCCAGCGACCACGTAATCGGACCGGCTGTGGTTCCCAGAATTGCCTCATTCAGGCGTCTGACGCGCCGGTCACCCGGGTTCCAGCTCCAGACATCGTCGCCAATCTCCGGTTCCGAATGCCTTACGCGCACGAATCCGCGCCCGCGATCACTCTCGGGCGCGAGCATCGGGTAGAACGCCATCAGCATATAGCGTCGATTCGTCAGAAAATCCGGATCGATTGGAGTTGGTTCGACCTCGGTTCGGCCGACCAGGTTGTAGCTCGCGAGGTGGCCCATCTCGTAGTAATCGATCGGGCTGTAATGCCGGTTCAGGCCCTCATACTCACTAATGCATGAAAAGTCGCGCGCGTCGTAATCGTCGGTCGATGTCGGACGGAACGTGTTGTTCCACATGATCTTGGTGCCGGCATCGGGATCGTTAGGATCGATGAACGGGAACGGCATACCGGCGACATACCCGGTGAGGCTGCGATGATCCTGGGAAAGTCTCACCTGCGCGGAATATTTCTCGGTCGCTTCCCGGTACGGAGGCGGCCATTCGAGACGCTCGGACGGCACGATTTGGAGCGTCATTCCACGGGTCACGCGCAGCTCAACCCCGGGCGAGACGAGGCCCTTCACCCGACCTGCGTTGTGTGCCCCAATGATGTCGCCCGGGCGGACCTGCGCCATGGCGGGGAGCGAAATGGCGAGCAGGATCACAAGCATCATCAATGCTCGAAAGGCTTCCAACGACCTGCCGCTCAACCGTGGTGAACTAGTCATGCCTGGCCTCGATACTCTCGCACTTAGCTAACTCGGCTCTGGATGCACTCCATGCCGCGGCTCAGCCTCCGAGTACGTGCATCCCCACGCGAGCGTCGTGATGCTCCCGGGACTGCTCGACGAATCCGCGCGGCTTTCCGGCCACCGCTGCACGGATGAGCGTTTCGAGTCCATCGGCATCGGCCCCGGCACGCATCGCGCCCTTAAGATCGATACCCGACGGTGAGAACAGACACGAAAACAGCCGGCCGTCCGCAGTCAGCCGGATGCGATCGCATTGGGCGCAAAACGGACTGGACACCGTCGAAATAACGCCAAGCCGCGGTCGCCCGTTGATCAGGTAGTATCGCGCGGGATCGGCCGTTCTCGGCTCGGCAACAATGCTGAACTGTTGCTGCAAGGTGGCGATGATTTCACGCTCCGTGAAGACTTTCTCAGCACTCCAAAGGCCGCGGCTGTCCAAGGGCATGAATTCGATGAAACGCAGCGTGAGGTTCTCCTGAAACGCCCACCGCGCCATCAGGAGCACCTCGCTGTCATTAATTCCGCGCATCACCACACAATTGACTTTCACTGATATACCGGCGCGGCGCACGCATTCGATTCCCGCGAGCACGTCGGCGAGACGGCCGCCGCCGGTGATTTCTTCGAAACGGCGCGGCGACAGCGAATCGAGACTGACGTTGACGTCGTCCAGGCCCGCGTCGGCAAGATCGCGCGCGTACCGTGCCAGGAGCGCCCCATTGGTCGAAAGCGAGACACGGCGAAGACCAGCAGTGCGCAGGGCGTCAAGTTTGCCGACCAGCTCGGCGACGTTCTGGCGCACCAGTGGCTCGCCGCCGGTCAGGCGCACCTGGTCCACGTTCGAACGCGCCACGAATACCTCGGCCAGGCGCTCGATCTCCTCGAAGCCCAGAATTTCGTCCCTGCCGCCCCACTTGGGACATTCGGGCATGCAGTAAATGCAACGATAGTTGCATCGGTCCGTCAGTGAGACGCGAAGCTTTTTCATGGTCCGCGCAAAGCGGTCGGACAGCGCTGGGCGCGAACTTGCGAAGTCTGAATTTTGGTTTTCCGTAAGCATGATTGCGTCGCTGGCGTTTCCGATACTGCTTTCCGTGTAGCCGCAAACTCTATGCCGGAAGCCTCACATCACCGTCTTACAGATGAAATCCACCAAACCTCAGAATGCCGCCAACGACTATGGCGAAAGTCGACGCCACGACGTTGTAACGGGCCAGCTTCCGCATCCAACCCGCATAAAGAATCGAATCCGCGCGTGCTCCTTCGACCTGTTGGCGGGTGGTGTCAAACGGAAGCTTCACGATCACGCGCGGCCTGAGATAAAAGGTCAGAATCGCGGCGGTAACCATCAGGGAAAGCCATATCAGCATCATCAACAGTAACGCCCCCCCATACCCGGTCCTGTAGTAGCGATGGTCCATCAGGGCGGGAAGGTCCCCAAGTCTCCAAAGCAGCAGAAATCCGGTCATCGGCAGGCCGATCAGAGTGATCCAATTCAGGATCGCAAATTGGGTTCCGAGCTTGTCGCCCAGTCGCGCGGCCTGACCCGGAGGAATGACATCCAGACTAGGGGTCAGAAGAAAGTCCAGAAAGACGTTCGAGCCGACGAACACCGCTGCGAACACGAGATGCAGCGCAATCAACATCTGCAAAATGATCAATTTCACAAGCCGCTCCGATAGCTTCCGATCCGAATCGTCTCGAGGTCCTGAGCCAATGCGCTCGCGCAGCCGCCCGGACGGCCGCTGACACTGACCGCACGCCGGGCCCATACGCCGCAGTAGTCGCACTGACTGCAATCAAGCGCACAATGATCGTCCTGGAAGAAGCGCAAAAACCCGTCCAGCGCGGCACTGTCGATATGCACCGTAACCGGCTCCGGTTCCTCGCCGCGCAGTGTGTACGGAGGCTGGATACCGACCAGCAACCGGGCTATATCGTCGCAGTGCCGCGTGTAGTACGCCTTCGCCACCATCTCAATCCAGTCGGTGTGGGAACTTGGCCCTTCTTCCATTTTTTCGCGGCCGGCAATTTTGAATAAATCGATTCCAAGGTCTTCGTAGATTGCCAGGTCTTCGGGCCGGATCCACGGCGATCGAAGGTGCTCGGCCGCATCATCCATTTTCATCAGCGAGCAGCGATAGTAACAGTAGTCAACGTAGTATCGGGCTTTAATACTCTCGCTCGAATGCGATATCATGTTCGAGTGGTACTGACGGATGGGGCAGCTCAGCAGGCATCCTTCATTCACGACCAGCGACAGGCGGCAGCCGACCGACTTGCGGATCGCCCTGAGACGGCGGAAGTCGCGGTTGACCTGAGGATCGAGGTGAATCACCGTCGCGCCAAGGTCCTCGAAGAATTTCGCCTTGCGGGCGTCGTTGACCGAGGCGAGCACCGAAATATGCAACTCGAGTGAGGGAAAGTTTTCGCGCACCAGCTCCATCACGAATGGATTCGCGGTCACGACCGCGGCGGCTCCGATATCGACCAGCCATTGCAGACGCTGCAGCAGGTAACCGCGGCCCTGATCCGAGTATTCGACATTCCCCAGGCAGGTCGCGTTCATGACATAGACCAGGCGTATACCGCGGTCCGAGGCGAGCGCGATGTGCCGTGCGATATCG
>Ga0307373_10000638_pt1 | contig 67513 bp, 52 predicted proteins | sample OX2MG_FD_202534 | JGI IMG/M metagenome (GOLD analysis project Ga0307373, IMG submission 202534) | Soil microbial communities from Risofladan, Vaasa, Finland - OX-2 | ecosystem: Environmental > Terrestrial > Soil > Coastal area > Acid sulfate soil | place: Finland: Risofladan, Vaasa | collected... | reverse complement strand
GCGGCGTCGGCAGAATGAGATCGCTCGAATTCTTGTGCTCGTAGGCTTCGTTCAGGCGCAGGCCGCCGACGACATCCCAGCGTGCCGCCGGCCGCCAATCGATCTGCGCGTATTGCCCGGCGAACACCCGCCGGTCGTCGAGCCTGCCCACCTCCGTGACCGGTATCGCCGAGGTCGGCGGCGGCAGCTGCGAACCGTCGAGCGGCACCGTATAGCCGCTGTTGCCGTTCAGGCTCGTCTGTCGGCCAAGGCCATAGAGTAGATCGGCGCCGCCGATCAGCGTCAGATCGCGGCCCTCGACATGGGTCAGGTGGGTATCGAAGTAGCCGTCGCCGATGCGGCGGCGCTGATTTTGCGAGTCCGCCGTGCCGCTTAAATCCGGGTGCAGGAACGCGCGCACGTCGGCGATTTTCGAATAGGCGTAGGAAGCGAGCGTCGCCCAGGCTCCGAACGGCGTCGGCCGCGTATAGCCGATGTCGAGGTGATATTCATCTTCATCGATCCGCGCATCCGCGGGATTGAAGTTGGCATCGACCGGCGTAATCGCCGCCAACGAAGTTCCGACGCGCAGCACCGGGCTCGGCGGAACATCCCGCACGCGCGTGACGTCGGCATCGATTCGCATGGTGCCGCCGCCGAAGTCGAGCGCGCCGCGATACAGGATTCGCTCGTTGGAGACATTCTCGCGGGCATCCGTAAAACCCAGGTTGCGTCCGTCGATCGCGAGCGACTGGCGCAAGCCGCCGACTCGCGGCAGCGCGAGCGAGGCCGAGCCGCGCACCGAGCCGTACTCGCCGTAGGCGAGATCCGCCGCGTCGGCGGCCTCGCCCGCCGGGAAATGGATCAGCTGGACGACGCCGACGAAGGAGGTCGCGCCGTACATCACGGGGGCGGCGCCCTTCAGCACTTCCATGCGTTCGACGTCCGTAAAATCGAGCGTGCTGATCGCCGGATTGAAGGCCCCGCCCCAGGGAACGCCATCGACGACCAGCAAGAACGCGTCGAATTCATGCAGTCCCCAGAAGGAGGGCACGGCGCTCGACGGCCCGGCATCGCCGCCGGCCGGCGCCTCGACTCCCGCCACCAGGCTGAGCGCACCGGCCATGTCGGCCGCGCCCCGGGCCGCGATTTCACTGCCGGAGACGACGGCGACGTCGGCGGGAATCCGTGCGACGGTTTCCGGAATGCGCGTCGCGGTGATGACGACGTCGTCGAGTTCTCCGCCCGCCGCAGGCACCGCCGCGAAAAGGAGCCCGGCGCAAAGACAAGCGGCGCGCAGAAAGCCTTCTGCAGAGGGCGGCTGCGGTAAGCGGGATCGAGGGCTGAGCATGCGGCGCGCGACGTCCACGTCAAAAACTGCGCCAGTCTAGGCAGCGGCGTCGTGCTACTACCAGAGGCCGTAGTTTCCTCAGGTTGCGCTATCCGGCGACGCCCTATCGCCGAGCAGCGCAATGGCGGGCAGCGTCGCCACCAGCCATTGGCGGGCGATCATACCCAACGCGCATATGCTTAGAAGCAATGAATTCTTCATCCGCCGAAGGCGGATGTGTAAGGTCCGGACCATGAACAGCAATCTGCGGGCAATCATGGGGCCGGAACGGCGTCCCGTGGATTCCTGGGCCGCCGCAACGCTGCCGGCGGCGCATGCGGGCGGCCCGGCGGCGGTGACCGTGTTGTTCGGCTCCCACACGGGCAACTCGGAGCGTCTGGCGCGGCAAATCGTCGAACGTCTCGCGGAGCGCGGCGTGCGCCACACGCTGATCGACATGTTGGAATGCCGCAAGAGCCACCTGCAGGAGGCGCGGATCCTGCTCGCCGTGGTCAGCACTCACGGCAACGGCGAGCCGCCGGAGCGGGCCGTACCGCTGTTCGAGCTGCTGAACGGCCGCAAGGCGCCGCGCCTCGGCCATCTGCGCTACGCGGTGCTCGCCCTCGGCGATTCGAGCTACGAGCAATTTTGCGAATCCGGCCGGCAATTGGACGCGCGCCTCGAGTTCCTGGGCGCCGAACGGCTGCAGCCGCGCAGCGATTGCGACGTCGATTTCGAACTGCCGGCGCGACGCTGGATCGAAGGCTTGGTGGAGCGCATCGGGCCGGCGGCGTCCGCTGCGCGCATCGAGCCGCCGGCGCCCGCGGCTGCGCGCTTCGAGGCCGGCGAGGCCGATCGGCCCCCGGCGACCGTAGCCAATGCCCACACGCGTAAGAACCCGTTTCTCGCGCCGCTGCTCGCGAACCAGCGTCTGACGGCGGCCGGGTCGACGAAAGATGTGCGTCATATCGAGCTGTCGCTCGAAGGAGCGAGCTTGCGTTACGAGCCCGGCGACGCGCTCGGCATCATTGCGCACAACCGCGCCGCGGACGTGCAGGCCTTGCTCGAGCGCCTGCCGTTCGATCGCGAATCGCCGGTCGACGTCGATGCGCAGACCACGATGCCCCTGCATCAGGCCCTGGCGCAACGCTACGAGATCGGCCCGATCACCTCGCAGTTCCTGCGCCGCTACGCGCAGGCGACCGGCGGCGCTGCGCTCGCGGCGCGGCTGAACGGCGACGCCTTAGAACTGGCACGCTGGGTACGCGCTCGGCACCTCGACGACCTGGTCGCGGAACACCCCGTCGGCGCGCTCGATGTGGCGGCGTTCACGAGCCTTTTGCGGCCGCTCGCTCCACGGCTGTATTCGATCGCCTCGAGTCAGCGGGCGACGCCCGAGGAGGTGCACCTGACCGTCGGCGTCGTCGAGTACTCGGCGCTCGAACGCAGGCGCCGCGGCATGGTCTCCGGGCATCTCGCCGGCCTCGCCGGGGACGATGCCACGGTGCCGGTATACCTGCACCGCAATCCGGCCTTCCGCCTGCCGGCGGATCCGGCGGCGGCGATCATCATGATCGGCCCGGGAACGGGGATCGCGCCCTTTCGCGCATTCCTCGCCGAGCGCGCGGCGCACGGCGCGAGCGGCCGCCATTGGCTGTTCTTCGGCGATCGCTCGTTCGAAGCCGATTTTCTCTACCAGGCGGAGTGGCTCGATTGGCGCAAGCGCGGGCTACTTACCCGCATGGACGTCGCCTTCTCGCGCGACCAGCCCGCCAAGGCTTACGTGCAGCAGCGCATGATCGAGCGGGGCGCCCTGCTGTGGCGCTGGCTCGAGGAGGGTGCGCATCTCTACGTTTGCGGCGACGCCGAGCGCATGGCTGCCGACGTGCAGCGCGCGCTCCTCGAGGTCATCGAGCGCCACGGCGGCAGGAGCCCGCAGCAGGCGCCGGGGTACTTGCTGGAGCTGCAACGGCAACGGCGCTACCAGCGGGACGTGTACTGATGGAGAAGATCGAGCGCCGCGCCGATCTGTCGCGTCCGCTCGAGGAGCTGCACCCGAACGAGCGCCTGAAGGACGCCAGCCGCTACCTGCGCGGCACGCTGCAGGAGGGCTTCGCCGACCCGCTGACCGGTGCGCTGCATGAAGCGGACACGCAGCTGACGAAATTTTTCGGCGTCTACCAGCAGGACGATCGCGATCTGCGCGAGGAACGGCGGCGCGCCAAGCTCGAACCGCGCTACCAGTTCATGGTGCGGGTGCGCATGCCGGGAGGCGTGTGCCTGCCGGCGCAGTGGCTGGCGCTCGACGCGCTCGCCGGCGAGACGGCCGACGGCACGCTGCGCTTGACGACGCGCCAGACGTTCCAGTTCCACGGCGTGCGCAAGCGCAACCTGAAGAAGCACGTGCGGGCGATCGTCGCCACCGGCCTCGACACGCTCGCGGCCTGCGGCGATGTCAACCGCAACGTCATCAGCAGCGCCAATCCGCTGCAGTCGGCGACGCACGCCGCCGCAAGCGAGCTCGCCCGGCGCATCGGCGCGCACCTGCTGCCGCGCACCGGCGCGTACCGTGAAATATTTCTCGGCGAGCAACCGGACGGGCAAGTCGCCGACGAAGAGCCGCTGTACGGGCGAACCTATCTGCCGAGAAAATTCAAGATCGCGATCGCCGTGCCGCCGCAGAACGACGTCGACGTGTTCGCGCATGACCTCGGATTCATCGCCATTGTCGAGGGCGGTCGACTGGCCGGCTACAACGTGACGGTCGGCGGCGGCATGGGCATGACCCACAACGCGCCGGACACCTTTCCGCGCGTCGCCGACGTAGCGGGATTCTGCGCGCCGCGCGATGCGCTCGCCGTCGCCGAGCACACCGTCGCCATTCAGCGCGACTACGGCGACCGCAAGGACCGCGCGCACGCGCGCTTCAAATACACGATCGAGGACCGCGGCGTCGGCTGGTTCGCCGAGGAGCTGGCTCGGCGCCTCGGCACGCGGCTCGAGCCCGCGCGCGAATTCCGCTTCGAGTCCTCGGGCGACGCCGCCGGCTGGCATCGGGGCGACGACGGACTGTGCCACTACACGGTGTTCGTCGAGAACGGCCGCGTCGCGGATTTTCCCGGACGCCGGCTGCTGTCCGGACTGCGGGCGATCGCGCGCGCGCACCCCGCGATGTTCGCATTGACGACCAACCAGAACGTCATCGTCGCCGGAATTTCCGCCGAGGCCCGGCCGCAGATCGAGCGGATCCTGCGCGAGCACGGCATCGGCGACGGCGCCGCGCCGAGCGGCCTGCGGCGCAATTCCATGGCCTGCGTCGCGCTGCCGACCTGCGCTCTCGCAATGGCGGAGAGCGAGCGCTACCTGCCCTCGTTGCTCGACAAAATCGACGCGATCCTCGCTGCGGCAGGGCTCGCGGACCAGCGCATCAGCATGCGCATGACCGGCTGCCCGAACGGCTGCGCCCGCCCCTACCTCGCCGAGATCGCGCTCGTCGGCAAGGCGCCGGGCCACTACAATCTATACCTCGGCGCAAGCGCGAGCGGCGATCGGCTGAACGCGCTGTACCGCGAAAACATCGGCGAACAGGCCATTCTCGAGGCGCTGCAGCCGCTGCTGCGCCGCTATGCGGCCGAGCGGCTGGCGGGCGAGAGCTTCGGCGACTTCGTCGTGCGTCTCGGCATCGTGCCGGCGATGCTGCGTTCCAGAGATTTTCAGCGGGTCCGCGGCTAGAGCTCGGCGCCGGCGAGCGCCTGCGCCATGGCGGCGTCGAAAGTCCTGGAATCGACCTTGAGGTAGGCGAGCCCTTCGTCGGCGACCACCACGGCATCGGCCACTCCGGGCACTTTGCGCAGGCCGGCGGCGAGCCGTTCGGCGTCGACGGCCCGGTTCTCGCCGATGCGAATCAGGCGCGTGGTCAGATGGCTCGGCTGCTTCATCGTCGCCGCGACCAGCAGCCACAGCAGCCCGAGCCCCCCCGCGTACGCGAATACGCTGGCGCTGCCCGCGGCCTGGTGTATCCAGCCGCCGACGATGCCGCCGACGAAGATGCCGAGAAACTGCGAGCTTGAATAAATTCCGGCGGCGGTCCCCTTGGCCTCGGACGGCGCGGTCTTGGTCACGAGCGACGGCAGGCTCGCCTCCATGACGTTGAAGCCCGAGAAAAACAGCGTGATGGCCGCGAGCACGACGTAGACATCGTCTTTGCCGACGGCGAGCATGAACTGGCTTGCCGCGAGCGCGGCAACGGCTCCGACGAATACGCTCTTCATGCGCCGGTACTTCTCGGCGACGATGATCGCCGGCACCATCACCACGACCGAGACCGCCAGCACCGGAAGATAAACGATCCACTGGCTGTGGCTGTTCACGTGGAGCCTCGCATGCAGCAGCGCCGGCATCACCAGGAAACTCGCGGTCAGCATGGCGTGCAGCGCGAAGATGCCGAAATCCAGGCGCAGCAGTTCCTTGTTGCGCAATATCGATCCCAGCATGGCCGGCACCGTTTCCGCATCGCGATGCACGCGCAAGATCCGCGGGCGCGGCACGATGAACTCGGTGACCGCAATGGCGACCAGCGCGAGGCCGGCCATGAGCCAGAAAATCCCGGACACGCCGACGACGCCGGCGAGCAGCGGTCCCGCCACCAACGCCACCATGAACGACATGCCGATCGTGATGCCCACGATCGCCATCGCCTTGGTGCGGCTCTCCTCGCTGGTCAGGTCCGCCACCAGCGCGAGGATCACCGAGCCGATCGCCCCCGCGCCCTGCAGCACGCGGCCGGCTATGACGCCGTCGATCGAGGTCGAGGTCGCGGCGACGGCGCTGCCGAATGCAAAGATCAGCAAGCCGAGAACGATCATGGTTTTGCGCCCGATCTTGTCCGACAGCAGGCCGAAGGGAATCTGCAAAAGTCCCTGGCTCAGGCCGTAGATGCCGAGCGCCAGCCCCGTCTTGTACGGCGTCGCGCCCGACAAATGGCGGGCATAGTCGGCGAACACCGGGTAAATCATGAAAAGGCCGAGGAGCCTCAACGAGAACACCGCGGCAAGCGAGCCGACGGCGCGAATTTCCTGTTTTTCCATGGCCTCAGTTCCGGCGCCGCACGAAGGCATCGTTGATGGGCCTTGCGAATTTATCGTTGGCGGTCAGGCTCGGCAGCCGGAGCGCCGCCTCGATCGTCCGCGCCGCGCTGTAGTGATCATAACGAACCTCGCTGACGAAGCCGGCTCGCACCGATCCCCTCGAGCCGACCAGGATCGCCGCGATGTGATTGTCGCGCGTCGAATCCGACTCGTCCCAGGTCAAAATCAACAGGCAGCGCTGCTCGCGCCAGGCGGGCGACGCGAACAGCGGCTGCAATGTTCGCCGCAGCCATCCGTCCTGAACGCGCAGGCTCGCCGGCGAGCCGTTGCCCGAAACTTCGCCGTCGTCATAGTCGTCGGCGGCGATCCACGCGAAATTCGGCGTAGCGGCCGCGGATTTCAGGTCGATCGCGAGTTGCGCCGTGTCGAACAGATGGGCCCGGCAACGCTTGGCGTCGCCGATCACGTTCGTGTAGTTGACGAACGGGGCATCGTCCGGCTCGTAGTACTTGTCGTACCGGATCGTCGTGTTGCAGGCGCTGCCCATGCCCTGTTCGTAGGCTTTCCACGTCTTGCCGGCCGCTTCGATCGAATCGCCGAGGTGGCGTACCGCGAGGTGGATGTTCGGAAAATAAGCCGCACCGCGCACCGCCGCATCGCCGTTGGCGATCGCCAGATAATTCTCGTCGCTCGGATGATAGACGCCGCTGTACCTGGCGAGCAGCGTGCCGCGGCCGGCCAGCCCGTTGATGAACGGCGCATCCTTCGCATCGCCGATGACCTGCCGGTAGTCGGTGTTCTCCATGAGGATCAGGAACACGTGATCGAACCGCGGGATCGTCGATGGCGGCGGCGACGGCGGCTGCGGCTCGAGCTCGGGCCAGAGCGTCAGGCTCAGCCGATCCGCATAGGCGGTGTCATGCGGGGCATCCGTGTTGATGAAGCGCAGCACGACGCCGATCGATCGGCTGCCGCGCGGGATCGTGCCGCTCGCGGCGCGCGCGGCGAACACGCGCCGCGGCGCGCCGCCGACGCCGGCGGGGCCGTCGCGGCGCACGGAGCCGGGAAGCGGGCGTCCGGCGGCGTCGCGGAAGATCAGCGTCAGTATCGCCCGCGCGCGGCCCGACCCCTCCGTGCCGAACCATGCCGATAGCCTGTAGAGCGCGGCGCCGCGGTCGATCGCCGCCGCGTCGCCGCCGAGCGCGACGCTGCGTTCGAGAGCCGCCGAACCGTAAGGACCGCTGGAGATGAGTCCGGGCTCGATCGAGGCCGATCCCGGCGTCGCGAACCCCGTCATGGACGGGCAACGCAGTGCCGGGCTGCCTTCGATCGCAATCCAGCCGGGCACCGTGGTCGAGGCGGCCGGATCGGCCGTGCAACCGGAGAGGTCATCGACACGCAGGTAATTCGCGCCGTTAGCGGCCGCCGCCTGCGCAAGCGGCGGCACGGCGCTTGCCGCGGCAAGCAGTACGGCGAGTGCATGACCGGCGAACTCGTTTCTCATGGCGTCGAAATTCCCTGCAAAACATCGAGACTATCGAGTTGCGGTCTCGGCCGCGGGCAAGGCGCGCGCAGCCCGCGCCGAGGATACGCCCGCGCTGCGCGGCGAGTCCAGGTGGATCCCCGCGGAATGCGAAACCCGCGCGGCGCCCGCGCGCGAACGCCGCCGGCAATCGTGTATGCTCTGCGCTCGTTGCAGCGTTCCTTCGGGCAGCAAGCGAGAGACGATGGCATTGAAAATCATCGGCGCCGGTTTTGGCAGAACCGGCACCTGGTCGACGTTCGCCGCGCTCAATCAACTCGGCTTTCCCTGCTACCACATGCGGGAAGTCCTCATCAACAAGGCGAACAAATCGCATCTGGATTTCTGGCGCGGCGTGGCGAATTCACCGCCCGGCACGCCGCATGCGTGGCAGCAAGTCTTCGCAAAATACACCGCGACCGTCGACAATCCCGGCTGTTGCGTGTGGCGCGAATTGGTCGGCGCATACCCCGATGCCAAGGTCATCCTGACCCTGCATCCGCGCGGCGCCGAGGCCTGGTATGAAAGCACGATCGATACGATTTACTTCACCGAAACGCTCTGGCAATGGAAGATTTTGCAATGGCTGACGCCGTTCGGCCGCAAATTTGGCGACCTTTCCGGCAAGCTCATTTGGCAACGGTCCCTGCAGGGAACGATGCCGGACAAGGCCCGGGCCATCGACCGCTACCACGCCCATATCGATGAGGTCAAAGCGGCGCTGCCCCCGGAAAAGCTGCTGATCTTCAAGGTCACCGACGGCTGGGCGCCGCTATGCGCCTTTCTCGGGCTCGAGGTACCGAACAACGAATTCCCGAACCTCAATGACCGCGCAGCGATCAAACTGTCGATCCGCGGCGTCATGCGCGGAGCGTACCTCACGCTGGCGGCGACCCTCGCGGCCGCCGCGGCCGCCGCGGCGGCGCTCTACGGCGCATACTGGTTGTTCGCCTAGCGGCGCGCGCGGCCGGCAGTTGCAACTTTTCTGATCGCAGCGAGTCGAAGTCAAGCGGTCGCAGGCGGGATGCCCCAACTCGCGCCGGCAGATCGCGCCGTCGCGCTTTCAGGTCCGATTTTTGAACACGTACGCATGAACGCATTGGATGAGAACGCGAGGCGAGCCTCGCCGGGCGCCGCTGCCTCGCCGATGCGCACGCCGCGTGTCGCCGCGGCGCTCGCCCTGACCTTGCTGGCCTCTTGCGCGGTCGGGCCCGATTTCAAGAGGCCCGCCGCTCCGCAGATCGCCGGCTATACGTCGGCTGCGCTGCAAGCGACGGTCGCCGCCCCGGGCGTCGCCGGCGGCAATGCCCAGCGCTTCGCCGCAGGACGCGACATTGCGGCGGACTGGTGGACTCTGTTTCACTGCAAAGCGCTCGATGATCTGATCGAACGATCGCTCGAGAGCAACCCCGATCTGAAGGCGGCGCAGGCGGCGCTGTCGGCGGCAAGGGAAAACTTCCTGGCGCAACGGGGCGCCTATTTCCCCCACGTCAGCGGCGCTTTCTCCGCGAGCCGCCAGAGGCAATCGGACTTGCTCGCACCGGTGCCGAACTACCCGACCGTCTCCAGCGAGTTTCAGTTCAATCTTTTCACCCCGCAAGTCAGCGTCTCTTATGTGCCCGACGTGTTCGGCCTGAACCGCCGCACCGCCGAGTCATCGAAGGCGCAGGAGCAGGCGGTGCGCTTCCAGATGATCGCGGCCTATACGACGCTGACCGCCAATGTAGTGGTCGCGGCGATTCAGGAGGGCGCGGTGCGGATGCAGATCGACGCGACCCGCGAGCTGATAGATGGCAACTCCCGCATGCTGCGAATCCTGCGATACCAATTCGCCAAGGGCTATGCCAGCCGGCTCGATGTGGCCGCGCAGGAATCGCAGCTCGCGCAAGTCGCCGCCACGCTGCCGCCGCTCCTCAAGCAACGATCGCAGCTGCACGATCTTCTGGCGGCGTTGACGGGCAGGTTTCCGAACCAGGCGCCGGCGGAACGCTTCACTTTGTCGAGCCTGCAATTGCCGGCGGAACTGCCGGTGAGCCTGCCGTCGAAACTGGTGGCGCAGCGCCCGGACGTGCGCCAGGCCGAGGCGAACATGCACGCGGCGAGCGCGGCGATCGGCATCGCCATCGCCAACCGGCTGCCGAATATCGAGCTCACCGCGGATGCGGGCAGCACGGCGCTCGCCATCGACCAGGTGTTCTCCTCGGGCACCGGTTTCTGGAGTTTGGGCGGGGCGCTCACGGCGCCTATTTTCCAAGGCGGGACGCTGCTGCACCAGGAGCGCGCCGCCAAGGCCGCCTACCTGGAGGCGGCCGAACAATATCGCGGCACCGTCCTGACCGCCGTGCAGAATGTCGCCGACACCTTGAACGCGCTTCAGCAGGATGCAACGGGCTTGCGGGCCGCCGCGACTGCCGCCGCCGCCGCCAAGGTGACGTTGAATTTGTCGCGTCGCCAATTGCACGACGGCTACAGCGGCTACCTTTCTCTTTTGGGCGCGGAACAGTCCTATCAGCTCGCCAGGATCAACCTCGTGCAAGCGCAGGCGAATCGCTACGCCGATACGGCGGCATTGTTTCAGGCGCTTGGCGGCGGCTGGTGGCATCGCAAGGATTTAGCCGAGGATTAACATGCACCGTGAATCGTCATTGCTGGTGCCGCGCGCGGCGCCTCGGCGCCGAGGTCTGCGCCCGCTCGCCCTTGCCCTCCTCGGCGCGGCGCTGGCCGCGCCGTTCGCCGGCTGTTCGCCCAAGCCTGCGGCACGCGCGGCGCCGGTCACCGCCGGCGATGTGACGCTGAGCGCGGCGCAGCGCCGGCATATCCACCTCGTCGTCGTCGTGGCGGCGAAGTTCCGCAAGACGGTTGCAGCCACCGGGGTGGTCGACTTCGACAACGATCGGGCGACCAGCGTGTTGGCGCCCTTCTCCGGCCCGGTATCGCGGCTGCTCGCCTCGGCCGGCGAACAGGTCGCGAAGGGCGCGCCGTTGGCGGTGGTGGATTCGGCCGATTTCGCGGCCGCCGTCAGCACCTATCGCAAGGCGCTCGCCACCGCCCGCACCGCCCGCCGGCTTGCCGACTTGGACAAGGATCTTCTCGAGCATCGAGGCGTTGCGCGGCGCGAGGAGGAGCAGGCCGAGACCGACGCCGTCAACGCCGAGGCCGACCGCGACGCCGCCCTGCAAGCGCTGGTCTCGCTGAACGTCGATCCAGGGGCCATCCGGGATATTCGCCGTGGCCGGCCGATGCCGCGGCTCGAGGGCATGATTCGCTCGCCGATCGCCGGTACCGTGGTGCAGAAGCTGATCACTCCCGGCGAAATTCTGCAGGCCGGCGTCACGCCGTGCTTTACGGTCGCCGATCTCTCGCGCGTCTGGGTCATGACGCATATTTTCGGCGCCGACCTCGCCGCGGTCCGCCTCGGCGATCCTGCCGAAGTGCTGACCGGCATCGCCGCCAACAACTTCTCCGGAACGGTGACCAACATCGCGGCGCAGGTGGATCCGGACACGCGTTCGGTGGCCGTGCGGGTGGTGGTCGACAATCCGAGGGGTTTTCTGAAAAAGCAGATGTATGTCCGCGTCCTGATCCACTCGCGCCGGCAAAGCAGCGGATTGCTGGTGCCGACCTCGGCGATTTTGCGGGATGCGGAGAATCTGCCGTTTGTCTACACCAGGCAAAGCGACGGCAGCTTCGCGCGGCGTGCGGTGACCTTGGGTTATCGGGACGGCGACCGCTATGACATCGCCGCGGGTCTGCGGGCCGGCGAGCGGATCGTGGTCGAAGGCGCGATCTTCGTGCAATTCATGCAAAATCAATGAGCGCCGATCCGCCGCCGAGCGAATCGACGCCGCGAACCGCCTCGATCATGAACCGGGTCGTGGCCGCCTCGCTGCAGCAGCGCTTTCTCGTGGTCCTGATGACGCTCGTCCTGGTCGGCGCGGGTGCGCGGGCGCTCTACCGCCTGCCGGTGGACGCCTATCCGGATCTTTCGCCGCCCATGGTCGAGATCATCACGCAATGGCCCGGACACGCCGCCGAGGAAGTCGAACGGCTGATCACGGTGCCGATCGAAAGAGCGATGAACGGCGTTCCGCGGACGGCCGCGACCCGTTCGATCTCGCTGTACGGATTGTCCGACGTCATCCTCACGTTTCACGGCGCCACGGACGACTATTTCGCGCGCCAGCGGGTTTTCAACCGGCTCACCGGGCTCAGTCTGCCGGACGGGGTGGCGCCGTCCGTCTCGCCGCTCTCCTCGCCGTCGGGTCTGATATACCGCTACGTGCTGCAAAGCCCCGACCGCTCGGCGATGCAACTGAAGACCATCGAGGACTGGACCGTCGAGCCCCAATTCAGATCCGTTCCGGGCGTCGCGGATGATTCGGGCTTTGGCGGGGGCACGATGCAATACCAGGTGCTGCTCGACCCGACCAAGATTGCGGCAGCCGGTTTGTCGGTACTGCAGGTGCAGAGCGCCTTGGCCGCCAACAACGCCAACGCCGGCGGCGGCTTCTATTCGCAAGGCGGCCAGTTCTATTACGTGCGCGGCGAGGGCAGGCTCGGCACCTTGCAGGACATCGGCAACGTGGTGCTGGCGGTGCACAACGGCACCCCGGTGCTGGTCAAGGACGTCGGCCGCGTGGTCATCGGCATCGCTCCGCGCCTCGGCGAGTTCGGCTACCAGCGGCAGAACGACGCCGTCGAAGGCGTCATCTTGATGCGCACGGGCGAAAAAACTCAGGACGTCCTGCGCCGAGTGGAGGCGAAGACCAAGCAACTCAACGATGCAATTCTGCCAAAGGACGTCAAGATAAAGCCGTTCTACGACCGCAGCGATCTGATCGCGCTGACGACTCAGGTCGTCGAGCACAACTTGCTGCGCGGCATGCTGCTGGTTGTCCTGGTGCTGATATTTTTTCTCTACGATTTTCGCGCGGGACTGATCGTCGCCGTCACCATTCCGCTCGCGCTGCTGTTCGCGTTTATTTGCCTCGATTTGCAAAACGCCTCGGCCAATCTGCTCTCGATCGGCGCCGTGGATTTCGGCATCTTGGTGGATGGTGCGGTGTTCATGGCGGAAAACATCTACCGCCAGATCGCCCTGCGCCGGGGAACCGCGCTCAACGTCGAGGTAATCATCAAAGACGCGGCTGCGGAAGTGGATCGCCCGCTCTTCTACGCGGTCGCGGTGATCGTGGTCGGCTTCCTGCCGATCTATGTCCTCTCCGGGCCCTCCGGGACGCTGTTCAAACCGATGGCCGATACCATGGTGTTCGCATTGGTCGGCTCCTTGATCGTGACGCTGACCTTGCTGCCGGTGCTGTGTTCGTGGTTCATGCGCAACGGCGTGCGCGAGCGGCGCAACGCCATTTTTGAAGCCAGCAAGTCGTATTACGCCAAGGGCCTCGATTTTTGCCTCGCGCGCCCATGGGCGACGATGATCGCCTCGGGCGTGCTGCTCGCCGGCTCGCTGCTGCTCATCCCGCGCGTCGGCGCCGAGTTCATGCCGCATCTCGATGAGGGGGCGCTGTGGGTGCGCGCGACGATGCCTTACACGATTTCATTCGACGAAGCGGCGAAGATCGCCCCCCAGGTGCGGGAAATTCTGCGCTCCTTCCCGCAAGTCACCACCGTCACCTCGGAACTCGGCCGGCCCGACGACGGTACCGACGCCACCGGTTTCTTCAACGTGGAATTTTACGTCGGGCTCAAACCGTACTCGCTGTGGAGCGGCCCGTACCGCAGCAAAGCCGAACTGATCGAGGCCATCAACCGTAAGCTCCAGGCCTTTCCCGGAATCATCTTCAATTACACCCAGCCGGCGGAGGATGCGGTGGACGAGGCGGAGACGGGCCTGAAGAGCGCGCTGGCCGTCAAAATTTTCGGCGCCAAGCTGCAAACGCTGCAGCAAAAGGGCAAGGCCATCAAGCAAATCCTGCAGCAGGTGCGCGGCATCCACGATGTGACCCTGGTGCGGGAACTCGGTCAACCCAGCCTGACGATCAAAATCGACCGCGCGCGGATTGCCCGCTACGGCGTGAACGTCGCCGACGTCAATGGCTTGATCAAGACGGCCATCGGCGGAGACCTGGCCACCGAGGTGGTGCAGGGAGAGAAGCAGTTCGATCTCATCGTCCGCCTCGATCGCCGCTACCGCGACAACCCCGAGGAAATCGGCAACATCCCGGTGCCCACGCCGGCGGGTCAACAAATTCCGCTCAAGGAATTCGCGACCATCCAGGTGACCAACGGCGCCTCGTTCATCTACCGGCAGGACAATTCGCGCTACATCGGCGTGCAGTTCTCGGTGCGCGGACGCGATCTTGCCGACGCGGTGCAGGACGCCATCCGCCAAGTCGATGCCAAGATTACCTTGCCGCAAGGCTATCGCTTGGACTGGGGCGGAGAATATACGCAATACACGGCGTCGAGCCGGCAGCTGAACGTCATTTTGCCGCTGACCCTGTTCCTGATTTTCCTGCTGCTCTTCGCGCTCTACGGCAATTTGAAATTCCCGCTCATCACCGTGCTCGGCGTGCTCTTGTCGGCGCCGCAGGGCGGCATCCTCGCGCTCTGGCTCTCCGGCACGCCGTTCTCGGTTTCCTCCGACGTCGGCTTTCTCGCGCTGTTCGGCGTCTCGGTGCTGACCGCCGTCGTCTATATCTCCTACGTCAACGAGCTGCGCCGCAGCGGCACCCCCACTAACGAGGCCGTCCGGCAAGGCGCCATTCTGCGGCTGCGGCCGATCATGATGACCGCGCTGGTCGCGGCGCTGGGTTTGCTGCCGGCGGCGCTCGCCACGGGCGTCGGTACGGATTCCCAGAGGCCGTTTGCGCTGGTGATCGTCTGCGGCCTGCTGACGCGGCTCTTGATCAGCATTTTCCTGATGCCGGTGCTCTATGCGCTGGTGGCGCGCTCCGGCGATCGACTGGAAGTGTGATGCCGCCGCGGCGCCCCGGCCGGCCGCGCTCGCCCGGGGCTCAATGATGCGCCGTCACCAGTTCCACGATGCGCACTATCACGAGACCGGCGGCAAGCACCAGATAGCCGCGGAGCACGATCAGCCAGGTTCGATTCAGCAGCGTCAAGTGCGCGCGCGGCAGCAGAGCGAGCGGCGGCATGCGCCAGGTCGGCCGCGCGGATAATGGTACGGCCTGCGCCGCGCCCACCGCTTTGGGCTGGCGGCGTTCCAGCCACTTCGCGATCAGGCCGCCAAGCAGCGCGAGCGCACTGCCGGCAAGCAGGATCGCGGCGATTTGCGCCGCGGAGATCGCGGGAAACAGCACCGAGGCGGTCAAAATCACCGACAACATCACCAGAATGGCGATCACGCCGCCGGTAAAGACGTTCGTCTTGCGCCCATTGACCCAGGGTCCGAGGACGGCCTGGTCGTTGCAGAGCAGCAGCAGGAACACGGTGGCGCTCGGCAACAGCACGCCGGCGAGCGTCTGCACGGCATTGGTCAAGAGGCCGAGCGGCGTGCCCGGCGTCAAGACGAGCGCGGCCGACAGGCCGATCAGCCCGAAATAGACGGCGTAGAAGCCCTTTGCGTCGCTCGGCTTGCGGTGCAGAGAGTGGCGCATCGAGAGCACGTCGCCGATTGCGTAAGCGGTTGCGAGCGAGACGGCGGACGCGCCGATGATGCAGGCGTCGATCAGCGCCACCGCAAAGAACACTCCGGCCGTCCGACCGATATGCAGGCCGATTCCCGTGGCGACCGCGCCGGCGTCCGTGAATTCGCCGGCCGCGGGCGTCCCCTCGAAGGCGTAGGCGCTGAAAGCCATCATCGCCACCGCGCCGATGATGACGAGGCCAATGCCGAGCCACAGATCGATTTGCTCGTAGCGCATGAACCGCGGCGTGATGCGCTTGTCGATGACGTAGCTTTGCTGGAAAAACAGCTGCCAGGGCGCGACCGTGGTGCCGACGATCGCGATGATCAACAGCATCACGTCGGCCAGCCCGCCGCCGCGGGGCAAACGCGGCACGAGGAAATCGCGGGTGATCTGCATGAACGGCGGATGCCCCATCAAGAAAACAGGCACGAGCAACAGGCTGCCGAACACCAGGATCAGCGCAAAGCGCTCGAAGCGGCGAAAGTTCCCGGTGCTCGCGGCCATCATGATGACCACGGCGGATACCGCAACGCCCGCGATCTTCGGTACGCCGAGGTAATCGAACGCCAGCGTCAAGCCGATGAACTCGGTGACGATCGTCAGCGCGTTGAGGATGAACAGGTCGATGACGCTGAACGCCCCCCAGAACTTGCCGAACCGCTCGAGAATCAACCGCGCGTGGCCGACGCCGGTCACGACCCCCAGGCGCAGCACCATCTCCTGATTGACGTACAGAACCGGGATCAGCAGCAACAGCGTCCATAGCAGGCTCGTGCCGTAGTTCTGGCCCGCCTGCGTATAGGTGCCAAATGCGCCGGCGTCGTTATCGCCCACCATGACGATGAGTCCCGGCCCGAGGATCGCGAGAAAAGTCCGGATGCGCGCCCCCCAATCCGCGCGCGGACCGACGTCGCGCTCGAGGATGGTGCCGAGTCCGCCGCGGATGTCGCCTTTATGGGCCGTATCCAGTTGCGCGCCGCGGTCGGCGGATTCTTTGGCGTCGTTGTGGTCGGCCATGATTCAGAACTCTGCGTGCAGACGCAGCGCGAACACCGCCGCCGGCCCCCGGTCGCGGTTGTAAGCCGGGTGATCGATCCATTGATAATCGAAGGTCAGCTGCGCATTCGAAATCACCGCCGCGCGGTAGTAAGTCTCCACGATCCGTTCGGGTCCCGGATGCGGCAGCCGGCCGTCGCCGACCAGAATGCCGAGGCCGCCGGCGTTCAAATAGCGCTGGCGCGAGGCGGAGATGCCGTTGTCCATGAGCGCGAAGCCGAGCGTATCGAGGGCGCGGCCCCAGTCTGCGCCCCGCAGGGATAGTCCCGCCTCGACGGATCGGTCGATGTCCGTGAACTCATAGGTTTCGACGTTGCCCGCCGCTTTGCCGAGCCGCGCGAACAACCCCAGATTCGCCGATAGCGCCTGCTGCAGATCGAGATCCACGCCCAGTCGGCTGCGATACTTGCGTACCGCGGCGATGTCGACCGCCGTGCCGGCGCTCTGCGCCAGCTGTACGGCTTGATCCAAGAGCCCCATGCGGGCGCGACTGTCGAACAGCGTCACGATCACCTTGCCGGGATGTCCGGCAAGAGTATGCCGATGCTCGGTTTCGGCGATGATCTGGAATTCGTGGAAACCCGGCTCGAGATGCACGCTGTTCGGGACGTTGGATAAGTCGAACACGCCCGCCCTCAGCGTCCATGAGTTCCGGTACCACTCGGCGGCGCCGCCCACCGTGTAGCCCCATGCGTCGGCCGCATAGTCGAAGGTGCCCGCATCGATGGCGGCCCAGTTGAGGAAATCCGCGCGCGGATCGTGGGCGTACCGATTCACATCGAAGACGTCGCCAACCGCGAACTTGCCCAGGGTGAACACCCAGCGGTTGGCGCTGCGGGCGCCGCCGAGCCAATTGGCATCCGCGTCGACCGCTTTGCGGTTGCCGTCGAGGTCCACGGTGTCGCGAATGAATGCGCGCTGCAGCCGAAGATAGGGCTGCTTCTTGCCGACTTTGTACGCCTCGCCGCTAGGAAATCCGGCGACGCCCAGCGTGTCGTCCAGGCCGAATCCTTGATCGATTTCCGGATTGATCCACACCTCGGCGCCCGGCCACAGCCGCGCCCCGAGGTAGAGCGTGGCGTCCGCGGTCTCCTTGCGGTCATGGGGCGATAGACTGTTGGCGCCGCTGTACGGCGCATTGAACCCGGAAGTACCTTGTTCGACGACCGTGAACTGGCCGTGCACGGCGTACGCTTCCCCGGCGACTTGCGGGTCCGGGCGCGCGGCCGGCGCCGCGCCTTGCGCGAGCGCTGCCATCGAGGCCGCGGCGGCGATCATCACCAGCGGCGCCGCGCGCAGCCCCGAGGCGACTTTGCCCGAGCGCCAATCGCTCGATCGGATGGTGAAAATCGCAGCCATCAGAATTTCCTTCGCGCGCTCCACGGCTTCATTGCCGAGGTGATCGAGGGCCATATTGGTATTGAAGAGATGAGCCGCCGCTGCGGCCCGCATCCCTTCAGGCGAGCTGCGCCGCGAAGCGCGACTTGGCATTGGTCACGAGTAGGGCGAAGCGCGGATGCGTGCGCAGCGGATCGAGATCCGTGTCGTTGTCCAGCCAGACCAGCCAGCCCTGCGAGGCCTTTTCGATCACACTCGACAACAGGTCCAGTGCGGGGCCGATTTCGCCGAGACGCGCGAGAGCGCATACGAAATTGAAATGCAGGATCGTGTTGTCGGGGTCCAGCAGCATGCCGCGTTCGATCCATTCCTTGGCGCGATCCGCTTCGCCCAGGGTCGCGAGCAGGCCCGCCCCGTAGCCGAGGGCGCGGCCGTGATCCGGCTCCGCGGCGATGACTTTCTCGATGCGGGCCAGCGCCCTTTTTGCGGCGGCGCGCGAGCCGGCGAGATCGCCTTTCGCCTCGTAGCACTGACTCGCAAAACTTGCCGCGGTGAACTCCGTTTCGACCACCGCCGCGGCGGTTTCGAAATAGCGGATGGCATCGTGATAGCGGCGCAACGCAAGGCTGCACATGCCGGCCACTCGATTGCCTTCGTACGAGTTCGGATCGAGCCGCAGCGCCGCCTCGCATGATTCCAGCCCGATCTCGTAGCGTCCCTGGCCCTGATGCGCCGCGCCCAATGCGGCGTGGGCGTCGGCAAGGCTCGGATCGAGCACGATGGCGCGGTCGGCGGCCTCCTGCCCATCTTCCCGGCATGCGCTGCGGCGATGCATGTCCCACTGCGCGATCGCCATCGTCGCCCAGGGCGGTGCGTAGGACGGATCGAGTTCGACGGCGCGCTTGCAGAGGCGGACGATGATCTCCTGATGCCGCTCGTTGCCCATGACGCTGAATTGCCGGGCCATCAAATAGAATTTGTAGGCCTTGACGTTGGTGGTGGCGCGCTGCTCGAGCGCGCGTTTTTCTTCGGGAAGCAGCGTCAGCTTCAACGCCGCGACGATGGAATTTGAAATCTCGTCCTGCAGCGCGAAGATATCCTTGAGGTCGCGATCGTAGCGCTCGCCCCAGACCTGCGCATCGCTCGACGCATCGACCAGCTGCGCCGTAATGCGCACGCGTTCGCCGGCCTTCCTGACGCTGCCGACGAGCACGTAGGACGCCTTCGTCTGCCGCCCAATCGCGCCGACGCCGCCCTTCGCGCCCTTGAACGAGAACGCCATGTTGCGGGAAACGACCGAAAGCGCCGACACTTTGCCGAGGTCGGTGATGATATCTTCGGTGATGCCGTCGGAGAAATACTCCTGTTCCGGATCGCCGCTCATATTGGCGAACGGCAGCACGCAGATACTGACCTGCGGATTGCTTGTGCCGCGCTGCGCCGCGGCCGCAGGCCTCTTCGGCACGCCAAGCTTGGCTTCGAGTGCCGTGCGCAGGCCTTTGAACGCCGCGCTCTGCCGGTCTTCCTCCCAACCATCGAGATCCGTCGAGTGGACGGCGCGAAAATCGATCGGCAATTTGGCGTTGTCAAAGCGCACCGGCACCAGCACTCCGCGGTCGGCGGCATCGCGCGCCTCGCCCCTGACCCAACGCGAATCGACCGAGTGGGGCGTCCAGACGACGACCAGCGTCCTCGCGCCCTCGAGCTCCCGCGAGATGAGGGCGTCGAACTCCTCTCCCGGCGTAATGGCCGGGTCCCACCAGACGGACCAGCCTACTGCCTCGAGGGCGGCGACCAGCGGCGCGACGCGGGCTTTATCCTGCCTCGAATAGGAGACGAAAATGTCGGCCAATTGGCGCCCTCGCTTTCTGGCGCTTACTCTAGCATAGCCGTCGAAAGCGGCTTCAGCGCTCGCGGGCGGGCGCCTACGGCAGGCCGGGCAAGGTCGGAGCGATTTCGCTCGTCTCGACGACGCCCGATACGGTGCGCGGATAATTCACGCCGGTCGATCCGAGCGCCGCGGTGAGCAACCGCGGGCGAATCGACACGCGGTTTCCCCTCAGAACGCCACTTGCGCCCAGACGCCGATTTCGTCGTACTTGCCGTCGGGGACGCCGCCGATCGTGCCGTTGCTCGTGCCCCAGGAGCCGTTCTCGACTTTGTCGTGCTTGTAGGCGAGCGCAACATCGATATTCTTGCGCGGACGATAGGCGAGGCCGAGGTCGTAATAAGTGTCCTTGAGGCCCGGGCTCAAGTCCTTCTTCGGCTTGCTTTGATCGCCGCGGGCAAACACCGAGTAATTCGCCTGGAAGTTATACGAAGCCCAAATCGAGTAGCCATCCGATTTGTCGGTCGGCGCGGCGGTCACCTGGTTCCAATCCGTCGCGCTGAAATATTCCGCGCCGAGGCGCAAATCGCTGTTGACGTAGGCGACCAGCGCGTCGAAGCGATTCGCGGTGTGCCGAACGGTCTGCGTAGCGCCCGCGACATCCTTGCCGAGCTTGCCGGAATACGCACCGGCGGCGATCGTCAGGCCCCGCACGGGCACAAAGGCCACGCGCCCCTCGAAGTCCATGCTCTGCGAGCGGGTCGGGTTCTTGTAGCCGTTGCCGTTGACGACCGAGGCCGCGTAGCTCAGCCGGCCATCGAGCACCTTGCCGCCGGCGTGCAAGCCCCAATCGGCGGAAGTGCCGAACTTCAGCCGGTCGATCAAGGTGTTCTCGACGAAGCGATAGCCGTACAGGTCTTCGACGAACGGAATCCACGGCATGTCGGCCGAACCCAGGCGCGCGACGAACGCATCCGCTATCTTCGCCTGCAAGTACGCCTTCTTGATGTACAGCTGCGTCTGGCCGCTGCTGCTCGTGTAATTGAAGTCGGTGGTCGCGTTGACGGACCAAGTCTCGTCGAAGTCGTGGGTGAAGCTCAGATAGAAGCGCTTGACGTCCACGCCGGTGCCGGAAGCGGCGGTTTTCGTGCCATCGCTCTGTTGGTTGATGTTGGTCAGGTCGATGAACGACTTGCCGCTGATCGTGGTACTGCCGTCGGCGGCGATGGCGGCGCCGCAAGCGGCCAGAGAGACCGCCGCGAGCAGCGCGGTCAATGTGGGTTTGCGCATGTAATCCCTCGGTTCCGGAATAGTTTTAATTGCCGGATGAGGTTAACCAAGATTTATGACAGTTGTATTGCGGGCGCCGGGTCGAGCTGATTGCCATTCGCGGCGATGGCCGCATTGACGGCCGGCGCCACCGCAGGCTACTTTGACCGAACTTCCGCCAACAACCGCCAATGACCAGGAGTGCAACGATCATGTCGAGGAAACCCATTCGTGGCGCGGCTCTCGCCGCCGCCCTCTTGCTCGGTGCGGTCGCGGGCGCGGCCGCCAAGGCCGCCGCGGCGCCGTTCTGGATCACGCCGACGATTGCGGGTGCGGGGAAAATGCACCCGCTGCCGAACGGCGCATACCGGCCCGTGCCCGGGGAAACCTACAAAGTCGTATTTCTGATCACCCACGGCGGCGCCAAACCGACCGACATCGACCCGGGGCTGGAGCACGTCGCGCGCGCCGTCAACTTGTACGTCTGGGCCGGCGTGCCGCTCGATCATCTGAAATTCGTCGCGATCATCGCCGGACCGCCGACGCGCATCGCGCTCGACGATGCGCATTACAAGCAGAAATTCGGCGTCGACAACCCGAATCTCGCCCTCATTGCCGAGTTGCGCAAGGCGGGCGTCGACGTCGCCGTCTGCGGGCAGGCGGTCGCCGAAGCGAACTACAAGTACCGCTGGGTCGCCCAAGGCGTGACGCTCGCGCTGTCGGCTCTGACGACGGTCACGGCGCTCGAACACGATGGCTATGGCCTGGTGCCGATGTAGGCGGATGCAGGCCGCGTTCTGCCGATGACGACAAAACATATGGGGGCACCGCTGCTCGCCGCCGCGCTGCTCGCGGCGGCCGCACTCGCGGCGGTGGCACGCGCGGCGCCGGCCGGCACGGATTTTTCGCCGCCGTGGAGCCCGCCGCCGGCCGGTGGCGGACTGGCGTTCTCCGTGGCGCCGTTCGATGAAGTCGTCGACTTGCACGGCGACGTCGTCGATCCGCAATTGTCGGTCTTCTTCGCGGGCAATCAGTTCATGGTCGTTCACGACCTGATCGCGGCGTTCTCGCAAGCCTATCCGCGCTACCGCCGCATCTACGTCGAAACGCTGCCGCCGGGCGCGCTCGCGGCGCAGATCGAGGCCGGCGCCCTGATCATGGGCAATATGCGCATCGATCTGAAAGCCGACGTCTACACCGCGGGCAAGCGTCGAATCGAGGCTCTGCAGAAATCCAAGCACTGGTTCGGCGAAACCTACGACTACGCCGCCAACAAACTGGCGATCATGGTGGCGGCCGGCAATCCGCGCCGGCTGCGCGGCATCGCCGATCTCGGCAGAGCGGATATCCGCGTCAGCATGCCGAATCCGCGCTTCGAGGGGATCGCCCGGCAAATCGAGGCGATTTACCGCAAAGTCGGCGGCGCGGCCCTCGAGCGGACGATCATGGAGACGAAAGTCAAAGCCGGCACGACGATCTTGACGCAGATCCATCACCGGCAAACGCCGCTCAATGTGCTCACCGGCCGCGCCGATGCGGGAGTCGTATGGTTCACGGAGGCGTTCTTTCAGCAGCGGCTCCTGCACCATCCGGTCGGCGTAGTGCCGATCCCGGATGAGGACAACCTGCACGTGACGTACGCGGCCGCGGTCATGCGCGCGGCGCCGCATCCGCGCGCCGCCCGAGATTTCCTGAAGTTCCTCGGCACGCCGACCGCGCAAGCGATTTATCGCAAGTACGGATTCGAGCCGCCGCCGCGCTCCCGTCCGTGAAATCCGCCCCATGACCGATCGCAGCGTGCGCCGCCGGCCGCAGCTCGCCTTGCTGATCGCGTCGCTCGCGGTTTCGAGCATCGGCCACGCGGCGCCGCCCCGAACGGGCGCGCCGCCGCCCGCGGGTGCGCTATTGGACTCCCTCGGCGCGATGCTCGCCGCGCATGGCAACGGCCGCGGCATGCCGGCTTGCGATTCTTGTCACGGCGCGCACGGCGAAGGCAATGCCGCGGCCGGCATTCCGCGGCTCGCAGGTCTAGCGCAGCCGTATCTCGAGGAACAATTGGCCAATGTGGCGTCCGGCGCGCGCCGCCCGGTGATCATGACCACCCTGGCCGGGAGGCTCAGCCCGCGAGAGCGGCTCGCGGTCGCCCGCTATTTCAGTGCGCTTCCCCCGCCGCCGCCGGCACCCGGCGGCGCCCCCGCCGGCGTGGCGTCGCAAGCGATGATCGCCGGTGCGGTGCTCGGCGTGCGCGGCCACTGGGCCCGCGGGGTGCCGGCTTGCAGCGAGTGTCACGGCGACGACGGTGGCGGCGTCGGCGGGCACTTTCCGCCGCTCGCCGGGCAGCCCGCGGCTTATCTCGCGCAGCAGCTGCGGGCATGGCGCCGCGGCGGCCGGCCCGACGGACCGCTTGGGCTGATGGGCGCGATAGCCCGCAAACTCTCCGCCGCGGAAATCCGATCGGCGGCGGCCTTTTATGCGGCGCCCGCGCCACTGCGCCGCGAGGCGCGGGCGCGCGCACGCACGCTGCCCGTCGTCGCGCCGCCCACGCCGCCCACGCCGCCCACGCCACCTGCACCACCCGCACCACCTGCACCACCTGCACCACCTGCACCACCTGCACCGGCGGCGAGCGGCGCGAGCTTTTCGCCGCCGCCGTGGACAAGCCTGCCCGGCGGGGAATTCGGCCGCGTCGTCCTACTCGGTGAACGCATCTTTTTGCAGCCGCGCCGATACGCCGCCGCCTACGTTCACGCCGCTCTTCGCTGCAGCAGCTGCCATCTGGATGCGGGGCGCCGCGCGGATTCTTCACCGCTGTGGGCGGCGTACGTCGCCTATCCTGCGTATCGCAGCAAGAATCACCGCGTCAACACCTTCGCCGAGCGCGTGCAGGGCTGTTTTCGCTTCAGCATGAACGGCGCGGCGCCGCCGCTCGGCGATCCCGTCCTGGTGGCGCTGGAGGCTTATTCGTATTGGCTCGCGCATGGCGCGCCCACGGGCGTCGCGCTCGCAGGGCGCGGCTATCCGCGGCTCAAGGCCCCGCGGCTCGCGCCCGACTATGCACGCGGGGCCGCCGTGTATGAAGCGCAATGCGCCTTGTGCCACGGAGCGGGCGGCGCCGGCCGGCGCGGCCGTGACGGTGCCATGGTGTTCCCGCCGCTGTGGGGGGCCGACTCCTTCAATTGGGGCGCCGGCATGACCTCGTTCGACAAAGCCGCCGGATTCATCAAGGCCAATATGCCGTTCAGCCGCGGCGGCAGTCTTACCGATCGGCAGGCCTGGGACGTCGCCCTCTTCATCGACAGCCAGGAACGGCCCGAGGACCCGCGCTTCGCGGGCGATGTCGCCGCGACTCGCAAGAAATTCCATGATTCACCCTATTCGATGTACGGCCGCAAGGTCGCCGGCCGCACCCTCGGCGGCGCCGCTGTGCATTGAGGCTCAAGGGGCCGCGGCGGGTGCCTCGATGCCGAACGCGTGCGCAAGATCGCCTCGCAATGCCCGCCCCACGGCCAGATCCCAGACGTTGATCACGGCAAGACGAAAACCGCCGGGCGGCATCGCGTGCGCCTCCGCGGCCTGTTGCTGATGAAAGGTGAACTGCAGGCTGCTGACCGCCGCCGTGGCGCGAATCGTCGCTGCAAGTTCCGCCGGCGGATAGGCGTAGCGGCGGTGATGCGGCGCAAACAAGATGACGCTGTAGCCGGTGCGCCGATCCGCATCCGCATATTCCCATACGCCGTGCGAATAGACTTTGACCATCGCATCGAGCCATCCCGCACCATACAGATCCGGCCATTGATCCGCGAACCGCAGGTGCGCTTCGATGATCCTGCCGCCGATGCTCTCCAGATTCAGCATGCCGGTGTAGCCGCGCACATTGGACTCGATCCACGCCGCGCAATATTCCTCCAGCGCAGGCAGCCGCCGCGCTTCGCAGGTCCAGTAGTCGAAGGTGCCGCCGGGGCCGGCCAGCCCGATCGTGTGGCGCGCCCAGCGCATGCGGCCGTCGATCACGGCAAAATCGCTGCTGACGTGCTGCCCCTCGAGGAGCGTCATCCACATGCAGCCGGGGCGGCAATGGCGCTTGTAATCGCCGCGATCCTGCAGCGCGCGGCCGCCGACGCCCATCCCTTCGATGTTGTATATCGGCTTGCTGAATACCGGGTAGTGTGCCGGTTCCACGCCGTGCGGCGCACACGCGAGGCCCTGCGACTCGGCGACCAGCAATTTGTTGTAGACGCCGCGATGGCGCGGATTCCAGCGGTACGCGTCCGCATCATCGGTCGGGATGAACACGTCCGCCGGGCAAGCGACGTCCGCGAAATACTGCAGGCGCCAAGGATCCCGCTCGTGAATCGGCATCGTCCAATGATAACAGTCGGGCCGCCGCCGGGCGTCGGTGGCGCGGCGAGCGTTAGCCGCGCAGCCGCAGTCCCCGCGGGTCGTAGAGCGCTTCGAGCCTGACCGTCGCGGCGCGCAGCTCGCCGAGGATGTCGATCTCCAAGACCTCGCCGTCGCGCGCGAGCGCCGACAGCACATAGCCCGCGGCGAGGCTCTTGCCGACGCAGTGGCCGAAGGCGCCCGAGGTCACGTAACCGACCGCCGCGCCGTCCTTGATGATCGACTCGTAGCCGATCGCGTCGGCGTCGCCGGCGGCGACTTCCATGACCACGAACCTGCGCTTCGGGCCCGCCGCGCGCTCGGCGAGCGCGGCGGCGCGGCCCGCGAATTCGCCTTTGCCGAAGTCGACGAAGCGGTCGAGTCCCGTCTCGGCCGGCGTGTAGTCGGGGCGGAAGTCCTTGTTGAACGAGCCGTAGGCCTTTTCGAGCCGCAGCGAGGAGAGCGCGCGCCCGCCGAAATGCACGAGGCCGAGGTCTCTTCCCGCCTCCTGAAGATCGTCGTAGAGCGAGGCGAAATAATCGGGCGTGGTCCAGATTTCATAGCCCAGTTCGCCCGTGAATCCGGCGCGCGTCAAGATCGCCGGCGCGAAGCCGACCGCGGTCTGCTTGACGTCGAACAGCTTGCACGCCGCGGCGGACAGATCGACTCCGACCAGCCGCTGCAGCAGATCCCGCGACTTGGGGCCGGCGATCGACACGCCCGCGAGCGCCCCGGCCACGCTGCGTACGCACACGTCGGCCGGCGGCAGGGAGGAGCAGAACCAGCGTAGGTGAAACTCCTCTGCAAAGCCCGAGCCGACGATCAAGAAGCGCTCGTCGGCGAGGCAGGCGATCGACAGGTCGCCGACGATCCGTCCCGCAGGATTCAGCATCGGCGCAAGCGCCAGCCGCCCCGGCCGCGGTATCCGCGAAGCAAAGACCCGGTCGAGCCACGCCCGCGCGCCGCGGCCGGTGATCTCATACTTGCCGTAGTTCGTGGTCTCATAAAGGCCGACGGTTGCGCGCACCGCCCGGCATTCGGCGCCGACGATCGGATGGGCCTCGGAGCGGCGGTAGGTCGGCGTCTCGGCCGGCGCAACGCCCGGGGGCGCGAACCACAGGGCATGCTCCATGGCGAAGTTCGCGCCCATGACCGCGCCGGCCGCGAGCAGCTTGTCGTGGATCGGTGACCGGCGCAGCGGACGCGCCGCGGCGAGCTCCTCATTGGGGTAGGCGAGCCTGAAGCGCCGCGAGTAATTCTCCGGCACCTTGATCGAGGTATATTTCGGCGTGGCGAAGGCGCCGAAGCGCGCGACGTCCATCGACAGGATGTCCTGGCCGGGATCGCCGTGCGCCATCCAGCGCGACAGAACGAGGCCGATGCCGCCGCCCTGGCTGAAACCCGCCATCACCGCGCAAGCGACCCAGAAGTTTGCAAGGCCGCGCACCGCTCCGACCAATGGATTGCCGTCGGGGGCGAAGGTGAACGGGCCGTTGATCGCTTTCCTGATGCCGGCGCGGCCTAGCGCCGGAAAATGCTTGAAACCCACTTCGAAGTACGGCGCGAGCCGCTCGAAATCATCGGCCAGCAGCTGCATCGAGAAATCATCCGGCGTCTTCAGCGGCGACCAGACGACGCCGTGCGGTTCGTAGGTGCCGATCAGCGCGCCGCCGCGCTCCTGGCGCATGTAGATCTCGCCGGCGTAGTCGGTGGTATTGACGATCTCGCGGTCCCGTCCCCGGAGCTCCGGGATATCCTCCGTCAGCAGATAGTGATGCTCCATCGCCAGCACCGGCAGCTCTATGCCGACCATGCGGCCGATCTCGCGCGCCCACAGGCCCGCGCAGTTGACGACGTGCTCGGCATGCACCGAGCCCTTGTCGGTGATCACCTCCCAGCTGCCGTCGCGGCGCTGATCGAGCGACAGCACGCGCGTGAAACGCTCCACCGCCGCGCCGAGCTTGCGGGCCGCCTTGACGTAGGCATGGGTCGTTCCGGATGGATCGCAATGGCCGCCGTCGGCGCGCCACAACGCGCCGATGAAGTGGCTGGTATCGATCAAGGGATTGAGGCGCCGCGCCTCTTCCAGCGAGATCATCTGCGTTTCCATGCCGAGATAGCGGGCGCGCGAGCAAATCAGCTTCAAGCTGTCGAGCTCGCCGCGAGTCGCCGCGAGCATCAAGCCGCCGTTCGGGTGCAGCCCGCAGGACTGGCCCGACAAGGCCTCTATTTCCCGATACAGGTCGATCGTGTATTTCTGCAGCCGCGAGATGTTCGCCTCGCCGTTGAACGTGTGCATGCCGCCCGCCGCGTGCCAGGTCGAACCCGAGGTCAATTCGCTCTTCTCGAGCAGCAGCAGGTCGCTCCAGCCGATTTTGGCGAGGTGATAGAGCACGCTGGCGCCGACCACGCCGCCGCCGATGATGACCGCTCGCGCCGAACTCTTCATCTGCAATCTCTCCCCAATAGCTCGGCGAGCGTCAGATCCGGCTCCGACGAGAGCCCGAACGCTTTCCCGGCGGCTGCCAGCCATTCGCGTAAATGCCGCGCGGTCGTCGACGGCGTCAACAGCAGCAGGCCCGACGGCAGGCTCGCGAGCGTGGCGGGAACCTGCGCCATGATCGTCGCGGCGGCGACCCCTTGCGCAAAGACGCAAGGATCGAGATCCAGACGGCAGGTCCTCGCCAACATCGCGCGGGCGGCGGCGCCCGCAAGATGCAGCGCCGCGAGCCCCGAGGACAGATCGACCGCCACGCCGTATCCCGCACACGCCGCTTGCCAAAGCGCCGCCGTGGTGCCCGCCGGGGCGCGGGCCTCGAGCAGCAACCAGCGCTCCGGGCGCACACACAGCGCGAGCCGGCCGCCCGCGATCGCCGCCCGGCCGAACGCGGGCAGCGGCGAACCCATCTCGCGCGCGAGCGCCGCAAGGTCGGCCGCCCGCCCGCAGCGCGCGCTGACCTCGACGATGTCCGCACTGCAAGCCTCGAGCCGTATGCCGGCAAGCTCGGCGTGCATCGCGCCAAGCTCAGGCGCGGACACGGACTCAGGCGCGGACACGGACATTCTCCGGATCGAACTGATGCGGGCTCGTGATCTCGATCTCGGTATGCGCATCGTCGATGGGCGAAGCGGCGATCAGCCGCTCGCCCGTGCGCCGCCGCCCGCCGGCGAGCAGCGCGAGGCCGACCCAACCCTCGAGTCCCACCGAGGGCGTCGAGGAGGTCACATAGCCGAGACTCGTCCGGCGCGCCGACGCCGCGACCAGCTGCGAACCGTTGCGCAAGGGCTGCGTTCGATCGACGGGACGCACGCCGACCAGCTGCAGCCGGTCCGGCGCGCTCATGCCGGGACGCTGCGAGAGTGCCCGGCCGACGAAATCGCCGCTCGTCTTCAGCATCCGCTGCAAGCCCAGATCGAGGGCGTTGGTGTTGCCGTTCAGTTCCGCGCCGGTCACGTGGCCTTTCTCGATGCGTAGTGTGTTCAGCGCATCGAGCCCGTAAGCGGCGATGCCGAAGGGCCTTCCTGCATCGAGCAGCGCCCGCCACACCGGCAGGGCGCTCTGCGCCGGCACCGCAAGCTCATAAGCGAGCTCCCCCGAAAACGAAATGCGGAACACCCGTCCGGCCACGCCTGCGATCGTCGCCCCGGCCGCGGCCATGAACGGAAAAGCCTCGGCGGACAGATCGATACCGGCAACGACCGCGCCGAGCACCTCGCGCGAGCGCGGTCCGGCGACCGCGAACTGCGCCCAGTGATCGGCGACATCGGTGAGCAGCACGTCGAACCGCGGGCACACCGCCTGCAGATGAAACTCCAGATGCTCGAAAACGGCCGTGCCGTTGGCCGTCGTGGTGGTGACCAGAAAGTGCTCCGCTGCGAGCCGCGAGGCCGTACCGTCGTCGAGCAGCATCCCATCCTCACGCAGCATGATGCCGTAGCGCGCCCGGCCGATCGGCAGCGTCGACAGCGTGTTCGCATAGATGAAGTCGAGAAACCGCGCGGCGTCCGCTCCCTGCACGTCGATCTTGCCGAGAGTCGACACATCCGCGATGCCGACCGAGCGCCGTACGGCGCGCGCTTCGCCAAGCACCGGATCCCATCCGGATTGCCGCGAGTAGACGAGCGGCCGCAGCCACAGGCCGGCGGCTGCGAAAGTCGCGCCGGCCTGCTCGTGCCAGTCGTGTAGCGCCAGACGCCGCTTGGGTTTGAAATGTTCTCCCACTTCGCCGCCGGCGAGCGCGGCGAACGGCACCGCTTGCGCGAACGGACGGGGTTTGGGCATACCCACCGCGGCGAGCGGCACGCCGCGCGCCTCTGCGAGCACCGCGCTGCCCACGAGGCCGCCGACGCGCCCTTGGTCGGTCGCCATGCCATGTGTGGTGTAGCGCTTCATGTGCTCGACGTGTGTGTAGCCCTCGCGAACCGCCAGGCGCACGTCCGCCGCGGTCACGTCGTTCTGCAAATCGACGAATGCCTTGCCCCGGCCGCGCACTTCCCACAGCGGTGCGATCGGCGTGACCTCGGGGTCCGGCGGCAGCTCGACCGCCGCACGCACTGCGCCGGCGCCCGCCGCGCCCACCGCGCCCACTACGCCCGCCGGGCCCGCCGCGCCCACCGCCGGCCTGAGGGCTTCGGCGATCGCACGTGCCGCCGCCTCGCCGTCGCGCGCCGCCGCCGCGAGCCCGAAGATGCCGCGCGCAGCCCCTGCCACTTGTCCGAATGCAGGATCGAGATCCGCGCTGAACGCCGCGATCGCCTCTTGCCAACGCAGCTGCGCACCGAGTTGGCTGGCGAGCGCGGTTGCCGGCGAATACCCGCCCGACATCAGCAGGCAGTCGGCATCGATCCGCCACCGCCGCCCGTCGCTGCCCGCAATTTCGATGCTGCGGACCCGCTTGCCGCCGGACACCGCATCGACGACGGCGCCGCCGTGGACCTCGATGCCCTGCGCCCGCGCGCGATCCGCCGCCAGTGAGCTTGCACGCACATCGATCACGCCGGCGCAGCCGATACCGGCGCTCGCCAAGGCGAAAACCGCCTCGTAGGCCTCGTCGGTGTTGAGGAAAAATGCCGGCCTGCGACCGACCGCGACGCCGTAACGGCGCAGAAAGCCGAGTGCGGCGCCGGCGAGCATCACGCCCGGCAGATCATTGCCGGGGAAGGCGATCAGCCGCTCGAGCGCGCCGGTCGCGAGCACGACGCGCCGGGCCCTGATGACCCGCAGCCGCTCGCGCAAGCCGCCGTGCGCGGCCGTTTCCGCGGGTGCGAGCTCCTCGAGCGCGGCGAACACGCCGTGGCCGTAGGCGCCGATCACGGTCGTGCGCAACAGCGAGCGCACCGCGGCGCATCCGGCGAGCTCGGCGCATACCGCCTCGCGCCACTGCGTGGCGCCGTCATTCAGCAGCGTGCCGCCGCCGAGGACCGCATCCTGATCGGCGAGCACGACGCGCATGCCGCTCGCCGCCAGGCGGCGCGCGGCGGCGAGGCCGCAGGCTCCCGCGCCGACGACGAGCACGTCGACATGATCGTGCACCGTCTGCGCCGGCGCCGCGCCATGAGCCGGGCTCGGCCGCAGCGTTCCCAAGCCCGCGGCGCGCCGGATCAGCGGCTCGTAGAGGCGCTCCCAGGCCCATGCCGGCGCCATGAACGTCTTGTAGTAAAAGCCCGCGGGCAGGAACCTCGCAACGAGGTCGGTGAGCGCGCGCGCATCCAGTTCAAGCGACGGCCAGCGATTTTGGCTCTGCGCCTGCAGCCCCTCGTAGAGCGGCAACGTGGTCGCGAGCCGGTTCGGCTCGCGCCCTTCGTTGCCGATCACATCGACGAGTGCACATGGCTCCTCCGGGCCCGAGGTCACGATGCCGCGCGGCCGGTGGTACTTGAAGCTGCGCGCGACCAGCCGCTTGCCGTTGGCGAGCAGCGCGGAGGCCAGCGTGTCGCCGGCGAGACCGCGCATAGGGCGCCCGTCGAAGCGAAAACCAACCGGCCGCGCCGCATCGGTCAACAATCCGCGGGCGATTCGGCCGGGCCCTCGCATCAAGGCTCTACATCGGCCGAGGGTACCGCGCGCTCCAGGCTCGAGCCGACCTTGCGGATCTCGTGAGTCACGGTGTGCCGCAGGACCGAGAGAAGCTTGCGGCAGCCGCCCGTGTGCAGCCACCACTCCAGGTGCCAGCCGCAAGGGTTGTCGCGTTCGTAAACATAAGCAGTGAATGCCGCGGGTCCCGCGTCGCCGGCCGGGCGGGCGACACGGGCGTCGCCCCGGTATCGAAATTCGATTTCATCGCGTTCGCCGCACCATGGGCATGGAATCCTGAGCATTGACGGCATTTCCTCAGTGCGCGTACGGGAACGGGCCGACGCCGCGCTCATCGACGGTCCTCCCCAAGGCGAAACGCTCGAGGTCCAGATGGGCGGCGAGCGGATGGGCGGCGCCATGCGCGATCAGATGCGCGGTCGCCATGCCGCCGGCCGGGATCGCCTTGAAGCCGCCGTAGCACCAGCCGCCGTTCAGGATCAGGCCGGGAAGCGGCGTCTTCGAAATGATCGGCGAGCCGTCCATGGACATGTCCATCACCCCGCCCCATTGCCGCAGGACCTTGAGCCGCGCCAAACCCGGCATCACCGTCATGGCCGCCGCCGCCACTTCTTCGGTCATCGGCAGCGCGCCGCGCTGACCGTAGGAGTTGTAGCCGTCGATCGCACCGCCATACACGAGACCGCCCTTGTCCGATTGGCTGACGTAGAAATGTCCGGCCCCATAGGTCAGCACCACATCGAGCACCGGTTTGATGCTTTCGGTGACGAAAGCCTGCAGCACATGGCTCTCGATCGGCAGCTTGAGCCCCGCCATCGCCGCGAGCCGCGAGGAATGCCCGGCCACCGCGAGGCAGACGGTATCGGCGGCCACCGCTCCGCGCGTGGTCAGAACGCCGGTGACTCGCGCTCCGTCGCGGCAGATGCCGGTGACCTCGCATTGCTCCACGACGTCGACTCCCGCCGCCGACGCCGCCCGCGCATAGCCCCAGGCGACCGCATCGTGGCGCACCGTGCCGCCGCGCCGCTGCAGGAATCCGCCGAGCACCGGATAGCGTCCGTTGTCGAGCTCCACGAGCGGCACGATCTCGCGCAGCCGTTCGCGGCTCACGGCCTCGGCATCGACTCCGAGGAGCCGCATCATGTTCGCGCGCCGCGTGAACAAATCGCGCTGCGCCTCGCTGTGGAACAGATTCAGCGTGCCGCGCTGGCTCACCATCGCGTTGAAGTTCAACCTCTCCTCGAGCCCCTCCCAGAGCTTCAACGAGTAGTCGTAGAAGCGGACGTTTTGCGGCTGGAAGTAATTGGAGCGGATGATCGTCGTGTTGCGGCCGACGTTGCCCAAGCCTATCGGGCCGCGCTCCAGCACCGCCACGTCGGTGATGCCGAACTGCGCGGCGAGATAATAGGCGGTCGCGAGGCCGTGTCCGCCGCCGCCGACGATGACGACGCGGTAGCGCGGGCGCGGCGCCGCCTTGCGCCACGCGCTCGACCAGCCGCGCTGGCCGCCGAGCCCTTCCTTGAGCAGCCGCCAAGCCGAATAGCGGCCGCTCGAGGCGCGCTCACGGCTCGAGGAGTGCGGGCGGGATGGCGCTTGCGGAGTCATCGGTGCCGCCCATGATAATGGAGCTTCGCGCCGCCCGACACTGATCCCTTGGGGCTTGACGCGCCGGGCAACAACCGACAACGTGTACGGCGCGCATCGCAACGGAGGTGGCCGGTGTCGAAGCTCCTGAAGGCGCTGTGCGTCGCCGCGGCGCTCTCGCTCATTGCAGCACCCCGGCTGCCTGCGGCGGTGGTCGTCTCCTCGAAGCTATCGAGCGAGTCGGCGATGATCGGCGAGATGATCCGCCTGCTGCTCGAAGCCCACGGAATCCGCACCGTCGACCGCACCAGGCTCGGCACGACGCCGATCGTTCGCAAGGCGCTGATTGCCGGCGACATCGACATCTATGTCGAATACACGGGCGATGCCGCCTTCTTCTTCAACATGCCGTCCAACCCCGCCTGGAAGAGCCTGCGGCAAGGCTACGCACTCGGCGCGAAGCTGGATCTTGCGGCCAACCATATCGTCTGGCTCACGCCCGCCAACGCCGACAACGCCTGGGCGCTCGCCGTGCGCCGCGACGTCGCCGTCGCCGACCGCCTGGCGACGATGAGCGATTTTGCGCGCTGGGTCTCGGGCGGCGGCAAGGTCGTGCTCGCCTGTTCCGCCGAATTCGCCAATGCCGGCACGCTGGGCTCGCTCGAGCATGCCTATGGGTTCAGGTTGCGGTCCGATCAGCTGATCGTGCTCGCCGGCGGCGAAACCTCCGCGACCATCGCGGCCGCGGCCGCGGGCACGGACGGCACCAACACGGCCATGGTGTACGGCACCGACGGCGGCATCGTCGCCGCCAATCTCGTGATCCTTGCAGACGACCGGCACGACCAGCCGATCTACGCGCCGGTGCCCATCATCCGCGCGGCGGTCCTCGCGGCGCACCCCGAGATCCGCAGGATCGTGAAGCCGCTGATGGCGAGCTTCGATTCGGCGACGCTGCGGCGCTTGAACGCACGCGTAGCCGTCGACGGCGAATCCACGCAGTCGGTCGCCCGGGATTACTTGAAGGCGCGGGGCTTGCTGCGCTAAATGCGCGGGCTCCGTCACATCGACCGGCTCGGCGCGCTGCTTGCGGCCATAGGCGCCGCGGCGCTCGCCTGGCTGCCGTTCGTCGTCTTCAAATTGAACCGCATCCTGCCCGGCGATCCGCGCGGGCTACTGCAGGTGCTGCCGGCGCCCGCCTCGCTCGCCTGTGTTGCCGCGTTGATCCTCGCCGCGAGCGCCGCGCTTCTCATCGCCAAGCCCCAAGTGCGGCTGCTCGCCGCCTTGCTCGGCCTCGTCGCCCTGGCCGCGGCCTTGGCCGCCGCCGGCGATGTGCTCACGCCCCTCGGCAACCAGGTCGTGCGCGTCGCTCCCGGCTCGGGCTTCTGGGTGCTGTTCGCGAGTCTCGGCATGATGGCGAGCGACGCCGTCACGCGGCTTCGCCCCGGACCGGGCATGCGCGTGCTCTATCTCGCCGTATTCATCGCGGCGGCCGCGATTCCCCTCGCGCACGGCACGTTCGATCATATTTCCGTGATGCGCGAATACCGGGTGAATGCCGGCCGTTTCCAGCACGAGGCGCGGCGGCACGTGTTGCTCGCCTTCGGCTCGCTCGCCGCCGCCGTCCTCGTCGCCCTGCCGGTCGGCATCTTCTGCCACCGCGTCCCGCGCCTGCGCGGCGCGATCCAGGGCGCGCTCAATCTGCTGCAGACGATCCCCGCGATCGCGCTGTTCGGCATCCTGATGGCGCCGCTCGGCGCGCTCGCCGCCGCCGTGCCGTTCGCCGCGAGGATCGGCGTCAGCGGCATCGGCGCGGCGCCGGCGCTGGTCGCCTTGTTCCTGTATTCGCTGCTGCCGATCGTCGCCAATACGGTCGCCGGCCTCAAACGCGTCTCGCCCGCCGCCGTCGAAGCCGCACGCGGCATGGGCATGACCAGCTGGCAAATCCTCGCCGGCGTCGAACTTGCCCTCGCCCTGCCGGTGATCCTCACCGGCATCCGCATCGTGCTGGTGCAAAACATCGGCCTGGTGACCATCGCCGCGCTGATCGGCGCCGGCGGCCTCGGTACCTTCGTCTTTCAGGGGATCGGGCAGAATGCGATCGACTTGGTGCTGCTCGGCGCCATCCCGACGGTCGCGCTCGCCTTCTCCGCCACCGTGATTCTCGATGCGCTGGTGGAAGTCATGAATCGCAAGCCGCCATGATCTCGATTGAAAACCTCAGCAAGCAGTACGGCGCGACCACCGTCGTCGACGCCGTGTCGTTGGCAATAGAACGCGACTCCATCACGGTGATCGTCGGCACCTCCGGTTCGGGGAAATCGACGCTGCTGCGCATGATCAACCGGCTGGTGGAACCGACCCATGGGCGGGTCTTGATCGACGGCAAGGACACCGCCGGCGAACCTGCGCACCTGCTGCGGCGCCGGATCGGCTACGCGCTGCAGGGGCACGGCCTGTTCCCGCACCGCACGGTCGCGGAGAACATCGCCACCGTGCCGCGCCTGCTCGGCTGGAGCAAGCAGCGCATCGGCGCGCGCGTCGATGAGCTGCTCACGGCATTCCAGATGGAAGCCGGCGAGTTCAGGCAAAAATTTCCGCATCAGCTCTCCGGCGGCCAACAGCAGCGCGTCGGCGTCGCGCGGGCGCTCGCCGCGGAACCGTCCGTGCTGCTGATGGACGAGCCGTTCGGCGCGCTCGACCCCATCATCCGCGCGAAGGCGCAGGAGGATCTTCTCGCCATACAACGGCGATTCGGCACGACGATCGTGCTCGTGACCCACGACATGGAGGAGGCGTTCCGCCTTGGCAAGCGTGTCGCGGTGATGAGTCATGGCCGCGTGCTGCAGTACGACCCGCCGGCGATGCTGCTCACGCGGCCGGCGGATCCCTTGGTGGCGCGCCTGACCGGCATCGCCCACCCGGCGCTGCGGCTGCTGTCGCTGATGACGGCGGGCGAAGCGGCGGTTCCCGGCGCCTCGCCGGGGCCCACCGTCGCCGCCGCCGCATCGCTGCGCGACGTGCTCTCCGAACTGCTGTGGCGCGGCGCCGATTCCGCGGCGGTCGTCGATGCCGACGGCAGGCCCTGCGGATGTCTGACGATCGAGGCCATTCTCGCCCGCGGGCGCGCGAGCTGATGGCGCGCGCCGCCGCGCTCCTGCGCATCGCGGCCGCCGGCCTGTTGGCGGCATTCCTCTTGATGCCGCAGCGCTTCGCGCCGCTGTTCGCGCCGCTCACGCAATACGGCGCGCCGCCAATCTACGATCAGGGCAATCTCTTGGACCTCGCGCTCGCGCAGCTCGGCACCGTATGTTGCGCCGCATTCGCGAGCACCATCGTGGCAGTCGGCCTCGGCATCCTGGTGACGCGCAAGAGCGGCGCCGAGTTCCTGCCGCTGTCGCGCACGCTCGTCAGCTTCGGCCAGACCTTCCCGCCGGTAGCGGTGCTCGCGGTCGCCGTGCCGCTGGTGGGCTTCGGCGAGAAGCCGACGCTGATCGCGCTCTTTACCTACGGTTTGCTGCCGATCTTCGAGAACACGATCGTCGGCTTGCAGATTTGCCCGCCGGCGCTGCTGGAGGCCGCGAGCGGCATGGGCATGAGCGCCCGCCAGCGCTTCCTGTCGGTGGAGCTGCCGCTCGCGATGCCGCTGATCCTGGAAGGCGTGCGGCTCTCCCTGGTGATCAACGTCGGCACCGCGACGATCGGCTCGACGGTTGCCGCCAAGGGCCTCGGCGAAGTGATCATCGCCGGGCTGCTGTCCAATAACGACGCCTTCATCCTGCAGGGCGGCCTGGTCACGGGCCTGATGGCCATCCTGCTCTACGATGCCATCTCGGCGGTCGAGCGGCGGATCTGCAGGACTGCCCGCGTCGACTGACCGCGGCGGCGCCCGGCGCGGCGTGCGCCGGGTTCGGCGGCCGGCTGCGGCAAGTTTCGCTACAATCGGGCCGATGAGCGCAGCGACCACCGATAAAACCCCGCCCGGCGCACTGGCTGCGCGCCGCGAACGCATCGCGGCGCTCGAATGGCCGACGCTGCTCGTGATCGCGGCCGCCTACGGCGGCTGGCTCGCGATCACCTATGCGTATGGCCGCTGGCCGCTGATCATCGTGGCGCCCGTCGCTGCGGTGCTGGTCACTCTGCACAGCTCGCTGCAGCACGAAATCCTCCACGGCCATCCGACCCGCAGCGCGCGCATCAACCGGCTGCTCGCGATCGTGCCGCTGTCGTTGTGGCTGCCGTATGCGCGTTATCGGCAGACCCACCTGAAGCACCACATCGATGAGCGGCTCACCGATCCGCTCGATGACCCGGAATCCTATTATTGGACGCCGCTGGTCTTTACGCGGCTGCGGTCGCTCACCCGGGCGATACTGCGTATTCAACAAACGCTGGCCGGCAGGGTCATCGTCGGTTCGTTCTGGCGCATCGGCATGTTTCTGCGCGCCGAACTTCTCGCGGTGCTGCGCGACGAGGAAGGTCTGCGGGCCCTCTGGCTCGAGCACCTGCTGTGGTGCATCCCGGTGATCATCTGGGTGAAGTTCGTCTGCGGCATGCCGTTGTGGATCTACGTCTGCGCAATCGTGATTCCGGCAAACGGCATCATGCTGATGCGCTCCTTTGCCGAGCATCGGGCGAGGCCCGGCGTGCGCCAGCGGATCGCATTGGTCGAGCGCTCATGGATACTGGGGCCGCTGTTCCTGTTCAACAATCTGCACTCGCTGCACCACGAGGCGCCGATGGTCCCCTGGTACGAGTACAACGCCCGCTACCGCCTGAGCCGCGAACGGCTGATCGCCGAGAACGGCGGCCTCGTCTACCGCACTTATTTCGAGGTCGCGCGCCGCTTTCTGTTTCGCCCGCACGACGCGCTCCTACACCCCGCGGGCCGGGTGCCGGTCGATCAGGCGGGTTGATCGTAGCCGGCCGCCTTCGCGGCCCGGTCCCAGTCGAGCAGCAGCGAGTAGGACGCCTCGTCGACGGCGGCAAAGCCGTCGATCTGCAGTCGATCGGCCAAGGGCGCGAACCATGGCCGCGACTTCGCGCCGAGGAACGCGGCGCGCAGCCTTGCCACCATCTGCGCGGGCGCGCCGGCGGCGGCCACGAAGGCGGGCATCGGCGCCAATGCCGTGGATTCGAGCACGCGAATGTCGGCGGTCAGCTGCGGCGCGCTGCGCGCGATCAGCATGTGCCAGTAGGCGTCCAGTGGGCCGACGTCTATGCGCCCGTTGCGGACGCTTTCCAGGACGTTGCGCGCAGTGACGAGATTGCCCACCATCTCGGCATAGAGCGCTGGGCGCCGCGGCGTGCGGTAGCCCTGCAGATGGTGGCGCCAGGCGTTGAACCCGGACTGCGAGTGTGCCACGGTGAATCCTGCGCGGCCGCCGAACGTCTCCTCCAGTGTCCGGTAGGGCGCGTCCCGGCGCACGATCAGATCGCTGCGGTAGACGGCGCGGCCGCCCGCCCAGGGCGCCCTTAGAATCGGCGCCGCAATCGGCGCTACCGCGGCGAGTTTGAGCGCGATCGGGTAGCCGCACATGAATACCGAGCCGAGATCGGCGCGCGACCACAGCTGCTCGAGCAGCTGCGGCGCCGGATAGGACAGGTAGGTGAGCGCCACTGACGCCTCGCGGGCAACCTGCTCGAGAAGAGCGCGCCAAGCGGCCTCGACGTCGGCCGTCACCGCGTACATGCGCGCATTCATGATCCACTCGGTCACGGGCGCCGCCCGCTCCTAGGTCTGCGCGCCGATTTCACGGGTTCTGCGGGCAACGTAGTCGTCGATGGCCTCCTTGACCGCTGCATCCAGCGGCGGCGGCACGTAGTCGGCGAGCATCTGCTTCCAGATCTCGGTCGCGCGCTCGGTCGCATTGTGCGCGCCGGCATCGGTCCAGTTCTCGAAGTTCGTCCAGTCGGAGAGCAGCGGGCGGTAGAACGCGCGCTCGTAGCGGGCAAGCGTGTGCGCCGCCCCGAAAAAATGGCCGCCCGCCGCGACTGCGGCGATCGCATCGACCGCCAGATCGTCATCGTCGAAGTTCACCGGCTTCAAGATCTCGGCCCACTGGCGCAGCAGTTCCGCATCGACGACGATCTTCTCGAGCGATGCGGACAATCCGCCTTCCAGCCAGCCCGCCGCGTGGTTGATCAAGTGGCTGTGACTTAAGATCGCCGCTTGCAGCGAAAACGCGGTCTCGTAGGTGGATTGCGCGTCGACGACCGGAGAGGCGTTCACCGCGCTGCTGCGCACCGGCAAGCGCAGGCGGCGGCCGATCTGCGCCCCGGCGAGTACCGCGTGCACGTATTCCGGCGTGCCGAACGCCGGCGAACCGGTGCGCATGTCGACGTTCGACGTGAAGCCTCCGAGCACGCAGGGCGAGCCGGGACGCAGCATCTGGCATAAAACGACGATGCAGAGCGCTTCGGCCGTCTGCTGCACGAGCGCCCCCGCGAGCGTGATCGGCGCCATCGCCCCCATCAGCGTGAACGGCGTGATGACCACGCATTGGCCGTGGCGGGCCATGGTCATGATGTTGTCGAGAATCTCCTCATCGACCCGGCGCGGCGAATTGACGTTGGTCACCGTCAGCAAGGTCGGCTGCAGCGCGAGGTCCTCGATCGTGCAGCCGTGTTCGATCGCCGATATGGCGATCGCGTCTTGCGCCTGCACGCCGCCCACGCCGCGCGCCGCCCAGACGATGTCCGCGCACTCGACGTGGGCTTGATAGGCCGCGAGGTGGCGGACGGCCACCGGCACGTCGACCGGCTCCACCACGATGCCGCCCTGCCAGTGCAGGATTCCGAGCGTGTGGGTGAGCTTGAGGATATTGCGGAACGCTTCCAGGTCTCCATAGCGCCGTCCGCCCAGACGATCGCTGATGTAGGGCGCGCCGTTGACCGGCCCGAAATTCACGACCCTGCCGCCGATATGCAGGTGGCGCGCGGGATTGCGGGCGCGCAGCACGAAGGTTTCCGGCGCATGGGCGAGATGCGCTTCGACCACCTCGCGGCCGAGGCGCACCATCTGCGTCGCCTCCTCGACGAGCGCGCCGCCGCGGCGATACACCTCCCGCGCCGCGGCGCTGCGGATCTCGAGCCCGGCCTCCTGCAGCACCCGAAAAGCCGCCGCCAGAATGCGCTCGACCTGCTCGGCGCTCAAGATTTCAAGGGGCGCCCACCGATTCGTGAGCCGCGGCAGCGGCGCAAGCGAGGGGCCGGTGGACCGGGGCGCACGGCGCAAGGGGCGCCGGCGGGACGCTGCCGGAATGTCGCTCATCGCCTAGGCACGCGACGGTCGGAATTGTTTCGCAAGGATCACCGCCATGGATACTGCGGCTTTCGGGTTCCGACTTGCAACTGATGATCTTAAGGATCCGCCTCATCCAGCGCGCCGAAAAAGCGCCGGTAGAGATACAGGTACAGCGCCTGAAGTCCCGCGGCGAACAGAAAAGGCGTCGTGAACTGCCCGGCATGGATCAGCCAGCCGCCGAGCACCGGCCCTGCGGCACGCGGTATCTGCAGCGACAGATTCTGCACGCTCGCGGCCAAACCGCGGCGCTCCGCGCGCGTCAGGCCGGCGGCGAGGGACTGCCGCGCCCCGGCGGTGCCCTGATTGAACGCGGCGCGCAGCGCATAGAGGGCCGCCGCCAGCCCGAAGACGGGCGCGTAGGGCGTCGCCAGCAGCAGCAGCAGACCGACGGCGCGCATCCACACGACCGAGCGCACGGCGCCGAAACGCACCGAGAGCTTGCCGCTCAGCACCGAGCCCGCGGCGGCGAGCATGAAGCTCGCCGCGAGCGCCGGGCCGATCATCGCCGGGCCCTCGGCGTAGCGGCGCGCGAACCAGTAGGCCATCAACGGGCCGACGGTGCCGATCGCCAGGCCGTTGATGGCGTTGGTCAGCGCCAGGCGCCGCAGCTGCCGGTTCTCCGCGCGCGTGATGCCGAGCGCCGCGTGGCGCGCGGCGCGGTCCTGCGTGATCGGCGCGAGCGGCTTGGGTTCGCGCGCGAAGGCGAGCAACGCGATCGACAGCAGCGAGCCCGTGAGCGGCACGAGGAACAGCAGCCGGTAATTGGCGACATCGGCGAAGCTGCGGCCGAACAGCGCCGGCGACGCCACCAGCGCCGCACCCACGCCCATGCCGGTAAATCCCAGCGTGGCATTGAGCGCGAAGGCGCGGCGCCGGGCGGCGCCGCCGACCTCGCGCGCGAGCCATGCCTGTTCGACCGGTGCGAACGGCCCCGCGGCGCCGTTGGCGCCGCGGCCGAATCCGCCGATGGTCGCGGCGGCGATCAATACCGCTTCGCTGCGCAAGAGCATCGCCGCGAGCGCGGCGAGCGCGGCCGCCGCCTCGTAGCCCAACAACAGGCCGCGGCGGCCGCGACGGTCGCTCAAGGGGCCGACGATCAGCGTCAACAGCGCGCCGAACAGCAGGCCCGCCATCAGCACCGTGCCGATCGCCGCGCCGCTGTAGCCGAGTGCATGCAGGTACAGACTGAAGCTGGCGACGGTCGCACCCTGGCCGAAACTGCGCGCGGAGCGCGCGGCCAGCAGCAAGCGCACGTTGCGAGGCAGGCCGCCGGACACGGGGCGTCAGCTTCCCACGCGCGCTGCTGTCGGCTCGCGCTCCCGCAAGACATCGCGCAAGGCGCCGAGCAGCGCATCGATCGACGCCTCCTCGGCGTGCAGCGTGATCGACAGGCGAAGACGCGCGGTTCCCTGCGGCACCGTCGGCGGACGGATCGCCCGCACGTCGAAACCCGCCGCCCGCAGCGCGCCCGCAATCTCGACGGCCCGCGCGCTTTCACCGATGATGACCGGCAGGATCTGTGAATCCGGCGCCGCCAGGCCCAGCTCTCTTTGCAGGCCCTCGCGGGCATGGGCGGCGAGTGAGCCCAAGCGCAGGCGCCGCTGCGGCTCTTCCCGCAATATCGCCAGCGCCTCGCCGAGCGCGACCGCGACCAGCGGCGGCGGAGCCGTCGCGAAAATGAACGGCCGCGCATGATTGATGAGAAAGTCGCAGATGATCGCCGGCCCGGTCACCAGCGCGCCGCCGACACCGAGCGCCTTGCCGCCGGTGTGCAAGGCGATCACGAAATCCTCTCCCTCCAGGTCGGCGGCAAGTCCCCGCCCATCGGCGCCGAATACCCCGGTCGCGTGCGCTTCGTCAATCAGCAGGAACGCCTGGTAGCGCGCGGCCAGCACCGCAAGCTCGGCAAGCGGGGCGCGGTCGCCGTCCATCGAGTACAAGCTTTCAACGACGATCCAGGGCGTGCCGGCACCGCCGCCCGTGCGCCAAGAGCGCAGCGCATCCTCCGCGGCGCCAACATCGTTGTGCGCAAAGGCGGCCACGCGCGCGCGGCCGAGCTTCATGCCGTCATGCGCACTGGCGTGCACATACTCGTCGTAGACGACCAGATCGTCGCGCTGCGGCAGCGTCGACAGCAGCGCGGTATTCGCGGCATAGCCCGAACCGAACAACAGCGCCCGCGCGCTGCCGAAAAATCGGGCGGCGTCCGCTTCGAGGCGCTCGTGCAGAGCGTGGTTGCCCCGAAGGAGGCGCGAACCCCCCGCCCCGCTCGGCACGCCGCGTTGCAATGCGTCCTGCATGGCTTCGCGAATGCGCCGGCAATCGGCGAGCGCCAGGTAGTCGTTCGACGTGAAGTCCGCGCCCGCCGCTCCGAGCAAGTGCCGATGAGCCCCTCGCTGCTCGAGCTCATCGAGCCTGCGGGCAAAGCGCTCTAGTCCGTCCAGCTGCATCTCCTTGAATTTTCTGCGCCTGGGCCGCGTGCGGCAATCGCACCGGCCGCCGCAAGTCGCCCGGCAGTGTACAACCGTAGGATACGGCGCGCGGCGGCGCAGGCCAATTCGGATTAGACTGATCGCAGGCACGGTTCTGCGGGGTATGGCCTCTTAGTACGGGAGGATGCGGCCATGGGCACGACGCTGGTCTCTGCGGATAATCGAGATTTGCAGCTCGAAGTCATCCATGTACCGATACTTTGTCCGTTCCACTGGCTGCGCCTGGGGTGGCTCGATTTGCGCAGGCATTGGGGCGCGAGCCTCGGCTACGGCGCGCTGATCGCGGCGCTGGGCTGGACGATTCTGGTGTTTTGCGCCACTCATCCGTATTTGATCGCCGGGGCGATCTCCGGATTCCTGCTGGTCGGCCCCTTGATGTCGGCGGGCCTGTGCGAAATGTCGCGCCGCTATTCGCTCGGGCTGCCGGCAAACTTCGACGATTCCTTGGAGGGCTTTGCGCGCAATTCCACGGCGCTATTTGAGCTCGGCGTCATATTGGCGATTTGCGCCGTCGTCTGGTTCGCCGCGTCGGCGGTGCTGCTCGGCGCCGTCTGGCATGTTGCCCTGCCAAATATCCGCGAAACGATGTACCAGGGCTTTACCGACTCCGCCAATCGCTCCCAGCTGCTCGCCTATATGGCGGTCGGCGGAATCCTCGCCGCCGGCGTCTTCTGCGTATCCGTCGTTGCGATACCCTTGATCGTCGATCGCCACGCCACCGCGGGCCAGGCGATGCGCGCGAGCATCCGCGTGGTGTTGACCAACATTCCTGCCATGTTCGTATGGAGCGGCTTGATCCTGATCTTGACGATCATCGGCTACGCGCCGCTGCTCGCCGGATTGGTGCTGATCGTGCCGCTGTTGGGACACTCCACTTGGCACGCGTACAAGGGAGCGATTCGCTAGGCCGCGACGCACTCGGCGCGGCGCCGGCCAATGCGGTAGACCGAGGCCGGCGGTAGATTGAACAATGCGCTGCCGATGCGCACCGCCTCCAGATCCAGCCGGTCCAACAGCTGTTGCGGCAACGGGCAGCGTGGTCCGTAAGTGAACTGATAGTAGGCGCCGTCGGCGTGCAATTGCCGCTCGAACACTCCCTCGATGATGGCCGCGACCTGGGCCGCCGGCATCGACCGCAACGGCAGCCCGCTGATGACGATGCTGGCGCGTTCCTCGCCGAACAGCGGAAGCGTTTCCCCGAGCCGCGCGGCATCCATTCGCAGCACACGCGCGTCCGGATAGCGCCGCGCCAACACACCGGCGAAAATCGGATCCGCCTCCACCAGCACGAGTCGATGAGTCGGCAATCCGCGTGCCAGCAGCGCGCGCGTGAACACGCCGGTGCCGGGACCGAGCTCGATCACCGGGCCATCGAGGCGGCCGACGTGCGAGATCATCAGCCGGGTGAGCGCCGCGCCGGACGGTGCGAGCGCGCCGACGCTGCGTGGAGCCCGCATCCATGCGCGCCAAAAGATCAAGGCCTCGCTCAACGGCATAACGGTCTCCGGGTCGAAGCGCGCTGCGTATACGCGCCCGCAGTGTCGCACGGGTGCAACCCAAGATCGCATAGTGCACACGCAAGCCCGAGAATGGAAGGGATGGGCCGAACCTACGCAGCCCCTTGGTCCTCAAGGTCGGCGAATCCGTCCCGCACGGCGCTTCCCGGCCCTCGCCGATACCGTACTTGCCGCCTGCATCGCCACCGCCACGGCCCGCCGCCATTATCGAGCGCAGCACGCCCGGAAACGTGCTACACGTGGTTCGCCTCCTGATCCTGCTGATCGGCCGCGCACCGCAACGGCATTTCCACAGCCATTCGAGATGGACGACACTGCATGTTGAAACGCCTTCGCGGCCATTTCTCCAATGACCTCTCGATCGACCTTGGCACGGCCAATACCTTGATTTACGTCAAATCGCGCGGCATCGTGCTCAACGAGCCCTCGGTGGTCGCCGTGCAAAGAAAAGCACCGTACGGCGCCAAGGTGGTGATCGCCGTGGGCATCGAGGCGAAAAAAATGATCGGACGAACGCCCGGACACATCACGGCCGTGCGTCCCATGAAGGACGGCGTCATCGCCGATTTCACCTACACCGAAAAGATGCTCCAGTACTTCATCGACAAGGTCCACGGCAATCGCTTTTTTCGTCCGAGTCCGCGGGTACTCGTGTGCGTGCCATTCGGTTCGACCCAAGTGGAACGTCGTGCGATCAAAGACTCGGCCGAGGGCGCCGGCGCGCGCAGTGTCGACATAGTGCCCGAGCCCATGGCCGCCGCCGTCGGTGCGGGCTTGCCGGTGCACGAAGCACGCGGCTCGATGGTTCTCGACATCGGCGGCGGCACCTCCGAGATCGCCGTGGTTTCATTGAACGGCATCGTCTACGCGGCGAGCGTGCGCATGGGCGGCGACAAGTTCGACGAAGCGATCGCGCAGTACGTGCGTCGCAACTACGGCATCTTGATCGGCGATAGCACCGCGGAGCGCATCAAGATTGAAATTGGTTCGGCCTATCCCGGCGCGCAAGTGCACGAGATCTCGGTCAGGGGACGCAACCTCGCGGAAGGCGTGCCGCGCGCATTCACGTTGAATTCGAACGAAATCCTCCAGGCCCTCGAGGAGCCATTGCAGGGTATCGTCGGCGCGGTGCGGCGGGCGCTCGAGCAAACGCCGCCGGATCTCGGCAGCGACGTCGCCGAGCGCGGTATCGTGCTAACCGGCGGAGGCGCATTGCTGCGCGATCTCGACAAATTGATCATGAAAGAGACCGGTCTGCCGGTGGTCATTGCCGATGATCCGCTGACTTGCGTGGCTCGCGGCGGCGGGCGAATCCTCGAACTCACGCAGGAGCACGGACGGGGAGTCTTCGGCCTGCAGTAATAGAGAGCGAACTGCGTCACAGTCGTCCATGCTTTCCCATGGCTGCTCGGCTTCCTGTGACGTGCGGCGCGCCGGCAGCCGCGCCCAACCCTAGAATTGCTCCCTTGCCTGGAAGCACAGGTGTCATTTGGCGGAGATTCGGTACCGAAAGTGAATTTTTGGAACCCTCCGGGACTTTGTGCCGGGAACGTCGGCCGCCGCTGCGCGGCACTCGGATTTACGCTGATCGAGCTGCTCGTCGTGCTCGCCATGGGGGCCATACTTCTGGCCATCGCGGTCCCGTCCTATGAGTCGTATACGCAAAAAGCGGACGTTGCGTCCGCAACCGCAGATATCATGAAGATCGCCACGGCGATAGGGCAGTACGAAACCGTTCACAACTTGAGCCCCCCTCCCAACCTCGCGGCGATCGGTGCAGATACGATGCTCGATCCGTGGGGCCGACCGTACGTGTATCTGTCATTCGCCGGCCTCAATGGCAATGGCCAGATGCGCAAGGACAAGAATCTGGTCCCGATCAACACCGAATATGATCTGTACAGCGTCGGCGCGGACGGCCGGTCAAAGCCGCCGCTGACGGCGTCGGTGAGCCAGGACGACGTGATATTGGCCAACGACGGCAACTACATTGGCCTGGCTTCGAAATACTAATCAGCCCATGCAGAAGCGCCAAGCGCCACTCCTGAAAAGCCGGATAGGCCGGCGCGTCGTCGGGCTATTCATCCTTAGCGCCTTGGTGCCCCTTTGTCTGTGCACCGGGTTTCTCATTGAGCAATTCGACGCACAGATAATCAGCACGAGCCGACACAATCTCGATGACCTGGTGCGCAGCTTCGGCATCAGCCTCTTGGCGCGACTCGGCAGCGCGGATGACGTGCTCAAAGTCATCGTATCGGCGCCGCGAGCGACCGACGATTCCATCGAGGACAGCGTGGCGAAATTACTCTGGGTGCGCAGCGTCCGACGGGTCGCGCCGCGATCCGCGGAGCTCGCCCGCGATCAAGCCTTACCGAGACCCGATGCGCGGCAGCTGCTTGCCCTCAAAATGGCCAGGTCGGTGGTTGTTTCTCAGTTAGGCGAGAGCGGTAATCCGCAAATCTTCGTGGTACGCACGCTGCCAAGCGGCGCTTGGCTATATACCGAGATATCATCGACGTGGCTGTGGTCGGATGCGCGCGATTTTGCGACCGACGCCGGTTTGATCGTCTCCGACGGCAACGGCCTTACCTTGGACTCCGCCGGAAAAGTACCCGTGAATTTTCGCAACGCGGCTGCGCTTCCGCACGGATGGACCTCTCGCTCATGGGAAATCTTCCTGGGGAGCCGCTTTTCTTCGCCTTCCTGGCGAGTGGCGGCGATATCCCCGCAAGCTTCCTTGCTGGCCTACAACAATGGCTCCTACCTGTATTTGATCGCCTTCGCGTTGTTGACGATCCTATTGATCGCTTGGCTGTCGATGACGGTCATTCGTAGACAATTGCATCCGCTGGACTTGTTGACCAAGGCCACGAAACGCGTCGCGCAACGCGATTTCGAGAGTTTCGATAACATGTCGTGGAACGACGAGTTCGGCGACCTCGCGCGCTCGTTCCAAGAAATGACCGGCAAATTGAAGGTGCAATTCTCCGCGCTGGAGATGCTCTCCGAGGTCGATCGACTCTTGCTGCATGCTCCGGCATTGGAATCCATATTAGGCACGTTGCTGCCGCGAATGGCGGCCCTGCTGCACTGCGACTGCGTATCGGTGCTGCTTTTCGATCCGGATTCGGATGGCCATGCCCGCGCCTATGACTATGATGCCTCGGAAGCGCAACCGCGGCCGATCCGCAGGATCGCCGCCGAAGTGGCCGCGCTGAAGGCCGAATGCGAAAGAACCTCGCCGGCGCCGATCGGCGCCGCCGCGGCCGCACGGCTTGCCTACTTCGCACCATCCGCGGCGGCCGGCGTCAATACCGCGCGCATCTACAAGCTCGAGCACAACGATCACTGTACGGGTGCACTCTGTGTCGGATACGCCGGCGACGTCGTAGGGCCGCCGGATTCCGGTGTGAGCGCCGCCGATTTGGCGGATCGACTCTCGGTGATTCTGGCCAACCTGAAGCAGTCGGAGAGTCTGCACCGCCAAGCCAACTATGATTTGCTCACCGGACTGCAAAACCGGCATTCGTTCTCGGATCGGGCACGCTCCGCGGTGGCGGCCGCACAAGAGCACGGTCTATTGGGCGCTCTGCTGTACCTGGATCTCGATCAATTCAAGCGAGTAAATGACACCGCGGGGCATTCCGCCGGCGATGGACTGTTGCGCATCGTCGCCGAACGGCTGGCCGAATGCATCGGTGATGTCCGGCGTATCGCCAGACTCGCCGGAGACGAATTCGCCATATTGCTGCCGTCCATACCGGGCCCGGACAGCGCCCGTCAGGTGGCCGAACGAATCATCGTCAGCCTGCAGCGGCCGATCGTGGTCGATGGCCGCGAACACCATGTTTCCGCCAGCATCGGCATGACCGTATTTCCTTCGGACGGAACCCAATTGGAGGAACTCCTGAGGGCGAGCGACATTGCGATGTATCAGGCGAAAGACGCTGGCCGTGGCCGTGCCATGTTCTTTCAAGCCGAAATGCAGCGCAATTTGGAAGATCGGTTGAAGTTGGAAACGGGCATGCACCGTGCGTTGCAGAACCATCATTTCACGCTCCACTTCCAGCCGATCGTCTCCGAGACGGACGACGGCTGCCTCGGAGTCGAAGCGCTGGTCCGGTGGCCGAACAGAGACCATTCGCCTTGGGTCTCGCCGGCGGTGTTCGTCCCCATCGCCGAGGAGAACGGCTTCATCGTCCCGCTGGGAGATTGGATACTGCGCAGCGCCTGCGGGCAATTTGCGCGCTGGCGGGCAGAAGGGGTCAAGCTGCATTACATTTCGGTCAATGCGTCGGTGCGGCAGCTCAGGGAACCTGGTTTTCCAGCCAGTCTGATGAGCGCTCTGCGCGACAGCGGGATGCGGGGCGAGGAGTTGCAAATTGAAATCACCGAGAGCGTTCTGGCGCACGGAGCCGAGTTGCAGCGCACACTGATCGAGATTTCCGCAATGGGCGTGCGATTGGCATTGGACGATTTCGGCACGGGATATTCATCGCTGAGCTATATCCGCACGTTCCCGATCGACGTCGTCAAAATCGACCGCTCCTTCGTTATGGAACTGCCGCACGATCAGGCAGCATGCCGGCTCACCGAATCCATCATCGTGATGTGCGCCGCGCTCGGCAAGAAGGTCGTCGCGGAGGGCGTAGAGACGGAGGCGCAGCGGCGGTTTTTGCGGCAAGTCGGCTGCACTACGATACAAGGATACCTGGTGGGCCGACCGATGGAGGCCGCCGACATCCCCGGATTTGCGCGCAGACTGCGTTCGATGGCACCAGCGACCGGCGACGACGACGGTGTCCCTGCGCCGCAATCCGTGGCGAGAAGCGCATGATCAGGTCGGCGGCTGCTACCGGCGGCGTGATCGACGTCAATGGCGCCGGCGATCTGCGCCGCTGAACAGCGGGCACTGTTTCGATCACGCGCATCGTGCAGTTCGCCGGACGGTGGTTTATCCTTAGCGACCCGCTTCGGGAGTAGTCCTGGGTATCGTCGTCAGGAGGTCGAACCATGTTCCCGCGCCACCGCACATTGGGCATCCTGCTCGCCGGCACCGTTCTGCTCGCCGGCACCGTCCTGCTCGCCGCCGCCGCCCATGCCATGCCGGCCGCGTCCACGGCAAACACCACGCCACTGCTCCGTAAAGCGGTCGATGGCAGCTGGCGTTCGGCCGCGAACAAGGCGCGCGACCGCTACCGCCGCCCGATCCCCACGCTGCAGTTCTTCGGCATCCAGCCGGCAATGACGGTGATCGAGCTGGCGCCGGGCGGCGGCTGGTATACGGAAATCTTGGCGCCCTTCCTGTACGATCACGGCCATCTGATCGAGGCGGGATCGCCGAAGTTCGAGGCGAAGATCAAGTCCGATCCGGCGGTGTTCGGACACATCGTGAAGGTCGTCCCGTTTGCGCCGCCGCGCGAGGTGAAATTGGGTGCGGCCGATTCCGCCGACATGGTGCTGACTTTCCGCAACGCCCATGACTGGCTCAATCACAGCCCGGCCAGCCTCGAAGCGGTGTTCAAGTCCGCGTTCGACGTGCTCAAGCCCGGCGGCATATTCGGCGTCGTGGAGCATCGCGCCAAACCGTTCGCCGACGCGGTGCAAAGCGCGAAACGGCTGCACCGCGTCCCCGAGGATTACCTGATTGCGCTCGGCCTGAGAACCGGTTTTCGGCTGCAAGGCGTGTCGGAAATCAACGAAAATCCCAAGGACCCGGAAGACATCAACGTGCACCGCCTACCACCGGATCTGGCCGGCCCGGCCAGCGAGCACGCCAAGATGAAGGCGATCGGCGAATCGGACCGGATGACCTTGAAATTTGTGAAGCCCTGAGGGACCGAACTTTAGATCGCCGCTCGATTCTTTGCGCGTTCCTCACCGAACATTGCGATTCGGCGACATTGCGACGACGGAAGAATCGGTATATTCGGGGCCGCGATTCATCGGCCCGCGAGGATCTCGATCGATGAAGTGGCAGAGTTATTGCTTGATCGTGGTCGCCGCCGTTTTGCTCAGTGCTTGCACGAAATATACGGTGGGGGGCACCGTCACCGGGTTGACCGGATCCGGGCTCGCCCTGCAAGACAATGCCGGCGACAATTTGAGCGTTTCCGCGAACGGCCCGTTCACGTTCGCGAGCAGCGTTGCCGACAGCGGCCTGTATGCCGTGACCGTCGCCACGCAGCCTTCCGGCCCGACGCAGACCTGCGGCGTACACAACGGCTCGGGCACGATCGCACGGGCCGCGGTCACCCATGTCATCGTTTCCTGTATTCAGCCGGGCAGCTTCGCGTTCGTGACCAATCAAGCCTCCAGCGACATCTCCGCATTTTCGATCGACGCCTCAACCGGAGTGCTGGCGCAGGTCGCCGGCTCGCCGTTCGCGGCTGCCGGCGCCGCCCCTGCCGCGGCGGCCGTCGATCCGAATCACCAATATCTGTATGTCGCGAACGACAATACCAACACGGTATCGGTTTTTTCGATCGATGCCTCGACCGGGGCTTTGACCAACGACGGCAATCCGATCGCGACCGACAACGGGCCGGCCGCCATCTACATCGAACCGTCCGATCATTATTTGTACGTCGCCAATCGAGCGGCCAACGACATCTCGGCATATTCGATCGACAATTCCACCGGCCAACTGACGCCTCTCGGCAACTCGCCGTTCGCGGCCGGTGTAGAGACCGGCGCACTGCAGACCGATCCAGGCGGCAATTTCCTGTACGCCGCGAATTTTGGCGAAGGCGACGTGTCGGCATTCGCGATCGACCCATCGACCGGCGCTCTCACGTCCGTCACGGGTTCGCCGTTCGCGGCGGGTTCAGGCGCTACGTCGATCGCGGTCGACCCAACCGGTACCTATGCCTACGTCGCGGACGAAACCGCCGGCGGCATTGCCGCCTACACGATCGACGCCGCGACAGGTGCGCTGACCCCGGTGTCCGGATCGCCGTTCGCAGCCGCATCCAACCCCCTGTCGGTCGCTGTCGATCCGAGTGGCAGTCGCCTCTATGCGACCACGGCCCTGAACTCGGGTGCCGTTGCCAGCTACTCGATCAATGCGAGCACGGGAGCGTTGACGCTCTTCGGTACGGTCGGCGCCGGCGCATCTCCCGGCTTCGCAGCCATCGATCCGTCGGGCAATTTCCTCTATGTCGCCAACGCGAATTCGAATGATTTGTCGGTCTACAATACGATTTCCGGCACGCCGACCAGCGTCGGCGGTTCGCCGTTCGCGACGGGTTCCTCACCGGGCTGGATCGCGATCGACTAGCGCTCGCGCAGCCGGCCGCTGCGGGACCTAAGATGGCGATTTTGCGCCGGCGCCGCTTTCCAGGCTCGCGCAGACCTTGCCCGAAAGCCCGCGATGCACCACTATGGGGAACGGCGATTACATGCGAGACTCCAGCTTACATAATGCCGGCGACAGGCCGCGGCAATCGAGTTTTTCTCTCGAGGAGCTGATCGCTTGCGGCGAGGGGAAGATCTTCGGACCGGACAGCCCGAGGCTGCCCAGCGGCCAGATGCGGATGGTGGACCGGATCACGCATATAGCAGCCGTCGGCGGCGCGCACGGCCATGGCTTGATACACGCGGAACTCGACATCGATCCGTCGCTCTGGTTCTTCGCGTGTCACTTTCCCGGCGATCCGGTCATGCCTGGGTGCCTCGGTCTCGACGCCATGTGGCAATTGATCGGCTTTTTCTTGGCATGGAGCGGCCACCGCGGCTTGGGCCGGGCGCTCGGCGTCGAAGATGTGCGCTTTTTCGGACAAGTTCTGCCGCAGGTGAAGCGAGTGAACTATCATATCGACATCAAGCGCGTGATCACGCGCAGGCTCATCATGGCGACCGCTGAAGGCTCGCTCGCAGCCGACGGCCAAAAGATCTACACAGCAAGAGGCTTGCGCGTCGGCGTGTTCGAAGGCGCCAACGCTCTGCAAGCGGCCGCCTCGAGCGCGGATGCCTGATGCGCCGCGTCGTCGTCACCGGCATGGGCATCGTCTCGTGCCTGGGTAACGATCTCGATGCCGTCAGTCTTTCGCTGGCGGAGAGTCGGCCAGGTATCCGCACGGCGCCCGGCTACGCGGAAATTGGCTTGCGCAGCCAGGTCGCCGGCATTCCGCAGATCGAGATCGATCGGCATCTCGACCGGCGCGATCTTCGTTTCATGGGCGATGCCGCGGCGTTCGCCGCCATATCGCTGAAAGCGGCGATCGTCGATGCCGGCCTCGCGGAGAGCGACGTCAGCGATCCGCGCACCGGCCTCATCGCCGGCTCCGGCGGCGGCTCGCCGGCCAACGTGGTCGAGTCCGCGGACATCCTGCGCGAGCGCGGCGTCCGAAAAATAGGCCCGACGCGCGTGCCGCGCACGATGTGCAGCACGGTCGCCGCCTGTCTTGCCACCAGCTTTCACATCAAGGGCGTGAGCTATTCGGTGACGTCCGCTTGCGCGACCAGTTCGCATTGCATCGGCGTCGCGGCGGAACAAATCCGCTGGGGAAATCAGGACGTGATGTTTTGCGGCGGCGGCGAGGAGGAACACTGGTCCCTGACCGCGCTGTTCGATGCAATGGGTGCGCTATCGACCGCGCGCAACGACGCGCCGCAAACCGCATCGCGCGCCTACGATGCCGGGCGCGACGGATTCGTGATCGCGAGCGGCGGAGGCATGATCGTGCTCGAATCGCTGGAGCATGCGCGCGCGCGAAACGCGCGCATCTACGCCGAATTGGTCGGCTATGGCGTGACCGCCGACGGCCAAGAAATGGTGCAGCCATCCGGTGAGGGTGCGGTGCGCTGCATGCGCCAAGCGCTCGCCGGCGCCACTTCGCCGATTCAATACCTCAATACCCATGGCACCTCGACTCCACTCGGCGACCTGATCGAACTCAAAGCGGTGCGCGACGTGTTCGGCACTTCGATGCCGCCCATCTCGTCCACCAAATCGCTGTCCGGCCACTCGCTCGGCGCCGCCGGCGTACAGGAAGCGATCTACTGCCTGCTGATGATGCGCGACGGCTTCGTCGCCGGATCCGCCAATATCGACGAGCTTGACCACGCCTGCGCGGATTACCCGATTCTGCGGGCGACCGAACGCCGGCGGATCGACACCGTCATGTCCAACAGTTTCGGCTTCGGCGGCACCAACGCCACTTTGGTGTTTCAGCGCTGCTGAGCTGCGGCCCCGGATCGATTACGGAGCCATCCGTTCGTACTCTTCGAGTTTCCGGTACAACGTGGACAGGCCCACTCCCAACCTCTCGGCGGCGAGTCGCCGGTTCCCGCCCGCATCGTGAATGGCCCGCGTCAGCAGGCTCGCCTCGAAGCTGCTGACCATCTGACGCAGATCGCCGATCACATGGCCCGGCTGGTCCGTTCCATTGGCGCTCTGATGCCCTTTGCCCATCTCATTGGGCAGATCGGCCAAGGTGATGGAGTCTCCCTCGGCCAGTATGAACGCGCACTCCACGACGTTTTTCAGCTCCCTGATGTTGCCGGGCCAATCGTAGGACGCCAGAAACTCTTCGGCGAGCGGGTCGATGGTTACCTTGCGCGCCGAAACCAGCCGTTCCGCGCAACGGCGCAGCATGAACCGGACCAGACCCGGAATATCCTGGCGCATTTCGCGCAGCGGCGGTACGTGGATATGAAAGGCGTTGAGACGGAAATAGAGATCTTCCCTGAATGTCTTTGCCGTCACCATCTCGGCCAACACACGATTGGTGGCCGCGATGATCCTGACGTCGATCTGCCGCACCCGCTCGCTGCCGACCGCTCTGACTTGCTTCTCCTCGAGCACTTGCAATAGCTTGCTCTGGATCGACAAGGGGAGATCGCCGATCTCGTCCAAGAATATGGTGCCGCCTTCGGCTTCCAGGAACAGGCCTTTGCGTGCCTTGTCGGCGCTGGTAAACGCGCCCTTCGTGTGCCCGAAGAACTCGCTCTCCACCAGTGCGTCCGGGATCGCGCCGCAATTGATCGGAAGAAACAGTGCTGCGCTGCGTCGGCTTTGCTCATGTATGCGGCGCGCCACGATGTTCTTGCCGACGCCGCTTTCGCCGGTGATCAGCACGGTGCTGTCGGTCGGCGCGACTTTGCCGACCAGGTGCTCGATCTCGCGCATCGCGGCAGCGGTGAATTGGTAGTTGCTTCCGGTCTCCCCGCCGATCAGCTTGCGCAGTAATTGGTTTTCGTCGCGCATGCTCTTCAGTTCGCTGATCTGTTTGAGCCGATGCAAGACCTCTTCGTTGTACAGCGGCTTGATGATGTAGTCCGCCGCACCGGCCCTCGTGGCCTCGATGGCGCTGTCCATGGAGGCGAAGGCGGTAATTACGATGAACTTGGTATCGATGCCCGAGGCGTGCGCGCGCCGCAGCATCTCGATGCCGTTCATGTCCGGTAGGCAAATGTCGCAAAACGCAACATCCACGTCGCCCGCGGCCAGCCGGGCGAGCGCCTCCTGGGCGCAAGCGGCCTCGTCGACGGCGTAGCCCGCCTTTCTTAGGTATGCGGCGAGTATCTGCCGAATCGCCAGTTCGTCATCGACTATCAGTACCTGAGTGGTCATTCTTGGAGTCGAATCTCCTCACCGCTCGGCGAGCTGCAGGGGCAACATGACCCGGATCCACGTTCCCTCATTGGGGATCGACTTCAACTCAATTTTACCACCATGTTCCTCGAGGATCGAGTAGCAGAGGGCAAGCCCGAGACCGGTTCCTCTGCCGGGCCGCTTCGTCGTGAAGAACGCCTCGAAGGCACGCCGCCGGGTGTTCTCGTCCATGCCGCAGCCGTTATCCGCCACCGCCATGCAGACTGCATTCTCCGCCACCGAGGTCGTGATGCTGATTCTGGGAATGCGGTCCTGTAAGCCCTCGAGCGCGTCGACCGCGTTGATCAGCAGGTTCATGATGACTTGAACCAACCGGTCGCGGACGACCTTGACCGCGGGTATCTCCCTGTTCAAATTCGTTTCCAAATTGACGCGCCGGAATCTCGGGTCGAAGCGCAAGAATGAGCACGTGCTTCGAACCAGATCGTTCAAGTTCAAGAGTTGGTGCTCCGCGGGCGCCGGCGCGGCGAAGTTGGCGATTTCCCGCGTGATCGCCGCCAAGCGCGCCGTCTGCGCCAGGATCAGGGTTGGCTGGTTCCCATGGTTGGTGGTGGGACTCGCCTCCGCGGCTTGCGCTTCCTGCATCGCCTTGGCGACGCCGGCGATTGCGGAGATGGGGTTGCCGATCTCGTGTGCGATGCCGATCGCCAGATCGCCGATGGCCGCCATTTTCTCGCGATAAAAATACTTCTGGCGCTCTATCTCCAACAACTTGTCGCGTTCGTCGAGCTCCTGCGACATGCGGTTGATGGCTTCCATCAGTTCTCCTACTTCGTCGTACCGGGAAATCGGAATCAATTCCTGGTGATTGCGCTTGGCGATCTTCTTCGCGTTGTTTTTGGCGTCGAGCACGTCATTGGTGAGACGGGTGACAAATACGATGACGACGATGCCGAAGGTGACGATGCCTCCCAATCCGAGCAGCAGAGCTATCCGCGCCACCCTATCGCTGCGGCGGCGGTATTCCTCCGCCAGCGTATCTCTGCGCACGCGCAGCCGGTCCGCGAGGCCGGCCAAGCTGGCGTGTTCGCTCATGACTTGTGCATGCAATTCGGCCAGGATGGACCCCGACGGATGAGCGGCAAGCTTGGCGAGAACGGCGTCCAACCTTCCGAGGGCGAGCGGAACCTCGGGCACGTTTGCCGTCAGGTCGGCGTATTGATTCCACATCGTGTGCAGGCCCGAGCGTGCCTCGGCGACTTCAACAGCGGTGGATTGGGGATCGCCGTACGCGATCGACACGTTGCTGGCGAGAACGACATCGGCGTCAAAGCGCTCCAATACGCTCGCTGCACTCGTTATTTCTTCGAGCTTGGCGAACTCCTTGAGCAGGACGCTTTTCTGATACATGACGAAACTGCCGAGCACGACGCTATAGCCTATGAAGAGCGCCAAGATGACGCGCCCTTTGACCCTCAATGGCCAGCGCCGCAGACCTGAGCGAGGCTTGAAGCGGCCGAGCATGTCAAACCATCGGCGGCACCGATGCGGTCCGCGGCTCAGTTATCCTTTGCGCCTTGATTGATCCACGTCTCGATGAGCTTGATCTGCCCGGGTTGCAGCCATTCCGAGGGCATTCCCGGCGTGTGGCTTTTTGGCATGGCAATGGAGGGGTCGGCTTCATGTTTCACCAGCCTCAATAAATTGCTGTCTAGGCTACTGCCAGGGACGATCACCGCGCCGTACTTGGTGCCCCTCATCAAAGTCTTGTAGGTCATCACGCTGAAGCCACTGGCGACGCAGCCCGGGCTGCCGGGCGCGTGACATGATACGCAGCGGTCCTGCAAGATGGGATAAATGTCGTTCTTGAAGCTCACTTCCTTGGTACAGCCGGCAATTATGGCTGTCAATGCCATCAAACCCAGTTCCGCAACTTTAAGTTTCCTCATGGTCTTGTCCTCATTCTGACATTTGCGCAGGCTCCCACGGCGGCAGCAGTCGGGCCAGCACCCACAGAAAAACGAAGCTGCCGCCAAGCAAGGTTGACGCCCAGACAACGCCCTCGCGGCCCCAAAGCGGAGGGGTGAACGTCAACAATCCCTTCGCGGTCTTGGAAAGCTCTTGGCCGCCGATCACGACGTTCCAGCGCATCGCGAGCACCGCGCTCATCAGCAGGACCGAGGAGATACTCATCCAGCCGATCAGAGCCCTACCCCGCACATTCCTGGCGAGAAGCACCGTCACTATGAGAAACGGAATCAATGAACACAGAACCTGGATGGCGAGGCCAATCCTGATCGGGCCGGCAATCAGTTGCTCGATCATCCCAATGCCCTCGATGCGTCTGTAGAGCATCTCCACATATTCAAGCGCTTCCACGAGCATGGTCACGATCAGGAACCCCCACAGGACCTGGGCCAATCCAGTCATGCAACTCTCATCGATCGCGGCCTTGCGCACTTTCGAGGACACCACATAGATGAGGACCAGAACCGCCACGCCGGAAACCACGGCCGAAAGAATGAAAATGATCGGCATCAGGTCGGACGACCACCATTCGCGCGCCTTCAGCGAGCCGAAGACAAAGCCGACATAGCCGTGCAAGCCGGCGGCGGCCGCGATGCCGACGGCCGCCAGCACCTTGGTCCACTTGCGGTCGTACGCCAAGGCGCGCTCGGAGACGTCGTACGAGCCGAGCGTCATTAGCCGGTAGAGCAGGCCCGTCGATCCCCTGGCCGTCTGCGCCATGGCCACGATGTCGACGCGAAAGGCGAACCAGATCTCGAGGATCAGCAGAATCGCGTAGAAGCCCGCCACGTAGGCGAAAGCCGCAAAAGCCGAGGTCCAATGTGCCGTCCAGATCGCCTCGAACGAGCGCTCCGGATGCCCGAGGTGGGAGAGCAGTGCGGCGGGTGCGAAGCTGAGAAACGCCAATGCCGAGAGCAGCGCCAAACGGGCCACCGGCTTGAAGCGCTCGATCCGGAAGGTGTGGTAGAGGCTGGAGACGATGAAAGCGCCCGCGACCAGCCCGGTGATGTAGGGATAGACGACGATCAAGACACCCCACGGCAGTACGGTTTCATTCGGGTAAACGTAACCTCTGAAAGGAGACGCGATGAACGGCGCGACATGCATGAACGTGTGCATCAGGTCACCTCGCTGTCGATCCCGTTGTAGAAGACATGCGGTCCGTTGCCGGTCCACGGCTTCAGCACGCTGATGCGGTGGCTACGTATGAACTCGTTGATCTCGCTCGATGGATCGTTGAGATCGCCGAAAATCCTGGCCTTCACCGGACACACCTCTACGCAGGCAGGCTTTAATCCCTTCGTGATGCGGTGATAGCACCAAGTACATTTGTCGGTGGTTTGCGTCTCCTCGTTGAAATACCGTGCGCCGTAGGGACAGGCCTGGACACAGTACCGGCAGCCGATGCAGTAGTCCTTGTCGATGAGCACCACCCCGTCCGGCGTCTTGTAGGTCGCGCCGACCGGGCAAACCTGAACGCATGGCGGATTTTCGCAGTGATTGCAAAGCTTCGGCACAAAGAAGGCCTTTGTCACTTTCGCGTTCCGGTAACGATCGCTGAAGCGGTAATCGTGCGGGGAACCCGCCGCCGCAATGTTCACGGGGTCCGACTGGCTGTCGATGTGCGGCTTATCCTCGCCCTCGAGGTAAACGTAACGCTCCACCCAGGTGCGAAAGTCGTGCGGATTGAACGGAACGTCGTTTTCGACTTTACAAGCTTCGACGCAACGCAAGCAGCCGATGCAGCGCGTCGTATCGACCCCGAATGCCCAGCGGTGCTTGGTCCAGTCGTATTCCGGGACCGGACCGGCCGGCGGGAACTCGGCCTTGGCAGGCGTCGACTTGGCAACGGCGGCGACCCCCTCCAGCGCGACGCTCGCGACACTCGAACAGACGGCCGTAGTGGCGCACATCTTGCCGAGCAGAGACATGAAACCGCGTCGGCCCAAAGGATCCTTGATCGATTTATCTTCGCTCATCGTTTCGCCCTTTTTCGTCTCATGACCACAGCCACACGTCAGGTTCTCTGTGCGCAGGACAAGCCCGCAAAATACGCGGCCACATTCCGTATGTCGGCCGGGCTCAAGCCCTTGGCTATCCCGCCCATCACCGGATTGGCACGCTTTCCGCTCTGGTAATCCGTCAGCGCACCGATCAGATACGGCTGCTTTTGGCATGCAAGATTCGGAAAACTGGCGATCGCGCTGACCCCAATCGGGCCATGGCAGGCCGCGCACGCCGCGGACAGCTTCTTTCCGGCTGCAATGTCCGCAGTGCCGCCGGCGCCCACGCCGCCTGCGAGCGCGATGGACTCGCCCGCCGGTGAAAACAGGGGCGAATGCGGATTGTGGCAGGCGGTGCATTGGCGCCCATGTGCGTGGCTCGCCACATCGATCTGCGGCATATAGTCCGGTCGCCCGGCAATCCTCTCGTGACACTTGACGCACAGCGTTCGCGAATCGCCGGGCATGGGTAGCGCCGTCGTTGCGGGATGCGCCGCTGCCCCCGCGAGGGGCGCATCATTCTTCGATTGCCGGGCCGCCATGTGACATATTTGGCACTGCACGACTTGGTGTATGCCGGTGGACCAAGTCGCGTACTCTTTCGGGTACGCGGCCGAATACGAAACCGAATCGACGTACGTCGGATGAACCGATGCGATTTTTTCAACGGACGCGGCCCGATAGTGGCCATACACCCAGAATGACTTGGGAGGGAAGAATAATTTTCCGCCGATGAATAACGCCGCAAGAACCGCGAGCAGCGTCATGAGGCGTCGAATATGTTTAGGCACCGATGGCTCTCCGAACGGAATTACCCGCGCGAATGCGCGGCCGGCTTGCGTTGAACTGCGCTAGTCGATCAATGGACATGACGTGGACGATCAAAATCGGCTCGATCATGGGCAGATGGAAGCAACTTGCATGCCAGTTGCAACTTGCCAATGTTTTCAATGAATTGCATATCTGGCGACGCTCAGGCTTCCTGAATTCGGGAATTGCGATCGCTATTTATCGGCGATGGGATGCCCGCGTGCCGCTGTGGCCGCATGCCGCCGTGCCCGCATGCCGCCGTGCCCGCGTGCCGCCGTGGCCGCATGCCGCGATTGACAAGTGCTTTTCACAGGCGTAGCTGTTTTGATGCCGTCCGGCCGGGCCCCGGCGCAACAACCAACACCAAACCGGGGCGACCGATCGGCTATTCGCAGACGACGCGCGGAGTCGATCGGGGCTGTTTCCTCGTCGACTCCGAAACCAACCACGGAGGATGCCGACGTGAAAACAATCAGAATGGCGATGATCCTGCTCGTACCATGTCTACTTTCCCTGCCCTTGGCCGCTACCGCCGACGATGCCGGCCGGTCCGATGCGGCGGCTTGCTCGCGCTTACCGAGCTTCCAAGCACTGCGCAGCGCGCTGAGCGCGGCGAGAAGTATGGGCAATGGCGGCTTCAATCTCGACATGTGGGCGACGGTCGTCAATCGCGACGGTGTCGTCTGCGCCGTGGCCTTCACCGGTGCGAACCGCGGTTCACAGTGGCCCGGTAGCCGGGCGATTTCCGCGCAGAAGGCGAATACGGCAAACGCGTTCAGCCTGCCCGGGCTCGCTCTATCGACGGCCAACCTGTATTCAGCGGTGCAGCCGGGCGGCAGCCTCTACGGCTTGCAGCACAGCAACCCGGTCGATACGCAGGTGGCCTACCGAGGCCCGGCAAGCGATTTTGGTACCGCCGATGACCCGATGGTCGGACACCGGATCGGCGGAGTGAACGTCTTCGGCGGCGGACTCGCTATATAACGCCGCGCATGTGCTGGTTGGCGCCATCGGGGTCAGCGGCGACAGTTCGTGCGCCGACCACAACATCGCGTGGAGGACGCGGAACAATCTGCGTCTCGATTACGTACCGGCCGGTGTTTCCGGGGATTCCAGCCATCCCGACAACATCGTCTACGACATCACCGCCCAGCCAGGCCAGCAGGAGGGAGTGAGTGTGAGTGGCTGGGGGCATCCGACCTGCAGTTCGGCGGCGACCTCGATCTCGGAGAGTCTGCCGAACACCAGGCTCTGAGAGGAGATCTTCACGCTGCGCGTAGCCGGCGGTAGAGCACGGCGATCGCGGCGACGAACGCGAGCGCGCCGAGCCACACGGAGGCGCCCGCGAACCCCTCGCCGACGACCGCGAGCGGCGTTGCGCGGCCGGAGAACACGACGAGAGCGGCCAGCAGCACGCCGATCAGGCTCTCGCCGACGATCATGCCGGAGGCGAGCAGCACGCCGAGTTGCTTGGTCGCGGCGGGTGCGGGACCGCGCTCGGCGCGCCGCTCGAAGTAGTGCCCGACGATCGCGCCTAGAACGACTGTCAGCGTCGTCGAGGTCGGCAGATATATGCCGAGGCCGACCGCGAGCGGCGGCAGACTGACGCTCTTGAATCGGCGCGTCAGCAGCTTATCCAGCGCGATCGCAACGACTCCGATCAGCGCGCCGGCGGCGATCAGGCTCCAGTCGATGTTTCGCTGCAGTACGCCCTGGGCGAGCGCCGAGATCAGCCCGGCTTGCGGCGCCGGCAGAGCGCGCGCCGGATTCACGCCGGGCGTGCCGGCGAAGCCGTAGGCGTCGTTCAACAGGCCGAGCACCGGCGGAATCACGGCCGCGCCCATCACGACGCCGATCACGAGCGCGACTTGCTGCCGCCACGGCGTCGCATCGACGAGTTGACCGGTCTTCAGATCCTGCAGGTTGTTGTTGGCGATCGTCGCGACCGCGAAGATTACCGCGGTCACGAACAGCGCGTAGGCGACCAGCGCCTTGGCCGCGCCGGGCGGCAGCCGCGGCTCGACGCCAAGCGCGAGCAACAGCGCGGCGCCGATCACGACCAGAATACCGACGCCGGACAACGGGCTGTTGGACGCGCCGATGAGGCCGGCCATGTAGCCGCAGACCGCCGACACGAAGAAGCTCATCAGCACGACGTAGACCAGACCGCCGATCACGAGAATGGCGGCCTGCGCGCCGAGCCCGCCGGCCGTACTGAACGCGCCGAGCAGCCAGCCGATCGGCAACAGGCAAACGAGCGTCACGAGCCCGACGATGCCGATCGGAATATCGCGCTCGGTGCGCGGCAGATTGTCGGCCTGTCCGGCCTTGCGCAAGCGCGAGGCCGCGATCGCCGAACGCAGCCCGCCGGCCACGGGCCGCACCAGCATGAGCAGCGTCCACACGGCCGCGGCGCCTATCGTGCCGGCGCCGACGAAGCGCACCTTGCCGCTCCAGACCGCCAAGGCGACGTCGGCGGCCGGGCCTGCGGCCGGATGCAAGAAAGTGAACCCGGGCACGATGCCGGCCCAGGCGATCAGCGCGCCCGCGAGCATCGCCATACCGACCCACAAGCCGACCAGATGACCTACCGCGAACAGCGCGAACGACAGGCTGAAATCGTAGCCGGTGGCGCCGCGCGCGCCGACGCGAAAGTACTGCGCCACCTCGCCGGCGAACAGCCGCGTGCCGACGACGATCGCGAACGCCGCCGAGCTCAAGGCTCCCCAGATCACCGCCCGCAACCCCGCGGCGCCGCTGCTGGAATCGGCCGCATCGCCGCCGCCGACTTTCAAAACCTCGGCGCAGGCGACGCCCTCGGGGTACGGCAAGTCGGACGTGGTCACGAGCGCGCGGCGCAGCGGAATGGAATACATCACGCCGAGAACGCCGCCGAGCGCGCAAACCGCGAACGTGTCCCAGTACGGAAAGCCCTTCCACCAGCCGATCATCACGAGGCCGGGCAGCACGAAGATGATCGCCGATAGGGTGCCCGCGGCCGAGGCCACGGTCTGCACGATGTTGTTCTCCTGTATGGTCGCGCCGCGCAGGCCGCGCAGCAGCGCCATCGAGATCACCGCCGCGGGAATCGAGGTCGCGAAGGTGAGCCCGGCCTTCAGGCCGAAATATACGTTGGCGGCCGTGAACACCACCGTGATCAGCGCGCCGAGAATCAAGCCGCGCAGCGTGAGCTCGCGTCGCGGCGCGGCGGTCTGGATCGATCTCATGGCGGTCGGCAGCCTCTGAAGTATCGAACGAATCGCAAGAATAAACCGATACGGCGAATAAGCCATCCGGTCTCGCGCCGCGACCCGTTCTGACTCGACCGGATCCGGGCCCAGGATCGAGGCCGCCGTGCTCAGCGACCAAGGCGCCGCCGCGCGGCCGGCCGCACGGCGAACTCACGATCGATGATGTGCAGCGCCGACGGCCCGTCCCAACTTCTCGCGCCGTAGGCTCTATAGAGCACACGGCCCCTGGCGCTCACCAGCACCGTGAGGGGTATGCTCGATGCGCCGAGCATGTGTTCCATCGTCAAGCGCGTGTCGATGAACTGGCTGATCGTCGCATTCGCCGCAAGAAGATAGCGACGCGCCTTGGCCGGATGATCATCGGTCGATATGCCGATGATGCGAAAATGCACCCGCTGTTTCAGCCACGCGAGCCGCTCCAACGAGGCCATTTCCTCGCGGCAGGGACCGCACCAGCTCGCCCAGACGTTGATGATCAGCGGTTCGCCGCGAAATGCGGCCAATGGCCGGGACGGTCCGTTGAGGCCGGTCAAGTTCGCGTCGCGAAGATATCCGCCGATCGGCACTTCGCCCGCAGTCGACGCCGCAACGATCGGCGCCACCGCGGCGATCGGCGCCACCGCGGCGATCAACAGCCAGAATGCCGCATGCAGCCGCTTCATCCTAAAATTATAAGCCTTGGCCGCCGGACGAGCCCGCGTGAGTTCGAACGCCGGCGCCGCGGTGCGCGCCAAAAAAAACGCCCGGCTTAAGGCCGGGCGTTTCATGGATGAGCGAAATTTGCAGTGTGCTTAAGCGGCTGCCGTCAGCCGTTTCGCAGGCTGGCGACCGCGCAGAACCAGCAAACCGCCGAATAGCAGCATCAGGCCGGCAGCAGCCGTCGCCGGGTCGATTTCCGGCGCGCTGGTCGGCGGCGGCGGCGGCGGACCCACGGTGCCGTTCACCACCGAAAAGAACAATTGGCCCGCAGTCCCGTCATTCGTGCCGTTGATCAGCGGACTGGTGCCGGAATCGATGAACGAACCGGGAACCAATGAACCGGGAACCTGGTAATAAGTGCCCGTCAAGCCGCTGCCGTTCGCATAGCCGACCGCGGCCGAAAAGCCGCCCAAACCATTGACACCACCGCTGGCAGCGCCGGTCTCCCATTGGATTTGATCGTAGTTATAAATGATGTTGAAGGCGCCCGCACCGGCGCCCGGGTTACTGACGAGGATCGCCTGAAACGTATTGGTCTTGTTGGTTTGAGCACTGAAATAGCCGACATTATTCCAGGTCACCGCAAAGGCCGCCTGGCCGCCGTAGGTGCCCGTTCCATAGTTCACCGTACCGGTGCCTCGCGTGTCCACATCGCCATAGAAGGGCGCAATGATCGGGTTGCCACTATAAGCAGCGGTCAACCCGGTAGGCGTAAAATTGGATTGCCCTGCCCCGAACGTCATGTAGCCGTTGTTGCTGACGAAGAGCTGAGTGTAGTTGTTGCCAAAGAAATCGGCAGTGAACCCGAGGGGCACGGGCGCCGAAAAGCAGTCATCGCAAATCGGCAGCGCATTGCTGCTGAATCCCGGAGTTGTTACCGGGGGAACTGCCGCGCGGGCCAGCAGCGGCGACGACAGAATAGCGAGAACAATTAGTCCCTTCGTCATTGCGTTCATCCGTGTACTCCCCATTTGTTGTTCGCGAGCGGCCTTGATCGCCCGCTTCTGAAGAGACGCTATCACCAAAAGGCGTGCGCGGGAATTAATTTTGGGGCGGTCCCCGCGTTGCCTTCTAAATCTGTGCCAAGTCATTGACGGAGCAAGCAAAAAGACGCATATGACAATATCCGGCTGGCGACATATTCATGCCGGTTGGCGACATAATCTAAGGATCGCAGGCATTTGGCGAGCGGCCGCTGGCGCGACCCCGAATGCCCTCAGCGAAACAGCTGCCGCACTTTGCTGAGAAACGAACCGGAGCGCATGTGCTTCAAAGCCCTAGCCCACTGATCTTCTGCGAGCAGCTTCCTTTGGTAATTCGTTTCCTCTTTTTTCATCAGTTCCAGGATCCTCGTGTCTTCGTCGTCATCCAACCAGAATCCGTGTAGATTTTCGCAAAAATCCATTTCAAGATCATAGAACCTGTACCTGAATCTCTTGAGTAGAGCGCTGCACTCGGGGCATTTGGCGCTGGTGGGCGTGGAATCCAAGATCAGGGTTCCCTTCGCCTGTTCGCCGAAATCAAAGACCTCGTCCTCCAGTTGATCGAGCTCCCGATACTCGAGCCACATCCCCTTGCACGATTGACAGCGGTTGACCTCGATCTTGTGCCGAGTGGTCGGTACCAGGTCCGAGTTGCAATTAGGACATTTCAACTGTGCCTCCGCTTCGATCACTCGCAGTCGCCCGAGGATTATAGCAGTATCGACGCTTCGGCTCTTCAGGCCACGCGCGCCGGGACTTGCGCCCGCGCGTCGATGGCACGGCGAACAGGGGGCTTCCGTCGGCTGCCGTTTTGGGATATTGGTGGGTTCCGGGAAAATGGGCCACGTGGGCACAGAACAAAAAAAACGCGGTGCATGGAGCTGGTGGTACCTGCTGTTCGCGGTCGAGTACCTCGTGCTGCTGTGGCCGGCGCTATACAATCGTGTGCAACCCGCGTTACTCGGCATCCCGTTCTTCTATTGGTTCCAGCTCGCGTGCGTGGTCGCCGGCGCGCTCGTCACCGCGGTCGTCTATTTTGCCTGCGGCGAATAGCACCGGGACGCCGCTGAATGCGGCCGCGCTGACGATCTTCGTCGCCCTGTTCGGCTTGGTTTCCGTGCTGGGTTTTGCTGCCGCCCGCTGGCGCCGCGGCGATCTCGGGCTGCTGCACGAGTGGGGGCTCGGTGGGCGGCGATTCGGCACGCTGGTCACCTGGTTTCTGGTCGGCGGCGATCTGTACACGGCCTACACGTTCATTGCCGTTCCGGCGTTGGCTTTCGGTGCCGGCGCGGTCGCGTTTTTTGCGGTCCCTTTCACGATCCTGGTCTATCCGCTGCTGTTTCTCGTGATTCCGCGCCTATGGCACGTCTGTCACAAGCGCCGGTACATCACCGCCGGCGATTTCGTGCGCGGGCGATTCGCAAATCGCTGGCTCGCGCTCGCGGTCGCGCTGACCGGGATCGCCGCAACCATGCCCTACATTGCGCTGCAGCTGGTCGGCATCCAGGTCGTACTCGGCGCGCTCGGCGTCTCCGGCGCCGGGATCGCGGCCGATTTGCCACTGATCATCGCGTTCGTCGTGCTGGCGGCGTTCACCTATTCAAGCGGTTTGCGCGCGCCGGCCGCGATAGCGATCGTCAAGGACATCCTGATCTACACCACGGCGCTGGCCGCGTTGCTCGTCATACCGGCGCAACTCGGTGGTTTCGGCAAGATCTTTGCGGCGGTGCCGGCCGGCAAACTCCTGCTCGCGGTTCCCGGACCCCATACCGGCGGAACCTATTCGGCGTATGCGACGCTCGCGCTCGGTTCGGCGCTGGCGCAATTCCTGTATCCGCACTCGTTGACCGGGGTCTTGAGCGCGAGCAGCGGCCGGGCGATCCGGCGCAATGCGGCGATGCTGCCCGCCTACAGCCTCATGCTCGGATTTCTGGCGCTGTTCGGCTACTTCGTCATCGCGGCCGGCCTCGATAAGCTGCCTCAATACGCGAGCGGATTCAAACAGTTCGGCAACAATTTCGCGGTGCCGGCCCTGTTTCTGCACAGCTTTCCGTCCTGGTTCGTCGGCGTCGCGTTTGCCGCCATCGGCATCGGCGCGCTGGTGCCGGCGGCCATCATGTCGATCGCATCCGCGAACCTGTACACCCGCAACGTGCACCGTGAATTCATCAACCGCAATCCGACGCCGCGGCAAGAATCGCAGATGGCAAAATGGGCCTCGCTGATCGTGAAATTCGGTGCCCTGGCGTTCATCGTGGTGGTGCCGACGCAGTATGCGATTCAGCTGCAGCTGCTGGGCGGGATTTGGATGATCCAGACACTGCCGGCGGTGATGATCGGCCTGTATACGCGCTGGTTCAACCCCTGGGCACTGCTGGCGGGCTGGGCGGTGGGGATGACTTGCGGCAGCCTCATGGCGATCGCGACGCACCTGACGCCGAGCTTTCCGCTCGAACTCGGCCACTATACGATTCCGGGCTACACGGCTGTGTACACCCTGCTGCTGAATCTGGCGGTGGCGGCCGCGCTGACGCCGCTTTGCAACGCCGTCGGCGGGCCGCGCGCGCGGGTCGATGAAACCTGCGCTGCCGACTACCGCGCATGAGACGGGGGTCCCGTGAACGGGCGATGGAGTGGCTGAATGACGAAACGAATTGATATATCTTCGGTACCGACCGTCACCGGTTCCGGGTATCCGGCGCCGTTTGATTTACCGTGTGCGGCACGGGCGCGGCAGCGCTTGGGCGATGCGGCCGGCCTCACGAATTTCGGCGTGAACTTGCTGCGGTTGCCGCCAGGCACTTGGTCCAGTCAGCGGCATTGGCATTCGGCGGAAGATGAGTTTGTGT
>Ga0307373_10000637_pt1 | contig 67552 bp, 70 predicted proteins | sample OX2MG_FD_202534 | JGI IMG/M metagenome (GOLD analysis project Ga0307373, IMG submission 202534) | Soil microbial communities from Risofladan, Vaasa, Finland - OX-2 | ecosystem: Environmental > Terrestrial > Soil > Coastal area > Acid sulfate soil | place: Finland: Risofladan, Vaasa | collected... | reverse complement strand
TGATCACGGGATTGGCGTCGCTGTGGCGACACCAATCCCGTGATCATCGCGCTCGTGCTGGGCCGCCGCGGCGCCGACGTCGTCCCCAACATCGGAAGCCTGGCACCGCAGCAAAATTAGAACACGTTATACCGGCTGCAGGCTAGCTCGCGGGTCAGCCGGGACAGGCCCCGATTGGTAGGCTGAGCAGCAGAACGGACCGAGTTACCGCTCCGGTTTGCGCGACTTTCCGGCGGTGATGGCGGGAACGGCCCGTATCTGCCGATAGGACGAGAGACCTGATGGCATCGCCGAGAACACGTAGCACCATCGCGCCGAGCGCCCCGGCCGATGCCGAGCTGGGATCACCGGCCCAGCGCGACCGTCGCAAGCGCATCCTTGACGCGACGCTGGCACTGGCGTCCAAGGGCGGCTACGACGCCGTGCAGATGCGGGCCGTGGCGCAGCGGGCCGACGTAGCCCTCGGCACGCTGTACCGGTACTTTCCGTCCAAGATTCACCTGCTCGTGTCCGGGCTGGCCCGGGAGTTCGAGCGGACCCAGGAGAAGCTCGACCGTACCCCCATCCCCGGCGACACGCCCTATGACCGGATGCTCTACGTGCTCGGCCGGATCACCAGGGCCATGCAGCGCGAGCCGATGCTCACCGAGGCGATGACGCGGGCCTTCATGTTCACGGACCCGAGCGCGGCCGCCGAGGTCAACACCGTCGCGCAGCTGATGGAACAGATGCTCACGAAGGCCATGCATGAGGGTGAGCCGTCCGCGGACGACAGGGCGATCGCCCGGGTGATCGGCGATGTCTGGCTGTCGAACCTCGTCGCCTGGGTGACCCGGCGCGCATCAGCCAACGATGTGAGCAACCATCTCGAACTCGCCGCCCGCCTGCTGCTGCGCTGAGGATTTCTGCTGCGCTGGGGACTTCTGCTGCGCTGGACGGGACAGCCACCGGCGCTGCACGGGACAGCCACCGGCGCTGCACGGGACAGCCACCGGCGCTGGACTGCGGCCGCTCAGCTAATGGACTGCGTCGGCCAGCTGGCGGACTCCCGGACAATTTCCTGCCTCATCCCGATTGCGCTGGCGCCATGTCCGCGGACGCACAGGGCAGCCGCAATCGAAGCGAACTTGATCGCCTCAGTCACGGACGTGCCCAGGAACACCTCGACGGTCAGCGCGGCGGCGAAGCAGTCGCCCGCCCCGGTGGCATCGACCAGGGAGCCCACCGGTTCTGCGGTGAACTCCGTCAACCCGCTTCGGGTCAGCACTTCGCACCCACGGCGGCCGCGCGTCACTACGGAAATCCCGCCATGGCGGGCGACATCGCCGAGAAGGTGCCCAACGTATGGCACCTCTATCTCGGACACCACGACGACGTCGACCAGGGACGACACCGCGCTGGAGAACTCCCGGGGTATGTGCTCGATGCGCCCGTCACTGCCGTCCCATCTTCTGACCAGGCCCTGCGGCGTCAGGCACACCAGACGTGACATGCATTCGACAGCGACCTCTTCAATCGCGGCTTCCTGGGCCACCGGCGCGACATGAAGAATATCGCTGTCCGGCAGTGGATCGTCGTAATTGATATTCCCGGACCATCCCCTGAGCCATTGTTCCCGCGTATCACCGGCTGATACATTACAGAACGTCGTTGTCGCACGGGACGGCTGTAGCCGCAGGTCGACTTCATCGGCGTACGCCAGCCAGTACGGCTGCAGGTCAGCCGGGTTTGCTCTTCCCACGATCGCTGAGCGAAGGCCCAGCCGGGACGCCTGCAATGCGGAGTAGACTGCCGATCCGCCCAGCACGAGAGAACCGTCTTGCTGGACGTCCAGGGTTGGGTTACCCAGGGCAAGGTAGTCTGGCACCGCGATCCGCTCGTAACGCATAGCTGGTAGATAGGCCGGTGGTACTCGATGCATGGTACATCAGCAGATAGCAGGCAACAACGCGAAGCGAGTCTAACGGCGTTGCCTGCGGAATTGCTGCCGGGCGCCACCCCCGGTGCGAGCGTTTCTGTGAGCACAGGCCTCCTGATCGGGGTTGACGGGGGAGCCACGAAAACGATAGCAGCATCGTTTGACCTGACCACCGGTCAGGCCATTGTGGCGGAGAACGGGCCGAGCAATCCGGAGGCGGTCGGATTCGAGGCCGCCGCAGCCTCGATAAATGCGGCCATCACGGCCGTGCTCCGCCAGGAAGGTCAGCAAGGACAGGCTAAGCCTGTGGCCGGGGCCGTCGTGGCGGTCGCTGGAATAGACACCGATGCGGAGCGGCAACGCCTGCTGTCCGGGATAACCGCCCTGAAGTCGCCGGTAGCGCTGGCTGTTAATGATGTCGTCGCGGCATGGGCGTCCGGTGCGCTGGCGGCACCCGGAATTGCCGCCATCTCCGGGACGGGCAGCAATACGTTCGGCGTGAACGCGCGTGGTGAGGCCTGGCGGTGCGGCGGCTGGGGGCATATTGTCGGCGATGAGGGATCCGGGTTCCTGATCGCGCTGACCGCGATTCGCGCCGCTCTCGCCTACCGCGACGGCAGGGGCCAATGGACGAGCCTGATACCGCGCTTGCTTGAGTTCTATGACCTGCGGCATATCGAGGACATAAAGCCGATAATATACCGGGAGTTCGACAAGGCACGGATCGCCGCCTTTGCCGAGCAGGTGGCTGAATCCGCACGCGCGGGAGACGATCTTTCCGTCCAGATATTCCGGCAGGCAGCCGCGGACCTGGCCACGCAGATCGAGGTCATCCATTCGGTTCTGCATTTCGACGGCCCGGCTGAAGTCACCCTGATCGGCAGCACCTTTCATGCCGGCGAAGTCTTCATCGGCCCACTCCGCGAGCACCTGCGGCAGGTCACCGGCGGCAGGGACTTCTCCACGCCCCGGCTTCCCCCGGTGGGCGGTTCGCTGTGGCTGGCTTCGCGCGCCGCCGGAGTCGAGTCATGCCTGGACGCCCGCGCTCTTGCGGCGAGCCTGGCAGCCGCACTGGACAAGCCGCTGAAAGCCGCGGTCCCGGCTTAGGGCGGGGCATGGCGTAGCTCGCTAAGCTCCTCGGGCTGCCGGACCGCGATCCGAGGTGGGGGCCGCGCGCGCTGTTGCGTTGTGGCTCATGGTTTTCTGGCGACGCCGCCGTAGGTGTTGACCTCGGCCGGCATGGGCCGCAGCGCCCCGGCTTCCGGCCGCCAGTCCGACACCAGCACCACTCCGGGCTCGACGAGGTCCAGGCCGGTGAAGGCGAGGCCGGCGAACTCATCTGCGGTGCGCAGGGCGCCGCTTATCCCGCGATCGCTGTAAGCGCGGCCGGCTCCGGCCAATCCTTCCTCGTTGTGCTCGGCAGTGGCGTGCGAGGCGGCGAAATAACTGCCTGCCGGAAGCGCGTCCAGCAGGGTCTGGATGATGCGCCGCGGCTCGTCGGTGTCGGGGACAAAGTGCAGCACCGCGATGAGCATGAGGGCGATAGGCTTGCTGAAGTCGAGCGTGCCCCGGGTGGCCGGGTGGCCGAGGATCGCCTCCGGCTCGCGGGCGTCCGCGTCGATGTAGGCGCACGCGCCGCGCGGGTCGCTGGCGAGCAGGGCGCGGGCGTGGGCGAGCACGATCGGGTCGTTGTCCACGTAGACCACGTGGCACTCCGGCGCGACAGCCTGCGCCACCTCGTGCACGTTGCTGGCGCTGGGCAACCCGGCGCCGATGTCCAGGAACTGCCGGATGCCCGCCTCTTCAGCCAGGTACTGCACCGCGCGGTTGAGGAACCCCCGGTTCTCCCGCACGGCGGTACGCACCGTGCCCCAGTTCTCCAGTACCTTGCCCGCGGTCTCCCGGTCGGCGGCGAAATTGTCCTTGCCGCCGAGGAGGTAGTCGTAGATGCGCGCGGGGTGCGGCCTGGTGACATCGATTCCGGGCGGTCCGCCCGTGCCGCGGGAGGCCTGGCCGGATCGCGGTGAACTGTCAGTCATCGCGGTGTCCCCTGACCCGGATCCGTCCTGCTGCGTGCCGGCTCATCGGCACAGCGTACCCAGTGCTGCCGAGGCCGGCCGTCGCCCATACCGTGCGATATCTTGCCACCACAAGGAGGCGTGATGGCTGGCGAACCGGGCTGGGTGCCGCCGGGGGTCGACACCAGGCGGGCGAACACCGCCCGCGTCTATGACTACTGGCTGGGCGGCAGCCACAACTTCCTGGCCGACCAGGACGTGGGCCGGGCGATCGCCGCGGTCGAGCCCAACATGCGGGCGATCGCCCGCGCCAACCGCGCGTTCCTCGGCAGGGCGGTGCGCTTCCTGGCTGCGGCCGGCATCCGGCAGTTCCTGGACATCGGCTCCGGCATCCCCACCCAGGGCAACGTGCACGAGGTCGCCCAGCAGGCCGACCCGGCCGCCCGGGTGGTCTATGCCGACATCGACCCCGTCGCCATCGCGCACAGCAAGGCCATCCTGGCGGGCAACGAGAACGCCACGATCATCGACGCCGACCTGCGCCGGCCGGCGGAGATCCTCGCCAACCGCGAGACCGGCCGCCTGATCGACTTCAGCCAGCCGGTCGGCCTGCTGCTCATGGTCGTCCTGCATTTCATCGCCGGCACCGAGGATCCGTGGCGCGTCGTGGCCACGCTGCGCGATGCGCTCACCCCCGGCAGTTACCTCGTGCTGGGCCACGCCACGTATGAGGGCAAGCCCGCGGTGGCGCAGGCCACCGAGAAGGTGTACAACCGCAGCGTCGCCACGCAACTGCACCTGCGTTCCCGCGCCGAGATCCTGCGTTTCTTCGACGGCTTCGACCTCGCCGGCCCCGGGCTGGTCCACGTCCCGCTGTGGCGGCCCGACTCCCCCGCCGACGTGCCCAGCGACCCCAGCCCGTTCGGCTGCCTGGTCGGCGTCGGGCGCAAGCCTGATCTGCCCACGGGGTAGCTAGTCGAGCATGTCCAGCCCCAGGTCGAGCGCGGGGGCTGAGTGAGTGAGAGCGCCGACGGCGAGGAAGTCCACGCCCGTTGCGGCCACCGCTGCCGCTGTTTCCAGCCGCAGGCCTCCGCTGGCTTCCGTCCGCACCGCTGGGTGCTGCCGGGCCAGGGCCACGGCGGCGCGCAGGTCATCGGTGCCCATGTTGTCGAGCAGGATGAGGCCGGCGCCAGCGGCCAGGGCCTCACGCACCTGGGCCACGCTGTCGCATTCGACCTCGAGCGGCAGTCCGGGGGCGGCCGAGCGGACCGCGCGGACCGCTGCGGTGATCCCGCCGGCGGCCGCCACGTGGTTGTCCTTCACCAACGCGGCGTCGCCGAGTCCCATCCGGTGGTTCACTCCGCCGCCGCAGCGCACCGCGTACTTCTCCAGCTGGCGCAGGCCGGGGGTTGTCTTGCGGGTGTCGCGCACCGTCGCACCGGTGCCCGCCACGGCGTCGGCCCACGCTCTCGTCGCGGTGGCGATCCCGGACAGGTGGGTGAGGAAGTTGAGCAGGGTCCGCTCGGCCCCGAGCATCTCCCGCAACGGGGCCCGGAGCCGGAGGACCTCAGTACCGGCGCCGACCCGGTCGCCGTCGGCGCGCAGCGGCTCGGCCGCATCCGGCGGCACCCCGGCGGCGTCGAGCACGGCGAGCGCGACCGGCAGCCCGGCCACCACCCCCGGCTGCCGGGCCACGACGCCGGCCACGGCCGCCGCGCCGGGCGGGGCCGTCGCGGCCGACGTGATGTCCGGCCCGTAGCGGAAGTCCTCGTCGAGTGCGCCGCGGACGACCCGCTCGGTGTCCGCGGGGTCGAGCCCGGCAGCGCGCAGTGCCCCGGCGACCGACGCGTGCAGTGTCATGTGCTGGCCCCGGTTCCCGTCATGCGCTGGCCCCGGTTCCCGCCTCGACCATGCCGGGCCGGACCGTGCCCGCTAGCCGTGGCCGCCCGTCCCTGACGCGCAGCACCGTGTGCCGCCCAGGCGCGCCGGCGCCGGCCGGCACATCCCGCCACCGGTGGCAGCCCCGGCTCTCCGCCCGGGCCAGCGCGGCCACCGCGACCAGCATGGACACCGTATGCAGGCTGGTCGCCTCAACCTCGGCGAGGCTCAGGCCAGCGCCGCCCGGCGGAGCCTGTTCCAGCTTTCCCACCAGCCGCTCCAGGCCCGCGCGATCGCGCAGCACCCCCGCGTGCCTGGACATGGCAGCGGCGAGCGCCGGGCGGGCCGCCGGGCTCATCCCCGGGCCGGCCGGCGGGGGCCGCAGGCCGGCCACCGGCCCGGGCAGGTTCCGGCCGAGCAGGTCACCGACGCGACGTCCCGCGATCAGGGACTCGGTCAGCGAATTGGAGGCCAGGCGGTTGGCGCCGTGCACCCCGGTCGACGCGGCCTCCCCGACGGCGAACAGGCCCGCGAGGCTGGTCCGCCCGTCCATGTCCGCCCGGATGCCGCCGCACGCGTAGTGGGCGCCGGGCGCGACCGGGATGGGCTCGGTGACCGGGTCGATCCCCCGTGCCCGGCAGGTCGCGGTCACCGTGGGGAAGTCCTTCTCCAGCGTGGCGCGGCCGAGCCCGGTGGCATCGAGCCACAAGTGATCGGCGGCCCCGTCATCGCGCGCCATCCGGTGCTGCATGACCGCGGAGACGACGTCCCGTGGCGCGAGGTCGCCGCGCGGATGACGGCCGGCCATCACCGGCTGGCCCGCCGCGTCCACCAGCACCGCCCCGGCCCCGCGCAGGGCCTCCGTGATCAGCGGGCACTCCCCGCGAGCCGATTCCTGCCACAGCACCGTCGGGTGGAACTGGACGAACTCGACGTCCCGCAGTTCGGCGCCTGCCCGGGCCGCCAGCGCCAGCCCGTCGCCGGTCAGCCCGGCCGGGTTGGTGGTCGTCGCGAATGCCTGGCCGAAGCCGCCGGTGGCGAGAACGACGGCCCGCGCCAGCAGCACTCCCGGGCGCAGCGTCCGGCCGTCGGCCCCGACCGTCCCGGCCAGCAGCCCGCCGACGCCGCCGCGCTCATCGGTCAGTGCGTCCAGGGCGGCCACCCGGGTGAGGATCTCGACGGGGCTGCTGAGCAGGGCAGCCCGCAGGGTCCGGTGCACCTCGGCCCCGGCCGCGTCGCCGCCGGCATGCACGATCCGGCTGCGGCTGTGCCCGCCCTCCAGGTGCAGCGCGGCGCGCTCCAGCCGGGCGCCCAGCGTGGCGAGCCGGGCGATCTCCGCCGGGGCCTCGGTCACCAGCGTCGCCACCGCGGCCGCCTCCCCCAGCCCGGCACCCGCCTCCATCGTGTCCCGCTGATGCAGTGCCGCGCTGTCCCCCGGGCCGACCGCGGCGGCCAGGCCACCCTGCGCCAGCGGCGTCGCGCCCGCGCCGAGATCCTCCTTGCTGACCAGAAGTACCCGCAGGCCATGCCGCGCGGCCGCCAGCGCGGCGCTCATTCCCGCCGCACCTGACCCGACCACCAGCACGTCCGCGTGCCGTTCCCAGGCCGGCCGCGACCCGGGCAGGTAGCGAAGCCGCGGCCCGCTCATTCCGCTGCCGCCGAGGGTGACCCGACAGCGATCATCGCCTGCACGGCCCGCCGCGCCCGGTCGGCCACTTCGGGAGCGACCCGCACCTCCGCCACGCCCTCGCGCAGGCAGCGGAGCAGGACATCCGGGGTGGTCATCTTCATGTACCGGCACACGGCGCCCGGGTTGACCGGCTCCCAGCGCACCGCCGGGTTGGCCTGGCGGAGCTGATGCAGCATTCCGGTCTCCGTGGCCACCAGCACGGCAGGGGCCGTGGTGGTTCGGGCGGCGTCGAGCATCCCCCCGGTGGACAGCACCCTGGTCCGGCTGGCCGGCAGGTCGCCGGTGCCCGCCTGCCACAACGCGCCCGTCGAGCACCCGCACTCGGGATGGATGAACAACTCGGCCGTGGGCTCGGCCGCCACCTTGCGGCGCAGGTCGGACGGGCTGATGCCGGCGTGCACGTGGCACTCGCCCAGCCAGACATGCATGTTGCCGCGGCCGGTGGCACGGCGCACGTGGGCGCCGAGGAACTGGTCGGGCAGGAACAGCACCTCCTGGGCGGCCGGAAGGGACGCGACGATCTGCACCGCGTTGGCAGAGGTGCAGCACACATCGGACTCTGCCTTGACCTCGGCGCTGGTGTTGACGTAGGCGACCACCGCCGCGCCGGGATGCTCGGCCTTCCACGCCCGCACCTGCGCCGCGGTGATGCTGTCAGCGAGCGAGCAGCCAGCCCGCGGGTCCGGGATCAGCACGGCCCGGTCGGGGGCGAGGATCTTCGCGGTCTCCGCCATGAAGTACACCCCGGCGAACACGATCACGCTCGCCGTGCTCGCCGCGGCCAGCCGCGACAACGCCAGCGAGTCGCCGACGTGATCGGCGACATCCTGGATCTCCGGAAGCTGGTAGTTGTGCGCGAGGATCACCGCGTCGCGCTCCGCGGCGAGCCGCCGGACTTCCGCCGCCCACTCCGCGCCGACCGCGTGATCAGCGGCTGCATGGCTGGTCATCAGCTGCTCCCGTCCCTCGCCTGCCTGGCCTGAGGTTTTCTACTCATAGTCGAAAACATGGTAAGCAGCACAGTATCATGCGGGTGTGCCAGCACATCAGCCGCCGGCCGGCGTGGTCACGGGCGGCGAACGGGATGAAGCCGCAGGCAACGGACAGGGCACAGTGGCTGCCGACGGCGGACAGCAGGAGCGATTCCGCCATGAGGTGCTCGCTGTTGTCCTCCAGGTCCGCGGCAACGGCCTGCACGCCCTGCTCTGGCAGCGCGGCGCACCGCCGTTCGAGGGACGCTGGTCGCTGCCCGGCGGCCCCCTCGGGGCGGACGAGCGCCTGGGCACGTCGGCCGGGCGGCACTTGGCCACCAAGGTCGACCTCACCGATATCGCCCACCTTGAGCAGCTGGAAACTCGCAGCGATCCCGGCCGGGATCCCAGAGGCCGCACCCTCGCCACCGCCTACCTGGCGCTGGTGTCCGCCGACGTCGAGCCGCGCATCCCCGCGGACACGGCGTGGCATCCCGTGGCCGGCCTTCCGCCAACCGCGTTCGACCACGGCTCGATCGTCGGTTCGGCACGGGAGCGACTGCGGGCGAAGCTGTCCTACACGAACATCGGCTTCGCACTGGCGCCAGAGAGGTTCACGATCGCCCGGTTGCGGGACATCTACGCCGCGTCACTCGGTCACCCGGTCTCCGCCACCAACCTGCAGCGCATCCTGACCCGCCGCGGCGTCATCAAGGCCACGCCGGCCGCCGCCCAGCCGACCCCGCTGGGTGGCAGGCCCGCCACGCTCTACCGGTTCGCCGCCCAGTCCCTCGTGGTCACCAACCCGTTCGCGGCCTTCCGCCCGCCAGCCGGCATCACCCGCCGTAATGCCCCACCCGCTGCCTCCACATTGCGGTAAGTCCCACCGGGCGACCGCATCTGCGGCGGGACGGCCGCATTTCGCGGGGGTGGATTCGCAAGTCAGGCTTCGCAAGTCAGGCTTCGCACCCCAGGAGTCGGCGAAGCGCGCGGTGTCGATCACGGCGTGGTGCAGCACGCCGGGCGCCGCCAGCCGGACCACCAGCCAGTCGTTGCCATCGTCACGGCGCCGCGCGGTCTCCCAGCCGTCCGACATCACCCGTGCCTGTCCCGGGCCGAGCACGTTCGCTGGCGAGGCGTAGAACATGTTGCTGCATGACTCCACCAGCCCGCCGTTGCGGACTGCCGCCAGGTCCACCCGGCCGCCCAGGTGCCGGGGATCCGGCACGATCTCGCCGTGAACCCGCAAGCGGGCAACGCCGCCGTCGGGGTGGATGGTCAGCCGGACGTGCGTCACCAGCCGGTCCGGGGCGGACACCGGCACGAGGTTGGCGCGGTCACCGGCCAGATCCGTCTTGCCGGCGAGGGGCGTCCATTCGGCGGCGAGCACCTCGTCCAGCGCCGGGTAGCCGAGCAGCGTGGCACCGTCGAGCGAGCCGGACGGCGGGTAGTTCCCCGTGAAGTGCGCGGTGTCGATGTTCACGCCACGCACGATGGCGGGCGCGGCCAGGCGGACGATGGCGAAGTCCGCACCGGGCCCGCGCCGCCGCCGCGTCTCCCAGCCGTCGTACAGCTTGCCGCGGATGCCGAAGGCCGCCGGGTCATGGCCGGCGGGCCGCGAGATGATCAGTCACCTGGGCTCCCGTCACGGTCGTCGCGCGGCAGCACTGATGAGCCGCCCGGGCCGCTGGCCTGCTTCGATGCACGCACCAGCCAACCAGGTCTGCTGGACGACGCCACGCAGGGCCTGCCCCGCGTAGGGGGTGACCGGGTTGCGGTGGCGCAGCGTGGCCGGGTCGACCACGAACTGCTCGTCCGGTGCGAACACGCAGAAGTCGGCGCGTTGACTGGTAGCGATCGTCCCTCGGCCGGCCAGGCCGGTGAGCGCGGCCGGGGCGGCGGCCATCCAGCCCGCGAGGCGGTCCAGGCCGATTCCCCGCCGCGCGGCTTCCGTCCACATCACGGGCAGTCCGAGCTGGACCGACGCGATGCCGCCCCACGCCTCGCCGAAGTCACCCCTGGCCGGGTCGGCGCTGTCCAGCCGCTTCGCCGCGACGGTGCACGGCGAGTGGTCGGAGACGATGCAGTCGATGGCCTGGTCCGCCAGCCCGTCCCACGGCGCATCGCGGTTCGCGTCGTCGCGGATCGGCGGGCAGCACTTGAACTGGGTGGCGCAGTCCGGCACGTCCTCGGCGCGGAAGGCGAGGTAGTGCGGGCAGGTCTCGGCGGTGACCGGCAGCCCGGCAGCAGCCCGCCGAAGCTGGCTATCTCGGCCATGGCCGCGGCGAGCTGCTCAGTGTCGAGCGGCGCGAACTCCGCCACCCCGGAGGGCAGCAGGCAGCACTTGAACCCGACGGCGCCCGCGTCGTGCAGCGGGCGGAGATCGGCGACGTTACCCGGCACCGCCCCACGACGGCAGTGCGCCGAACGAGTCCGGCCGCCTGATCGATGAGTTGCACCAGGCGCTGCTCGCGGCGCGCTACGCGGGCGGCCCGCTCGCGCTGAGCGCGCGGGACTGCCTCCGGATGGCCACCATGGGCGGGGCGCGCTGCCTGGGCCGCGGCGCCGAGCTGGGCTCGCTCGAACCAGGCAAGCTGGCCGATCTGGCCATATGGCGCGTCGACGAGCTGCCCGGCGCCGGCATCGACGATCCGGTCGCCACCCTCGTGTTCGGCGCGCCCGCGCTGGAGCACCTCTTCGTCGGCGGCCGCCAGGTGGTCACCGGCGGCGAGTTGCGCACCGCTGATGCCAGCGAACTCGCCGCGCCGTCTACGTGGCTTCCCCCGCGACGAGTACACCACCCTCGCCGAGACCACGGATCGCGTGCTCGCGACGCAGGTCAGTGCCTGGTGGCGGTACCGCCCCCGGCCCCGCCTGGAGCTGACCCCACTTGCCACGGCCGACCTCACTAGCCACGGAGTCGACCTCACTAGCCACGGAGTCGACCTCACTAGCCACGGGCCGATCCCACTAGCCACACTGGACCCACATGCCACAATTCGGCTCGGTCCGCTGGCTGAGCCCGGAAAATGGGGGGCGGCTGTGGGACGGCGGCTGGAATCATGCGCTGCGTGGCGGACGATGACCTGTGGTACGCGATGCCCGTTCTGCATGGCCAGTTGATCCGGCTGGAGCCGCTGACGTTGGAGCATGCGCCCGGCTACCTCGCCGCCGCCGGAACGGGTGACCAGGGCGCCGAGGCGTTCCGCTGGCTGAGCCCGCCGGGTGGCGCTCTGGCGCAGCCGGTCACCGTGGAGGACGCGACCCGGCACATCGCCGACGCCCTGGCGGCCCGCGCCAGGGGAGCCAGGCTGCCCTATGCGCAAATCGACGCCGTCACCGGGCAGTTCGCCGGCACCACATCCTTCTACGAGCTGAACCCCGCCCTGCGGACCCTGGGCATCGGGCACACCTGGCTCGGCCAGCGGTGGTGGCGCACCGGGCACAACACCGAATCGAAGCTGCTCATGATAACGTTCGCCTTCGAGGAGCTGGGTGCCGTGCGGGTCATCTGGCACACCGACATCTACAACACCCGGTCGCAGGCCGCGATCGAGCGGCTGGGCGCGGTGCGCGAAGGTGTGCTGCGCAAGCACCGCAAGCGCAGGGACGGCAGCTGGCGTGACACGGTCCAGTACGCGATGGTGGACGACGACTGGCCGGCGGCCAAGGACGCGCTGACCGCGCGCCTCACCGGTTGACCGGGCGGGCGCGGATCCGGCGCATCACGAACCTGCCGATCTCGTCAGCCCAGCGGCGGCCACCGCGCCGGGTCAGTTCGTTCGGGCCGAACACGACCAGCCGGCGCGCAGCCTCACGGCCGGACAGGCCGCGCCGCGAACTGCGCAGGTCGCGCAGCAGCCGGGCCAGCGGCTCCAGCGGGTCCGTGTGGCCATTCCCCGGCCGGGTATCCGCAGCGGTCCCAGGCACAACTGCGGGTGGGCCGACGTCCCGGGCGGGCACGATGCGGCGGGCACAGCGTGGCGGGTCAGCCCGTTTCGCCGTGCTCGTCCAGCTGGTGGCTGTCCGCGGCGGTCAACGTGCAGCCATAGATCCGCTTCAGCTCCTCGATGACGTCCATCGTGGGCTGCCCGAACACCGCTTTCCCCTCGAAGGCGTGCAGCACGATGCCCTCCAGCAGGTCACCCAGGGAGAGGTCCAGGTACTCGGCCAGCCCTTTCAGCACCTTCAGCAGAGTGCGCTCCATGCGCACCCCGGTCTGCACTCGCTCAATCGTTACCATGGTACTTTTGTACCATGGTAGATGACATGGAAAACCTCCCGGCACCGCACCCACGCCGCGCCCGGCTCACCGGATCCGTGCGGGTGCCGCCCGGCTTCGAGCCGGCCCTGTCCCTCTTCACGCCGCGCGGCGAAAGGCTGTGGGCGGAGGGCTGGGATCCGCAGTTCCCGGCCCTGGCCGACGATGACAGCGAGCCTGGCACGGTGTTCGAGACCACCGACGGCCAGCAGCGCGCGACCTGGGTGGTCTGTGACCGGGAGCCCGGGCAGTCCATCCGGTACGCGCGGATCAGCTATGGCCAGAACGCGGGAACCGTCACCGTCACCCTGGACCGCAGCGGGGCGGGCACTCCGGACCGCGGCGGGGCGGGCCGGGTGGCGACGGTCAGCTACGACCTCACCGCCCTCTCCGACGAGGCCGCCGCCGACCTGGCTGACTTCGCCGACCACTATCAGCAGTACCTGCGGCACTGGGAGCAGGCCATCGCGGATGCGGCGCGCGGAACTGGCTGACCGGACGACCTTCCCGTCAGGCCGGCTCGAAGGTGACACCCCCGGCGGCCCGGGCGAGCGCTGCCGCGGCGCCGGTGCCGACTGCGGGGATCACGTTCCCGCTGCTCACCAGCGGCGCACGGATCCTCGACGCAGCCTGCGCGGCCGCCTCGCGTTCCGTTTCGGCGTTGATCTCCCCGCCCACCAGCATCGCGAGGCCGACCAGGTACAGCCAGAAGATCAGGATGACCACGCCCGCAAACGCGCCGTAGGTCTTCCCGTAGGAACCGAACTTGGCGACGTAGAAGAGAACCCAAGGGAGGCGAGCAGGAAAATGCCCGTCCCGACCAGGCCGCCGGGGCTCACCCACTGCCAGCGCGGGGGCTCCCGGTTAGGCGCGAAATAGTAGTAGAACGAGAACAGCAGCGACAGGGCCAGGAGGGTGGCCACCCAGCGCGCGACCGTCCACGCGATGACGAACGCGGTTCCGGCGAACGGCAGGTGCCCCTCGATCGCTGAGCCGAGGGAGGCACCGAAGACGATCAGGGCAGCCGCGATCCCGCCCAATATCAGGGTGGCCAGCATGAGCGGGATCGCGCGGAGCCGCTTGGCCAGGACCGCGGAACTGGTGATCCCCAGGCTCGACGTGCTCACCTGGTAGGAATTGGCGGGGCCGGCGTTGACCAGCATGACGGCGTAGGACCCGCCCGGCAGGTCAGAGTAGTAGCCGTAGATGTTGGGCGTCGCCACGGCCAGGGTGCCGACCTTGGCGCCCTTGATGGCGAGCTTGGCTGCCAGCGCGTAGCCGTAGTAGGGCGGATACGGGGTGTCCAGGGCCGGCTCGCCGCCGCTGGCAGAGGAGAACATGCCGAAGTCGGCGGTGGGGGTGCCGTAGTTGTGCACGTCCCACCAGTCGACGCTCTGCGCGCCGAAGGAGAGCCATTCCATCGCATTCGCGGCGGCGAACAGGGCGCCGACAGGCTCCTCGTTCCAGGCGTTCGCCGTCTGCGACATGTCGGTCTCGCCCACGACGAAATCCTCGCCCGGGTCGTAGCTGGCGAGGGGAGTGTGGATCTCGGCGGCCGCGGCGGGGATGTTGTCGATCAGTTCCATGATCGACTGGACGCTCTCCGTGGGTGTCCCGTTGATCGGGTACCAGTGCACGTCAGCGCAGTTGATGTCCGCGGCGTCCGCCGGGAGGATCGTGTCGTTCCAGGCCTGCCAGCCCGACACGCCGGCGCCCGGTGCCAGGTTGCCGTCCATCGCGTAGTCGTAGCAGATCTGCGCGCTGGGATTGGCAGCCTTCATGTCCTGCAGGTACGGCAGCGCATTGGTCGCATAGGACGACGCCGTGTGCGGGTTGGCGTGACTATCGGTTTCCCACGACCCGTATTCCTCATTGCCTATCTCCCACAATGACACCCCTTCGCCGGCGGCCGCCGATTGCCTGACCCAGGCCGCCGCGTCCTGCGGGGTGTCGGAACCGTAGTCGATCGTGACGAACTTCTGCCCATTGGAAATGGCGTCGACCTGGCTGGAGTACTGGGCGAAGTCGACCGGCTGGGTGGCGCCGTTGACGGAGTTGGCCTGCCACAGGTACTGGTCAGCCCACGAGCCGCCGGGATAGCGGACCAGGCCCAGGCCAGCGGCGGAAAGGTCGCTGGAGATCGCCGGGTCCAGGAAATTGGTGTCCCAGGCGGCCGTGTTGACCCCCAGGGGGTCCAGGGAACCGGAGAGGGTGGCGCTGGCGGATCCCTGGCCCGGCCCTGAGCAGGTGACCGTGGGGACGGGGTTGGCGGTGCCGTTGTAGTCGGCGTTGAAACCCCAGGTGGTGCTCGCGCCGGCGGCCAGGGTGGCGTTGTAGCCCGCCTCGGGGGTCGCCGTCACCGTCGAGCCACTCTGCGTCACGTTCGCGCTGTAGGCGGTCCCTGCGACGATCGTCTGGCCGGCGCTGAATGTCCAGGTGGCCGTCCAGTTGCTGATCGGGTATGCGGAGGTGTTGGTGATCGTGACGGTCGCGCCGAAATCGGGCGGGTTATTGGACGGCGTCTGCCAGGCGATCGTGTAATTTACATTGCACGTGGCCCCCGTGTCGGCCGGCGCGCGCGTGGCGCTCAAGGCGACCGCCGTGACGGCGGATGCGATGGTCGCCGCGATTGCCAGGGCGGCGTTGCCCCTGGTTGCCCCTGCGCCTGGAAAAGATGCTCATAACCGCTCCTTCGGATGCCTGACATGATCGCTTGAGCCTGCCGACCGGACCGGCGAAGACGCTGACCGCCCAGCACGCGCGCGACCGCCAGGGGCCTTCTCTTTACCGGCCAACGCCGGGCTATTTACCGGTTAAGTCGCGGCGATGTTATGTCCGGCGCGGGAAAAGTCAAGACCCACCGCAACTGGCTCTCACCGCGCTGGCACGTCGCCGATGAGGGCGCCCCGCCCGGCCAGTGCCCCGTCCCGGGCCGCGCAGTCACTGCCAGGCCAGTGACCCCGCCGGGGCCTTGCTGACGTCCATCAGTTCTCCTGGCATGCCATCCTGCTGATCTGCAGCCAGCCTCGACCCGCTCGCCCGCCGCGAGTTCCTCCAGGACCTGATGGCGGCCGTGGCCGAACACGAGGTCAGCGTCGTGCTGTCCTCGCACCTGGTCGCCGACCTGGAGCGGGTCTGCGACCACCTCGTTGTGCTCGTCGCCTCCCGGGTGCGGCTGGCCGGTGAGGTGGAGGAACTGCTCGCCACGCACTACCTGCTCACCGGGCCGCGCCGCGACCCGGCCACGCTGCCGGCCGGGTGACGCTCGCCGCGCTGGCTGTGCTCGCGGTCGCCCTGGCGGTCACCGGCATGAACATGGCCCACCTGTACAACACCAGCGGGGTCGCCGGCTGCCAGGCGCACAGTGACTGCGCGATGCTCGCCAGCAGCTTCCTGAACCAGCTGAAGGCCAGCATCAGCTACAACGGCCTCTTCTACTTCGGTATCGGCGTGCTGCTCATCGCACCGGCCATCATCGGGGTCTTCTGGGGCGCCCCGCTGGTCACCCGCGAGCTCGAAGCGGGCACCTTCCGGTTGACCTGGAACCAGAGCGTCACCCGTACCCGCTGGCTGGCCGTCAAGCTCGGCTTCATCGGCCTGGCCGCGATGACCACCGCCGGGCTACTCAGCCTCATGGTGACCTGGTGGGCCAGCCCGATCGATCGGGCCTCCCAACTCGCCGCGTCGCGGAACGGGAGCAGCGCGACAACCCGGTTCGTGCCTGTGCTGTTCGATGCGCGCGGCATCGCCCCCATCGGTTACGCCGTGTTCGCGTTCGTCCTCGGCGTCACCGCCGGGGTGCTCATCCGGCGCACGGTGCCGGCCATGGCCGTCACCCTCGCCGTCTTCACCGCCGTCCAGATCGTCATGCCGCTGTTGATCCGCCCGCACCTCATCACCCCGGTTCAGCACACCGCGCCGCTCAATGCCGCAGCCATCGACCAGATGTGGATTGGGCAGGCCGGTCAGATGAAAGTGTTCGGCGGCGTGAACCTGCCTGGCGCCTGGGTCGTCTCCAACCAGACCATCAGCCCGGACGGCCACGCGTTCACGGGACCGGCCACTGCGGCATGCGAGAGCAACACGGCGCCCTTCCATGCGTGCCAGGCCTCGATCGCCAGGCTGCACCTCCGGCAGGTGGTGACCTATCAGCCCGCCAGCCGCTACTGGGCCTTCCAGTGGTACGAGACCGGGATCTTCCTGGTCCTCGCCGTGGGCCTGGCCGGGTTCTGCTTCTGGTGGCTCAGCCGCCGCCGCATCTCCTGACCGCCCGGGCCTACCACAGCCCCAGCAGGGAGCCGAGGACGCGGGCGGCCTGCCCGCCGTCGGTTTCGGCGATGCGCAGCGCGGCGGGCACGTCGAGGTCGCTGGCGAGCGCGGCGCGGACGGCGGCCACCGCCGCGCCGCCGGTTCCCGGCGTGGCCCGGTCCGGGCGCCCGGCCGCGGCGTGCAGCCGGTCCAGCCGTGCCGCCGCCCGGTCCAGGCCGGCCCGGTCGTAGTCCCAGTCCTGGTCCCAGCGGCGGTCCAGGATCAGCAGCCGGATGGCCCCGGCGGGGTAGTCATCGAGAAGCTCGCGGACCAGGACGAGGTTCCCGGCCGATTTGGCCATCTTCGCCCCGGCGACTCCGACGACGCCAGCGTTCAGCCGCGCGCGGGCGAACGGGGTGACCCCGGTGAACGCCTCCGCCAGGGCTGCCTGGTAGGCGTGGTGGGGGAAGCGCAGGTCGCCGCCGCCGGCGTGCACGTCGACCGCAGGGCCGAGGGCGTGCAGCGCCATCGCCGCGCACTCGGCGTGCCAGCATGGCCGGCCAGGCCCCCACGGGCTCTCCCATGCGGGCTCGTCCTCGGCTGACGCCTGCCACACCGCCACATCGAACGGGTCGTCCTTGCGGGCGTCCTCCGGGTGGTCCCCGTATTCCTCGGCCAGCCGCAGCGCCGCCGGGCGGTCCAGGCCCGCCCGCCGCGCGGCGGCGGCACCCCGGAAGTAGACCTGACCGTCCCGCTGATAGGCCGCTTCCCGGGCCAGCAGCCCGGCGGCCAGCGCGATCACCTGCCTGATGTAGGCATGCGCCCTGGGCTGCAAGGCCGGCTGCCGCACACCGAGGGCAGTCATGTCCTGGTCGAAGTAGAACTGCTGGATCGCCGCGAACCGGCCGTACGGTGCGCCCGCCCGGTTCGCGGCGGCCAGCAGCACATCGTCCACATCGGTCACGTTCCGGCACACGATCACCTCGGCACCGGCCTCGCCCAGCACGCGGGCCAGCGTGTCGACCCAGACGAATGTCGCGGCATGCCCCAGGTGGGTGACGTCATAGGGGGTGATACCGCATGCGTAAACCCGGGCCCGGCCGGCCAGCGGCAGCATTGTCCCGCCCACCGTCGCGACCTGCGGCAGGCCCGCGGCAACCATCTGTCCCATCGGCAGCCTCCCGGCCCTCACCTCGGATGGCGGCATCCGCCCTGTCCGAGGCTATCCGGGGCGGGGCCTGCGCCGCCCGGGGCTGATCGTCATGCCGGCGCAGGACCAATGCCTCTGCCTGCTGGCAGTACCCCAGCCGCAGGCTGATCATGTGAAGAGAATCGTGATCCTGGGCGGCGGCACCGGCGGCACGCTGGCCGCCAACCGGTTGCGCCGCGCCTATGACGACGAGGCGGCCGAAATCGTCGTGGTGGACCGCGACACCGACCATGTGTACCAGCCCGGGCTGCTGTTCGTCCCGTTCGGGCTCACCGACATGCGGCGGATCGTCCGCCCGCGGCGCCAGCAGTTCCGCCACGGCATCTCGTTCCGCCAGGCCGGGATCGACGGGGTCGATGTCGGCACCGACCTGGTGCACCTCGATGACGGGACGGCGCTGAGCTACGACGTCCTCGTGGTCGCCACGGGCGCACGGCTGCTGCCTGAGGAGACCGACGGGCTGACCGGTCCCGGGTGGCTGCGCGACGTCTTCACCTTCTACACGCCCGACGGCGCCGTGGCCCTGCACCGTGCGCTCGAGCAGTTCAGCGGCGGCCGGCTGGTGGTCAACGTCATCGACATGCCGATCAAGTGCCCGGTCGCGCCGCTGGAGTTCTCCTTCCTCGCCGACTGGTACTTCCGCAGGCGGGGGATCCGCGACCGCGTGGAACTGAGCTACGTCACGCCGCTGGATGGTGCCTTCACCAAGCCGGTCTGCAACCAGGAACTGAGCGGCCTGCTGGCTGACAAGGGCATCGAGTTGGTGACCGAGTTCAATACCGGCACCGTCGATCCGCCCGGTGACCATGGCGAGGCGAACCGGACCGGTCGCCTGATCTCCTACGACGAGCGCGAGGTGCCCTTCGACCTTGCCGTGGTCGTCCCCCTGCACGGCGGCGCTGGTTTCGTCGGGCGCTCGCCCGGTCTCGGTGACGAACTCGGCTTCATACCGGTGGATCCGGGCACGCTGCAGTCCAGGGCACAGCAGAACGTGTTCGCCCTCGGCGACGCCACCGACGTGCCCACGTCCAAGGCGGGATCTGTCGCCCACTTCGAAGGAGACGTGCTGACCGGCAACGTCCGCCGCTTCCTGGCCGGGCAGCCGCTGACCGCCGCCTTCGACGGACACACCAACTGCTTCATCGAAACCGGCTTCGGCAAGGCCCTGCTGATCGACTTCAACTACGACACCGAGCCGCTGACCGGCCACTACCCTGCCCGGCTAGGCCTGCCCCTGCTCAAGCAATCCCGCCTGAACCACCTCGGCAAGCTGGCCTTCCAGCAGTTCTACTGGCACGGCCTGCTGCCCGGCTACGACGTCCCCGGCATCAGCTCCGCCATGCCCGCCCGCGGCAAGACCCGCCCGCGCGCGCAGGCCGCCACCGCGGCCGGCGTCGGCGGCCACCGATGATCACACCCAGGAGGTGCTGACCGTGCCCACCGCTACCTACGCCGGCCACAGCGTCGCCGTCAACGACGAGGGATTCCTCGCCGATCCCGGCCAGTGGACCGAGGACATGGCGCCGCAGATCGCCAAGGCCGAGGGCATCGACGAGCTGACGCCGCAGCACTGGCAGGTCATCAGGTTCATGCGCGCCGAATACCAGGCCAAGGGAACCGGCCCCAGCGTCCGCGTCCTCGGCAAGACGTCCGGCGTCACCATCAAGGAACTCTACCAGCTCTTCCCCAGGGGCCCGGCCAAGACCGCCGCCAAGATCGCCGGGATCCCGAAGCCACGCGGCTGCATCTGAAGGACGGCCCGTCATGGACACTGCTATCCAGAAGGTCTCGATCATCGTGTCGAAGGGCTCCCTGGAGGGGATCTACCCGGCACTGATCATGGCCAACGGCGCCCGCGCCGAGGGCATCGAGGCCGACCTGTTCTTCACCTTCTTCGGCCTCGACGCCATCAGCAGGAAGCGTCATGAGCACATCAAGGTCGCTGCGGTCGGCAATCCCGGCCTGCATGTCGCGACCCTCGTCGGCGCGCTGCCCGGCATGCCCGGCCTGATGACCAGCTACCTGGAACGCAAGATGGGAAAGCTCGACATCCCGCCGATCCCGGAGTTCATCGAGATGATCGCGGACACCGGGGCCGGCATCTATGGCTGCCAGGCGTCGTGTGACCTCTTCGGGGTCACCAAGGATGACCTCATCGACCAGGTCAATGGCATCATCACCGTGGGCGAGTTCTACGCCCTGGCCGCCGGTGGGCAGATCATCTTCACCTGATGGCCCGCTGATCACCCGCCGGGCCGCTCTGGCGGCGCAGGCGGCCCCGCGGGGACATGGCACGGCGCTGGCGCTGCGGCGGCCCTAGCCGCCACCTCGGGGCGGCAGCAGCCAGCGCAGGTGCTCGCAGTCCCCCTGCAGTTGGAGCCGCCGCCAGACGACGGCGGAGGGTGAGATCTGGCTGGTGTGCATGCGGGCCGCCCGCCGCTGCCTGGCCCGGTCCACCCGGATGCACAGGTCGATCCGGCCGGGTGGCTGGCCGCGGAACCCCTCGCCGGTCTCATCCCGCAGCCGGTCCGCGATCGTCTCTGGCAGTGCCCAGGCCAGCACCGGCAGCCTGGCGGCTTCCGCCGCGAGCACCGCGGCGCGGGTCGCCGCCTGATGGTCAGGATGGCCGGTGATGCCGGTGTCATCGAAGACCACCAGGCCCGCCGCGCCGACCCGGGCGGCCAGCCGGAGTTCCCGGGCACGTGCCTGGTGCAGCGCGGCGTGGTTCTCGTTCAGCGTGGAAGCCTCGCCGTGGGTGAAGCACAGCGCATGCACCGCGGTGCCGCCCGCGGCGAAGCGGTCCGCTACCGCACCAAGCCCGAAGGTCTCGTCATCGGGGGGCTACCACCGCCAGCGCCTGCCGCCAGCCCGGCGGCAGCCGCCCGGGCCGGGACATGGCCCCGTCGTTCATCGCGACCTGCCGCCCGGCCCGGTTCCTATCCCGCGTGATCATCGGTGCCCGCCGGTCACCGGGCCCGCAGCGGAGCCCGCAGCAGTGGCGCGGCAAGGCACACCCCGGTTGCCCCGGCTGCCAGCGGGAACACGCCGATGATCGCGATGACCAGGCCGCCGGTCCCGCCAACGGCAATGCCGCCAGCGATCAGGGCCAGGCCGGCCAGCGCCCGCGCGGACCGCCCGGCCAGCCCGTTCATGAGCTTGACAACCCTCATCACACCCCTCCTCAAAATACCCCCATGGGTATATGCGCTCATGATAGCCCCCGGAAGCGGAAAGTCATTTCCCGCCGGGATAGCCAGCGCCCGGACCCGGCCTCACCCAGCGCCCGGACCCATCCCCAGCCAGCGCCCGGATCGCGGCTACCCAGCCCGCGGCCCCTCAGGCCACTAACGCCCCTCTGGCCCCTCCCGGCTCTCACCGCAGAACGTGATCACGAGATTGGTGTCGCTATAACGGCACAGGGAGAGTCCGAACAGAGTCCGGGCCACCCAGGCCGGAAACTGATCATCGAGTGGACAACCCAACTCTGACCGGCCCCGCTCAGGTAGCGGCAGGGAGGCTTTACCCGGGCCGCGCGGCCACCCCAAAGGGAACCCGCGCGGCCCGGTCATGAGGAACCACGCCAGCCGATCAAGGCGGCCCACCCACCCGGCCCCGCCTCTGCGTAGCCGACCCGGACCGTAACCGACGCGCCTGCCAGCAACCCAAGAAGATGCGCACCCTGATGGGCGCACCGCGCCAGCCAGGCACCCCCCGGGCACTGCAAGACCAGCACGAGAAAACCCCTACATCGGGCCAAAAAAGCTCATGGTCCCTAGGCAGGGGACGAGCTAGCCATTACTCCAGCCGCCACGAGGATGAACCCTGCAAGCCGGTTCATGCTGATCACAGAAGCGATCATCCGCGCCACCTCCTTCAGCGCCGTCACGGCCTCATCAGCGATCACGACACCCGCGAAGATAAGCACACCCCATGCCTCCGGCAGCCCCGGAATCGAACCGGGACCTCCGGCTGTGGCGTGCAGGCAGCGGAACGGCGGCACGCCTGCCGCTCCAGCAGACGTTGCCAGGGCTGGGATCCGCTATGCCACGGCCCGGGATCTGCGACGCGCAGAGTTCGCAGTGATCCACACCTGCGGGCGCAAAGGCGAGCAAAACGGGCACGTCTCAGCCGTCTGGCCCAACACGAACCCGCTCGATGAGCAGGAGCGCGACTGGCCTCCATCTGTTCAGCAGGCCTTCGCGGCGTACTTTACTGAGCAGGAGGGCTGAGAACATTGAACCTGGACACGCTGGTAAGCATCGGACAGCCGCCTTGGCAGCCTACGCCCGCGGCCTCCGACGTTGATGTCTGGGACAAGTACGACTTCCCAATCTGCGGCACCTACCGCCTCGGCGATGACCTAGTGATCTTCACGGTCATCACCACCGCCGCAACACGGTCACTCTGGGCCTACGTCCCCGTCCCGGCCACCGACCAGGAATCCGTCATCAACGCCCAGTTTGACACCGAGGCAGAGTTCGACGCCTTCCTGCAGGACCGCTTCGCTGGCCGCGAGGCAGTCTTCGCAGCAGCCGAGAACTTCATAATCACATCGAAGTCTGACGGCATCCCCATACCGCCGCGCAGGAACGCGCTCCTGGCCGCTGGCGCCAAGTGGTACGTCGCAAGGGCTGCCGCGCTCACAGGGCAGCCGCGACCCAAGATAAACGACACCGACACTCGCACGCTGCTCCGCGACACCCAGGGCGCTCTCGCAAACCTGCCCGCTTGACCGTAAGGCCCCGTTTCCCGAGCAGCTTGCCGCAGCTATAGAGGCCGTGCGCAACTCAGCCGTCAACGCCAGCCCGGCAAAGACCCTCACGCCGAGACGCCCCCCGCACGAACCAGCACGTACAGGCCAGACACCCCGCATGCGCCCGGTGCGAAAAGCAGCTCCCGGCTCACCGCGCGACCGTACGCTATCCGTCGTGAATGACGCACAGTATGCTAACTACCCAGAGCGTGCCACACTGCTCGGCCACATTGGGCCTCTACTTCAGGCAGCACGCCGCCCCGTCCCCGCAGGCACCGACCTCGACGATGTCGGCTGGACTCTTCTCATGAAACTGGCCGACCGGCTCGCCCAGCACCAGAATTTCGAGCATCTGGGATACCCCCACTGCCCTTAACTTCTAAGACTTCTGTGGCTGCATGTCTGGTTTTTGGTGTTGCGTTACGGGTGGGTCACGATCGCGGCTGGCGGCCTGACGCGGCGGTGAACGCAACGAGGCCCCTGCTATGACGGTGGGTGTCAAGTCCAAGCCCGCCAGTCACTGGAGCCTCGTTGCCTGCGGATTTTGCCATGCCCGTGCCTGTCGCGTCTACTTCCGGCGATGACGCGGGCCCGCCGGAGGCGGGCCTGGCGGCCCGGACCGCAGCCGGGCCGGGCCTGTGGGAGGACGAGGACTGGCTGGCTGACCTGCGGCGGGAGAGCCTGCTGGAATCGCTGCTGGCAGACGGGACGATCGCCGCGGCGGTCGCGGCGGAGCATGGCCACAAGCAGGAGCGGGCGCTGAACGCCGAGGCCACAGCAGGCATGGCCACTACGACCCGGCGGCGCAGGTGAACGCGCCCTTCCCAGGCCGGGACGAGATCACCCTGACCACCCCACTCACCCGCCACCTATGCAACGACCGGGCACACCGCAACGCCGGCCGGCCCGCTGAAGTCATCGTCACCTACGGCACCCTCGCCGACCCCGGGACCCCGGCGCACAGCCGCAGTAACCTGTGGCCCGAATCATGGGGCCGCTCCGTCCCCATGTGCACCCCATGCTTGGACAACACCCGCCAGGTCGTCCTCAAATACCGGGCCGCCGTAGTCATCCGCGACGCCACCCAGCCCGCCCCGGGGCCCGGCTAACCCACGCCCCGCGCGGCCAGCCGGCCCCTTCCGCACCTGGCCGCGCGGGCACCACCGGGGGTGCCGCGCGTCAACGCGTGCGTCGTACTCCGCCCGACACCCCCCACCCCGCCCCGCGCACGGCCGGCACCTGCCAGCCGCGCTCACCATTCCAAGGAAGAAACGACGATGACTGACGTCAGCCCGGCCAGCCAGCCCGGCCTGTCCCTGCCGCTGCCCGCGCTCGTCCCCGCCAGCGCCGGGAGCACCGGCCCAGCCACGCCGTGGACCACCGCCATCAACGGCCAGCGGCTACGGCAACTGCGCCGCCAGCACGGCCTGACCCAGGCAGCCAGACGACTAACACACTGGCGCACCGCCGCCACAGCCGGCCCGCGCACTGCTGCTCATCCCGGCGCGCAGCACGGCCGGTGGCTGCGGCTGCTCGCCCGCATCCTGGCCGCCGTGGTGCTGGCGGCGCTTGCGGCACGTTCGGGAGCGGGTCGGTCCCGCTACAGCGGGAGAGATAACTGGGCTGATCGTGTGGGCAGTGCTGACCGCGCGACTGGCCGGCCTGGACGCCTATCCCGCCTACTACGCGCACATGGGGTCGGCCAACGCGGCCGGGCCCGGTGCCGTCGACCTGTCGCCGCCCGCCCGCGCGGACGCCGCCCAGCTAGCCGCCCGCATCGCCGCCGGTGAATGGGTCGCCGACCTGCGCAACCGCCGGGCGTTCGCGGCCGGGCACGTGATGGGCTCGCTGAGCTTCGAGCACGGCAGCGACTTCTCCAACTACCTCGGCTGGCTGATCCCCTGGGGGACCCCGCTGCCCCTGCTCGGCGACACTCCTGAGCAGGTCGCGGCCGCCCAGCGCGACCTGGCCCGGATCGGCATCGACCAGTTGGCCGGCGCCGCCGCGGGCAGCCCGCGGGACTGGGCCGGCGGCGGGCCACTGGCCTCCTTTCCGGTCGCGAGCTTCGCTGACCTGGCCGCCGTCCGCCACCACCGGCCGGTTACCGTCCTGGACGTGCGCCGCGCGCTGGAATGGGCGGACGGCCACCTCGACGGCGCCGTCCACATCCCGCTGCACGAACTGCCAGCCCGGCTCAGTGAGCTGCCCCGGGCCGAGATCTGGGTGCACTGCCGCTCCGGATACCGTGCCGTCATCGCCGCGTCGCTGCTCCAGGCGGCCGGGCACGCCGTGGTCGCCATTGACGACGAGCTGGCCCGGGCCGGCGACGCCGGGCTGCCGCTGGCCAGCCAGGCAGCAGCCGGGCGGGCGGCATGAGCGGGTGGCCCGGCCGACTGTTCGCGGGCCGGCCCAAAGCCAGCGCCGAGCAGGCACGGCAACTGCAGCAGCAGGGTGCGATCCTGCTGGATGTGCGCGAGGACGCGGAATGGCGGGCCGGACACGCCCCCGGGCGCCCGGCACATCCCGCTCAGCCGCCTGCCCGACCGGATCGCGGGCCGGGTCGCGTGACCGTGCCCGGGCTGACCAGGACGGCACCCCATACCCTGTGGGGTATCATTGGATATCAGCTAGCGAACCGCAAGGGAGACAGCCGATGAAGATCGACGACGACGCCGAGGGCCAGGTGCTCAACCGGCTCCGCCGCGCCCAGGGCCAGCTGGCCGGGGTCATCGCCATGATCGAGTCAGGACGGGACTGCACCGAGGTGGTCACTCAGCTGGCCGCGGTGTCGCGCGCGCTGGACCGGGCCGGTTTCAAGATCGTGGCAAGCGGGATGCGCCAGTGCCTGTCCGGGGACACCGACTCCCCGATGAGCGAAGCGGAAATGGAGAAGATGTTCCTCACCCTCTCCTGACGGGCGAGGACGCGGGGACTGCTGAGGGAGGACACATGGGCTACGGCATCACCATCCGCACGGCGGCACCGTTCGCCGAGGCCGCGGCGCGCGTCCGCGACGCGCTCAAGGCACAGGGCTTCGGCGTGCTGACCGAAATCGACGTGCAGGCCACCCTGCGCGAGAAACTCGGCCAGGACATGGCGGAGTACCTCATCCTCGGCGCCTGCAACCCGCCCCTGGCGCACCGGGCACTGGCCATCGACCCCTCCATCGGTCTCCTGCTGCCGTGCAATGTGGTGATCCGCGCCAGCGCGGGCGAGACGATCATCGAAGCACTCGACCCGCAGACCATGGTGACCGTGGCCGGCCAGCCCGCCCTGCAGGCAGTCGCCGACGAGGCCGCGGGCAGGCTCCGGGCCGCGATGGACTCGCTGCAGGCGGCACTGAGCGCCTGATCAGCGACCGCGGGCGGGCTCGCTGCCGGGCGCGCAGCAGACCCGGACCGCTCGCCCGGGACGGGGCTGTCACTCGGCGGTGAGGGCCGGGTCGTGACTGAGTTCGGTCCGCCCGCGCAATCCCGCGATGACCGCGCCGAGCGCGGCTACCACGGCGAGGAACGCGGCGGCGATGTCATAGCCGGCGGTCGCCCCGCCAGCCGTGGCCTCGCCAGCGCCAGCGCCGACGGTGTAGGCCAGGCCAGCCAGCGCGAGGCCAAGCGAGGTGCCCAGCCCCCGGGTCATGTTGAGGACGCCGCTGGCCATGCCGGACTGATGGGGCGGGGCGGCGCCCATGATGGCAGCGTTGTTGGGCGGGGTGAAGGCACCCAGCCCGATGCCGGCCAGGGCCAGGGCTGCCAGGAACAGCCCGGGCTGCGCTTTGACGGCAAGACTGCCGGCGAGCGCGGCGGCGGTGAGGGCCATGCCGCCGACGGTGAGCGGGCGGGCGCCTATCCGGTCGGCGAGGCGGCCGGCGAACGGCGCGGTGAGCGCCAGGCCCAGGGGCAGCACCAGAAGCTGGGTGCCGGCGATGCCCGGCGGCCGGTGCTGGGCGATCTCCAGGAAGAATGGCACGACGGTGAGCGTGCCGAAGAGCACCAGGTAGGAAAGCAGCCCGCTGACGATCCCGGCGCTGAAACTGATCCGGCCGAACAGCGTCAGGTCGATCATCGGCGCGGGCGCGGTGTGCTCCCGGAGGATGAAGGCGGCGAGCAGGGCGGCGCTCGCGGCCAGCAGCCCGATGATCGGCGGTGACCCCCAGCCGAGCCGGCTGCCATACGACACCGCGAGCAGCAGCGCGGAGACAGCGGGCAGCAGGAGGCCGAGGCCGGCCCAGTCGAAGGGGCGGCGGGTGGCCAGGTGGCGGCTGCGCGGGATGAGCAGCCAGGCCGCCGCGGTGGCGAGCAGGCCGATGGGCACGTTGACGAAGAAGATCAGCCGCCAGCCGCCGAGCGAGATGAGCAGGCCCCCGGCGGCTGGCCCGAGGGCGAGGCCGAGGGCCTGCGCCGCACCCTGGATGCCGATGGCCCGGCCGAGGCTGTGCCGGGGGACCGCGCCGGTGATGATGGCGACGCTGTTGGCCTGCAGCATGGCGGCGCCCACGCCCTGCAGCACCCGGAATCCGATCAGGGCGGCCAGGCTGGGCGCGAGGCCGCAGAGCGCCGAGCCGAGGATGAAGAGCAGGAAGCCGTAGGTGTACAGGAGCTTGCGGCCGAACATGTCGGCGTAGCGCCCGACGGCGGGCAGCAGCCCGATGAGGACCAGCAGGTATGCCTGGCCTACCCATTGCACGTCGGCGAGCGTGGCGCCGAAATCGTGCCGCAGGGTGGGAAACGCGAGGGTGACGATGCTGGCGTCGAGTTGGCCCATGAAGGCGCCGAGGCACACGGTGGCGACGACCAGCCACGGGGCTTTCGGCGAGTTGCGGACCGCGGCGGGACGGCGGGGCTCCACCGCGAGCCGGAGCAGGCCGCGGGCTGGCCGGCTGGCGTGCCGGTGCGGGACTGTCATCGGGCTGCCTGGCTCACCGCGCTGAGGTCCGCGCGGCTGCTGAGCCGTCTTCCGCGCCGAGGGCCGCCGCAGCGTCGCGCAGCAGCCCCGCGGTCCGGGCGGCGCGGCGCGACCACCATCGGCTGGTGATGTCACCGGCTGGCCGGCCGGCGTGCCTGGCTGACCAGAGTCGCGCCTCGCGGTGCAGCCAGCCGAGCGTTGCCGGGGCGTCCTGTTCGAGCATTGCGCGGAGGGTGAAGCGCCGCTCGCCGATCCGGTGCCCGACCCCGGCCCGGTCGGCGCCCTGGGCCAGGCTGCCACGGGTGAGGATGATCCCACTGCGCGCGGGCGCGACGATGGCGGTGAGCAGGTCACTGAGCGGGCAGCCGACGGCGAGCGCCGGGGGGGCGGCGCGCAGCGCGAGCGGCAGCCGCCCCCCGGCCGGCGGCACGGTGGACCCGGCGCCAGTGAACTGGCTGACGGCGAACTCAGCAGCGACGAACTCAGCAGCGACGAACTCAGCAGCGACGGCCTGCGCGGTAAGGCTGGCCCAGGCGGGCAGCGCGCCACTGGCCAGGTCGGCGACCGCGTCGAGGTAGCCGGGCAGCCAGGGCCACAGGTGTTCCCACAGCAGCGCGGTGCGGGCCCGGGTCAGCGCCGCCGCGGTGGCCGCGCGGCGGGTGTCCCTGGCGGCTTCACCGAGGCAGGCGTACAGGCCGAGCAGCGAGGCCAGATGGTCCGGCTCGGCGGGCGGGGTGAGCCCGATCGCACGCCAGAACCCGGCGGCCCGGTCCGCTCCTTCCCCGCCCAGGCTGCCGTCGGGCCCCAGGTAGACGGATGCGTACGGCGGGCAGTTCAGCACGAAAACCTCGGTGTGCTCGGCCGCGCCGGGGCAGCGCAGGCCGAGCGCCGCGGTCGCGGTGCGCGCGTCCGCGGGACTGTCGGCCACGGCACCGAGCGCCCGCAGCAGCTCCCAGCGGCCAGCCGTCATGAGGCCTGCCCGATGCGGCCGGCGCGGACACCGTCAGGCGCCGGGCTGGCCGACAGCGCGAACGCGGCGGGGGTCGGCTTGAGCGGGCGCATCAGCCAGCGGGGGCGGCGGGTGCCGTCGGGTGAGACGTGCCCGGCGGGGCGGGTCTGCTCCATCCACCGCCGGTAGACCTCCCGCGCCTTGCTGGTGTCAACGCTGATATCGCCGTGCTGGTCCCCGGGCGCGGCCGGCCGGACCAACACCGCCTGGTGCCAGCAGTGCATCCCGGAGATGGGGTCCGGGTGGACGGGGAAGGTCAGGTTCTGGTGCACGCCGGTATCGCTCCACCAGATGCGGGCGGTGTCGGGGTCCGCCGAGCGGTACGGCCCGACGGTGCCCCGGGAATGCATGGCCCAGCTGCCGTCCTCGCGGTCCAGCCCGACGGTTGCCATCATCCCGCCGGCCCCGACCTGGTCATGCCCGCTGAGCTTCCAGCGGCCCATGTGGTGCGAGCACGCGACGACGCCGGGCCGGATGCCCTGGGTGATCCACGCCTTCGCGACGAAGTAGCCGATCTCGGTTTCCACCCGGACCAGGTCACCGCTCCGGGCGATCCGCAGCCGGGCGGCGTCGGTCGGGTGGATCCAGACCGGGTTGGTGTGCGACAGCTCATCGAGCCACTTGCTGTTGGCCGAGCGGGTGTGGATCTGGGTAGGCAGCCGGAACGTCGACAGCAGCACCAGCTGACCCGGCGCCAGCTCGGCTGGATGGACATGGCTGCGGATGTAGCCGGGCAGGGCGTGCTCGGGCCAGCCCCAGGCAGCCAGCGTGGCGGACCAGAACTCCAGCCGCCCCGACGGGGTCGGGAAGCCACGCCGGACCACGCCGTCGATCATGACCCCGGCCGGGCGGCGGCCCTGGTCATCCGGGCTGGGTGCGCCGGCCGGCACGATGTTGACGGCCGCCGGGGGCGGCGCGGTGGTGTACACCCGGCCGACCGGGCTGACGGCGACGTCCGTGAGCTCGCTGGCCGGGACCTGCTGCTCGTGCACGGCGCCCTGGCCACGGGTGATCTCGAACGCCCCGTAGCGGCGCATCCAGTCGAGCGGGGTGAGCCCCTCAGCGGCGGCCCGCTCGGGCAGGCCGGGCACGGAGTGCTCGAACATCCAGCCGTAGTACTCATCCACGGTGAGCTTCTCGCCGGGCCGGGCGCGGGATTCGTGGTACTGGCGGATGCCGAGCGAGCCGTCCGGGTCGATCCGCCAGGACAGCTCGATCCAGAACTCGTTCTCCTCCCACACTTCGCCCGGGTTCACCTGCCGGGTGTCGGTGATCTTCTCGCCGAGCCGCTCGCGGCTGGCCCGCAGCACCGGCTGGCGGAACCCGATCCACTGCCCGTCGTACTGCTCGTAGGAGTGGGTGTCGTGCCGCTCGCTGCCATGCCCCATCGGCAGCACGTAGTCCGCGAAGTAGGCGGACTCGTTCCAGGTGGGGGTCAGCGCGACGGAGCAGCCCACCTTGCCGGGGTCGGTGAGCACCTCCATCCAGGATAGCCCGTCCGGGTTGGTCCAGACCGGGTTGTAGACCCGGGTGAAGTAGGTGTCGAGCTTCCCGCGCTCGTCCTTCAGGAAGTGCGGCAGCAGGAAGCTCAGCTCGTTCTGGGCGAGCGGGAACTCCTCCGGCCAGGACAGGTCCTGCCACACGCCCGGGTGCGGCGGGACGTGGATGGGCCGGGGGACGAACTTGTTCCACGCGTTGGGGAACGTGCCACCCTCGGTGGCGACCGCGCCGAGCAGCGCGGAGATCAGGAACAGGGTCCGCGACACCTGCCACCCGCCGAGATTCCCGGCCGCCGCGGAGCGCCAGGAATGACAGGAGAACCGGGTCCCGGCGCCAGCCACCACCTCGGCGACCTCGGCGAGCACCGCGGCGTCGATGCCGGACTCGGCTGCGGCGAACTCGAAGGTGAACCCGGCGTACAGCCCGGCCAGGACCCTCTCGAAGGCCTCGAAAGTGACCGGCAGGTCGGGGCGGCACTCGGTCAGGTACTCGGCCCAGTTCCACCAGCGGCGGACGAACTCAGCGTCGTAGCGGCCGGTCTGAATCAGGTGATTGGCGACGGCCAGGTTGATCGCCGCCTCGCTGCCCGGCTGCGGCGAGAGCCAGTAGTCGGCGTGCGTCGCGGTGTTGGACAGCCGGGTATCCAGCACGATGACCTTGGCGCCGTTCGCCCGCGCCTCGGTGATCCGCTGCGCGTGCGGGTTGAAGTAGTGGCCGGCTTCCAGGTGGGAGCTGATCAGGTAGATGACCTTGGCGTTGGCGTGGTCCGGGCTGGGCCGGTCGATGCCCATCCAGAACTGGAACCCGGTCCGGCCGCCGCTGGAGCACACGTTGGTGTGCGAGTTGTGCCCGTCCACCCCCCAGCTTGCCAGCACCCGTTCGGTGAACCCGTCCTCGCCTGGGCGGCCGATGTGCACCATGATCTCGTTGTGCCGCTCCTCGGCCAGCGCGGTGCGGATCCGTGCCGCGAGCGTGTCGAGGACCTCGTCCCAGCTGACCCGCTCCCATGTGCCTGCCCCGCGCGCACCCGCGCGTTTCATCGGGTAGAGGATCCGGTCGGGGTCGGTGACCTGGTTGATCGTGGCCGGGCCCTTGGCGCAGTTGCGGCCCCGCGAGCCGGGATGCTCGGGGTTGCCCTCGAACTTGCGGACCTGGCCGGAGTCCCGGTCCACGTAGGCGAGCAGCCCGCACGCCGACTCGCAGTTGAAGCAGGTCGTGGGCACCAGCATGTAATGGTGCTCGGCGCGGGCGGGCCAGGCACGTGAGGACAGCTCGACCCAGTCGTCCCACCGCTCACGCGGCGGGAACGCGGCCAGGTGTACCCGGCTCGCCCCCTGGTAGAACGTCTCTCCACGGGCCTCGGTGGCGGCTCGCGCGGCGGACACCCTGGCCCCCAGCGCCGCCAGGTCGGCGGAGCCATCCGGGCCGGTCTCGGCGGGGTGGGGCACGCGGGCCTCCTAGGCGAGCGGGACGGACTGGCCGGCCTGGACGTAGCAGTGCTCTCCGGCGAGCAGGCCGACCAGGGCGAGCGGGGCAGCGGCCACGCCGATCCAGGGGGCCGCCGCCGCGATCGCGACCAGGGCAACGCCGGGCCAGAAGAAGCGGGCGTACCGGCCCCGGGTCATCGCTGCGGCAGCCAGGTGGGCGTGCTCGGTCGGGTGGGTGATGGTGATCTCGCCGCCGGTGAGCAGCACGTGAGCAGCGGCCGTACCGCACAGCAGCACCTCAGCGCCGGTCACGGCGGTCCCCGGGCCCAGCCACCGGGCGAGGGGCAGGGTGAGCGCCGCCCCGGCCAGCAGTGCCTGGACGGCCAGGTGCGGAGCCAGCAGCGGGCTCTGCCACAGGTCCCTGGCCTTGGCCTGGGCGAACAGGTACGCGGTGTAGCACGCTGTCGCGATCGCCAGCGGGACCGCGAACCCCGCGGCGACCTGGCGCACCAGCACCGACCCGGCCACCGAGCCCAGCAGGTACAAGGTGACCGCGGCCCCGTAAGCGCCGATGATGAACGACCCGCGGACCAGCCAGCTACGCCACTGGTGCCTGGTGAAGATCAGGTAGAAGCGCAGCGGGTGCCGCAGGTCCCAGATCAGCAGGAGCCCGGTCACGCCGAGGAACAGCAACGACACGGCTGGCGCCGCCCACCGGGCCAGCGGGCTGGCCCACGCCAGCCGCCCGGCGAGGATGAGGATCACCGGGACCAGCAGCCCGCCCGCCGCCAGGCCCTTGGTCCACGTGTACAGGCTGACCCGCCAGCCCCACGGCGCGTGGTGGCCGATGTCGTACGTCAGCAGCGCCTCCGCACTGGAACTGGGCCGCCCCGGATGCCCGCCGGGGACATGCCCGGGGTCGCCCTCGCCGCCCTGGGTGGCCCACGCCAGCAGGCCGCCGTCCGGGCGGCGGGCGGCGAGCGGGTCCAGCGTCGCCTGATGCGCGCCCTTGTAGAACACGCCAGGCCGGGTGCCCTTCTCCGGCCGCCGCACGGTGACCGGCCCACGCTGGATGATCCCGGCGACCTTCGACGCAGGGTCGTTCAGGTCGCCGACCAGGATCGCCTCGGTCGGGCAGACCGTGACGCAGGCCGGCTCGAGCCCGACTTCGAGACGGTGCGCGCAGAGGTTGCATTTCTCGGCCGAGTTGTCGTCCGGGTTGATGAAGATCGCGTCGTACGGGCAGGCCGCGATGCACGCCTTGCACCCGATGCAGGCTTCCTTGTCGAAGTCGACGATGCCGTCCGGCCGCCGGTACATCGCCTGCGTCGGGCACGCGGCGACGCACGGCGCGTCCTCGCACTGGTTGCACCGGGTCACCTGGAAGGCCCGGCGGACCTGCGGGAAGACCCCCACCTCCGCCGACTTCACGTAGGTCCGGGTCACCCCCAGCGGCACCTCGTTCTCGCTCTTGCAGGCGGTGGTGCACGCGTGACACCCGATGCACCGATCCTGGTCAAGGACCTTGACCCAGCGCACGGGCCGTTCGTCGGGGATCGTCACGTTCTGACGCTAAAGGCCGGCCTGGCTGTGGCCTAGCCGTGAGTTCCTTAGGAACTCATAAGGCCGGCTTATGACACAGCGGCATTGAGCAGGCGCCTGGCCAGGGGTGCCAGCAGCTGCCCGTGCGGCCATACTGCCCGCAGCGACCGGGTCAGGCTGATGCCCCCGGTCCGCACCGCGACCAGGCGGCCGGTGTCAAGATCCTCCGCGACGGCAAGTGCGCTGAGCACCGCGATCCCCTCGCCACGGCGGGCAGCCGCCAGGATCGCCGCGGTCGAGCCCAGCTCCAGGCGCGAGCGCAGCCCGCCGTACGCGCCGAGCGCGTCTTCGAGGACCTCACGGGTACCCGATCCCGGCTCGCGGACGATAAGCTCGGCCGCCGCCAGTTCCGCCCCTGTTACCGGGGCACGGCACCGGGCCCACGGGTGCGCCGGGTCCACCACGACCACCAGGTGATCGCTGCGCACCGTCACCGTTTCCATCCCAGCCAGCCCGGTTTCATGCCCCTCCACGAATCCGACATCAGCGCGGGACTCGCGGACCCGGGCCAGGACCTTCGCCGAGTTGGTCACCTCCACGGCCAGGATCACCTCCGGGGACTCACGGTGCAGCGCCGCGAGCCAGCCCGGCAGCAGGTGCTCCGCCACCGTCAGCGAGGCCGCGACCCGCAGATGCGAGCTCTCCTCGGCCACCAGGGCCTCCACCCCGGCCATCATCGCCCGGGCCTCGGTCAGTACCCGGCGGCTCAGCGCCACCACGCGCTCACCGGTCGGCGTGAGCCGCACGCCCGCCGGGCTGCGCAGCAGCAACGTCACGCCCAGCCTGCGTTCCAGCTGGCTCATCCGCATGCTCACGGCGGGCTGTGACATGCGATGACGGCTTGCCGCCTGACCCAGGCTGCCAAGCTCCGCGATCGAGTCGAGCAGATCCAGCGCGATCAGGTCAGGCGTGGACGGCGGCAGCATCACCCCAGGCTAACTTGATCATTTCGGCCGGTGACGCCGGGCCCGGCGTCACCCGGCTCACCCGCCGCCCTAACCAGCGCTTAGGAGCGGGTCAGTGACGAGCGCTCGGGGCGCGCCCAGCACCTGGGCGGCAAGGGACGTTGGGCCCTGCCGGGGGTGCCTGTCGCACCTGCCGTCAGTACCCCCACGGGTATTTAATAGAAGGGAGGGGCACCGGCCCCGCAAGGAGCGTTGATATGGAAGAAAGGCAGGCGACGGCACTGCTGAGCGGTGCCGGGGATGCCCAGCGGATGGATATCCGCTTCGTCGCCGGGGAGTCGTACGAGGTGGCCGTCCGCGGCCACCGGGTGCAGGTGGACCAGCCAGCCGAGGCCGGCGGGCAGGACACCGCGCCGACCCCCACCGAGCTGTTCATCGCCGCCCTGGCCACCTGCGTCGCCTTTTACGCGGGCCGGTACCTCGCCCGGCACTCCTGCAGCCGCGAGGGACTGGTCGTGACGGCCGGCTACGACATGGCAAGCGACCGTCCGGCCCGGGTGAGTGATATCCGCCTGACGGTGCGCGTCCCGGCCGGCCTGCCCGCCGAGCGGTGGCCCGCGCTGCAGGCCGTGGTGTCGCACTGCACCGTGCACAACAGCCTCGTCTCGCCGCCGTCAGTCGCCATCGACCTGAGCTGAGCTGGCCCGGCACCAGGCAGGCGCTGAGCCGCGCGACGGAGGACCCCAGCGGCGGCTGGGCTACGCGGCTCCCCGGCGCGACGGCCGGGACCCGGCAGACGGCCGGGACCCGGCAGTCGGCTGGGCTACCCGGTGCTCCGGCGCACCGCCGGGCGCTTCCCGTCCAGCGACCGCCGCGGCCGGCTGCGCGAAGAGGTAGGGGATGACCAGCAGGCAGCCCCACACGCCGCCGAGCGCCCAGCCGGCCAGCACATCCGTCATCCAGTGAGCGGCCAGGTAAATGCGGCTGAGCCCGACCACGAACGCGATCACCAGGGCACCCGTCATGAGCAGTGTCCGCGCCCGCAGCGAGCGGCCCGCCATCACGATGACCGCCAGCATCCCCCAGGTGGCGAGTGCCTGTGCGGCGTGCTCGGACGGATAGGACCACCCGTGGAAGATGCCCAGCCAGTCGCTGGCGGGCGGCCGGGCACGTGCGACCAGGGCCTTGGTCAGTTGGGACCACGCCGCGGCCCCGGCGAGCGATAGTGCGGGAAGGACCGCTGGCAGCACCCGGCGGCGCCACCTCCAGAGGCCCAGGCCCGCGGCGACCACGACCGGCCAGAGCACGAAGCCCGAGCCGAGCCAGGTGAGCACCTTGGCCAGGCTGGTCAGCCAGGCCGCCCGGTGGCTGACCACGAATGCCAGGACCCGCGGATCGTAGCGGGCGCTGTCGATGTGGTGGATCACGTTGAACGTCAGTGAGCCGAACGACCAGGCGCACGCCGCGAGGGTGAGCACGCCGACGGTCAGCGCGAAGCCGGTGGGGACACCCGTCCGGAAGCGTGCGGCCAGCCAGCCGAGCTGGCCCGGGAAACGCCGCCGCAGCCAGGCAGCGGGGCGGCTGGCGGCCAGCCGCCCGGCCTGCCGCCCGGCCCAGCTCTGCGGGTCGCGCGCCGTCCGCAGCAGGTGCCCGAGGACGAGCGCCAGCACCACGACGACGAAGAGGGCGATGCCGACCTGGGTGGCGTAGTGGGCGGCCTGCTTCCAGCTCGCGCCGGCGATGTAGCCGACCAGGACCATCATGGCGCCCCAGATCGCGCCGCCGGCCACGTTGTAGGGCAGGAAGACCCGGTAGCGCATCCGCGCCAGGCCCGCCAGGCCCGGGACGAGTGCCCGCAGCGCGGCGGTGAACCGGCCGAAGAACACCGCCCTGCCGCCACGTTTGGCCAGGTAGTCCTCGGCCCGCTCGAGGCGCCCGGGTTTCAGGAACCGGCGGAACGGCCTGGTCCGCAGCAGCCGCCGCCCGTACTCGCGGCCGACCAGGTAGCCGACTGAGTCACCGATGACCGCCCCGCCGATCCCGGCGACGAACACAGCCCACAGGGCCACCCGGCCGTAGGACGCGAGCACCCCGCCGAGGATCAGCGCGGTCTCCCCCGGGAAGACGAAGCCCAGGAACACCGACGACTCCAGCGCGGGCACCGCAAAAACGATCAGCAGCGCCAGCCATCCGCTGAGGCTGAGGATGTGCTCGATCAGGCTGCTCATCGTGGCCCCAAGGATACGAGCGGGCAGCGACTGCCCGGCCGCCGCGGCGTCCGCGGGTGCCCGCGCGGCGGGCTGGCGGGCGTCAGGAGCGCGGCGGCTGGGCTGCTCTCAGGTGCCCGCGCCGGGTGAACTGGGCGACCACCGTGCCGGCCAGCAGGACCAGCACCCCGTAGGCGCCGAGCGGGGCTGCCGCCGCGGGCCCGAACGCCGCCGCCGCGATCCCGGCCGCGACAGCGAAGTCCCGCATGCCGACCGGGAGCAGCACCGCCGCCGCGCGGGCGGCCGGCAGGCGCAGCGACAGGATCCGCCCGAGCACCGCCGAGCCCGCGATGTAGGCCACCAGCGCGGCAATCACCCGGGTGTACCCGGCATCGAGCCTTATCTGGCTGGCTACCTGCCACAGCAGAACCAGCAGCGCGACCACGGTGAGGATCCGGACGACGGCGTCGAGGCGCTCCCCCGCTGCCCCGGCGGCGCGCAGTCCCACCCCGGCGGCCAGCGGCAGCGCGACGACGGCCGCCAGGGTGGCGAGCAGCCCGGCCTGCGACACGGTGGCCGACGTACCCAGCACCGAGAGGATCGGGCCCGCCGCCAGGACGGTCAGCACAGTGGACGCCGCCAGGATCACCGCGCAGACCGCGGCATCGCCGCCGGCGATGACACACAGTGCCACCGTGGCCACTTCGGCGGGCGCGACGCCAACCGTCTGCATCCCCGAGCGCAGCACCGGATCACTGATCAGGCGGCTGGCCGCCCAGGCCAGCGACGGGAGGGCCACGGTGCTGACCACCAGGACGGCGGTGATGCGCCGCCACGCCGTGCGGACAGCAGCGAGGTCGGCCAGGCGCAACGACAGGCCGGTGGCAAAGACCAGCACGGCCAGCGCGGCGTAGATGCCGCTGGCGGCCGATACCGCACGCCCGGGCGCCGGGGCAGCGATCCCGGCGGCCGCGACCACGATCACGAGCGGCAGCAGGAAGCGTTCCAGCGCGGCGGCCACGGCCTCCGCCAGGCGCCCACGTTCTCGCGCACCAGGCCGCTGGCCGTCTCCGCGCATGTACCACCCTCTCCGGTCGCCTCCGGTTCAGGCAAAAGGTAGGGCACCCGGCTGAGCCGGGCGCCAGCGCGGTCCCCGGAGTGCGCTTGGTGGTCGTGACCGGACCCGGGTCACCGCTGCGCGGCACGCTCGCTGGTGTGCCTCTGCCCGTCTGCACTCTGCCCGTCCGCACTGGGCACGTCCGCACTGGGCACGTCGTCGCCGAGCGAGAGGTAACTCTCGTCTTCCTGTGCGGTGTGCAGCCTGAGGATGGCGTGCAACCCGTAGAGCAGCCCGCGCAGGTCGGCCAGGTCCACCTCGTCGGGCGGCCCGGCGCCGATATCATCGAGAAGCTGGCCGAGCCGCCTGATCTGATGGGCGATCTCGACGTGTGCCCTGCTCATCGTCGCCGTCGCGGCATTCCCGCCAAGCACCCGGTCCAGCGCCGGGTAGAGCTCGGTTTCCTCTGCCTTCTCGTGCGGCCCGATCACCTCCACCAGCAACCGCTGCGCCTTGCGGACCTGGGCCATCGCCTCGGCGGGCGGCGCGACCGTGAGGGCATCGGCGACCATGCGGAGCTGGTCGATGCCGGCCCGGATGGTCTCGTGCTCGCCCTGGAAGCGCCGGGTGAGCGCGGCGTCCGGGGCGGTCAGCCGGGCGCCTGCCCGGCCTGCGCGCAGCGCGCGCAGGGAGTTGAGGATGACCGCGACATCGATCAGCTCCTGCAGCAGCGCGCCATACACCGCGGGCAGCAGGCCGGCCGCTGCCACGCCCATGGCGGCGAGCGACATCGCCATCCCGGCCAGCACGCTCTGCAGGGCGATCCGCTGGGTGCGGCGGGCGAGCGCGGTCACCTCGCCCAGGCGGTCGAGGCGGTCCACGGTCAGCACCGCGTCGGCGGCCTCGGACGACGCGGTGGCCCCGCGGGCGCCCATCGCGACCCCCACGTCCGCGAGTGCCAGGGCGGGGGCGTCGTTGATGCCGTCGCCGACCATGATGGTCGGCGCCCGGCGGTGCTCTAGGCGGACCGCGTCAAGCTTCTCCGCGGGGGTGCGCTCGGCGAGCACCTCGTCGACCCCGATCACCGCGCCGACCGTGTCCGCCACGTCCGCGCGGTCACCGGTGACCATCACGATCCGGTCGATCCCGCCGCTGCGCAGCGCGCGGATGGTCCGGCCGGCGTCGGGCCGGACCGGGTCATCCAGCACGAGCACCCCGGCGGGCACTCCGTCGACGGCCACGAACACGGTGAGCGCGCCATCCAGCCGGGCCCGGCGGCGCGCCGATTTCGCCCAGGAGGGGGAGCTGGTCAGCCCCACCCAGCCCGCGTTGCCGAGGGCCACCCGGTGACCAGCCACGATGCCGCGGATTCCCTGTCCGGGAACTTCTTCCACCTGCTCCGGCAGCACCAGCTCGCAGTGCCGCTGGCTGGCCGCCCTGACCACCGCGCTGGCCAGCACATGCTGGGACACCTGGTCCAGGGATCCCGCCAGGCGCAGCACATCCCCGGCCGCCAGCGTGCCCGCCGGGATGATGGCGGCCAGGGACGGGCGCCCGCTGGTGAGCGTCCCGGTCTTGTCGATGAGCAGGGTCGTGCACCGGGCCAGCTGCTCGAGCACGCCGCCGCCTTTGACCACCACGCCGCGGCGTGCCGCGATCGACAGCCCGGACACCAGCGCGATTGGGGCGGCCAGGATGAGCGGGCAGGGGGTCGCCACGACCAGCACCGCCACCGCCCGCACCGCCCCGGCGACGGCCCACGCCACGCCGCCCGCAGCCAGGGTGACAACCAGGAACCACAACGCGTAGCGGTCGGCCAGCCGGACGAAAGGTGCCTGGGAGCTCTCCGCTTCGGACACCAGGCGGACGATGCCCGCGTATGTGCTGTCGGCCGCCGTGGCCGTCGCCCGCATGTCGAAGGGGGCGCCCGCGTTCACCACGCCGCTGCGGACCGGATCCCCGGTGGAGCGCTCGACGGGACGGGGCTCGCCGGTCAGCGCCGACTCATCCAGGACCGCGGACGGCCCGGCGAGGGTGCCGTCGACCGGCACGAGCTCACCGGGGGCCACCAGCAGCAGGTCGCCGGGCACGATGACGTCGAGCGGCACCACCTGGAGCGATCCACCGTCATAACGCCGCGCGGTCCGGGGCGCGCGTTCCAGCAGGGCGTGCAGGTCACGCCGGGCGCGCCCGGCCGCCCACGCTTCCAGCGCCCGCCCGCTGGCCAGCATGACGCTGATCACCGCCGCGGCCAGCAGCTCGTCCACGGCCATCGCGCCGATCAGGGCCAGCAGCGCGATGACATCCACCCCGACACGGCCGCCGCGGAGGGCCTCCACGATCGCCCACAGGGCATACGCCGCCCCGCATGCCCCGGCGGCCAGCCAGGCGGCATCCCCGATGCCCCCCGCGCCCGCCAGGTGCGCCACCGCGCCCACGACCAGGGCGGCGGTGATCACGATCAGCAGCAGCAGCGCGTTATGCCGGGCCAGCCACTGGCCCGGACCGCGACGGCGCACATCCACAGTCTGGATCATTCCCTGCCGCCCGGCACGGCACGCAGTGCCGGTGGTCCGGCACGGCACGCAGTGCCGGTGGTCCGGCAGCCGCGGGGCCTTCGGCCCTGGGCAACGGCCCCAAGATCAACGACAATCGTAGGTGGCAAAGCTTACCAACAGCAGCACGGTAGCGAAGCTCACCGAGGGGAGCACCGTGGCATCGCATCCGGACCGGCGCGCCCGCCGCTCGTGGCGGGACCTTTCCCCGGCGCACAAAGCCGCACTGACCCTGGCAGCCGCGGTCCAGTTCGGGCTGGCCGGCGCGGCGTGGCTGGATCTCGCCCGGCGTCCCGCCAGCCAGGTGCCCGGCCCGAAGTGGCGCTGGGCGCTGCTGATCGCGGTGAACTTCGCCGGGCCGATCGCCTACTTCCGCTGGGGTCCGCCGCACAAGGGCCGTGCGGCCGGGCAGTAGCCCGGCCGATCAGCGGTGACGGCGTGGCGAGCACCGGGGCCGGCCCCGTCGGCGCATGGGCCCGGCGGGGAGTCAGCTGCCCAGCCGACCCGGGACGCCGGTGACTCCGGCGGCCTGCGGGAAGCCCTGGAACCCCGGGACGCCGCCGCCCCGCGGGATGCCGGGGACGCCGCGAGCGGCCTCAGCCAGGCAGCGGTCCGCGCCCGGGTGCTCGCTGGCAAGGTCAACACCTCTCCGCCAGCACCAGGCCGGACAGTCAGCCAGATTCTCCGCGCGAACGTCTTCACCCGGTTCAACGCGATCCTGGGCGCGCTGTTCGTCGTGGTGCTCATCGTCGGGCCGGTGCAGGACGCCCTGTTCGGCCTCGTGCTGGCAGCCAACACCGCCATCGGCATCGTCCAGGAACTGCGGGCCAAGCGGACGCTGGACCGGCTGGCCATCCTGACCGCGGCCCGCGCCCGCGTCGTGCGGGAGGGGCGGAGGGCCGAACTGCCGGTGGACGCGGTCGTCCTCGACGACGTGATCGACATGCGGCCCGGCGACCAGGCGGCCGTGGACGCCGTGGTGCTCCGCTCCGAGGGGCTGGAACTTGACGAGGCGCTGCTGTCCGGCGAGGCGGAGCCAGTGCGGAAAGCACCCGGCGACCAGGTGCTGTCCGGGAGCTTCGTGGTGGCCGGCACCGGCCGGGTCCGGGCGACCAGCGTCGGCGAGGCCGCCTATGCCGCGCGCCTGCAGGCGCAGGCCCGGCGCTTCAGCCTGCTGCGCTCTGAACTGCAGCAGGGCACCAACCAGATCCTGCGGATGGTGACCTGGGTGATGGTGCCCGCAGGCATCCTGCTCATCCTCAGCCAGCTGCTGCGCACTCATCAGCCGCTCACCGACGCGCTGCGCGGGTCCGTCGCCGGAGTCGGCGCGATGGTTCCCGAGGGACTGGTGCTGCTCACCTCGGTCGCCTTCGCGGCAGGGGCAGTCCGGCTGGCCCGGCGCCGGGTGCTGGTCCAGGAACTGGCCGCTATCGAGGGGCTGGCCCGGGTCGATGTGCTGTGCATCGACAAGACCGGCACGCTCACCTCGCCCGGCATGCAGCTGACGGCGATCGAGCCGCTCTCTGGTCAGCCGGCCGGCGAGATCGAGGCGATCATCGGCGCCTTCGCGGCGGCCGACCCGGCACCGAACGCCACCATGCAGGCCATCGCGGCCCGCTGCCCGGCACCGCCGGGCTGGGCGGTGGACGCTCAGGTGCCGTTCTCCTCGGCACGCAAGTGGAGCGCCGTATCTTTCACCGGGCGCGGCACCTGGGTCATCGGCGCGCCTGGCATCGCCGACCGCGGGCTGCCCGCTGACGCGGCGGCAGTCATCGCCGGGCACGAGGCGGCCGGGCAGCGGGCGCTCGTCCTCGGCCGCACGGCAGCATCCGTGCACGACACGGCCCCGCTCCCCCAGCTCACCCCGGTGGCTGTCCTGGTGCTGGCGGAGCAGCTGAGAAAGGACGCCAGCGCGACAGTGCGCTACCTGCTCCAGCAGGGTGTCACCATCAAGGTGCTCTCCGGCGACGCACCGGAGACGGTGTCGGCCATCGCCACTCGGGTCGGCATCCCCGCGCTCGGCGCGCCGTGCGACGCATCCCGGCTCGGCGACGACGAATCCCCGGTCGGCAGCGCCCTGCAGGCCAGCAATGTCCTCGGCCGGGTCCGGCCCGGCCAGAAGCTCGCCGCCGTGCGGGCGCTGCAGGCGGATGGCCACGTCGTGGCCATGGTCGGCGACGGAGTCAACGACGTCCAGGCACTCAAGCAGGCCGACCTCGGGATCGCCATGGGATCGGGCAGCCAGTCCAGCCGGTCGGTGGCCCGCATCGTGCTGCTCGATAGCACGTTCGCCGCCATCCCGCAGGTACTGGCCGAGGGCCGGCGGGTCATCGCCAACATCGAGCGTGTCGCGCGCCTCTTCGTCACCAAGACGGTGTATGCGGCCCTGCTCGCGATCGTCGTCGGCCTCAGCGGCGCACCGTTCCCGTTCTTCCCCCGCCATCTGACGATCGTGAGCACCCTCACGATCGGGGTGCCGGGGTTCTTCCTCGCCTTCGCCGCAGGCGCCCCCCGGGCCCGGTCCGGCTTCACCCGCAGGGTCCTGACCTTCACCGTTCCGGCCGGGGTTGCCGCCGCCGCGGCCACCGCCATCAGCTACGCCGTCGCCAGGGCGTCGCCCGGCATCACCGTCGTCCAGTCGCGCACCGCCGCGATGCTCGCCCTGTTCGCGGTCAGCCTGTGGGTGCTCACCGTCACCGCCCGCCCGCTGAACGCGGCGCGGATCACGCTGATCGGGGGCATGGCCGCGGGACTGGGCGTGCTGCTCGCCTTCCCCCTCACCCGCCGGATCTTCAGCCTGGAGATCCCGTCGGCCAGTCTCGGCCTGGAAGTGCTCGCCATCGTGGTGGCAGCGATTGCCGCGCTCACTCTGTGGCGCCGCTTCGCCCCGGCTCGGGCACGCTGAACGGGCCGTTCACGTGGACCGTTGGGATGTCCGCCTGCCCGCGGACGGCGGGCCGGGGGTCAGCCGTCGCCGTTCCCGTTGCCGCCGCCACCGTGCCCGTGCTGGTGGCCCGGTGGCGCGACCGCGGTGATCACGGTCACGATGCTGCCGACAGGCACCTGGCCGCTGGGCTGGACGGACACGACCGTGCCTGGGGGCTGCTGTCCGGTGATCACGTCGGCCAGCCGGGGGCGCAGGTCAAGGCGGTTGAGCTGCTGGATGACCACGCCGACGGGCTGCCCGGCCAGCGCGGCGCCGTTCACCCCGACCATGCGGGTCGCCGGCACTCCGGCCGATGTGGCCCGGGACGCAGGGGCCGGCGGGCTGGTGCCTGCCAGGTGCGGCCGCGGCGGCACCGCACCGGGGACGCCCGCCACCAGCCAGCCGGCCAGGCCCACCACCAGGGCGGCAGCCACGGCGAGGCCCACACGCCGGCCAGGCCATCCGCTGCCCCGCCGCTGGCGGCCGCGCCGCGGCGGCAGGCCCCGCCCCGGGACTCCGGCGAATACCGCGCGGTGCTCGGCCAGGGTGACCGGCTGGGCATCCGCGCGGGTGAGCGGCAGGGAATCCGGCCTGGCTGCGAGGGGGACGGCGGCGCCCCCGGCCGGGTTCCGCATCGCGCCCCCGGCCGAGGCGCCGGTCAGCGCGTCCCGCAGGCGGCCGGCCCGGCGGGCGACATCACCGGCGCTGGCCGGCCGTGCCGCCGGATCCTTGGCGGTCAACTCGGCGACCAGCGCGGCTACCCCTGAGGGCACGGAGGCCGGCAGCGGGGGGAGCGGGCGGTGCTGGCAGGCAGCAGTGATCTCCTGCGGGGTCCCGCGGAACGGTGGCGTTCCGGCCAGGCACTCATAGGCCACGATGCCGAGCGAGTAAAGGTCGCTGGCCGGAGTAGCCAGGGCTCCGGTGACCCGTTCCGGGGCCAGGTAGGCGGGGGTGCCCACCAGCATGCCCACCCGGGTGATCGGCGCGGATCCGGCCGCGTGGGCGATCCCGAAATCGGTGATCTTCACCGTGCCGCCCGGGCCCATGAGCAGGTTGGCCGGTTTGATGTCGCGGTGCACGAGCCCGGCGGCGTGCGCGGCGGCCAGGCCCGCGGCCGCCTGGGCCAGCACATCCATGACGCGGGCCGGATCCAGCGGCCCGCTGGCCAGCACCCCGGCCAGCGACGGGCCGTCCACCAGTTCCAGCACCAGGTACGGCGGGCCCGGCGGGTCCGCCTCCCCGTAGTCATAGACCCGCGCGATGCCCGGGTGGGACAGCGACCCAGCATGCCGGGCCTCGGCCCGGAACCGGGCCAGCGTCTCCTGGTGCCCCGCGTAGCTGTCCTGCAGCAGCTTGACCGCCACCGTCCGGCCCAGCACCAGATCTGCCGCCCGCCACACCTCGCCCACGCCACCAGAAGCGATCCGGCTGTCCAGCCGGTACCGGCCAGCGAGCAACACGTCAGGAGATGACATAACGGCTCTCAGGCTACCGGGCGGGCAGCCGACCAGTCCGCCGCTCGGGCAATGCCAGCCGGCCGCCAGGCAGCCACCCGCCCGCAACCTGCCCAGGCCGCGCGGCTGGGACGGGGCCAGGTACCCTCCATTGATCCTCATCTCCAGGAGACACCTGAATGCTGCGCCGACTCGCCGCGATCACCGCCCTGGCCGTTGCGGTCACGGGATGCACCGCGCAGCCCACAAGCACAACGCAGTCGACAAGCACTGTGCAGCCCACGAGCACCGCGCAGGCACGGAGCCCGGCCGTGCCGCAGCCGACCGCGGCACCGGAATCGCGGTCCGCGGCAACCTTGCTGAAGATCGCCACGGTGTTCAACCGCGACTACGACAACGGCGATTACGGGCCGGTGTACGACCGGTGGGACGGGCGCAGCCAGGCGATCATCACCAGGGCCGGCTACATCCAGCGGCGTACCGAATGCCGCTCGCTCAGCACCGCCGCCCAGGTCGAGAACGCCCGCCCGGGCCCGCATGGGGCGTGGCTGGTGGACTACGAGATCGCCGGTAACCAACTCGTCGATTACTGGTTCTACGTTCGTGGCCGCTGGGTGTTCGACCTCGTGCTGAGCAACCCCAGCGCGGTCAGCCTGTACCGGCTGTCACCGCAGCAATACGCGGTGGCAGCCGGCTGCTCGCATTGACCTGGCTGGTTCAGCCTTTGCCGGGGGTGGTGTGGCCGGCGCCGAGCTACCGCCCGGCTGGCACCCGCAACGCGACCATCTGCGCTACGGGGATGAATCAGCCCGGCGCCGGTGATCTGCGCCGCGCCGGAACACCCCGGTCTGGCGACGGCCGGGTCATGATGGCCTGAGGGGCGGATTCCCGGGGTATCGATTACCTGGGGGAGCGTCAGCGCACCACGTGGACGTTGTGGATAGCCTTGTTTTTTCGTGCCCCGGGGGGAATGAGACGTCATGCGAGCCGGCCTGATCAGCCACCCGGACAAGGTGCTTTTCGCGGAGCGGGGCGAAACCAAGGCTGATCTCGCCGAGCACTATCTGCGGGTCGCGGAGCCGCTGATGCGGACGATGGGCGGGCGCCCGGTGCTCCTGCAGCGTTTTCCGCCCCGGGTCGCGCCCAGCCGCGCGAAGAAGCCCTGATCAGGAAGCGCTGACCAGCATGGTTACCCGTGGCCTCGCAGGCTGACGCCGTACACGTCCGCCTGGAAGGTGCCGGCCGGATCCGGCGGCAGCCTGGTGAACCAGATGAGCACGTAACGGCCGTGCGCGGGGGCGGCGGGCCGCAGCCGCAGCACGCCGCTCGCGTTGAGCGCCTGGGCGACGGGCGGCAGGCTGGCGCGCGGCGGCGCGTAGCCGACCCGTAGCTGGATGCTCGCTCCGGGGATGCTGCCGAGCGTGATCCGGGCCGTGATGATCGTCACCGGCCGGCCCATGTCCAGCAGCAGGCCGGTGCCGGCGTACAGGTTGCCGAAGCTGGCGGTGGTGTACCAGTCGGTGTGCCAGGCCGTGCCGGGATTGCCGTCGGTCGTGAGCGAGGCGCCCTGCGGATTGTCGCCCTGGCCAGCGCCGCCTACACCGAACGCCGTGGCGCTGACCGGGGTCAGCGTCCGCACCGGGACGCGGTGGCGCGGGCGGGGCTGGCTCGCCGGGTGCTGGCTGGCCTGCGCTGCCGGGTGGGCACTGCCGTCCCCGGCGTGGCGGTGAGCCGGCGCGTGGTGCCGGGCTGCTGGCGGGGCGCTCGCCGCGTGCGACGAGCCCGAGAGGAGGGTGTACGCCACGACGCCGACAGCTATGGCCAGCGCAGCCACGCCCGCAATGGCCCAGTTCCGGCGGCGCCGCCCGGGCGCCCGCGCCCTGGTGACCTGTGCCCTCGTGACCAGCTCGGGCACGCTTACCGCCGAGAGCGCGCCGGGCGCACGGCGGGCGGTGTCGTACTCCCGGATCAGCGGCTCGGGATCGGCCCCGACGACCTTGGCGATGCTGCGGATGTGCCCGCGGGCGTAAAAGTCACCGCCACACGTGGAGTAGTCGTCGCTCTCGATCCCCCTGATGATCGTCTGCCTGATCCGGGTCCGCTGGCTGACCTGGGCAACGGTGAGGCCGGCCTGGTCGCGGGCTTCCGCCAGGGCTCCGCCGATGCTCACGCCGCGCCTCCACTGGCCTGCCGCGCTGCTAACCGTCCCGGTTGCGGACTGCGGAACGTCATGACCCCATCATGACCGGTATGCCCGGGCGTGGAACCGCCACCCCGGCGCAGTCCTGATCCCCCCCACGTGCTCCGCGATGAGAAGGCCGGGGGCGCCGAGGGCGACGTCGAGCGTTGGCCGGCGCACGCCGATCTCATCGACGCCGACCGCCGCGTCATCGAGGCAGCGGATCACCGTCGCGAGCTCGCGTGCCCCGCCCGCGGCCGGGGCACTGGCCCGCCGGCCGCCCCGGTCCAGCCTGGGCAGGTTCGAGGTGACGCCTTCGAGGATCCGGCCGGCCTCGTCCAGCCGGGCGGAGTCGGCGACAGCAACCTCGATGACGTCGCGCCCGACGCTTGCCATGAGCTCGCCGACCCTGCCTGAGGCGATGGCGCGGCCGTGGTCGATCACGACGACATGATCGGCGAGTTCGTCGGCTTCGTCGAGATAGTGCGTGGTCAGCAGGACGTCGGTCCCTGCGGCGGCGAGTGCCCGGACGGCGTCCCAGACCTCGCGCCGCCCGGTGGGGTCCAGGCCCGTGGTCGGCTCGTCGAGCAGCAGGAGCCGGGGGGCGCCGACGAGGCTGGCACCCAGGTCGAGCCTGCGTCGCTGGCCTCCCGAGTAGGTACCGCAGCGCCGGTCCGCGACCTCTTCCAGGCCGAGTTGCTCGATCACCGCGGACGCCGCCCGCCGCGCCGCGCTCTTGTGGTGCCCGAACAGCCGGGCCGTCATCTGCAGGTTCTCGCGCCCGGTCATCGCGGGCTCGACGGCGGCGAACTGCGCGTGCGGGGCGATCAGGTCCAGCCCATTGAGGGCGGTGACCTTGCCGAACTGGACGGTGACGCCACGTGCCCCGATCAGTGGCATGGCCGGTGCACCCGCGCGCGGCGGTGGGTGAGTGCCGTTCGACGCGTTGATCATCTCGGTGTTCCTTCCGGCAAGACGATCAACCGGCTGCACGAGGCCGGGCTGATCTCGGTCCGCCAGACCGAGCGCGACCAGCAGTACCCCGAACGAGCTGGACTGGGTCAGCGGCGTGATCGAGGACCTGCGGACCGCTGCCCTGACCTGGACCGAGGACGAGCTCGCCGCTCTGGCAGCGGAGGAACTCGCCGGCCAGGCAGGCACGATCCTGCCGGAATAGCCAGGCCACCGAGGAGGAGGAAGTCATGCCTGACTTGCCGCTGGCGGGACGGGTGGCCCTGGTAGCCGGGGCCAGCCGGGGGATCGGCGCGGCAACCGCCGAGGCATTCGCGGCCGCCGGCGCGGCCGTCGTGCTAGGGGCACGTGACACCGAGGCGCTGGAGTCCGTGGCGGCGCGCATCAAGGCCCGCGGGGGCCAGGCGATCGCGGTGCGCACCGACGTCGCGGACACCGATTCAGCGCGGAACCTGGTCGATCGGGCAGTAGCGACGTACGGCCGCCTTGACGCGGCGTTCAACAACGCCACCGATGGCCCCCGGCCGTCCCCGCTCGCGGACATCGACCCGGATGAGTTCGACCGCGGGATCGCCACGAACATCCGCGGCACGTTCCTGGGGATGAAGTTCCAGATCCCCGCGATGCTGGCGGGTGGCGGCGGCGCAATAGTGAACATGGCCTCGATAGCCGGAGTGAACGGCACGGCCAACCTCGCCGCGTATGTCGCGGCCAAGGCCGGGGTCATCGGTCTGACCAGGGTCGCCGCGCTCGACTATGCCGACCGGGGCGTCCGGGTCAACGTCGTGGCGCCGGGCCCCATCCTGACCCACCATCTCCAGGCCGCCGGCCCGGAGGCCCAGCGATTGGCTGGCCTGGCCACCCCCATGCGCCGGACCGGTACCGCAGCGGAGGTCGCCGAGGCCGTGCTCTGGCTCTGCTCGGAGCGCTCCTCGTTCATCACCGGCGCCGTGCTGCCGATCGACGGCGGCCAGTCCGCGGGGAACAAGCCACCGCAGATGTACCAGCAGGGCAAGCCGATGGCCGCCCCGGCCGACGACGCCCGGCCGCGGACCTGATGGGCCGCCGGTAGCCGGTAGCCCGTAGCCCGTCGCCCGTAGCCCGTAGCCCGTAGCCCGTAGCCCGTAGCCGGTAGCTAACCGAGATCGACGACCAGGCCAGCGGTGGCGACACCGGTCTCACCGTCGTATTCAGCCTTGGCCGCGGCTCGCGCGGCCGGGTGAGCAGTGCCCGGCCACAGGTGCGTCAGCAGCAGCCGTTCAGCACCGGCCCGCGCAGCCTGCCGGCCGGCCTGACGTGCGCTGGACAGGTAAGGCAGCGAGTCCTCCGGAACCTGGTCCACATAGGTGGCCTCGGCCAGCAGCAGGTCAGCGCGACGGCCCAGTTCCGCCACCTCCGGGGCCGGGCCGCTGTCACCGGTGTAGGCGAGCACCCTGCCACCCGCGGTCAGCCGCAGCCCGGCGTTGGGTACCCAGTGCGGGAGCAGGCGGGTCACGGCACGGAACGGGCCGATGTCCAGGCGGCTGCCAGCGCCGAACTCGCGCAGCGCGCAGGCACCCGCCAGCATCCCGGGGCGATCCAGCGCCAGGACCGCATCGAGAGCGCCAGGCAGTGCGTACACCGGCAGCGGCGGCAGCGGGTCATCGCGCAGCGCCCGTGCCCGCAGCAGCGGGTTCAGGTCCGCGCAATGGTCGGGGTGCCCGTGGCTGATGAACACCGCGTCGACCTCGTCGGCGGTGACCTGCTCCAGCAGCCTGGGGACGGTGGCGTAGCCAATATCGACCAGTAGCCGGAAACCGTCGTGCTCGACGAGGTACCCGCTGCATGCCTGGCCCGCTTCCGGCCACGCACCACACCCGCCGAGAACGGTAAGCCGCATCACCACGACCCTAGCGCGGAGCGCCGCGCAGGGGGGGCGGACCGGCGACCGGATCGGATGCGGCATGCTCTACTGGTGACCGGATCGCCAGTGGCCGCCGAAACCGTTCGAGTCCAGCTCGACAAGGCAATGCTCGAGGAACTGCGCCAGCGCCTGGCGGTGGCCCGCCTGGTCCCGCTGGACGGCGGCTGGGAGCGCGGAACCCCGCGCGGCTGGCTGGTCGGCCTGCTCGCCGACTGGCGGCAGTTCGACGCGGACGGCTTCCAGGACCGGCTGGACGAGCTCACCCACCTCCGGGCCACCGTCGGCAGCCAGGCTATCCACCTGGTCCACGAGCCCGGCCGCGGGCCGCAGCCGCTGCCGCTGCTGCTCACGCACGGCTGGCCCGGCTCGTTCTGCGAGTACCTCGACATCGTGCCGCTGCTCACCGACCCCGGGGCGCATGGCGCTGACCCCGCCGACGCATTCACGGTCGTCGTACCGTCACTGCCCGGGTTCGGCTTCTCCGGGCCGCCCCCGGCCGCTGGCCTGACCGCCAACGCGGTGGCCGCGCTGTGGCACCGCCTCATGACGGAGGGCCTGGGGTACTCCCGCTACGTCGCGCACGGCAGCGACCTCGGAGCAGGCATTACCGCCCGGCTCGCGCGCGCCCATCCCGGCGCCGTCACCGGCATCCACCTCGCGACCCCTGGGCTGGCGGCGCCGCCCAGGCCGTGGAGCCCTGCCGAGGAAGCCCACTTCGCGGAGGTCGACGCCTGGACCGCTGAGGAGGGCGGTTACGCTCACGTGCACTCCACCAAGCCAGCCACGCTGGGCGCCGCGCTGCAGGACTCTCCCGCGGGGCTTGGCGCCTGGATCGGGGAGAAGGTCGTCGCCTGGAGCAGCGAGACAGCAGAGGGCCAGCCCGCCTTCCCCCGCAACCTCCTCCTCGCCACGCTGACCCTCTACTGGGCGACCGGCACGATCACCACGTCCCTGCTGCCCTACTGGGCTTACCGGCATACGCCAGCAGACGGCCTGCAGGCCGGGGAGCCAGCTTCCGTCCCCGCCGCGATCAGCATCTTCGGCGGCGAACGAGTGCCTTTCCCCAAGCCGCCCCGCGAGCTTGCTGAGCGCTACTTCAACGTCACCACCTGGGCCGAGCACGACCGCGGCGGGCACTTCCCCGCTGTCGCTGAGCCGCAACTGCTCGCCGAGGCATTGCGCAACGCCTTCCGGCCGCTGCGCTAGCTCGCTGGCGCAACGCCTACGGGCGCTGCGCTGAGTGCCGGGTTCATCCGGTGGCGCGGGCGAGTTCCAGCAGGGCGTGCAGGTCCCGGGCCGCTTCCAGGGCGGATGCGCCCGCCAGCAGGAGGATCAGCGCGGCGGCGGCGAAGAGCACGGCACGCCGGGGCGGCGGCGGGGCGAGCAGCGCGGCGACACGCCGTGGTACCGGCCCTGCCCAGGCCACCGATACCCGGCGGGTGCGCTGGCGGATGATGCCGAAGGCCGCCGCGGGCAGCCGTCCGGGACGTGGGGCGGCGAGCAGCGCCACCTGCCCGATGGTGGCCGCGACCAGGCGGCGGTCGCCCGTGACCCGGGCCGCGTGCTCGTCGGCCCACCGTTCCACGGTGTAGTCGACCGCCTGGGCGAGGGGGAGCAACAGCGGGTTGGCGGCGGCGGCCAGGTGCGCGAGCGTGGTGAACAGGTGATGCCGGCCGGCCAGGTGGGCGCGCTCGTGAGCGAACAGCGCCGCCCGCCCGTCGTCATCCAGCGCATCAAGCAGGCGGCCCGATACCACGATCCGGCCCGGCCACCCGGGCAGCGCGTAAGCCTCGATAGCCGGCCCCGGCACCACCACGATGCCGCCGACGGGGAGGCGGCCGGCCCGCCGGAATGACTCGGCCAGGGCGCGCGCCCGGCTGCGGAACGTGACAGCGACAGCCACCGCCGCCCCGGTCAGCAGCAGGGCGGCAGCGATCCCGGTGACAGCGCTCACGGGATCGCCGCGGCGCACCACGTGCTGCGAATAGTGCCCCAGCGCGGCCAGCACCGGGGCCCGGGCCGCGGCGGAGGCGGCCAGCAGTGCCAGCGCCGCCGTGCTGCATCCGGCCAGGCCGACCGTAGCCGCGGTGAGCAGCCAGGTGGCCGCGCGTGGCTCGAGGTGGGCGGCCAGCGGGCGGGCGGCGGCCGCGCCCAGCGCCGGTATCAGCAGCGGCAGGTAGAGCAGTAGCTGCACGTGGTTACCCCGGTTCCCGTCGACCCGGTTCGCGGTCCTGGCCCGCCTGCCCGGGGGCGAGCAGGCGGCGCAGCAGCCGGGCGTCCCGGCCGGACAGGCCGGACACGAACCTGGTCAGCACGGCGTCATGATCGCTGCCGGTGTCCAGGGCCTGAGTCATCCGGCGGGCCGCGAGGCTGGCCTCATCGACCGGCGCGTACGTGAAGGCCCGCCCGGAGCGCTGGCGGGCCAGCAGCCCCTTGGCGTGCAGCCGGGACACGATGGTCACCACCGTGCTGTAGGAGAGTTCCTCCCCCTGCCGCGCGGCTAGGCGCTGCCGGACCTGGCCTGGGCTGAGCGGCTCTCCCGCGTCCCGCAGCACGTCCATGACCTCGGCTTCCAGCGTTCCCGCCGGGCGCCGCTGCGCGCCCGGGACGGCGCCGGGCGGCTGCGGTGGGCTGTCGTCCTGCACGCGCCACGCCTCCTGCGTCCGGTTTACTATCTACACGTCTTGTAAATGCTCTACAGTCTCTGTAGAAGCCAGTGGGTTCGAGTATGCCACCACACACCTGGCGGAAGGCATGGCATGACACACCTGACCTACCTAGAGGCCGCCGTCGTCGGCCTGATCCAGGGCGTCTCCGAGATGTTCCCGGTGTCCAGCCTGGGCCACAGCGTCCTGCTCCCGGCCGTGATCGGCGGGCAGTGGGCCAGGGACCTGAACGTCGCCGCCACGGCCTCCCCCTACCTCGCGTTCGTCGTGGGGCTGCACGTGGCCACCGCGCTCGCCCTGCTGATCTACTTCTGGCGGGACTGGGTCCGGATCGTCGGCGGGTTCCTGTCCTCGATCCGCGACCGCCGGGTGGCCACCGCCGACCAGCGCCTGGCCTGGATGATCATCCTGGCGACGATCCCGGTCGGCATCGTCGGCAAGCTGTTCGAGAACGAGTTCCAGGTCATCTTCGGCACGTCCGTCTACGCCGGGATCTTCCTGGCCGTGAACGGGCTCATCCTGCTCGCCGGGGAGCGCTTCCGGCGGCCCGCCTCGGTGTCCGCCGACGCGCTGGCGGCCCGGGACCGTGCCGGGGCCGAACTGGTCGCCGCGGGCCGGCACGCCAGCGGCGGGCAGGCCCTGCAGCAGCGTGAGCGGGCCGTGGCGGTCACCGCCGACCAGCGGCTGTCCGCCATGGGCTACCGCCAGGCCGTCCTCATCGGGTCCGCGCAGATCCTGGCGCTGCTCGCCGGGATCAGCCGGGACGGGGTCACCATGGTGGCGGGGATGGCGCGCGGCCTGTCCCGGGAGGACGCGGCCCGGTTCGCGTTCCTGCTGGCCACCCCGGTGATCTTCGCCGCGGGCGCGCTGAAGCTCCCCACCCTGGCCGGCCCGCTCGGCCACGGCATCCATGGCCAGATCCTGGTCGGCAGCGTGGCGTCCGGCGTCGGGGCCTACCTGTCGGTGCGCTTCCTGCTCCGCTACCTGCGCACCCGCACCCTCACCCCGTTCGGGATCTACTGCCTGGTCGCCGGCCTGGGCTGCGTGATCTACCTCGGCCTGATCAAGTAGCGCTACCGGCGGGTCAGCAGGACCACCGTGAGGACCGAGCGGGCGGGCGCGGACAGCGCCAGCTGGCCGACGCGGACGCCGACCGGCGGCTGCGCCGCCACCTGGTCGGTGGCGTCGGTGAGGTAGGGCGTTGCTGAGTCACTGGGCGGCAGGCCGCGCAGCCCGATGTGCACGGGTGCGGCGCTACTCGTTGTGTTGAGCAATTCCACCACCAGCGATCCATCCCGGTTCCGGAAGGCCGCGCCGGCCAGCCCCGGGCTGCCGTTCGCGCTGGCCGCGACGCGGACCGCCCCGGGCCGGATGAAGCGGCTGAACGCCGCGAACGCCCAGAACCGCCCCGACGCCGTGTAGGAGTCACCGAGCAGCTGGATCAGCCCGGAATTGGCGGTGCTCGCGGACGCGCCCCACCAGTAGAGCACGGCGCTGGCGTTGCCCGAGGTGAGCGCGGTCATGATGTGCTGCGCCCAGGTGAGGCCGGAGGCGTCCGTCCGTTCGCGTACGCCTGCCGCCAGTCGCCGCCCGGGCAGGTCTCCCCGGTCACGCCGCACAGGTAGCCGCCGCCGGAATCGCTGCCGTTGGCCTTCATGTACCCCGGGGCGCTCCACGCGTCGGCGTAGAACTGCCGCACCCCGTAGCGCTGCGCCTGCTGGGCGAGCCACACCTGGCTGTTGTCCGACCCGTCCCACACATAGGTCGGCGGCGCCGCCGGGCTGCCGGGGCTGACCGGCTCGATCGACTCCGTGTGATCGAAGACGTCATCCGATGACGACCCGATGCCGAGCCGGACGATGCTGAAACCGGCCCCGTCGCGCGTGCTGAACAGCAGGTCGAGCACCCGGCTCTGGTTCGCTGCCGAAAGCCCGAGCGAGCCGTGCAGGATGTTCGACCGCTGGAACGCCTCGGAGAACCCGAACCCGTCGATGCGCTGGTAGCTGTTGCCGCTATTAACGGTCACCAACGAGTAGCCTGGCGCGGCCCCAGCCGCTGCAGGGACTCCTGCCCCGAGCGCGGCAACGCCGAGCAGCGCGCCCGCTGAAAGTAACCGGACTGACCTGCGAGCTTCGTGTCTCATGCCGTCTCCATGCTGGGAGCTTCCCGGAGCCGGCAGCCTTCCGGGGACCGGAGGGTCCGTCCGGGGCGGAGGGCCTTCCGGGGGCGGAGAGCCTTCCAGGGCGGAGACCCCGTCCGGGGCGGAGACCGCTGGGGGCGACACCAATCGCTTGATCTGTCAACGAATCCAGGAGAATCAGGGACTCTACCTGCGCTGACCTGCACGAACGTGGCTAAAAGATCTTGCAGGAGGTCAGGTCAGGATGTCCGTTGATGCCCGATTCTACGGGTCTCTACGCGACGTTGCCCTGACATTTTCATGACTTCCTGACTCGTGTCTGCCCAGGTCAGCGGGAGGCGTCTACCAGGCGCCGGCGTGTCAGCGCTTGACGTAGGTGCCGCGCCGCTTGACCGTGAACACGAGACCCTCATCCCGCAGAGTCTTGATCGCCCGCAGCACCGTATCCCGGCCCACCCCGTATTCCTGCTCAAGGTATGGCCCCGACGGCAGAGGCCCCGTGCGCCACTCGCCGACCTTGATCCTGGCTCGCAGGATAGCGGCCAGTTGCAGGTAGGCCGGCTCGGGTGAGCCATGATCAACCGTCACACAACCAGGCTAGATATGCCCAGCGAAGCCCTGACCAGGGGATTTCTCTTCCCTGTTCTACTCTTCCCTACTCTGCCCTACACTACTTCGTGGGTCCGGCTGGCTGGTCTCCAGCGGTAGACGTCCCGCAACGGGCAGCCGGACTCCCCCGGGAGGAAAGCATGGAGGACTACCCACGGCCCACGGCTGCCGAGTACGTCGCGATGTACAAGGGCAAGGTCAGTGAGTCCGAAGCGGTCATGATGGCCCTGATAGAGGCTGACTACCCGAACTGGGACGTGTTCCCTCATCCTGGCTACCCGGACACGCGGGAGTGGATGTGCCGCAGGCACATGACCAGCATGCCGGAACCACTGCGCCGCCCGGGGCTGGCTGAGATCCCCAGCGCGATTGACCAGTGGAACAAGGAGCACAATCCCTACGGCTACCGCGCTCTGGGAAACCAGCGGTGAACCTGCTCTCGGGAACCACTGACCTCACTGCCCTGCAATTCTACTGGGGCATGGCCTACACGATCAGCCAGCCTAATGCGGATCACGCATGGACGGCGAGATACAAGCGCGACCCCGACGCAACCCCGCTGGAAGAGAATAGCGCCGAGGAACTGCTGTTCGCCATACGGCAGGACTACCGGACCAGGAAGGCAAGCCGATGAAATGGGTAATTCTCGGGGGACTCGTCCTCCTGGCAGCGGTGCTCTCTTGATCACGAACGTGGCCGCGGAAACATGATCACGAACTGGCTCGGGGGCGGCCCGGGTGCCGCAACGCCTGGCCGCCGGCGGGAGCATCCGGGCGCTCAGCGAGATTGCCATCGCAGCGCGGCGGCACCCTGCGCCCTACCCGCGGCTCGTCGACATCGAGGGCCGGATGGTGCTCAACGGCGTCTACCTGCTCGACACCGACCGCGCCGCAGAGTTCGCCGGGATAGTGCAGCAGTTGACCGGGGAGCACGCCGGGCTCCAGGCCGACGTGTCCGGCCCGTGGCCGCCCTATTCGTTCGTCGATCCGCAAGGCTCCTGACCGGTCCCGTGAAATGAGCACCTGACGGATCCGTTGGGGAAAACCTGCCCGGCTTCCTTCCGGTGAGGGCGTGGCAGCGGTGCCCGGGACCCGGGCGCCGCTGCCGCGCGGGCGGGCGGTTCGCGGTGCCGCCAGCCGGGTGACGCGTTGCCGTGGCCGCCCGGCCGGTCTGCGTCAGCCTGCTTTCGACGTGGTCTCGGTGCCGCCGAACGCGCGCCCCGCCTGGTCTGCCAGCGTGACCGCGACGAGGCGCGCCTGCAGTGACGGCCTGGCGCCCGGCGCCGGCTTCATCATGAACCGGCCGTAGTACTGGCCGTTGCCGAAAGTCCTCAGCTCGACCTCCTCGCTGGGCAGGCCCAGATGCTCGACGTCCACGTGGCCATGGGCGGTCAGCACGCTGCCGTCCGGCTCCAGGCGCGGCGGATGGCCGATGAGGACCCCGTACTCGAATCGGCAGCTTTCCAGCCCCAGCAGGCCGGTGAGCTGTTGCGTGACATGATCGGCGACTGTCTCCGGGGCCGAGGCCGACTTGGCCATCGACGCGGTTTCGTGGATCTGGGCGAGGTAACCCGCGTCCGTGATCGCGATCACCTTCAGCCGCCGGGCCCGGGCCGCCAGTTGTGACACGGCCAGGCCGACGACCAGGAGCAGGACCGCGGTCGTGACATCCGCTGAGCCGCGAATCGTGAACCGCTCGTAAGGCACGGTGAAGAAGAAATCGAACCAGGCGGCCGCCGACACCGCCGCCAGGCCCCCGGCGACGCGGCTCCCGATCGCGGCCACCGCGACGACGACCACCACGAGGATGAGGGCGACGTTCGTGTTAGACCAGCTCGCCCGGAACGGCAGCAGGATCGCCGACGCGGCCAGCGGCGCGGCCAGGGCGACCGCGACCGCGAGGCGGTTCCTGGTCAGGTACCGAGTCATCTGGGTGCTCATGGCCGCCTCCTGACAGGCGTCTACTGATGCTGGGCATCTCGCGCCGACCAGGCTTCCCGGCTCACCTGATGCTGAGCCTAGACCGGGGCACCTCAGCTGCCAAGGGACGCGCGGGGGCATCGCGGTGGCGCCCCGGTAGCGCCCCGGCGGCGGCCGCCCGCGGCGGGGGTGGTGGCCGCCACCTATGGCGTAGGTGGTGGCCGCCACCTACGGCGGGTCAGTGGCGCAGTCACTCGCCTTCAGCTGAGAGCCCCGCGGGCCCCGGCCGCCGGGCATCGCGGAAGACCAGGAAGCGCAGGGCCAGGTACATGTACACGGCCTCGCAGACGGCCGCGATGATCCGGGCGAGCCGGTAGTCGACGCCGAGGGCGGCCAGGCCAGCGCCGACGCCGAGAATCCAGGCCAGGTAGTTGACGATGGCGACCGCCGCGTACACGGTGACCTGCGGGCCGACCGCCCCGTGCGAGCGGAAGTTCAGCGCCCGGTTGGCCAGGTAGGTCAGCCCAGACGCGGTGACGTAGGCCAGCGTGATGCTCACCGGCACGGGCCAGCCCAGGCCGCCGTGGAAGGCGGTGAGCAGCGCGAGATCGAGGCAAAAGGCGACGGCGCTGATGACCCCGAACCCGAGCAGGTTCGGGGGGACGGCCGCGGCCAGGCCGAATGGGAGCCTGCGCACGATCGCCGCCATCACGGCGGTGAACCGCTCCCCCCGGGCGACCCTCTTCTCGGCCCGCGTGCGCACACGCGTCGATTCCGCCACCGGCATGGGGCTTAGTCTCCCGGTCCTGGATGAACAATCAACTACAGCAGGGTGACAGGCCTGGACGTCCCGCGCAGGGCAGACGGGGCGAAAGGTGGCCCCCGGGTCGGGCCGTCCCGCGGCCGCGAGGTCGCGGGCGGCTCAGCGGAGCACGACGCGCTCCCCCGGGAAGTCGGCGATGATCTCCAGCCGGCCGCCCAGCGCCTCGATGTAGGCGGTGATGGTGCGGACCTCGGCGGCTCCCGGCTCCGCGCGCTCGATGGCCGAGACTCGCTCCTGCCGAACCCCCATCCGCTCGGCGACCTGCGCCTGAGTCAGCCCCAGCCGGGCCCGTTGCTGGGCCAGCGTCCGGCCACGATTCCGGGTGACCAGGGCGTCCGAGGCGGCCCCGGTTTCGCTGGCCTCGCCCTCGAGGCGGGCCTGCAGGCGGCTGCTCTGCTCGGTCAGCTTCCGCTCGGGCGGCATGGTGGGTCCGGGGGGCAGGTGTGACTGGTGGGGGACTTGCGCGGGACGATATGGCGCACGTGATCCGGGAACAGTGCGGGCAGCGCTACAGATTAGCGTTCTGAATTGTGGCTTATACTGAGAAAATCGCCGAGCTGAGCAGCCCGCCTCCGGCCCGGACTTCTCGTCCCGGGCCTGGCGGGACCCGGAGAAATCCGGTTCCCATTGACGCGGATGGCCCGCAGGACGACGGCAATCGGTTGTATTATTGCCGCTTAGCAACCACCACCGGGCACCAAGCTGGTAATTACAACAACGGCTGCTCAAGTCGCGAAACGCAAATGCTGCCTATGCTGTAGGCTGATCAATTACGCAGTGACAACGGCGGGGTCCAGCAAACAATTACGGTACAGTCATTATTGCCTACCCGTTTGGATGACTGCCTGTCCACGGATGGCAAGGCCTTGACTACCGGCTGTTGCTGATGGGCCAGGTGTCACCACTGAACGCCCTTCCGGGCACAGATGGGCTCCTGATGGTTCCCATGCGCCGTCTACCTGCGTCTTAGCCACCAGGCCAGCCACCAGGCCCGGACATCCCCCCGCCGCCACCTTCTTTCGGTGGCGTTCCGTTCACCGAGTGGTTGCACTCTGAACACGTTCGGTTGCCGTGGGCTACGAGTGGCAAGCTACATCACTCTTTGTGACGACCCCTGGACAGACGGCGAGCGGCATGTCACACAAATGGTGAAGGAGGTGATGCGGATATGAGCCAGCCCGTCAATGTGCTGTGGGGCAGTGAGCCGGATGCCCCGTTGCGGCACCGGCCGGGGCTCCAGCGCCTGCATTCCTGGATCGGGAAGGCGCTCCGGCCTTTCCAGGCCGCGGCGGCGGACCAGGCGCCTGCCGCCGACGCCGCACTGGATAGCTTCGAATCCTCCGCAGCGGTCATTCTGGACCCGCGATGGGCAAACACGCGACTGCCGCAACTCAGCCTGCTGTGGCCGCGCGCGCCTCAGCGCGGCCGCGCCGACGACCCCACCCGGCTGCGGGACCGCCCCGCGCCGGCCCGCGGGCGCGTCCGGTCCGATGAGACATCCCGCCAGGCGGCGCCTGCGCCGGAGCGATCAGCCGTGGTGCTCAACCGTGAGGTGCGCTTCGGGAGCATCCGTTACCCCTTCTACGTCCGCTCCGGCTCCGCGGCATGGCACGAACTCGCCGACCTACTCACCGATCTGCACGCGGACCGGTTCCTGCTGGTCACTGACAGCGGCGTCCCGACCGCGGCGGTGCACGCGGTCCGCCTCAGGCTGACCGAACTCGCCCCCACCACACTGCTGCGGGTCCCGTCGAGCGAGCAGGCCAAGACCATCCGCACCGTGGATGACCTCGCCAGGCAGGCGTTCACGAGCGGGGCAACCCGCCGGTCGGTGGTCGTGGCCCTCGGCGGCGGGCTCGCCGGGAACGTCGGCGGCCTGCTGGCCCACCTGTTCCTGCGCGGCACCCGTCTCGTCCACGTGCCCACCACCCTGCTGGCCATGTCCGACTCGGTGCTCAGCCTCAAGCAGGCGGTCAACTCCCCGGTCGGGAAGAACCATCTGGGCGCCTTTCATGCCCCGGAGCTGGTCTGGGTTCAGCTGGAATTCCTCGACACCCTGCCGCCCTCCCAGATCAGGGCAGCCCTGTGCGAGGCGATCAAGAACGTGATCGCGATCTGCCCCGGCCGTTACGACGAGATGGCCGCCCGGCTGCGGGCTGACGCCGTCTACACCCCCGCCGAGTTCGCGTGGTTCATCGGGAGCTGCGTTGCTGCAAAACAAGAGGTGATGGCGGCGGATCCGTGCGAAAAGGGCCGCGCCCTCATCCTGGAGTACGGGCACACGGTCGGCCACGCGGCCGAGTTCGCCTCGGGCGGCAGCTTCAGCCACGGCCTGGCCATCGGCGTCGGCGGCCTGGTGGCAGCGCGCATCGCGAGCCTGCTCGGCGTCGGCGACCCGGTCATCGAGATGGCGCACGAGTCACTGCTCCAGCTCAACGGCTCGCCCACCTTCCTCCGCGCCGGGCTGACCACCGATCACCTGATGCAGGTGATCCGCCTGGACAACAAGCGTGGCTACCGGCCGCAGCGGAACGGCCACATAGACATGATCCTCCTGGCCGACCTCGGCCAGCCATACCAGACCGGCGGCAGCATCATCACCCAGGTACCCGAAGGCCTGGTGCACGCCGGTATCGAAAGCCGGATCAACCGGCTCACAACCGCGGAGGGCCAGGAATGACAGCAACGACGATCGCGAACGGAACCCGGATTCCCCCGGTCAGCGAGTACGGCGTCATCTTCAACGACGCCAGCGGCCTCGGTGAGATCGATCACCTGGTGGGCGGCACCGGAAGCTGCCGGTGGAAGACGATCATCAACGGCATGCACCTGCCGGGGGCATGGAACGTGGTGGAGTACGTAGTCGTCCCGCCGGGTGCCAGTTGCGGTGAGCACCGGCACGCGGACACCGAGGAGATCTACTACATCCTCTCCGGGGGCGCCGAGATGTGCATCGACGGCAGCAAGGTCAGTGTCCGGGCCGGCGACCTGATCACCTGCCCGATAGGGACGGTCCACGGCATCGCCAACCACGGCGACTGCGAGATGCGCTTCTTCGTCGTCGAGGTCTTCCCGGCACATGGCACGCCAGCGCAGGTCCAGCGCATCCCCGTGCATGAGCAACTGCGGCACGCGCAGGGCTACCGCGGCTACGACGGCGACGATCTCCGCGTCGCGCAGGTGAATCTCAGCTGGCATTTCACTGGCCCGTGGCGGACGTTCAGCGAGATCGAGATCCCGCCCGAAGAGGCGATCGGCCCCTACCAGCTTCCGCGGGGCACGGCCGAGGTGCTGTTCGTCGTGGAGGGTGAGGCGGACGTGACCGCGGGATCCCTGGTGCGCAAGGGAGGGCACGGCCTGTGCGTTGGCGCCGCGCTCGGCTCCACCCTGACGGTCCGCAACCGCAGTGACTCCCGGCCCCTCCGGCTGATCTCCACCGAGGTGAGGGCCGGATGGATCTGAATCTGACCGGCCGCACCGCGCTGATCACGGGGGCGGCCAGCGGCATCGGCAGGGCCGCCGCTGCCGTCATGGCCGCGGAAGGCGCCCGGATCATCGGGGTGGACCGGGACAAGGACGGCCTGAACGCATGCCTCGATGAACTGCACCCGGCCGCCGATGGCATGCCGCACGCCGCGGTCACCGCCGACCTGTCCCAGGCCGAAGGCGTCGAGTCAGCGATGCGGGAGGCGCTGGCCGCCGCTGGCGGGTCCATCGACATCTTCGTCAGCAATGCCGGCCAGTGCGAATGGCGGAGCCTGGATGAGCTCACCGACGCCGACTGGTTCGCGACGCTCGAGGTGAATTTCATGGCGACCGTCCGTGCGGTCCGCTTCCTGCTGCCCGGCATGCTGGGTCGGCGCCGGGGATCGATCGTGATCACCGCGTCCGATCTCGCCCGCCAGCCGGAACGCAGCCCGGCCGACTACCAGGTGTCCAAGGCCGCGCTGGTGGTCCTGACCAAGGTGCTGGCCATCGAGGCCAGCCCCTGCGTCCGGGTCAACGCGGTCGCTCCCGGGCCGGTGTGGACGCCGCTATGGTCGCGGCCCGGCGGGATCGCCGACAACCTCGCCCAGGTCCACCAGCGCCCGCCGAGCGCGGCGGTCGACTACGAGTTGTCCCAGCGGCGGCTTCCGCTCGGCCGGATCGGCAGGCCCGAAGAAGTCGCCAACGTCATCGCTTTCCTGGCCTCTGATGCCGCCTCCTTCGTGACCAGTTCTGTGTACGGCGTCGACGGCGGCAGCGTACGCGGCCTGCTCTGACCAGGAACGGAGAGTGCACATGACAGTTGCCCCGCACGCAGCCGGCACGGCTGCGGCCAGCACGGCAGCGGCCAGCACGGCAGCGGCCGCGGCCGTCTTCCTCGCCCCCGGTGCCGGGCCGGCCGTGCACATGGGCTCGCTGCCGGTGATCTTCAAGGCCCTTTCCGCGTGGACCTGCGGGGCGTATGAGATGCACGAGCAGCCGCTCTGGCCTGGGGTGCTCGTGGTACCGCACACCCACGCACACCAGGACCAGGTCAGCTACGTCGTGGCGGGGACGCTCGGCTTCCTCGTCGGTGACGAGGAGTTCGCGGCCCCGGCCGGCAGTTTCATCTGGCGCCCCCGCGGCGTCGTGCACGCGCTGTGGAACAGCGGGCCCGGCGAGGCCCGGATGCTCGAAGTCACCTCTCCGGGTGGCGATATCGAGAACTTCTTCCGGCGGTTCGGTGACCTCACGGACGCCGGCGCAGCCACCGGAGCGGCGGTCCAGGCGCTGGCCGCGCCGTACGGCATCAGCTACGACCTGTCCCGGATCGCCGACCTGGAAGCCAGGCACCACGTGACCTCGGGAGGCGCCTGGTGGCCCGAATGACAGCGCTGCCCCGGTCGGCCGGCAGTTCCGGTCCCGGGCACGCCGGGGATGCCGGTGACGCCGGGGTGCTCCCGACGCTGCTCGCGCTGACCGGCATCAGCGGCTTCGTCGATGCGTGCTCCTACCTCGGCCTCGGGCACGTTTTCACCGCCAACATGACCGGTAACGTCGTGTTCCTTGGCTTCGCGGCCGCGGGCGCCCCGGGATTCTCGGTCACCGCCTCATTAGTGTCCCTGGCCGCATTCCTGGTCGGCGCGCTTGCGGGCGGCCACCTCGCCCGCGCGCTGCGGATGAGCCGGCGCCGGTGGATCATGACCTGCATTGGGGTCGAGTGCCTCCTGGTGGCCGAGGCCGCCACGGTCGCCGCCATCATCGGGGTGGCCGGCTTCGGGCGCTACGCGATCATCGCGGTCATGGCCCTGGCGATGGGTTGCCGGAACGCGACCGTCCGCGAGCTGTCCGTGGCCGACATGACAACCACCGTGCTGACCATGACGCTGACCTCGCTCGCCGCGGACTGTGTGCTCACCGGCGGCAGCAGCCCGCGCACGCCGCGCCGGGTGGCGGCAGTGGCCGCGATGCTCACGGGCGCGTGGCTGGGCGTGGCGGTCCTGCGGATAGCCGGGCCGCTCGCGTGCCTCATCACGGGTGCGGTGGCGCTGGCTGTGACCATGGCCGGGTTCATCGAAGCCGGGCGCCGCGCGACGCAGGCGGCGGAGTATCGCCGCGCGAAGCAGGCGGCAGAGTATCCCTTCGCGCAGTACCCAGCCGGCGCGGCGGCGGCCGGGAGGCCGGCCGGCTCAGCGGCGGCCGGGAAGGCGGCCGGCGCAGGCCCGGCCACAGAAGGAAGCCGGGCTCCCCTGTCCGCCGAGCGCACCCGGGTGAGGGAAGCATGAGAAAGGTCACCGGTATCAGCGCCGTGGCGCTGGTGGTCGCGGGAGCCGCCATCGGCGGCGTCAGCGTGGCCGCCGCGGCCGCGGCTCATCACGGCGACCCGGCCGCATCGCCTTACCTGGCGCAGATCGCCAAGGTCAGCTGGCCGGCGCCGTACGTGACACCCGCGGGGTTCGACATCAGCTACGTCGACCCGGGCACGCAGACGTACTACCTGTCGGACCAGAGCAACGCCGGGGTCGCGGCCATCAACGCGCAGACCGACGCGTGGGGCGGGGAGATCGGCGCAGGCGACTTCACCGGCCTGAACACCGGACGGCACGCGGTCTCCCCCAGCCAGGTCAAGGCCTGCGGCGGCCCGGACGCGCACGGGACGGGCGGCCCCAACGGCGTCGTCACCTTCACCGTCGGCGGAGTGCGCCAGCTCGCCGCGGGCAACGGAATCTCCCAGGCCCATCCGCACGGCAACGTGAAGATCTTCGACCTCGCCTTCCCCGACAGCGGAACCCTGGCCGCCACCGTCGTCACCGGCGGGGTGTGCCGTGCTGACTCGGTGGCCTACGATCCGGCCGATCATCTGCTGGCAGCCACCAACGGCAACGACACGCCGCCGTTCCTGTCGCTGATCTCGGTGCACGCCAATCCTGCCCAGGACAAGGTGGTGCGGCGGATCTCCTTCCCCGCAGCCACCGGCGGAATCGATGCCCCCGTCTACGACCAGGGCACGCACCTGTTCTATGTAGGCCTCACCGGAGAAGGTGTCGGAGTCATCGACCCGGTCACCGGGTCCCTGAGCACGACCTTCCCGGCGGCCGCCTGCGCCCAGTCCGGCATCGCCCTCGACCCGGCCACCCAGGAAATCCTGCTGGCCTGCGGGCCCGGCCCGGGCGGCTCGGCGGTCATGTCAGCGCGCACCGGCAAGATCCTCGCCCGGATCCCCCAGGTGAGCGGGGCGGACGAGGCCTGGTTCGACCCGGGCAGCAACGACTTCTACCTGGGCGCCGTCGGCATGACATCCACCGGCACAGCAGCGCCGTTCGGCTACCCCAGCCCGGTCATCGGGGTGATCTCCGCTGGCAGCCCGCAACAGCTGCCGCGCTGGGTGGCGAACATCCCCACCTCTACCACCGGGAATCCGCACTCGGTCGCCGCCGACCCGGCCAACCGCCAGGTGTTCGTCCCGATCGGCGGCTACGGCCTGGCCGTCTTCGACTGGCACGGATGACCACCATGACGGCGATGACAGCGAAGACAGCCCCCGCCCCGCGGGCGCACCGGAAGGGGGAGCCGTGAGCCTGTACCGAGCAACCGCCCGCGCCCTGATCGCCTGGGTCTTCCTGCACGGTGGCGCCGCGACACTGGGCAGCCCCGAGCCCCGGGCCCGCGCGGCCACCGCTTTCCTGCGCAGGCTTCGCGCGGCCATCCCCTTCCTGCCCGCTGATGCCACCCTGGTACGCGGCAATGCCGCGGCCCAGGTCGCTGCCGGAGCGATGCTGGCAGCCGGCGCCTGGGAACGGCAGGCCGCCTGCGTGCTCGCCGCATCGCTCATCCCGACCACGATCGCCGGCCACCCGTTCTGGTCAGCCCGGGACCCCGCCAGCCGGGGAGCCGAGGCGATTGCGTTCGGCAAGAACATGGGGATCCTCGGCGCGCTCCTCCTGCTCGCCTGCGGCCGCGCCGCCGCTCCCCACCGCGAAAGGCGCCCGGCATGACAGCAGCCAGCGATGTGCCCGCAGCCGGTCACGTGCCCCCGGCCGCCCCGGATCCCCGGCCGGGTGCCCCGCTGCGCCTGGCGCCCGCGGCGGGCAGGCGGGCTACCGGCGCTACCCGGCTCGCCCGCCCCGTGCTCTCGCCGGCCACCGCGGAGGTCACCCTCAAGCAGGTCGCGGCCCAGGCGAGGGTCCACCCGGGCACCGCGTCGCGCGCCCTGCACCCCGCCACCCGGCACCTGGTGAGCGAGGGAACCGCGCGCCGGGTGCTCCGTGCCGCGGAGTCACTGGGATACCTGCGCAACCACACCGCGGCGAGCCTGCGGACCCGGCACACCCGCACCGTGGGCGTGCTGCTCCAGGACCTCGCCGACCCCCTCGCCGCCATGTTCGCCCGCGGCCTGGAAGACCAGCTAGCCACGGCCGGCTATGTGGCGCTGACCGGGAGCACAGACTGCAGCGCCATCCGTGAGCGCATGATTCTCACCGAGATGCGGGGCCGCCACGTCGACGGGCTCATCCTGGCCGGTCGCGCTGCCCGCGCGCCGCTGGTCGCCGCGGCCAGCAAGATCGGGCTTCCCCTCATCACCGCTGGTGGTGTGCCACACAACAGCGCGCACCCGGCAGTATCGGCTGATCTTCCGCGCGGCGCGCGCATGGTGGTGAACCACCTTGCCGCGCTCGGCCACCGCGCGATCGCCTGCCTCACCGGCCCGGGGGAAAGCGGCCGCTACCGGGACCTCCTGGCCGCCATGGTGGCCAGGGGCCTGCAGCCGCCCAGCCAGGTGGTGGCCAAGGAACTCACCGCCGATGAAGGCCGGCGTTGCTGCCGCAGCCTGCTCATGGCGGATGCGCCCGGCACGGCGATCATCACCACCAGCGACACGCTCGCCGCTGGCTGCTGCCAGGCGCTTGCCGCGGACGGCCGGGCCTGCCCGGGCGACATCTCGGTGACCGGATTCGGTGACCTGCCCATCGCGGACAGCATGACGCCAACCCTGACGACGATCCGGCTGCCCCAGTACCACCTGGGGATCCAGGCTGCTCAACTGCTCCTCGACCGGATCGCCGACCCGGATTCACCGGCCGGGTCGAGGTTGCTGTCCCCGGAGCTCATCGTCCGCGGATCCACCGGGCCAGCCACCGGGGCGCAGCAGGACGATGACTGGCCCGCCCGATGAATCCCGCGAGATGGACACCGTGTCCCCCTCGGCCAGGAACCACACCTCCGAAAGCTGCGGGCGCCCGTCACGCCCGACGGTGGCGAGCGTGGCGACCTGGCCCAGGAGCAGGTCGCGATGGGAGTCCGGGATAGTGCTCAGCACGCCGTCCTAACCATTGCCGGTTGTCACTACCAGATCTCAGGTGGAGATGTCTGGGTAGGGCAGGCTCCAGTGGCTGAGCCGGGCCGCGTACTCGCGCTGGAACCCCAGCGGCTCCGCGTAGTCGCGCTCGAACAGGGCGATGAACAGGGTCAGCGTGAGGAAGCTGTGCGCACCCAGTTCGAACAGCTTGACGTAGTCGTGCGTGGCCAGCGCTTCCCGTTCGGCGTCGGTGAACTTCAGCCAGGTGCTGCGTTCCGCCCCGTGGCAGTTGAGGATCGTGTTGGCTCGCTCGGCTTCCCACCAGGCGACCATACCGTGCGGGTCGTCGCGGTAGCGCTCGACCAGTTCCGGGTCGCGGTCGACGGTATAGAGGAACTTGTCGAGCAGGTACTTGCTCACGGCTTCCCCTCCGGGTACCAGGTGAAGTAGGCCTCCATGGTGTGGAAGAGGTCCAGCGAGTCGGTGTAGTCCGCCTTCGCGTTCCCCGATCATCACGCTGCGGCCGGAGGCGGAGGTGATGCTGTGGTCGATCCTCAGCTCGTTGCTGAACGCCAGGTCGAACCCGGCGTCGATGCCCTCCCGCAGCAGGTAGCCGGACAATTCCTCGTGCCCGCGCAGCAGCAGCCGGGGCAGCCCGAACTCCCGCTCCTCGTTATAGAAGTTCGCGTCGTAAAAGGGCGCCTTGCCGATGAGGAACTGCGGCATGTTGTCCAGCCACAGCTGGTGGAAATGATCACTGCCCACCATGACCAGCACGTCCGGGCGCGCCCGGGTGAGCGTCTCGCGGAACGCCCCGATCTTCGCCACCCACTCGTCAGCGAACGGCGGCCGGTCCGTGAGCAGCGGCCGGAGCAGATCCCGGTTGGCTGTCCGGCCCTGGTTGCGGGCGAACCGGGGGTCGGCGGCCAGGTGCGGTGCGCCGATCACCTCGCACAGCCTGCCGAACTGGGCGTCATTTCCCGCGGTCACGATCAGGTCCCCGTCTGCGGTGGGCAGCGGCTCGCAGGGAAACAGGCTGGGGTGGGAGTTTCCCATCCGGGACGGGACCACCCCGCCGGCCACCCAGGC
>Ga0307373_10000636_pt1 | contig 67562 bp, 56 predicted proteins | sample OX2MG_FD_202534 | JGI IMG/M metagenome (GOLD analysis project Ga0307373, IMG submission 202534) | Soil microbial communities from Risofladan, Vaasa, Finland - OX-2 | ecosystem: Environmental > Terrestrial > Soil > Coastal area > Acid sulfate soil | place: Finland: Risofladan, Vaasa | collected... | reverse complement strand
GACGTCGAGGTTCTGCTCGTGGACCTTCAGGATGTGGGCGACCGCGACTACACCTACGTTTCCACGCTCGCCTCTGTGATGGAGTCGGCGAAGGAGCATGGGCGCGAGGTGTGGGTGCTCGACCGGCCCAATCCCATCGGCGGCACGATGGTGGAGGGGCCGGTCCTCGACCCGCGCTACCGCTCGTTCATCAGCCTCTACCCCGTACCGTTGCGCCACGGCATGACGATCGGCGAGCTGGCCCGGATGATGAACGATCACTTCGGCATCGGCTGCTCGTTGCGCGTGATCGCGATGGACGGCTGGCGCCGCGCCATGATCTGGCCCGACACGGGGCTCCAGTGGGTGCAGACCTCGCCGCAGATTCCCACCTGGGAGACCTGCTTTCCGTTCCTGGCCACCGGCCTGCTCGACTCGCTGGGCGTCTTCAACGGCGTGGGCACCAGCAAGCCGTTCTTCCTGGCGGGACTGCCGGGCGTGGCGCCGGAGCACCTCGCCGCCGCGCTCAACGCGCGCGGCCTCCCGGGCGTCTGGTTCCGGCCAGGCTCGTGGCGGCCGTTCTACGGCGGCTTCGCGCACCGCACCGTCCCCGGCGTCGAGCTCCAGATCTATGACTACCGCGCGTTCCGCGGCGTTCCCACGGCGGTGGAGATCGCGGCAGCGCTGCGCGGCCTGGCTCCGCGCGATCTGCGCTACGGACGGGGCCTCGACCGCGACTGGGGGACCGACACCTTTCGTCTGGCCCTAGCCGCCGGCACATCCGCCGCCGAGATCCTCGGTCAGTGGACGGCGCAAACCGCATCCTTCCGCGTCGCCGCGGCGCCCTATCTGCTCTACCGCTAGGCCGGCGCCTGCGCGGGGCTCGCGTCCGTCGAGGGCCCCAGCAGCGTCGAGAGGTGGTCGGCGGCGCCGAGCCACTCGACAAACGCCCCGGTCGCGGCGCTCGTCTCGCCGAGGGACGTTGCCACGATCACCTCACGCCGCAAGTCGACGCCGGAGACGGGGCGCGCGACCACGCGGGCCCAGCGCGCGGCGCGCTCGGCCACGAGCCGCGGCAGGAACGAGCAGCCCAGACCCGCCTCCACGCACGCCGCCACCGCCTCGCTGCTGCCGAGCTGGTGGACGACGTCGAGATCGTCGAAGCGGTCGCCCAAGCGCTCGCGGAGGAGCCCCTGGATGCTCGACCCCGCGCCGTGCAGCACCAGGGGCGTGACCGCCATCTGATCGAGGGTGACGCTCTCCCCGGCGGCCAGGGGATGGTCGGCGGCCACCAGCGCCACCAGCTCGTCCCCGGCGATGCGCCGCGTCACGCTCTGCTCCACCTCGAACGGCCGCGCCGTCAGCGCCGCGTCCACCTCCTTGCGGGCGATCTGCTCCTGGACTTCTTGGCAGCCGCTCAAGGAGACGTCGAGCCGGATGTCTGGGCGCACCTGCGCGAAGCCGGCGACCACCGGCGCCAGCACGAGCTCGGCCACGATGCGCGTGCAACTCAGCGTCATGCGGGCGGTCTGCCGGTCGGCGAGATCGGAGACGCGGCGCTCCAGCCGCTCCACGATCCCCAGGACCTCGCTCGCCGACTCGTAGAGCTCGCGCCCCGCCGCGGTGGGCTCCCAGCGGCCGCGGACCCGCTCCAGCAGCGGCAAGCCGACGGTCGTCCCCAGTGCGGTCAACTGCATGGAGACGGCCGACTGACTGAGGAAGAGGGAGCGCGCCGCGGCCGTGATGTTCCCGACGTCCACCACGCGCACGAACGTGCGCAGAAGCGTGAGGTTGAGGTTCGCGGAGAGACCGCGGAGCGCGCTTCGCATGGCGCAGACTATTCGCGCGGAGGGGGAGGCGCTCCGCCTGCGAAATGCGCTTACGAGCGATTGCGTCTCGCGCAATCGCGCTCCCGGAGGGATTTCAATGGAAAAGGGCTCCCGCGAGCGGAGTGAAACGGAGCGAGTGGGAAAGGATCTCATCAGGGACCTGGTCGAGGCTCTCGGTCCGGAGTCGGTGCGCCATGCGCCCGAGGACCTGCGAGTCTACGCATACGACGGCTACCGCTTGGGGGACGTGCTTCCCTCGGCCGCCGTCCTGCCCACCGACGCGAAGGAGGCGGCGCGTGCCGTGCGCATCTGCCGCGACCACGGCGTTCCGATCGTGGCGCGCGGCTCGGGCACCGGTCTCTGCGGTGCCGCCGTGCCCGAAGACGGCGGGGTCGTCTTCTCCTTCGCGCGCATGAACCGGGTGCTGGAGATCGACCAGCGCCGCCGCCGGGCGCGCGTGCAGCCCGGCCTCATCAACGCGCGGCTCTCCGAGGCGACCAAACCGAACGGGCTCTTCTACGCGCCCGATCCCTCCAGCCAGAAGATCTCGTCGATCGGCGGAAACGTGGGAACCAACGCCGGCGGACCGCATTGCCTCTCCTACGGAGTGACCACCAACAACGTGCTGGGACTGGAGTTCGTGACCAACGACGGCGAGGTGCTGCGCTGCCGGCAGGACGACGCCGGGTACGATCTCACGGGCATCCTGGTCGGCAGCGAGGGAACGCTGGCCATGGTCACCGAGATCGAGGTTCGCCTGCGCCACCTGCCCGAGGAGACGCGCGTATTCCTGGCCGTCTACGACTCGATCGAGGCCGCCTGCGAGGCGGTGAGCGAGATCATCGGTCACGGCTTGGTGCCCACCGCGCTCGAGATGATGGACCGCGTGATGATCCGCGCCGTGGAGGAGGCCTTCCACGCCGGCTATCCGCAAGACGCGGCGGCCGTGCTGCTGGTGGAGGTGGCCGGGTCGCGCGAGGGCGCCGACGAGGCGGAGCACGCCATCGCGCGCATCGCCAAGGGCGGCGGCGCGCTGACGTGGCGCACCGCGCGCACGCAGGCCGAGCGCGATGCGCTCTGGGCGGCGCGCAAGGGCGCCGCGGGCGCGATGGGGCGCCTCGCGCCGAACTACTACATCCAAGACGCCACGGTGCCGCGCACGCGCCTCCCCGATGCGCTGCGCGCCGTGGAGGAGGTAGCCGCCCACTACGGCATAACCGTCGCCAACGTCTTTCACGCGGGCGACGGCAACCTCCATCCGCTCCTGCCCTTCGACCGCCGCGACCCGCGGCAGGTCGAGGCGGTCGTGCGCGCGGGCACGGAGATCCTCAAGCGCTGCATCGACCTGGGCGGCACCATCTCCGGCGAGCACGGCATCGGCTACGAGAAGCGCGAAGCCCTGCCGCTGGTGTTCTCCACCGAGGACCTGGCGGCGATGGTGCGCCTGCGCGAGACCTTCGACCCGCGCACGCTCTTCAATCCCGGCAAGATCTTCCCGAGCGGGGCGTCCTGCGCCGAGGTCCGTCCCTCGCTGGCGCGCACGGGAGGGACGCCGTGATCGCCGGCGCGCTGGAAGCGCTGCGCGTCATCCCGGATCTCGACTTCGTCGAGGGATCGCAGGCCGGCGTCTACCGCATCGGCGAGCAGCGCGCGCGCGTCGCCGTGCGTCCGCGGACGCACGAAGCGGCCGCAGCCGCGCTCCACGCCTGCGCTCAGAGCAACCTCAGCGTGGTTCCGTTCGGCGGCGGCACGGGACAGTCGCTCGGACACCCCCCGCACCGCATCGACGTCGTGCTCTCGCTGGAGCACCTGCGGGGCATCCACGCCTACGACCCACGCGATCTGACCATCTCCGTCGAAGCGGGAACGCCCGTCTGCGAGCTCGACGCCGCGCTCGCGCGCTCCGGCCAGCACCTTCCGCTGGACGCGCCGCTGACTCCGCGCGCCACGATCGGCGGCATACTCGCCTCCGGGCACTTCGGTTGGCGCGCTTCCGCCTACGGCCGCCCGCGCGATCTGCTCATCGGCATGCGCGTCGCCCTCGCCGACGGCACCCTCGCCTCCTCGGGCGGCATGGTCGTCAAGAACGTGACCGGCTACGATCTCGGCAAGCTCCACGCCGGAGCGCTGGGCACGCTCGGCGTGGTGCTGCGGGCGAACTTCAAGGTCTTCCCGTTCGCCCCGGTGCGCCGGTACGTCGCCGCGCCGCTGCCCGAGGGCACGCTCGCGGCCATCGTCGCGCGTCTGGACACCCTCGTCCTCCGCCCAACCGCCGCTGTCGTCGTGCGCGGCTGGGACGACGATCTGCCGCGCGGAGAGACCGGTGACGCCGGACGCGTCGCCATCGTCTTGGAAGGCGCGGAAGGCGAGATCGACCGCGCCACGCGCGAGCTGCGCAGCGCGCTGGGTGCCGCCGGCATCCCCAGCGCCACCCTTCGCGACGGGACTCAGGCCGACGAAGCGCTCGCGCAGTTGAACGATCTCTGGCGCGCCGAGATCGGAGGGCGCTCCGCGGCCTACCGCATCCGCGGCGACGCGGAGCGCATCGAAGCCTGGGCAACCATGTGCACTGTGATCTCGGAGCGGGAGCAGGTCTCCGTGGACTTCGCGGCCGACGCCCTGGACGGCACCGTGCTGGTGCGCATCGCCGCCCCCTCGGGACACGCGCTGCGCGCCGCTCTCCCCGCGTGCGAGGAGGCCATCCGCGCCGAGGACGCCGGTGCGCGCATCCTCCACGCGCCGGAGTGGGCGCGGCGCGAGTTCGCCGTGTGGGGTGTGGAGCCCGGCGCGCTCGGGCGCATGCGCGAAATCAAGCGCGCCTACGATCCCGCAGGCGCGCTCAATCCCGGTCGATACGTCGGAAAGATCTAGGCGGAACGGCTAGCTGGGCAGCCACGCGATGATGACCGCGAGCGCCGTCATCACGCAGATGATGCCGATGTAGATCTTGATCGTGTGGTTTGCGAACGTCTCGGGTTGCTGGGCCGCGTGAGCGGCGTGTTCCTGGTGCTCCATCGAAGCTCGCGCTTCGCGCCTCAGGGGAGCGCCCCCTGCCCCGGGGCCGGGGCGTTAGGGCGCCACCGGCCGACCATGCCGAAGCAAGCCGCAGCGGCAAACGGTATCAGGGCGACGCCGCGCAGCGTCCCCTCGGCGCCGATGCGCGCGACTTGCATGCCTAGCAGCGCCACCATCGCCGAGCCCACGCCGAAGGCGACGCCGTTCATCAACCCCAAGGCCATGCCGAGATTGCGCGGCATCAGCGCCTGCGTCAACGCGACGCCCGGAGCGTTCTGCACCGCCAACAGCACGGAGCCCACGAGCAGGCTCGCCAGCGCCGGCGCCGCCGGCAGCAGAAAGAATCCGGCCAGCGCCGGCACGGCGAGCGCGAGGCTCGCGAACGAGACGGCGCGGTGACCGAAGCGGTCGCCCAGAAAGCCCCCCGCGAAGAGGCCGAGGCTGCTCACCAGCAAGAACGCGGTCACCACTTCCCCGGCCCCCTCGAGCGACGCTCCGCGTCCCACCAGCACGTTGGGCAGATACGTCATGAACGCCGCCGTGGTCAGGTAGCGCAATCCCGTGCTGCCCACCAGCAGCGTGACGTCGAGCGCGTTGCCGTGCGAGGCGCTCGCGCGGCCGCGCTCCGTGCGCGTGGGCGTGTGATCGTGCGAGCGCTCGTGCACGCGCGGCATGGCCCAGAACAGCGCCGCGACCGCCGCGAAGCCGGGGATCGCGGCCAGCGCCGTCGCCGGGCCGCCGAAGCGCGTCAGCAACGCGGCCGCCACGGCGGGGCCGATGCCGTATCCGACCTGACCACCGATCTGAAAGATCGAGATCGCGCTCCCGTGGCGGCGCGAGCCGACCTTCGCGGCGTACTTGCCGGCCTCCGGATGCATGATCGCCGAGCCGAGTCCGCCCACGGCGATCAAGGCCAGCAGCGAGGCATAGTCGTGCGTGAAGCCGATCGCTCCGACGGACGCCACCGTGAGCAGCACGCCCACGGGGAGGAACCACCAGCGGCCATGCGCATCGGAGTACCACCCGAAGAGCGGCTGGACGATCGACGACGTGAGGTACCAGGCAAATCCCGCGATGCCTTGGAGAAACGGCGAGAGATGCTGCTGACGGATCACGAGAAAGAAGATCAGCAGCGGGACCATCCCGCTGTAGAAATCGCTGGCCCCGTGGCCGAACGCGATGACGCCGATCGAGCGCAGGCTCCACGTCCCCTCGATCGCACCGGGTCTCGTCGTTGCTGCGCGCGCCATGGCATCTCTCTGTCGCATCGACCCCGCGAGTCCCTTCGCGCCGGCTCGCCTCATGGCAAACGCGTGGCGGTCACCAGCGCAAAGGGGACGTCCAACGTGATGCCGGCGATGAGCGGCGCGCCGAAATGAGCCGACCACGTGCCGACCAAGACCTCCAAGTCGGCGAGCCGTTGGTCGAAAACCCAAGGAAGAGGCTCGTCCACGGAACGGAGGATCATGCGCCTTCTCTTCGGCCTCGCTGCCGCTCTGCTTTGCCTGGCCACGCCCGTCGGCGCCGCCGACGCTCCGCCGTACGGCTTCGGCCCGCGAGGCACCGCACGCGAGCTGGCCGTCGAGCAGACGTTCCTGACCGTTCCGAGCGAGGCGGGAGCGGCGGCCTCCACGGCGGCGCTGGACTCGTACGCGCGCTTCGACGGCACGTGGGGCGACGGCGAGAGCGCCCGCTGGATGGCCGCCCAGCTCGCCTCCTTCGGCTGGCAGACGCGCCTGGCGCCCTTCCAAGCACCGCTCGAGTCGCCAAAACGCCTGGAGATCGAGCTCCTCTCCCCGCACCGCGAACGCTTCGACCTGCGCGAGGGCACGGGGTCGGGGGATCCGGCGGACATCCGCCCCGCCGCCGGCATCCCGTTCAACTATGGGAGCCCTGACGGCGACGTGCGCGGACCGCTCGTCTACGCCAACCGGGGCGCCGGCCCGGACTACGCCGCCCTGGCGCGCGCCGGCGTGAGCGTGAAGGGCGCGATCGTGGTGGTGCGCGACGGGGGCGGCTACCAAGGGGACCTCGCCCAGCGCGCCCAGCGCGCCGGGGCCGCCGCGGTGATCTTCTATCCGGACCCGGCCGACGACGGATCGGGTCGCGGCCCCACGTTCCCCGCCGGGCCGTGGCGCCCGCTCGACTCCACCGAGCGCGGTGCGGTGACCACGCGGCACCCGCTCACGATCCCCACGCTCCCCGTGACCCCGCGCGTGGCGGCGGCGCTCCTCGCCGCCGTGCCGGGCCGCGCCGCGCCCCGCGCGTGGCGCGGCGCCCTGCCCGTGCGTTACCGGATGGGGCGCGGAGGCAGGGCGCGCCTGGTGGTCCAGCTGAAGCGCCACGAAGGGCGGCTCGTCAATGTGATTGCGACGCTCCCCGGCCGGCGCGCCGATGTCGCCATCGTCCTGGGGGCTCACCGCGACGCGTGGGGCTACGGCGCCGCCGAGGACGGCAGCGGCATCGTGACGCTGCTGGAGACGGCGCGGGGCCTGGGCTACCTCTACGGCGCGGGGTGGCGGCCGGAGCGCACCATCGTCATCGTGGGCTTCGACGGCGCGGAGATCGGCGAGACCGGCTCGTACGCCTTCGCCTTCGCCCACCAGCTCCAGGCGCGCGTCGCCGCTTACCTGGACTGCGACACCTGCGTCACCGGCTCGCGCTTCGAGGCCGACGGGGCGGGGCCACTGGCGGGCCTGCTGACCTCCGTCTCGCGCGGGGTGCCCGACGCAGCGGGCAACGCGCTCGCCCAGCATTGGAGCGGGCAGGTGGGGCTCCCGAGCGGCGGCGGAGACGCCGGGGTCTTTCAAGATCTCGCCGGCGTCGCCACGCTCGACCCGCGCTTCGCCGGAGCGTTCGGTGTCGCGCGCTCCGTCTACGACGACGCCGCCTGGATGAGCGCCTTCGGCGATCCCGGCTACGCGCGCCACCGCGAGCTGGCGCAGACGCTCGGCCTGCTGGCCCTGCGGCTGGCCGACGCGCGCTCGCTCCCGTTACGCTGGGCCGCCTACGACGCCGCCCTGAACGAGGGGTTGCGCAGCCTCTCGCTCATGGTCAAGCGCGGCGACCTCCCCATTGACCTCCACCCGTTGCGAGAGGCGGTGCGCGCCTTCGAGCGGAGCGCCGCTCGCGCCGACGCGCAGATCGCCGCAGGGGCCATGCCCGACCAGCGCCAGCTCGACGCCGCCGAGGCCCTGGTGATCCGCGGCGGGAGCGAGGGTCCCCGACAAGCGATCTACGGCGACCACGGAGAGCGCAGCCTCTTCCCCGCGATCGCCAAGCCGCTGGCCGCCGGCGACGACGCCGCCGTGGAATGGGGGATCGAGCGGACGACCGCGTCGCTGCGGCGAGCCGCGGCCACGCTGGCGCCTCCCCCGCGCCGCGTTCGAGGATTGCCGGCGCCCGGCGCGCAAACAGCCCGCCCATGAGCACATTCGCCGAGCGCCGCGCCGAGTTCCGCAAGCGGCTGGGCGGCGGGGTCGTCGTGATCCCGGCCGCGCCGCATCAGACGCGCAGCAACGACACGCAGTACGAGTACCGCCAGTCGAGCGACCTTCACTACCTGACGGCCTGGCCCGAGCCCGATGCGGTGCTCGTGATGACGACGCTCCCCGAGCCGCGCACGGTGCTCTTCGTGCTCCCGCTCGACCGCACGATGGAGATCTGGAACGGCCGGCGGGTCGGCGTCGATGGCGCCAAGGAGCGCTACGGGGCCGACGAGGCCTACCCCATCGGCGAGCTCGCCCCACGCCTTCCCGACCTGCTGGCCGGACACGAGCGACTCTGGTACACGCTCGGCGAGAGCGAGCCCATGGACCGCACCGTGCTCGACGCCGTGCGCGCGGTACGCCGCCAGGCCCGCAAGGGCGTGGTCGCGCCCATCGAGTTCCATGACCCGCGCGTTGTCCTGGCCGAGATGCGCCTCATCAAGACGCCCGACGAGATCGAGATCATGCGCCGCGCGGCGGCGATCACGCGCGACGGCTTTCTGGCGGGCATGCGCAACACGCGTCCCGGCTTCGGTGAGTACGCCGTCGAGGCACGCATGGAGTACGAGTACTTGGCGCGCGGAGCACAGGCCGTGGCCTATCCCTCCATCTGCGGCGCGGGGCACAACGCGACGATCCTCCACTACAATACCAACCGCGAGGAGTTGCGCGACGGCACGCTCCTGCTGGTCGACTCCGCCTGCGAGCTGGACGTCTACGCCACCGACGTCACGCGCACGTGGCCGGTGAACGGCAAGTACACCGCCGAGCAGCGCGCCATCTACGAGATCGTGCTCCGTGCCCAGAAGGCCGGCATCGAGGCCGTGGCGCCGGGCGCCTCGTTCCGCGCGTATCACAACGCCGCGGTGCGGGTGATCACCGAGGGCTTGGTGGATCTGGGCCTGCTCAAGGGCGACGTCGACGCGCTGATCGAGCGGGAGAAGTTCACCGACTTCTTCATGCACAACACGGGCCATTGGCTGGGCCTCGACGTCCACGACGTTGGCGCCTACAAGATCGCGGGGGAGTGGCGCAAGCTCGAGCCCGGCATGGCGCTGACGGTGGAGCCGGGGATCTACATCCACGGCGACCTCGACGTCCCCGAGCGGTGGAAGGGCATCGGCGTGCGCATCGAGGACGACGTGCTGGTCACGCAGACCGGGCGGGAGAACCTGACCGAGTCGATCCCGCGCGAGATCGCCGAGATCGAGGCGATGGTCGGCGCCGACGTCTCCGCGCGCGCGTAGGCGACTCTCCGATCTTTGTCATCCCGGCTCTGCTACGCGGACGGGACGAGCCTCTCTCGGGGCCACTCGTCGGCGCACATCCCGGTGCGCCTCCTGTTCGCGCCGCATCGGCCCTCTCGACATCATATCTCCGGGCCGATGTCGGAGCGCCCCTCGTGAGGCTCGTCCCGTCCGTGCAGCGCCTTGGTCTCGTGTAGATCGGCGAGGCCCGAGCGCGCTCGATTCAAGGGCGGGGGAGGCTGCGGCGCAGCGCCTCGTCCGTGGGCGTGAGCGCAAAGCCGGGGAAGATCTCGAAGAGCGCGGCGTTGTCGACGTCGACGTCGAGCGTCAGGAAGCGCACGGCGTCGCGCGAGAGCGGCGGATTGGGGAGGAGCTCGGCGAGCCACGCCACCAGCATCAGCGGCGGCAGCGGCCCCGGCAGCGCCGGCTTGCGCACGCCCATCAGCGCGGCCAGCCGCAGCATCAGCTCCTTCATCGTCAGCACCTCGGGGCCGCCGATCTCGATGGCGCGGTTGGCGGCCGCCGGCGATTCCAAGACATCGGCGATCAGGCGCGCGACATCGCCCACGTAGACCGGCTGGACCTTGCTCGAGCCGCTGCCCATCAGGGGAATGAACGGCGCCATCTTGATCGTGGACGCGAGCACCTCCACGGGGCGGCTGCCCTCTCCCGCGACGAGCGAGGGCTTGACGAACGTGTATCCGATGCCGCTCTCGCGGATCGCCCGCTCCGCCAGCGCCTTCGCCCGATGGCTGGGCAACGGGGAGTCCTCGGAGAGATTGGTGCCGCTGAGGTAGACGAAGCGCTCCACGCCAGCCGGACGCGCGTGGGCGAGCAGATTGCGCACGCCGCCGAGGTCGATGCGCTCGAAAGTCCAACCCTTGCGGGGCTGCTCGATGGGCGATCCGGGAAACTGCACCGTATCGACCACGGCGGTGCAGCCCTCGACCGCCGCCTCGAGGGTGGCGGCGTCGGTGACGTCGCCGCGCACCGTCTCGACGCCCTCGCCGAACGAGGGCTCGCGCGAATGGTAGAGCGCGCGCACGCCGTGGCCGCGCGCCGTGAGCTCGCGCACGACGGCCCTCCCGATGAAGCCCGTGGCCCCGGCCACGAGCACGCGCTCAGCCCTCATGCGGACCTCCTCGCGCGGCTACGAGGGGACGGCCGCGAAATGCTCCAGGTACTTCTCGGCCTCGAGGGCCGCGCGGCAGCCGCTTCCTGCGGCGGTGATCGCCTGCTTGTAGCGGACGTCGAACACGTCGCCGGCGACGAAGACGCCGCGCACGCTGGTGCTGACGCCGTCGGACGAGCGAACGTAGCCCGCGTCGTCGAGCTCGAGCTGGCCGCGGAAGATCGCCGTGTTCGGATCATGGCCGATCGCGATGAAGAGCGCGTCGGCCGCGAGCTTCGTGGTCTCGCCCGTCACGACGTTCTGCACCGCGGCTCCCTCCATCACGGGGTCGCCATAGACGTCCTGGACGATGCTGTTCCAGACGAACTCGATCTTGGGGTGGGCCATCGCGCGATCGGCCATGATCTTGCTGGCGCGCAGGGCGTCGCGGCGGTGGACGAGGCGCACGCGCCTGCCGAAGCGCGTGAGGAAGATCGCCTCCTCGATCGCCGAGTCGCCGCCGCCCACGACCAGGATCTCCTTGTCGCGGAAGAAGGCGCCGTCGCACGTGGCGCAGGTGGAGACGCCCCGGCCGCGCAGCCGCGCCTCGTTGGGGAGGCCGAGCCAGCGCGCCGAGGCGCCGGTGGCCACGATCACCGACTCCGCCTCGAGCTCCTCGTCGCCGACGTAGCAGCGCAGATGCCCGCCCGTGAAGTCGACGCGCGTGCAGTCCTCGTTGCGGATGCGCGCGCCGAAGCGCTCGGCCTGCGACCGGAAGCGCTCCATCAGCTCGGGGCCCATGATCCCCTCGGGGAAGCCCGGATAGTTCTCGACCTCGGTGGTGAGCATCAGCTGCCCGCCGTAGAGTCCGCCGGCCAAGACCAGCGGCGACAGATTGGCGCGCCCCGTATAGAGCGCCGCGGTGAGTCCGGCCGGGCCGGAACCGACGATGATGACCTTCTCCATAGCGACTCCTTCAACCCGGGCGGCACCGCCTCCGGTTGCTCCCGGCGAGGCCGCCGCGCGTGCTCCGGCGAACAGGGCGCCGTGGCCCCCCTCGAAGACGATTATACCGACATCATGCGCAAGGCCCAGCGCGGTACCGGCAAGGATACCGGGAGCCTCGCGGCCGAGACGGGCCTCGACGCGGCGTTCCTGCGCGGCGTGGCCCGCGGGGAGATGCGCCCGAGCGAGGACCAGGCGCGGGAGATCGCCCGGGCGCTGGCCCTCGATCCCGGCAAGTTCGCCGACGCCGTCTATCAGCGGTGGCATCCCTCGGTCGCCATCCCCGACGACGTGCGCCACCACATCAACGCCCCCCACCCCAGCAACGGCTATCTGCTCTACCTGGAGCAGACGCGGATCGCGGCGCTGGTCGACCCCGCCGGTATGCCCACGCGCCTCATCCGCGCCGTGGCCGACGGGCCGTTCCACCTGCGCTACGTGCTGATCACGCACAAGCATGCCGACCACTGCGACGCCACCGCCGACGTGGCGCGCGCCTTCCCCGACGCGCAGATCCTCATCCACCGTGAGGACGCGCACGCCATCGGCGACCTCGCCCATCGCGCGCTGCAGCTGCGCGACGAGGAGCACGTGCCGTTCGGCGAGGCGGAGATCCGCGTGCTCCACACGCCGGGGCACACGGACGGCAGCGTCTGCTACCTCTTCCGAAACCTCGTCTTCACCGGCGATACGCTGTTCGCGGGGAGCGTCGGCGGGGTCTTCTCCGACGTCTTCACCTACGACGACCTCCTGCGCAACATCCGCCTGCGCCTCTTCACCCTCGACGAGGCGAGCGTGGTCCTGCCCGGGCACGGGCCGCCCTCGACCGTCGCCGAGGAGCGGGCGCACAATCCCTTCTTCTAGCCCATCGGAGCCGCGCGAGTGCGCGCGCTACGTGCGCAGCTTGTGCCCGGCGCGCACCATGGCGTAGGCGACGGCGTAGGCGATCACCATCAGCACGGCCACCACCGCGAGAGAGATCCGCAGCCCCACGTCCGACTGCCCGGTGTAGCTGTACCGGAACGCGTCGATGGTGTAGAAGATCGGGTTGAGCAGCGAGAGGCGCGCCACCAAGGGCGGCAGCAGGTGGATCGAGGTGAAGACGCCGCCCACGAAGACCAGCGGCGTGATGGCGAACGTCGTCAGCACCGCTATGTTGTCGTACTTCTCGGCCATCAGGCCGAAGATGATGCCCAGTGCCGAGAAGAGCACGGCCACGGCCACCAGCACGAGCGCGTAGAGCAGCCAATGCGCGGGTGCCGTATGCAGGAGCAGCACGCCCAGCACCATGATGACGTTGGCGATCAGGAACGCCCGCAGCACGCTCCCGAAGACGTAGCCGAAGACGATCTCCCCAGGGCTCATCGGAGCCACGAGCATCTCCTGGATCGCCAGCGTGAAGCGGGCCTGGAAGACGGAGCTCGACGACTCACCGTAGGCGCCGTCGATCACTTGCATCATCACGAGGCCCGGCAGCAGGAACTGCGCGTAGCTCACGCCCTGGATGCCTTTGATCCGGCTCCCAAGCGCGAGGCCGAAGACGAAGACGTAGAGCAGCGTGGAGATGATCGGCGGCCAGATCACCTGGTTGATGATCTGGAAGCTGCGCTTCATCTCGCGCTTGACCAGCGTCCATAGGCCGACGGCGTTCATCGCGTGCCTCGCTTGGTCAGCTCGAGGAAGACGTCCTGGAGCGTCGCGTGCTCGGTGTTGATCGCCTCGACCACCATGCCGCTACGGGTCAGGAGCGCCAGGACCTCGCCCACGCGCGCCGGTGAGAGCCCCTCGAAGCGCAGACGGCAAGCGTCTTCCGCGTCCGGACGCGCGCCCAAGGCCGCCAGCTCCGGAGGCACAACGGTCAGCGGACGGGAGAGGGAGATCGTCAGCCCCTCACGGGCATGACTGCGCAGCAGCTGCTCCGTGGTTTCGAGCGCCACCATGCGGCCGCCCTCGATGATGCCGATCCGCTCGCAGAGCGCCTCGGCCTCCTCCAAGTAATGCGTCGTCAGGACGATGGTCTTGCCCTCGCGCCGCAGGGCGCGCAGCGTCTCCCAGAGCTCGAGCCGCAGCTCCACGTCGACGCCGGCGGTGGGCTCGTCGAGGATCACGATCTGCGGATCGTGCACCAGCGCCCGTGCCAGCGTCAAACGGCGCTTCATGCCCCCCGAGAGCTGCGGCGGAAAGGCGCCCGCCTTGTCCGCGAGGCCGAAGCGCTCGAGCAGCGCGTCGACCCGCGTGGCGACCTGCTTGGGACGGAGCCCGTAGTACCCGGCTTGGTAGAACAGGATCTCGCGCACGCGCAGGTAGCGGTCGAAGTTGTACTCCTGAGGCGCCAGGCCGATCAATGCGCGCGCGGCGCGCCAGTCGCGCTCGACGTCGTGGCCGAAGACGGCGATGCGTCCCGCGTCGATGCGCGCGAGCCCCACGATCGCGTTGATCGTCGTGGTCTTGCCGGCGCCGTTGGGTCCCAGAAAGCCGAAGAAGTCGCCGCGCCCGATCGTGAACGAGATGCCGTCGACCGCGATCTCGTGACCGTAGCGCTTGACCAGTCGGTGGACTTCGATCGCCGGCGCCCCAGCAGGCGCGGCGTCCATCAGCGCAACGCGGCCCGATGGAGCGGAAGCGCCAGCGCCCACGGCCCGGCACCGGCTCGGCCGAAGTCGTACAAGTCGATGGCGTCGACGAAGATCTTTGCGCGCTTGAGGACCGCGCACGCGGTGGGCATGCGCACGTCCATCACCACGTGGCGCGGCGCCAACGCCAGACACCCCGCGGCGAGCCACATCTCGCGCGCCAGCGCGACCACCTCCACGCCTTGCATCGCGGCGCCGCTCACCAGATCCGGCGCCGCCACCACGGCCTCGGCGTCGACGGGCGAGAAGACGTCTCCCAGGTGCGAGACGCCGGGCGCGAGCCGCGCCTCGCGGATCTCGAGGCCGAATGGCTGCGCGAAGGCGGCGAGCTGCTCGATGGCGGCGGCGTTGGTCGCGCCCGTGCGCGCCGCCACCAAGCGGTTCCCCATGACGACGGCGTCGCGCGCGTCGAAGATCCCCGGGCCCTCCACCGCGCCGAGCACGCGCACTCCGCGCCGCTCGAGAAGGGCCTTCACGGCCTCTTCCTCGCCGCGGCGCTCGCCCTCGACCAGACGCGCCATCACCACACCTCCCGGCAGGGCGATCGCCGTCGAACGCACGAGCGTGGAGAGGGCGAAGCGCTCGTCCGGCTCGAGCTCCACCACGTCGACGCGATTGCGCTTGAGCGTGCGCACGAAGACCTCGTGCTCCATCCGCGCGCGCGCCGCGAACGGGGGGCCCTCGCCGAAGATCGGCTTGGCGCGCTCGAACCCCGCGTCGGGAGCCGCCACCACGGCGGTGAGCAGACGCCCGGCCTCGTGGCTCACGCATGCCGTCGTCGCTACATCCATCACTGCCTCAGACACAAGGGCTGTTCTTACGGCGGCGTGGTCGGCGAGCCCTGGCCGCCGGCCCCGGGAGGCCCGAAAGGAGGCCCCACGGCGACGTAGGGCGCCGCGTGGACCGTCGTGGAGAAGAAATCGGCCAAGTCGCTGGAGAGCAGATCTCCGAGGGAGAGCGCGGGCAGGCCCAGGATCTCCTCCTCCGTCTTGAGGATCGAGGCGTACGAGAGGTGGAGGCGCCCCACGTAGTGCGGCTTGACCATGGGACCGATCACCAGGGCATACGCGCGCAGCGCGTTCACGTGATCGTTCCCCGCCACGCCTCGCGGCGCCACGATCACCACCGTGCGGTTCCAGGTCGGCTCGCGCGAGAGGGCTGCGACCATCGTGCCCACCGCGCGGTCCTCGGCCGCGATGTCCTCGCCGCCCAGGTGGACGTCGGCAAAGGCCGGGGCGCGTCCCGACGCGGCCAGCGCGCCGTAGTCGCTCACGAACTCCTTGGCGCGCGCCTCGTCGTCGCCGGCGGCGAGGAACGCGCGGTCGACGTTGCCCGCCAGGATCGAAAGCCATGAGGGATCGCCGTAGAGGCGGAACGAGATGTGGTGGCGCGCGAGGTTGTTGTACAGAAAGCCGAAGCGCGGAAAGTCGCCGGGGGCGAGCGCGTCCACCCCCCCGCCGGCGATGGCGCGCCGCGCCGTCACGACCGTCACCACGCCGCCGAGCGCCGCCTCGCGCGCGAGCGCTGGGGCGCGCGAGAGCGCATAGAGGTTGGCCGCGATGCCATAGCGCGCGGCTAGCGCGTGGAGATTGGGGGTCTTGCTCTGACCGTGCTCCGTGAGCGCGGGATCGCCCACGCTCCCGCCCGGCTCGCCGGCGCCATCCGGGCGCCCCGCGGCATCCGTCAAGTCACCGAAGGTCGCATCGTACGTGGAAGGCGAGAGGCTGATATAGACGACATGGGCGAGATACCGGCTGCGGCCCAGCGCGGGCGCCGCGGGGACCACCGGGTCCCGCGTTCCGATCGGGCGCTCGACGCGCGCGGCGCCGAGCGCCGTCATCGTCGAGGCATCCAACCGCACGTTGTCGAGCGGGATCAGCTGCAGCGTTCCGGCGGTTCCGTCGCCGAAGGCGTTCGTGACCACCAGGCTGCCTTGCAGGCGCGAGAAGCTCACCGCCGTGGGGAACCAGCCGGTGGGGATCAGGCCCAGGCGCCGAGGATGGCGCGGATCGGCCACGTCGATGACGGCCACGGCGTTCATGCCGGCCAGCGCCGCGTAGAGACGTTTTCCGCCGGGCGCCAGCGCGAGGGCGTCGGGTGCCGTGCCGAACGGCGCGTCGTGGTAGAGGCTGAGGTCGATCGCGGCGACGCGGCCGTAGCGCGGCGACGAACCCTTGGTCTCGAAGACGTCGACGCGGTCGGCATTGGCCAGCGAGACGAAGAGCGCGCCTTTGGCCGTGGCGGTCACCGCGCTGGGCTGCACCCCGCCCACCTTCACGAGCGGGTCGAGCGCGCCGTCCAACGGGATCTGGCCGACGCTCGCCGGTGCCGCTCCCGCCGTCTGCACGAGCGAGACCGACGAGGCGTTGAGGTCGTACCCGCTTCCGCTCTCCGGCACGCCGGCGTTGACGACGGCGAGCAGTGAGCCGGCTCGGGTCGCGCCCGTGGGGCCCACGCCGACGGGGGCTGGAGCCCCGACGGGGGCGCGCGCCGCCACGTCGATGGCCTGGACGCCGCCCGAGCCGATGGCGTAGAGGCTGGTCTCGTCCGCCGACACCGCCAGCGCGGTGGCCCCGTCCGGCGCGTTCTGGAGCGCGATCTTGGGCGTGACGTCGTCGCTCAGCGTGCCGTCGGGGGCCAAGTCGTAGAGATCGAGCTCGCCCGTGCCGTGCGGCGCGACGACCACCAGCTCGCGATCGGCGGGGGGGCGAGACCCGGATGTCGGAGGCACGTCGCGGAGAACGGCGACTGCGTCGGCTGAGCGCGGAAGGGTGACCCGGCTCTGCGTCACCTCCGTCATCGTCGCGAGGTCGACGACGCTCACCCCGGGCGCGCCGTTGCGCCCCGCGCCGGCCACCACCGCATAGGCCCCTCCTCGCGCGAGGGCCAATCCCAGCGGCCGTTGATCCAGCGCCACGCTCTTGCCGGCGGGACGGACCACCCGGCCGTTGGGGAGGATGGCGGTGAACGGTCCCTCGGGGAGCTTTCCGGTCGGCTTGTACGCCGCGGGAGCGGAGAAGGCCACGCGCGGCTTTGCGGGCGGAGCCGCGCCGAGGAGCATGAAGACGGCGCCGGCGATCAAACCGGCTCGCTGAATCGTTGGTCGCACGGGGCGCTCTTCGGAGGGGTTGGCGGTGCCCCTCCATGACACGCCCGTCAGAGTAAGCGTGCGAGAGCTCGCCCAAGACGCCGCGCCCCCTCGCGGAGCTGCTCGTCGGGAACGTCGCCGAACGAGAGGCGCAGCGCGGCGGGACCCGTGCGGGTCGGGTAATACGGCTCGGCCGGCATCACCAGCACCCCCTCGCGCGCGGCCGCGTCGAACGCGGCCCGCGTGGAGATCCGCGGCGGCAGCGGGAGCCAGAGTGTGATCCCCGCCGCAGGCGCCTGGACGTCGGCCCACGGCAGCTCGCGCGCGAGCGACTCCACGAACGCGTCTCGGCGCGAGCGGTAGAGCGCGCGGGCGTGCCGCAGGTGGCGCGGCCACGCAGGGCTGCCCATGAACCTCCACAGCGCGCGCTGCGTCAGCGTGGAGGTGAACGAGTCGGCACGCATCTTCGCGCGCACCAGCGCTTCGAGCAACGGTCCCTTCGCCGCCAGGTAGCCGATGCGCAACGCCGGGAAGACCGTCTTCGAGAGGGACTCCATGAGGATCACGCGGCCGTCGGTGTCGTGGGCCAGGAGCGGCGCGGGGGCCCGCCCTTCGTACGTGAAGGCGTGCCCGGTCTGGTCTTCGAGGATGACGGTGTCGTAGCGCCGCGCCAGCTCGACGATCTGACGCGCGCGGCGCTCGAGGAGGATCGCTCCCGTGGGATTCTGTGCCACGGGATGCACGTAGAGCAGACGGGGACGGTACCCGGCGAGCACGCGGGACAGATCGTCGACGCGGATGCCATCGCGGTCCGACTGCACCGTCACGTAGGTGACGCCGCGCGCGTCGAAGACGCCCAGCGTCCCCGCGTAGGCCGGCGACTCGCTGGCGACCACCTCGCGTCCTTGCTCCAGCAGCACCGTGGCGACCAGATCGGCCGCCTGTTGCGCGCCGCTGCAGACGGCGATCTCATCGGCCTCGACGCGACAGCCGCGCGCGCGCAAGCCGGCCGCCAAGGTCGCGCAGAGATCGGCATCGCCGCGCGCCGCATGATACTGCATCGCGTCGGGAGGGTCTTCCAGCAGCGTGCGGTTGAGCGCGCGGCCGAACTCCGGGAGCGGAAAGGTCTCCGGCGCCGGGTGCCCCGTGGCCAGGGAGATCGCCCCCGGCTCGCCGACGCGGGAGAGCTCCTCGAGCACCCCTTCCAACCGCTCCGTCCGCGCCGCTAGGCGGCCGAGATCGGGCTCCCAGCGGGCGAGGAAACGGGAATCGCCGCTGCCTTGGCCGGGCGGCTCCGCCACGAAGGTTCCGCGGCCGACGCGCGCGGTGACGCGCCCTTGGGCCGCGAGCAGCTCGTACGCCTGCGAGACGGTGACGAGGCCGCATCCGAGCTCGTGCGCGAACGCCCGCATGGCGGGCAGGCGGTCGCCGGTCGACAGGGCTCCGGACTCGATCGCCTCGGCGATGCCGTCGGCGATCTGCACGTAGAGCGGACGCCGGTCGCGGGCGTCGAGCGCGAGGCGAAGCGTGGCCTACTCCCGGACGGGTGGTGCTAGGACTCGGCGACGACCGCCACGTCGAGGCGGTAGCCGATGCCGCGCACGCTGTTGATCTGCAGGGAGGCGCCGACCTCGGCGATCTTCTTGCGCAGGGCCGCAACGTGGACGTCGACCACGCGGGTGGGAACCCCTGAGACGTCGTTCCATACGTGCTCGAGGATTTGCGCGCGCGTGAGCAGCCGACCTTCGCTCTCCACCAGGAACCAGAGGAGCTTGAACTCCAGTGCCGTCAGCACCGCGGAGACGTCGTCCTTGATCAGGAGCTGGCGGTTGCGGTCCAGCACCGCGTCCCCGGAGAGCTGCGTGGCGCTGGTCGAATTGGTGCGGTACCGGTCCCGCCGCCGCAAGAAGGCGCCCACGCGGGCCAAGAACTCGTTGGTCGAGAAGGGCTTGGTGATGTAGTCGTCAGCACCAAGGCCCAAGCCCTTGAGCTTGTCTTCCTCGCGGGTGTGGCCACTGACCATCAGGATGAACGCGTCCAGCGTCTCGGCGAGCCTGCCGCAGATCTCCAAGCCGCTCCGGTCGGGGAGTCCCACGTCCAGAACCACCACATCCGGATGGAACGCGGCAGCGGCCTCCAGACCGGCGTCTCCGGTCAAGACCCAACGCGTCTCGTAATCGGCTTGGCGGAGCACCGCTTCTTCGAGCGCGCCGACGTCCGGATCGTCTTCGATGATCAACACACGGGCTGTCATGATGCTCCGGTTATCGGCCGGAACCGGCGAAAATTCTCAAGATTCCGTAAAGCCGGCATCCCGCCCTACGAGAAAGGTGATCGCCGTCGCTGCGGGAGGCGGGTCCGCCGGCCCCGGTCGGACCCGCCTGGCAAGGGCCCCGGCTAGACCAGCGCCCCTTGCTCCTCCTGCTCCGCGACGGCCAGCGCACGCCGGGCCACGCCGCTCTCGACGGCGGCGGTGACCACGGCTTTGCTGACCGCGTCGACCACCCGCGTGTCGAAGACGCTGGGGATGATGTACTCCGCCGAGCGCTCCTCGCCGACGACGTCGGCGATGGCGTGGGCCGCCGCGAGCTTCATCTGCTCGTTGATGCGGGCCGCGCGGCAGTCGAGCGCGCCGCGGAAGATGCCCGGGAACGCCAACAGGTTGTTGATCTGGTTGGGAAAGTCCGAGCGCCCCGTGCCGATCACCGCGACGTACGGACCCGCGACGTCGGGCATGATCTCGGGGGTCGGATTGGCCATCGCGAAGACGATCGGGTCCTTGGCCATCCCTTGGATGTCCTCGACCTTGAGGATGCCGGGCGCCGAGACCCCGATGAAGACGTCGGCGCCGCGCAAGGCGTCGTGGAGCGTCCCGCGGACGTTCTGCTTGTTGGTGTTCTCCGCGAGCCAGGTCCAGTGCGGGTTCTGGTACGCCTCGCCGCGATGGATGGCGCCGGGCTTGTCCACCGCGATGACGTCGGCCACACCCGCGGCCAGGAGCATCTTGATGGAGGCCGTGCCGGCGGCTCCGCTGCCGACCACCACCACCTTCAGCGACTCCAACGGCTTGCCCACCACCTTCGCGGCGGAGATCAGCGCCGCCAGGATGGTGACGGCGGTGCCATGCTGGTCGTCGTGCATCACGGGAATGTCGAGCGCCTCGATCAGACGGCGCTCCACCTCGAAGCAGCGCGGCGCGCTGATGTCCTCGAGGTTGATGCCGCCGAAGACGGGCGCGATGCGCACGACCGTCTCCACGATCTCGTCGACGTTCTTGGTGTCGAGGCAGATCGGGAAGGCATCGATGTCGGCGAACTGCTTGAAGAGCATCGCCTTGCCCTCCATCACCGGAAGCGCGCCGAGCGGACCGATGTCGCCCAGGCCCAGCACCGCTGTGCCGTCGGTGACGATGGCCACCGTGTTGCGCTTGATGGTGAGCTGGAAGGCCTTCTGCGGATCCTCCGCCACGGCGAGCGAGACGCGCGCGACGCCCGGCGTGTAGACCGTCGAGAGATCCTGGCGGGTCTTCACCGGGATCTTGGGCTCCACGCGGATCTTCCCGCCCAGGTGAGCGAGGAACGTGGAGTCGGAGATGCTGACCACGCTGACGCCGGGCTGCCCCGACACGGCGGCCTTGACCGCATCGGCCACCTGTTGGGAGGCCACCTGCACCGTGAAGTCCCGCACGGTGCTCTGGCGCGTCACCGAGCGGACGTCGACCGCGCCCACGGCACCCCCCGCTTCGCCGATGCTCGACGCCACGTGGCCGAAGGCCCCGGGCTCGTTCGGCATCTCGACGCGCATGATGATGTTGAATCCGATGGCTGGCTGTTGTCCCATAGTGGAGGCGAATTTCGCAGCCCGGATTCGGGCTCCTGGAACGGGCAGTGAAAATCAGCCGGGGGGCTTCGGCGTGCAGGAAACTTGTCGCCGCGGCCGAGCATGCGGGCGCCCGTCAGGTGCCGCTGACGGTCATCCCCGCGACCCGGAAGCTCGGGCTGACGATGGGCGACTCGAAGATCACATCGCCCGCCACGGCGTCGACCGCGGCCAGCATCTCCCGCAGGTTGCCGGCGATGGTGAAACCGTCGATCGGGTAGGCGATCTCGCCGCCTTCGATCATGAACCCAGAGGCACCGCGCGACCAAGTGCCCGTCACGTGCTCGGTCGCGAAGCCGATGATGTCGTAGACCACGATGCCGCGCGGCGTTCGCGCGATCAGGTCCTCGAGCGTCCCCGTTCCCGGCTCCAGGTAGAAGTTGTTCGGCCCCACGGTCCCGCCGGCGGCGTTGCCGGTGCTCTTGGTGCCCAGCTTGCGCGCGTGATAGGTGTCGAAGAGAAAGCTGCGCAGAACGCCGCGCTCGAAGACCGCGGTCTTGCGCGTCGGCACGCCCTCGGCGTCGAACGGAGAGGTTCCCATGCCGCCCGGCAGCAGGCCGTCGTCGACGATGGTCACCAGGTCGCTGCCGATCTTCTCTCCCAGGCGTCCCGCCAGGAACGAGTTCTCGATCGCGACGTTGGCGCCGCTGCAGGCACCGAAGAGATCGCCCAGCACGATCGAAGCCACGTCGCGCTCGAAGATCACGGGCAGCACGCCGGTCTGCGGCTTGCGCGCCCCGCACATGTCCACGGCGCGCTTGGCGGCGACGCGGGCGATCTCCGCGGGAGAGGGCATCTGAGCGTATCCCCGGCGGCTGGCTCCGAAGTGCGCCGTGCGCTTCTCCTCGCCGTCGCGCACCACCGGGCTCGCCGAGAGACTGGCCGAGCTCGCGGTGTAGGATCCGCGAAAGCCCAGCGAGTTCACCAGCGCCACCGTGGTCAGCGCATCGGCGACGCGCGATCCGTTGGAGTTGTCGACGCGCGGGTCGTAGGCGCGCATCTCGCGCTCCATCTCCAGCGCCGAGGCGAGCTTCTCGTCCTCGCCGCGCCCTCTGACGTCGTCCTCGATCAGCCGCAAGTCGCCGCTGGCCCCGATGGGCTCGGGGTCGGGGAGAGCGCCGAGGGGATCGTGCTCGACGCTTCGCGCGGCCTCGACGCAGCGCGCCACGAGCGCCTCGAGTCCCTCCGGCGTGAGATCGGTGGTGCCCAGCGTGGCCTTCCGTCCACCGACGAAGGCGCGCAGCGAGAGAGAGCGGCCGACGCTCTGCTGGAGCTTGGTGATCTTCTCTCCGCGCGCTTCGGAGCTGAAGGCGTCGGAAACGATCATCGTCGCCTCCGACTGGTCGGCACCGCATGCCGCCGCCAGCGCGACGGCGCGTTGCGCCAGCTCCAACGGATCAGCCGACACGCGAGCCTCCTACGGTCATCGAAGAGATGAGCAGCGTCGGCAGCCCAACGCCCACGGGCACGAGCTGGCCGCCCTTGCCGCACGTGTACGAGCCGTTCGCCAGACGCATGTCGGAGCCGACCGCCGTTACCCGCGTCATGATCTCCGGGCCGTTGCCGATCAGCGTGGCTCCCTTGACGGGCGCGGTCAGACGCCCGTCCTCGATGAGGTAACCCTCGCCGACCATGAAGACGAAATCGCCTTTGGAGATGTCCACCTGGCCGCCCGCGAACGACTTGGCGTAGAAGCCGCGCTTCACGCGGCGCAGCACCTCGTCGGCCGTGAGATCTCCCGCCGGCATGTACGTGTTGGTCATGCGCGGCTGCGGAAGCACGCGGAACGACTGGCGCCGCCCGCTCCCGGTGGAGTGCGTGTGCATCAGCGCCGCGTTGAGCGTGTCCTGCATGTAGCCGCGGAGGATGCCCTTCTCGACCAGCATCTTGTGCTGCCCCGGCGTACCCTCGTCGTCGATCGAGACGCTGCCGCGCTCGCCGGGCAAGTTGCCGTCGTCGTAGATGGTGACCAGCTCGCTGGCCACGCGCTCTCCCACGCGCCCGCTGTAGAGCGAGACCCCTTGGCGGTTGAAGTCCGATTCCAAGCCGTGTCCCACCGCCTCGTGCAGGAGCACGCCGCCGCCGCCAGGGCCAACCACCACCGGCAGCTCTCCGGCGGGCGCCTCCACCGCGTCGAGGTTCACGACGGCGATGCGCGCCGCCTCGCCCGCGATCTGCTCCGGGGTGACGCCGTCGTAGAACTCGAATCCGCGCCGGCCGCCGTCGCCATAGTAGCCGTGGGTGCGCTCACCGTTGCGCTCCGCTACCACCTGCACCGCGAACGAGACCAACGGGCGCCGGTCGCGCACCAGGCGGCCCTCGCTGGTGGCGACGAGCACCTCCTGCACCTCGTCGTGCAGGTTGGCGTTGACCGCGCGAACGCTGGCGTCGAAGCGGCGCGCCGCGGCGTCGGCGCGTTGGAGCATCTCGACGCGCCGCCCCATCGCCACGCGGTCGCTCCACAGCCCCGGCAGGTACATGCTCTCGACAGAGCGCTCGCTGACGGAGACGGAGCGCGTGGTACCGCCGTGCGCGATCTTCGCGGCCACGCGCGCCGCGCGCTCGAGCGCCTCCTGCGAGAGATCGTCGCTGTATCCGTAGCCCTGCTGGTCGCCGACGCGCACGCGGATGCCGACGCCCCGCATGACGTGGACGCCGGCCTCGTGGATGCGCCCCTCTTGGAGCCGCAGCACGTGCGAGAGGCGGTGTTCGAAGAAGAGCTCGGCGTACTCGCCGCCGCGCTCGAGCGCGACGCCGAGCAAATGCTCGATGGCCGCGGTCGAAAGGGGTTCCGTTTGCGTGTCGCTCACCGGCCGAGGGGCTTAACCGTCGCCCCCCGGGCTCCTCTCGCGGCCGCGAACTGCGCCAGGAAGGCCTCGCTGCGCTCGGCGGAGACGCCGGCCGAAGCCAAGCGCCGGTGGAGCGCCTGATCGTCGGCGGGGGGAGCCGCCAGCAAGAGACCCGCGGGCGCTGCGCCGGAGGCGCGCACGCGCAGCGTTCTCAAGGCCCCGGGCACGAGCGCCGTGGTGAAGGGCGCCAGCTCGAGTCTCTCGCCGATGCCCCATGCCAGCACCACCGGCTCGCCCAGCGCCATCGCCGCGAGGGGCATCCCCTCCAGCGAGATCTCGCCTCCGCTCGCGCCCACCTCCGCGCGCTCGACCCAGAATCGCGGATCGGAGATCAGCGCCGCGCGCGCGACTCCGTCGAGCTCGTACGACAGCGGTGCCATCTGCGCGAAGCGCGCCGCGCGGAAATCCAGGACGTCGCCGGCCTTCTCCACGTGCAGCTCGCGCGGCTTGCCGTCCGCCCCCACGCGGTTCCAGTCGAAGATGCGGTACGTGAGATCGCTGGCCTGCTGCGTCTCGAAGAGCACGATGCCCCGGCCGATCGCGTGCAGCGTCCCCGCGGGCAGGTAGAACGCCTGACCGGCCTCCACCGGCACTCGCCGCAGCAGCTCCCCCAACGAGCCGTCGGCCACGCGGCGCTCGTACTCGCTCCGGTCGGTGTCGCGCGTCCATCCCAGGAAGAGCGCCGCCCCCGGCTCGGCCTCCAGAACGTACCAGCACTCCGCCTTGCCGTTGGGCTGCCCCTCCACGCGCCGGGCGTAGTCGTCGTCGGGGTGCACCTGCACGGAGAGACTCTCCTGGGCGTCGATGATCTTGGTGAGGATCGGGAAAAGGCGCGAGGCGTCGAGCGCTCCCATCAGCGCGTTGCCGAGCAGCGCGCGCAGGTCGGCCACGCGCAGCCCCGCCATCGCGCCGTCGGCGACGCGGTTCTCGTCCCAACACTCCCATGACTCGCCGAGGCGCTCCGCAGCGGAGCCGGGCTTGCCATAGCGCGTGACGAGCGCGCTCCCGCCCCAGATGGCCGCGGCGGTCCTGGGAACGAGCACATAGGGATACAGTCGCGGATCGTCCATCTGCCTCTCTGTACCCCGCGCGCTCAGAGCGTGCTCACGCGGTCGAGGATCTCGTCCTCCAGGTCCCAGACGCGGTCGAGAGAGTCCCAGTCGTCGGCGATGAAGGCAAAGCAGACGACCCCGTGGTGGCGGGTCTGCACGTAGCCGGCCAGACTACTGGCGCCGTCCTCGTAGCCGTCCTTCGCGTGAACCAGGCCGGCGGCTTGGTCGAGGCTGCGGTAGCGCACCGTGCCGTCGATGCCCACGCGCGGCAGCTCGCGGATAAAGGCCGCCCCGCCGCGGGCGGAGAGATCGAGCGCCAAGAGATGCGCCAGCGTCGCCGCGTCGACGCGATCCTTCGGCGAGAGTCCGCTGCCGTCGAGGATGCGCGCGCCTCGGAGCCCCAGCCCCGCCGCGCCGAAGAGGTGCTGCTCGGCCGCACGCCCCGTGTCCACCGTGCCCGGCTCCCCGGAGTCGCGTCCGATCACGCGCAGCAGCTGCTCCGCCGTGTGGTTGTTCGACTCGAAGAACATGCTGCGCACGAGCCTGCCGACGCGCTCGGAGGGGTGATCCCAGAGCACGGTGCCTCCCGTGGTCGGCTTCGCGGCCACGCGCACGGCACGCACCTCGATGCCGTCGGCGCGGAGCATCCGGGCGAAGGCGTTGCCCACGAATGCGGGCTCGTCCACGACGGTGCGCCAGAAGCTCTGCATCGGCCCGGCGGGGATTCCGCCCGAAACGGTCAGCTCGCGGCCATCGCCGGTGCGCTCGATCGAGAGCGACATCGTCGCGTTCGTGGTCGCGGCGCCGCCCACGATGCGCACCGCGTCGTTCTCCGGCTCCATCGCGATCTTCGCCGGGGCGCCCGGGGTCGTCGGCGTGACGTCGATCTGTACCACGCCCTGGTCGAGGGCAACCGCGCTCGCCCCCGCGGCGTAATCGTACTCGAGGTCGCTGGGAAGCCACGTGGGGTTCTGCTCGGGACCTCCGAAGGCCGTGGCGTCGACGACCAGGTCGCCGTCGATGCGGCGGATGCCGCGGCGCGCCAGCGCTCGGGCGGCGGCCGCGAGATCGTCGGTCGCCAGCAACGGGTCGCCGGCGCCGACCAGGCGCAGGTCGCCGTGGATCACGCCGTCCGCGCCGGGCGGCTCCGTGGCCACCAGGCGCGTGTGAAGCCGCGCGTCACGGCCCAATCCGAAGTACGCGGCGCTTCCGATCAGCAGCTTCATCGTGGAGGCCGGCACGAGCAGCGCGGAGGCGTTGCGCTGATAGAGCACCTGGCCGTCGGCGGCCATCACGACGATGCCGCTCTTGGATGGCATGCCCTCCGCGTTCGCCAGCGGCGCGATCATGCGGCGCGCGCGCGCCGCCGCCTGCGCCGACCAGGGCGGCTGATGGGATCCCTCGACGACGTAAGGTGCGAGCTGCACGACCGCCGCGGGACGAGCCGCCGTGGGCGCCGACGCCTGCCGATGGTGGATCAGGGTGCCGACGAGATGCGCGATCCCCGCCACGACGAGGGCCGCCGCCGCGACGACGGCAACGCAGAAGACGACGAAGGGCACGTAGCGCAGCAGACGCCTCCGGCGACGGAGGCGTGCGGCGTCAGCGGCGCGCCAGCTCTTCGATTCGCTCGCGAAGTCTACGGTTCTCCTCCTTCACCTGATCGAGGTCCTCGCGCAGGCGCACGAGCTCCGCCGGCGTCTGCGACGCCTCACGAATCTTGATCGCCGCCTCCGCGGCGGGACGCTTGACGCGTGGGTCGTCGCCGGCCTGCAAGCGCGCGAGCACGGGTAGGGCGCGCGCGTCGCCCACGCTCTCCAACGCAGCGATGCACGCGAGCTGGACCAGAAACTGCCGGTCGTCGTCGGCCAAGGGCATCAGCGCGTCGAGGATTCTCGTGCGCTGCCGCTCCAGCAGCGCGGCCGCGCGCGCCGCCGCGCGCATGGCGGCGCGCCGCAGGGGCTCGGGCTTGCCGTAGGCCGTGCACTCGAGGATCTGCGTGACGGCACGCTCGTCGGCCGTCTCCGCCAAGCCCCGCACGGCCCCGCAGGCGACCGTCTCTGCCCAGGAGGCGTAGGCGGTCTGCCGCACCAGCAGCTCGAAGCCGCGGCCATCGCGGGTCTTGCCGAGCGCCTCCAGCGCCGCCGCCATCACGAAGTACGAGGGATCCTCGGTTGCCAGCGGCGCAAGCGCATCGGCGGCGCGCGCCTCGCGCCAGCTGCCCAGGGCCGCGGCGACCGCGCGTCGCGCCTTGGGGTGCGCGAGCGAGACGGCCGCGATGAGCGACTCCAGCGCCGACGGGCTGCGCGACTCGCCAAGGGCGGCGGCGATCTCCGCCTGAACGCCCCAAAACGGATCCCCCAGGAGAGCGGAGCGCAGCGCCTCGCGCGCATCGCGCGTCGACTCCTTGGCAAGACGCTTGGCGGCGCGGATGCGCGAGGCCGGATCCGGGTCGCCGAGCAGGATCGCGATCAGCATCTCCGGCGGCGCCTCCAGCTCCACCGTCTTGAGCACGAAGTTGCCCGGGTCCAAGCGCAGCAGCGCCGGCTCGGCGGTCACCGGGATCACGAAGAGGTGCTCCGCCTCGTCGACGTGCAAACGCAGGCGCTGCTCGCCCGGGAGCGGCGCGGTCCCGTGGTCGCGCGCGGGGGCGGACGGCCGCTCGGCGATCACCCCGACCTCGAGTGTGAAGCGGTACGGAGGCTGGTCGTCGGAGATCTTCTGCTTCTGCTTCACGCGCAGCTTCGCGAGCTTTTGGGCGTCGTCGTACGCGTAGGAGAGCGTCAGCTCGGGGTGGCCGCCGCGCTCGATCCACTGGTCGGTGAACCAGCGGATGTTGCGCCCGGTCGCGCGCTCGACGGCCCGCACCAGATCGATCGTCTCGACGCTCTGCCAGCCGTTGTCGGCGACGTAGCGGTTGATCGAGCGCCAGAAGAGCTCCTCGCCCAGCTCGCCCCGCAGCATGTGCAGGACCGTCCCGCCCTTCTCGTAGAGGTGCCGGTCGAAGAGGTCGATCGGCTCACGGTAGAGGTTGCAGACGATGGGGCGGCGATAGCGCTCGTCATCCTCGTGGAGATACGTCGAGACCATGCCGTAGACGTCGTGGACGTATTCGTCCCAGCCCAGGTCCGCTTCGCGGAAGACGGCCTCGAAGAACGTGGCGAAGCTCTCGTTGAGCCACGCCTGCGACCAATCCCGGCAGGTCAGCAAATCGCCGAACCATTGATGGGCAAGCTCGTGCGCGACCAGCGGGTCGCTCGAGAAATCGAGATGCGCGCGCTCGTCGTGCAGCGTGCGATCCGTCTGCGTCGTGGCCGAGCTGTTCTCCATCCCCCCGAACGTGAAGTCGTGGACGGCGATCTGACCGTAGCGCGCGAACGGATACGGCACGCCGATGCGCCGCTCGAAGACTTCCATCATCTTCGGCGTCTTGCCGAAGGAACGCTCGCCGTCAGCCTCGCGCCGCGGCTCGACGTACCACGAGACGGGCACCTCACCGTGGCGGTCGTGATGCTCCACGAACTCGCCCGCCACCATCGAGGTGAGGTAGGCGCTCAGCGGCTGGTCGAGCTCGTAGCGGAAGAGGGTGTGGTCTCCCTCGTCGGTGCGCGAGATCAGGCGGCCGTTGGAGTATGCGAAGAGGCCCTTGGGCACCACGATCGAGGTCGAGAACGTGAAGCGCTCCGAGGGATGGTCCACGCATGGGAACCAGTGGCGCGCATCCTGGTCCTGCGACTGCGTCCACGCCTGCAGCGGCTTCTCGGGATAGGCCGTCTCGGGCTGGATGAAGTAGAGGCCGCGGCGCGGACGCAGGGCCGCGTAGACGATCGAGAACTCGTAGCGCTCGCCGGCCCGCAGCGCGCGCGCGAAACGCACGCGCAAGCGGTGCTCGCGCATGGAGAAGGTCAGCGTCGTTCCATCGGCGTCGCGGATCTCCGCGACCTCGAGATCCACGGCGTCGAGCACCAGCGCATCGGCCCCGTCGACGATGGCCTCGACCCGCGTCGTGCAGACGCCGTCGAGCCGCCGGGCCGCGAGGTCCGGCCGCAGGTGCAGGTCGACGTGCAGCACGTCGGCGTGCCGGTCGGGGCCATACTGCGGGCGGGTTCCGGGAAGCGCGAAGGGACGGTGATCCAACCGTTGCTCGTCACGATGCATACCCGCCCGTCGTTCGCGGGGCTGAGCGCCCCTCCTTTCGCGACGCACGGGTGGCGCCGCTACCGAGGCTCGAGCAGCTCGACGGGAATGCCGTTGGGATCTTCGACGAACGCGATCCAGCGCGTGCCGCCCGGCGATTTCTTCGGGCCGCTCAGGATCTTCACGCCTTCGGCCCGCAGCCGCTCGCACAATGCGGGGAGGTCGCCGTCGACTTCGAGCGCCAGATGCTCGTAACGATTGCCGAGCTGGTATGGCGGATGCTCCTCCAGATCGTAGACGAGCTCGATGTACGCGCTCCAATCGCTTCCCACGAACGCCATGTCGGCGTTCCCCGGGTAGTGGATCGGCCCGTCGAGGAGCTTCAGGCCCAGCTTCTTGGTGTAGAACTCGATCGTCTGCGCCATGTCGTTGACGAAGATCGAGGTGTGCAGGTAACGCGGCATGAGGATGCGTTCGCCGTCGGCGCCGCTACTCTTCCCAGAGCAGGATGCGCAAGCCGTTGGGCCGCATCCCGCGGCAGAGCGTCAGGTAGTACGTGCGGGCCGGTATCCCCTCGTAGCGATAGGTCCGCGTTCCGTCCGGCACCACCTCGTCGCACGCGCGGCCGAGCTGGCGCACGAAATCGGGGCGGGTCGCCAGAGGCTCCTTGTCGACGAAGATCGCCGTCGCCGGGTCGGCGTCGTGATTGAACCACGTCCGCGCCTGACGCCCCTGCCGATCGTAGCCGATGACCACGGGGGGCACGCCGCCGTAGAAGTCCAGCAGGCTCGAGAGTCCATAGCCGTCGGTCATCACCATGGCGTGGCGGCGGCGCGCCTCGGCCGCCACGTCGCGCCCGAGTTTGGGATACGTGAAGATCTCGAAGGGCCCGTTGTTGGTCAGGTCATGGCCGAAGGCGCGGATGGCCGGCGCCACCGTGTGCGACGGGGCGGCGGCCACGGCCAGCAACGGCGCGGAGAGCACGACCGAGGGCACCACCACCCACGCCCACGTCGCGCGCCGCCATGGCAGCTTCACCGCCAGCGCCGCCCCCACGCCCACCAGCGTGACGAAGGGGCCGTAGAGCCAGTAGATCTCGACGCGCTCGACGACGCCGAGGGCCACGATCACCGCCGTCATCGGCAGCGCGCTCCAGAGCGCCAGACGTCCCCACGACGTGCGGGCCCGCGCCGCTTGAATCGCCCCCCAGACCGAGGCTGCCGCGGAGCCCGGTCCCAGCACCAGCGCTGAGAGCGCCAAGAAGGTCGCCACGCGCGCGAGGCTTATCCCCTCGTCCACGTGACGCCCCACGAGCGCAAAGGCGAAGGTCTCCCAACGATGCTGAGCGTTCCACCAGAGCAAGGGGAGCACCCCGATTGCGAAGACCAACGGGGCGAGCGGCCACCCCCGCGCCAGTCGCCCCTCGACGCGCCGCGTGCGCCACGCCGCCACCGTCGCCGCGAAGGGCAACGCAAAGGCGAGGAGGCGACTCTCGACGCCCCCGGCGGCTGCCAGGCCCAGCGCCGCCCACCACCAGCCGCCGCGGTCCAGGGCGCGCTTGCCCGCCGCCAGGGTCGCGCACCAGAAGAGCAGGTACGGCGCATCCGGCGAGGCCACGCTGACGCCGACGGTGAGGAGCGGCGCCAGATTGAGCAGGAGCGCCGCCGCGGCGCCGGCGCGGCGGTCGTGGGCGATCTGGGCCGCGAAGTCCGCCAGAAAGAGGGTGGCACCGAGGCCGCAGACCAGAAAGCCCAAACGCACGAGCGCGGCGCTCCGCACGCCGTGATCGAACAGGGCGATGACCAAGGCCACGCCCGCCGGATGATCGTAGTACGCGGCCGCGGGGCGCAGGCTCCACTCCCAGTAGTACGCCTCATCCCCCGTCAGCGGCGTCGAGAACGACGCCACGGCGCGCGCTGCGAAGACGACCGCCACGGCGGCCCAAGCCGCCAGCTCCCACCGCGCGGGCCGGCGCACGCTCACCCTTCGTAGGCTTCCTGGAGGCCGCCGCTCACCGCCACCGACTGCGCGGTGATGTAGCCCGCCTCGTCCGCAACCAGGGTGCGCACGGCGTACGCCACGTCTTCCCACGATCCGGCGTGCCGGGTGGGATTCTTGGGCTTGGGAACGCGGCGCGCGGCCTCGCGATCCAGGTCCTTGCCCTCGCGAATGTCGCCGGGCTCGACCACGTTGCAGGTGACGCCGTACTGGGCCGCCTCGATCGCCACGCACTTGGCCAGCTCCACGACGGCCGCCTTCGCCGCCGCGTAGACGGACATGTCACGCGCCGCCAGCGTGTGGCTGCTGCCGTTCATGCCGAAGCAGACGATGCGTCCGAAGCGCCGCTCGATCATTCCGGGGAGCGCCGCGTGCGTGCACGCGAACGTGGAGGTCAGATTGCCGTCGACCATCGCGCGCAGATCGTCGAGCGTGGTCCGCGCGAAGGGCTTGACCACGATGTCGCCGGCCGCGTTGACCAAGACGTCGATGCGGCCGTAGCGCGACTCCACGGCGCGAACCAGCCGCGTGGCTTGCTCGGGATCGGAGACGTCGGCTTGGAAGAGGCCGTGATCGGCGTGTCCGGCGGCAAGGACTCGCGCCAGCGTCTCCTGCGCCGCTGCCTCGCTCGCACGGTAGTTGACCGCGACCACATAGCCGTGGGCCGCGAGATCGACGCAGATGCCGCGCGCCAAGCCCGAGGCCGCACCGGTGACGAGGGCGATGCGCGGCTGAGTCATCGCGCCCCTCGTTCGCAGGGGGCGCGCCTCCATCCCTTCGTGCCTAGGAGGCAGGTTCAGACCTCCTCCATGCGGCTTCAGACCTCCGCCATGCGGTAATAACGCGCCGGGCGGCGCCACAGCCCGCCAACGTGACCGACGTTTGTCGCATGAAACGCCCCGCGTTTTAACCGAATGGCGAGGCGACGGCCCGCGGCTCTGTCACGTTGGTCCATTTTCTCAACCAAGCCGCCGCCGTATCATGGGGGTAGAACAGAACAGGGTGGGGGTGAACACCGATGGAAGGACGACCCGAGGAGATGCGGCCGTTGCATGAGGCGCCGCTGGACGAAGACTATGGTGAGTAAGAGGGGGCCGCGCGGCCCCCTCTCCCTTATCCCGGCCCGTTCCGAAGCCCCGTCCCCTCAGCCGCGCAGCCGCTGGGCGGCCACGTCCACGACGGTTCGGGCGACGACGTTCGTCAGGAAGATGACCGCCATGAGGATGACGGCGGCCGCGTACGCCAGCGCGTGCGACTGTGCGAAGGGCTGGTTGATGAACGTCCAGACCACGTAGGTCAGATAGCCGACCGGCGAGTGGAACGGCGCCGCCGACGGCATGTAGTTCGACCACCCCGCCGTGTAGATCAGGGGAGCCGTCTCGCCGAGCGCTATGCTGACCGCCAGCAGAACCGACGTGAGGATTCCCGGCATCGCGCTGGGGAGGCAGACCATGAACATCGAGCGGCTCGTGCTCGAGCCCAGCGCGAGAGCCCCCTCGCGGAGTTCCTGCGGGACCGCGATCAAGGCCAGGTCGGTGCCGCGCACCACATAGGGGAGCATGATGATCGCCAGCGCGATCGCTCCGGCCGCCAGCGAGAAGCCCCAGCCGAGGTACCCCAGGAGCACCACGTAACCGAAATAGCCCACCACGATCGAGGGCACGCCGGAGAGCACGTCGGTGAGGAACCGCGTGACCTCCACCATGCGGGGACCGGCGAAGGCCGTGAGCCAGATGCCGGAGCCGACGCCCACGATCATCACGAGGACGAGGCCGCCCAACACCAGCATGAACGTGCCCACGATGGCGTTGGCGAGTCCCCCGGAGATCCCGTTGGTGACGGTCACGAAGATCTCGGGGCGCAGCGCCGGCACGCCGCGCACCAGGACGAACCAGAAGAGCGCGAAGAGCATGGCGATCGACGCCGCCAGCGCCAGGGCCGAGCCCAGCCACCACGCCGATCCGATCGCGGAGCGCGCGGCGACGTTGCTGCGCATGGCCCGAAAGCGGCGCTCGTCGATGAGCGTCTTCATGCCGACCTCTCCAGGTTGCCCGCCAAGCGCAGGATCAGCCGCGCCCCCACGTTGACCACCAGCGTGATCGCGAAGAGCACGAGCGCGATCTCCGCGAGCGACCGCACGGCCAGCAGGGTGGAGTCGGTCAGCGCGCTGTCCAGCTGGGAGACGATGACCGCGGCCATCGTGTTGATGGGCTGGTAGATGTTCTGCGGCAACTGGTTCATCGCGGCGCCGCTCACCATCAGCACCGCCATCGTCTCGCCCAGCGCCCGCCCGAGCGCGAGCATCGCCGCGCCGAATATTCCCGCCCGCGCCGCCGGCAGCACCGCCTGCGTGACGGCCTGCCAAGAGGTCCCGCCCAGCGCGATGCTCGCCTCGTAGATCGAGCTCGGCACCGCGCTCATCACGTCGCGCATGGTCGCCGCCATGATCGGCAGGATCATGATCGCCAGGACGACGCCCGAGGCGAGCAGACCGTTCCCCGTCCCGATGCTGCCGCCCAAAAAGGGAACCCAGCCCAGGTGCGCGCTCAACCATGGCCCCAGCGCGTTGCCGATCCACGGCACCAGCACCACGATGCCCCAGAGCCCGAAGACCACCGACGGCACGCCGGCCATCAGCTCGACCAGCGTGTTCACCGGCGTCTTGAGCGAGGCCGGCACGCGGAAGACCATGGCGACCGCCGCCAGCAGCGCCACCGGCGTGGCCACCAGCATCGCGACGAACGAGCTCATCAGCGTGCCGTACAAGAAGACGACGACGCCGAAGGACGCACCCGGCATCCCGGCGATGCCGTTACGCGCGACGGGCCCCCCGCCGTACTGATTGCCCATGTTCCACGTGAGCGTCGTCAGAAAGTCCAGCCCGTTGAAGCGGATTGCCGGAAATGCGTAGACCGCGAGGAAGATCGCGATCAGAAATACCAATGCGGCCGTCACGGCCGCCATCGCTCCGGTGCCCCATTGCAGGGCGACGTCACCCGGCCGGTGCCGCGAGGCGGCACCGGCCGTCGGTGGAGACGTCGCGCGATCGACCTGCGTCTGCGTCGTCACTCGTATGCTCTCCGATGATGAGCGGCGGAGCCGAAGACCCTCTTCGGCTCCGCCGCGCGGACTCGCTGACTAGTGAATCTTGTCGATCTGCTTGATGCTGAGCTTCACGACGCTCTCGGGCAACGGCTTGAAGTGGACCTTGTCCAGGTACTTCATGGCATTGCCGCCATCCGAGCTGATCCCCCACGAGAGGAACTTCTTCAGCGCCGCGGCCGTTTCGGCGTTCGGCTGCTGCTCTCGAACAATCGCATATTCGTAGTTGATGATCGGGTAGGACTTCGCACCGGGGGCGAAGATCAGCGAGATCCGCTCGTCCGCCGGCGTCTTGCTCACCAGCGCCGCCGCGGCCGCGCTGACGTTCTCCGCCGTGGGGAGCACGAAGTTGCCGGCGCGGTTCTCGAGCATCGCGTACCCGAGCCCGGCCTTGTCGGTCTCGTTGAGGAAGCTCACGCCGATGTACGCGATCGAATATGGCGCGGCCTTGCAGGCCTGCACCATGCCTGGGTTGCCGTTCGCGCCGACAGCGGTGGGAACGGCCGGCCAGCTGATCGAGGTTCCGTAGGCGGGCCCGTTCTTCCACGAGGGCGTCGAGAACGTCAGGTACTGCGTGAAGATGAACGTGTCGCCCGAGCCGTCCGAGCGGTGGATCGGGATGATCCCCTTGTGCGGCAGCTTCGAGGCGTACGCTTTGTTCAGGGCCACGATGCTCTTGTCGTCCCAATAGCGGATCGAACCGCTATAGATTCCCGCGAGCACGGGGCCGGAGAGCTTGAGGTGGACGTCGTTCAAGCCCGGCAGGTTGTAGTTGACCTGTTGGGCGCTGATCGCCGTCGGGATGTTGAGCATCGGCGAAGGCGCCGCCTTCAGCTGGCTATCGCTCATGTAGGCATCGGAGGCGCCGATCTGCGCGACTCCGGAGATCGCCTCGGAGATGCCGGTGCCGCTGCCCGTGCTCTGCGTGGTGATCTGGACGCCCGGGTTATCCTTGGTGTAGTCGGCTACCCACAGGTTCATCAGCGGGTAGAGCAGGGAGGAGCCTGTCTCGAGCATCTTTACGGTCTCGGCCGTGGCGGCGGTCGCAACGGAGGCGACCATGGCACACCCGAGCACGAGGGCGACGAACTTTTGTTTCATGATGATGGCTGCTCTGTTCCTCAGACGGACGGGAGGGGAAGAGAGGTATCCCACTAGAGGTAACCAGAGCAATCTTATGACGGGATTAAGAGTATCACGGAATGCCTTAATCCTGGCGGCCGGCCGCCGGCCGAGCCGGCGAGACCACGCTAGCCGAAGCGTCCGGTGAGGTAATCCTCGGTGCGCCGGTCGCGCGGACGCGTGAAGAGCTCGCCGGTGGCGCCGAACTCGACCATCTCGCCGACCCCGTCCTCTTGCGCGAGCATGAACGCCGTGTAGCCGGAGACGCGCGCCGCCTGCTGCATGTTATGGGTCACGACCACGATGGTGTAGCGCGCCGCGAGCTGGGTCATCAGATCCTCGACCTTCGCCGTCGAGATGGGATCGAGCGCCGATGCCGGCTCATCCATCAAGAGGACTTCCGGCTCCACGGCCAGGGCGCGGGCGATGCACAGGCGCTGCTGCTGGCCGCCCGAGAGCGAGAGCCCCGATCGGCCGAGCTTGTCCTTCACTTCGTCCCAGAGCGCGGCTTGGCGGAGGACGCGCTCGGCGATCTCGAGCCGTTCGGAGGTGCGGCGGGCTTCGCCCGTGAGCCGGAGGCCCGCGACGACGTTGTCGACGATCGACATCGTCGGAAACGGGTTGGGCCGCTGGAAGACCATCCCGATCCGCCGGCGGATCAGCACGGGATCGACGCCGGGAGCATAGATGTTCTCGCCGTCCAGCAGAACCTCGCCGGTGACCGAGGCACCGCGCGTCACCTCGTGGATCCGGTTGAGGCAACGCAGGAGCGTCGTCTTTCCGCACCCTGAGGGACCGATGAGCGCGGTCACCGCGCGCGCCTCGAACTCGAGGTTGACGTTGCGAATGGCCATTCGCTTGCCGTAGTAGGCGCAGAGACTCTTCGTCGCAAGCTGAGCGCTCGTGACGTGTGGAACGGTGACGGCGTCGCTGGGCGGCATGAGGAGCGCGGCATTCGCGGACGCGGCGGCCAACCCCTCGCACGGAAACGGCGAGACGGCGACCCCTCGGCCGGGGCGCCGCCTCGAAGCGACATATGGTGCGGAAGACTGGACTCGAACCAGCACGATATTGCTACCGCCAGCCCCTCAAGCTGGTGCGTCTACCAATTCCGCCACTTCCGCAGGCGATGGACCCGCCCCGATCACCCGGGCGGGACCCCAAGGAGTTTAGACGATGGCGCCCGCGTCGTCAATCCCCTCCAGCCTACCTCATATTGGGGTCCAGGGCGTCGCGCAGGCCGTCGCCCATGTAGTTGATCGAGAGCACGGTGACCAGGATGCAGAGGCCGGGAAAGATGGCGGCCCAGGGCGCGATCGCCATGTTGTACTGGGCGTTGGCCAGCATGTTCCCCCACGACGCCGTCGGCGGCTGGATGCCGAAGCCGAGGAACGAGAGGGCCGACTCCAGGATGATCACGTTCGCGATGTCGAGCGTTGCCTGCACGATGATCGGCGCCACGGCGTTGGGCAGCAGGTGGCGGAACATGATCCGCCCGTCGGAGCTGCCGATGGCCCGCGCCGCTTCGGTAAACTCCTTCTCGCGCAGCGAGAGGTACGATGCGCGAACCAGGCGCGTGACCGGCATCCACCCGAGCCCGCCGATGATGAGCACGATGACGCCGAACGAGAGCGCCGCCTTGTTCGACGAGGCCGCGACGATGGCCGTCAGCACCAGCAACAGCGGGAGCAGCGGAATCGAGAGGAAGACGTCCGTGACGCGCATGATCGCGTAATCGACCCACTTGCCGTAGTAGCCGGCCAGGGCCCCGAGAAACGTGCCGACCACCACCTCGATCACGACGGCGAAGATTCCCACGGTCAGCGAGATGCGGGCGCCGAACATCAAGCGGGCGAGCAGGTCGCGTCCATTCTCGTCGGTGCCCAGCAGGTGGCCGAATGCGCCCGGAGGCAGGGGATAGCCGTTCCAGTGCGCCTGGTCGATGTAGTTGGGGTTCCACGGCGTGAGGAACGGGGCGAAGACGGCGACCAGGATGATGACCGCGAGGACCACCGAGCCCGCGATCGCGAGCTTATGGCGCCGGAAGCGCTTCCACGTGGCGTGGCGCTCGCGCTCGAACTCGAAGTCTGCGCCGGCGCCGGGCTCTGGGGTCTGCTGGAGGGGTAGTGTCGTGGCCATCGCTAGAGTCTCTCCTCGACGTCGGTCCCGTGCGATCAGTCGTACTTCACGCGGGGATCGAGCCACGCGTACGCCACGTCGGCGATCAGGTTGAAGAGCACGACCAGGAACGAGACGAGCATCAGATAGCCCATCAGCAACGGGAAGTCGAACTGGCCGAGGGCGTTGATGAAGAGACGGCCCATGCCCGGCCACGCGAAGATCGTCTCCGTGATGATCGCGCCGCCGACCACGCCTGGCAGCGAGAGCGCGATGATGGTGACCACCGGGATCACGGCGTTCTTGAGGCCGTGCTTGAGGATCACGGCGGCCGGGGCGAGCCCCTTGGCCGCGGCGGTGCGCATGTAGTCGGTGCGGACCACCTCGAGCATCGAGCTCCGAGTGAACCGGCTCCACGTGGCGATGTATGCCAGCGAGAGCACGATGGTCGGCAGCACCAGGTGGACGAGGCGGTCGCCGAGCGGGCAGGCGTCGGTGTAGCACATCGAGGCCGACGGCAGCTGCAAGCGGTAGCCGAACCCGGTGATCCCGTGGACGGCAAAGACCAGTTGGAGCATCAGGGCGAACCAGAAGACCGGCATCGACTGGCCGAAGAACGCGAACGTCGTCACCAGATAGTCCCACATCGAGTAGGGCTTGATCGCCGCGAGCAGTCCGGCCGGGATGCCGATCGCCAGCGAGAACGCAAAGGCGCTGCCCATCAAGATCAAGGTCGCGGGCAGACGGTCCATGATCGCCGCCACCACCGTCATCGAATTGGAGGTCGAGTAGCCGAAGTCGCCGCGAACGACGTGCCCCAGCCAGGCGAGGTACTGGATGTACAGCGGGCGGTCGAGGCCGAAGTTGTGCTTGAGGCGGGCGATATCCGCGGCGGTGATGTGCGGGTTCTGCAGGTAGGGCGTCAGCGGCCCCCCGGGAGCCTCGTGCAGGATCAGGAAGATGATGACGGAGATCAGCAGCAGAAGCGGTATCGCCTGCGCAGACCGTCGAACGACGTAGTTGAACAGCGTCGGATCCTCCCAGTCAATTCGCTGCGCCGAGGCCGCGGTCTCCCTTACGGGTGCCGCGCGAACCTTTAAACGCACCGAGAGCGGCCGTTAGCGCGGCCGCCCAGTCCTGCAAAATCGCACCAAAGTTACGGTGATCCATCGGCTTTCCCTTTGTCGACGCGCCCCCGCGGGCGGCTCATCGCACGTCTGTTCGTTCGCTCGCCTTCGTTGCGACGCCCCGCACCTGCGCCGCGCGGCGCAGGCCCAGGATCTCTCTCGCGTGCGCCGGCGTGGCCACGGGCCGCTGGAGCTCTCCGGCAAGGCGGGCGACCCGCGCGACCAGCTCCTCGTTTCGCGCCGGCTGCCCCTTGGCGTAGTAGAGGTTGTCCTCGAGGCCCACCCGCACGTGTCCCCCCATCGCGATCGCCACGGCCGCGAGCTGGAGCTGAGCGCGCCCGACGCCCGCCACCGACCAGCTGCACCCGGCGGGCAGGCGCCGCACGATGTCGACGAGGTTCTCCACGCTGGCTTCCGCTCCGCCGGGAACCCCCAGCACCACGTCCACGTGATGCGGAAAGGTCAGCAAGCCCTCGCGCTCCAGACGGCGCGCGTTGTCGAGATGGCCCAGATCGAAGATCTCGAGCTCGGGCACCACGCCGTATGCCCGCATGCGCGCCAGGATCGCGCGCATGATCGGAAACGAGTTCTCGAAGACCTCCTCTCCGAAATTCACCGTGCCGCAGGTCAGCGTCGCCATCTCCGGGCACAGCTCCAACGCCACGGCGCGCTCCTCGGGAGTCATGCCCACCGCGCCCCCGGTGGAGAACTGGACGATGAGGTCGCTGTTGGCGCGCACGGCGGACGAAAAGGCCCGGAACGTCTCGACGTCCTGCGTGGGACGGCCGTCGGCGAAGCGCCCGTGGACGTGGATCATCGAGGCGCCGGCGGCGCGGCATGCCGCCGCCGTCGCGCCGAGCGCATCGGCCGTATACGGCAGGTGCGGCGACTCCTCCGGGCGGACCTCCGCCCCGGTGGGCGCGACGGTGATGATCAACGGCTGCATGACGATGCCCTCCTAGCTCTCGTGGAGTTCTCTGGCGGCGCGTGCCGTCACCCGTTCGTCCAAGCCCAGAAGACGAGCCAACTGGATCGCATCGCCCTCCGCGCTCGCGAGGCTCGCCGCCGGTGCCAAGCGGTAGTCCATCGACTCACCGATCAGCCGCAGCGCCTCCTCGAGCGAGCGGCGGCCATCGGACCGCGCGCTCAGCGCGCGCCGCAAGCCGATGACCGCGTAATGGGCCACGCCCGCCGCCTCGGCGACGCCGTGGAAGTGCGTGGCGGCCAGCGCCAGCTCGCCGCGCTCGCGCAGCGCGTCCAGCAGGGCGACCACCAGCGCCCGTCCTTCGCGCGGACTCGTCGCGCGCGCGAACTCGTCGATCAGGAGCAGGCGCGGCACGTGGGGCTCGCGCAGCACCTTCGCGAGGCGCACGATCTCGCCGCCGAAGGACGAGAGCAGTCCCTCCCGATCGGCACGCTCCTCACCCTGCGCGGAACCTAGCCAGCAGATGCGCTCGACGAGTCGCAGGTGCGCGCCGCGCGCCGCCACGGGAAGACCCCACTGCGCGCACAGCTGAACGAAGCCCGCCGTGCGCAGGGCCGCGGATTTTCCGCCCATGTTGGGGCCGGTGATCACGGCCTGCCCCGGAAGCGACAGCGAGATGGGAGCATACGGGCGCCCGTGAGCGGCCAGCGTTTCCTCCAGGGGCAAGAGGCGCGCCTCGTCGATCGCGAGGTCATCGTGGTCGGCGATCTGTGGAGCGGTGGCCGCATGGGCCTGCGCGAACGCGACGGCGCCGCGCAGCAGATCGATCTCGCCCGCCCGCCGCAGCTCCGCCAGCAGCGCCGGAGCGTGGGCGCCGATCTCGCGCGAGAGCCGCTCGCGCGCGCGCTCCTCCAGCTCCGCCACGCGCGCAGCCGAGTCGTCCCGCGCGCGCATCGCCGCCAGCGTGCGCTCGTCGTTGGCCAGCTCGAAGACCACGTACCCGCCGGCTTCGCGCACGGTGCGCACGCCGGCCGGTACGACGGCGGGAAGGTCGGCGCGCGCGAGCGCGAACTCGCGCTCCTCGGTCACCGCGTCGCCCAGCACCGCGGCGGCGCTCTCGCGCAGGCGCGAGCGCTCGCGCGCGCAGGCCTCGGCATCCGCCCGCGCGGCGGCTCGCGCCTGGGCCAAGCCCTCCGCGAAGGCATCGTCCAGATAGAAGGCTCCGCCGCGCCGCACGCCCGGAGCCAGCCGCTCGCGCAGCGGTTCGAAGGATGCCGGCCCCAGGCGCTCGGGCGGCCTCTGACCGGCGCACGCGCGCAGCGCCTCGAGCGCGTCGAGCAGGCGCGCGACTTCGTACAGGTCGACGTCGGCCAGCGTTCCGCCCGCAGATGCCCGCGCCAACGCCTCGAGCGGATCGGGCAGCGCGCGCAACGCGGCGCCCACGCGGCTCACCTGGTGGCCGTCCCAGGACGCCGCTGCCTCCACGACCTCGGCGATCGCGGCGCGCGCCGCCTCGGCCTCCCCGGCGGCGAATGGAGCACGGGCGTCGCGCGCGCGGCGTCCGGCGCTCGATACGGGCTCGAGCACGCGCTCCAGCCAGAAGGCGCCGATCTCCTCCGCCGTCGCGGCATCGGTGAGCGCGGAGACCGCCCTCATGCGGCGGCGTTCCGGTAGACGTCATACGTGGGGAGGCCCGTGGCGCATGCCACCGCCTCTGCCAGCGCCACCGGGTCCACGTCGCGCTCCCGTCCGTGGGCGTTCACCGTCACCGCGGCGACGTGGAGCGCTCGAAGGCACCAGAGGCCTCCCGCTCGGCGCAACGCCGCCGCGGTCTGGGCGGGGATCTGCAGCGCCAGCGGATCCTCCAGCACGACGCCGCGCGCGCGGTCGCTCCTTGCAAGCAGCTCGGCGGCCCGCTCGGGCGTCAGCGCGCCGTCCACCGCGATGGCCTCCGGCGGCGCCCCACCCGGGAGAGAGAGACGGTCGACCAACGCGCGCGTCCGCTCCACCACGCCGCGCAGCGTTGGCGCGAGGGCGGCGCCGGTGGCCACGATGATGGCATCGTCGCCCCGCGCCGTGGCGGCGATCCGATCAACCGCGCCGTCCACGAGCACGACGTCGGCAAAGGAGCGCAGGGAAGCGATCAGCTCGAGCATCGCGCTCGCGGTGTTGGGCCCAGCGATCTCGATGCGCGTGGGCGCGTGCAGCCGCACGATGACGACCCGCCCCAAGGCCGTGCGATACGGCGTCAGCTCCAACACCTCCGAGGCAGGCGAGCGTGGCAGGAGGGCCGCGGCCGTCGCGACCACGGTGCCGGCGGGGAGGACGAGCTGCGGCTTTGGCAGGTTCGTGGCCACGTCGTGGACTTCGCCGTCGCGCCCCACGGAGGTGATCGCCACCGTGTGCCCCGCGCGGCGCGCCGCGCTCGCCAGCGCCGCCGTCGTCGCGGTCTTGCCGACGTCCTTCCCCGCGCCCACCACGGCGATCGAGCGTCTCCCGCCCGCGAGGGCACTGGCGAGCAGGTGGTCCACCGCGCTCGTCACGCGAGTTTAGGTACTTTCACGGATGATTACCGATTGGGCCGATGGTACCATCACGGTGAGGGCAGCACCGAGGAAGGCCCCAACGCCCTGAGTCACTCGTTGGCTCGTCCGTCGGGGAGGTGCGCCGCTCGCGACATGCCGGGGCGGGGACTGGGGGAGTTCCCGCCCTCGCATGGTGAATGCGCTCTATGCGGTGAGCAGCTGCTGGACCGCGATGCGCAATTGCGACGGCGAGAACGGCTTGTACAGGAAGCGATTCGCTCCGGCCGCTACGGCCCGCCCTTCCATCGCGTAATTGGTGTGCCCGGTGACCATGAGGATCGGCGTTTCCGCCGTCGCGGACAGCGCGCGCACCTTCTTCACGAACTCGATCCCGGAGATGCCGGGGAGCATGAAGTCGGAGATGACCAAGTCCGGCGCCTCGCGCTGGATCTCGATCAGCGCCTCTTCCGCGTCGGCGCAGGCGATGATCTCCGATTGAAGCGGCTTGAGCGTCACCCGGATCAGCGTCAGGATGTCCGGATCGTCGTCCGCAACCACGATGCGGGCCATAGTCCCTAGGATTTCTGACCCCGAGGCGCGTTCCCCCGGAGGAGCGGGGGAGGGTCGTGTAAAGCCCATGTAAAGAGCGCGTCGACCCTGCGCCGATCACGCGCCCGCGGCGGCGCGCACGGCGGCGGCAACCATCCGATCCTGCTCGGCGGGATCGCGCCACCTCGCCTGAGCCTCGGGCGAGAGCTGGTCGACCGGGTCGAAGTAGAGGAACCACCGGTCGGGCTTGACGCTGGGGGCGCTGTAGACGGCGATGCCGTTCTCGCGGTCGTAGTGGTCGTAGCTGTGGACGTCCCGCTTGCCGCCGCCGCCCGGGGCGTCGCAGATGAAGGTCGGCGTGTTGAATCCCGCCGTCGAGCCGCGGACGAACTTCTCGATGGTCACGGCCGTCTCGACCGTCGTGCGCAGGTCCTCGACGCCCTTGGTCATGTCGTGCATGTACACATAGTAGGGGTGGACGTTGAGGTAGCCCAGGCGCTTCATCAGCAGCCGCATGACCTCCGGCGCGTCGTTCACGCCCCGGATGAGGACGGTCTGGTTGCGCACGAGCACGGCGCGCTCGAACAGCGCTTGCATGGCCTGCTGCGTGATCCACGTGATCTCGTTGGGGTGGTTGAAGTGCGTGTGCAGGACCACGTCCTTCCCCATCTTCCGGCCGCGGTCCACCACGGCCGTCAGCGCGTCGAGCCACGCATCGTCGGTGAGGATCTTGCTGGGCATCACGGCGGGTCCCTTGGTCGCGAAGCGCAGACGCCGCACGTGGGAAATGTCCAGGAGCGCATCGCCGATGCGCCGCAGGCTCTTGGCCGGCAACTGGTAGGTGTCTCCGCCCGAGATCACGATGTCCTCCAGCTCCGGCCGCGAGGCGATGTACGCAAACGCGTCCTGCCACCGCTTGGGGTCCGTCGCGAGCTCGGCCTTCTCCACCGTCTCCGTGTCGCCCCCGATGGCGTACGCACGGGTGCAGAAGCGGCAGTAGACGGGACACGTGTTCAGCGGCAGGAAGAGCGCCTTGTCCTCATACCGGTGCGTGAGGCCCGGCACCGGCGAGTCCTCGAGCTCGTGAAGGGAGTCGAGGGCGAGCTTGGGATGGTCGGGGAGCATTCGCGATGCCAGCGGGATGAACTGAATGCGGATGGGATCGCGATAGGGGTCGCTCCAGTCGATCAGCGAGAGGATGTACGGGGAGACGCGAACGTTCATCGGCGCACGACGGAAGCCCGCCCGCAGATCCTCGACAAAGGCCGCCGGCGCCAGGTCCCGGACGGTCTCCACGAGCTCGTCGGGCGTCTTCACCGAGTTGCGGTACTGCCAGACGTGATCGAGAAACGTCGCTTCGTCGACGTCCTCGAACTTCGGAATCGCGCGCCAGAACTCTCCCTGGCGCAGCTGCGTGTGCTCGAGAGCCTCGGGCGGAGCGGGCGGCTTCACGCCCTTGCTGACGGTGGTGGCGTGCTGGCGCGTGAGATCGATGGCAGACATGGTGTCCTCTACGCTGGTTGGGGAACGGTGAAGCGCCGCCGGAAGTAGTCCGCGAGGGCGGCGTGGTCGCGAACGGTGTCGAGGGCGATCTGCGCGTGGCCGCGCGAGTACCCGTTGCCGATGAGCAGGTCGACGTCTCTGCCCACGCCTTCCGCGCCGAGCGCCGCGGCCGTGAACGAGGTCGCCATGTTGAAGAAATAGACGATGCCCCGCTCCCGGCAGGCCAGGATCGAGGAGAGCTCCGTTCCGGGCACGTTCACGCAGTTGATGACCACGTCGACCTCGTCTGCGGCGACGGTGGAGAGCGCGTGCAGGCACGAGAGCGCGTCGCGCGCGTCGGCCTCGACCAGCGCGTCGAGATATCCTTCGCGCTGGAGCAGCCGCGTCGAGTCCGTGGCCGCCCGCTCCAGGCCGTAGACGCGTCCCTGAGCGCCGACGGCGACCCGTGCCTGCGCCGCGCAGAGCATCCCGCTCTTCCCGCCGGCGCCGAAGATCAGAACCCGGTCGCCGGGCCGACAGATGCGGCGCGTCTGCGCCGGGGCCCCCGCGACGTCGAGCACGGCCAGCGCCACCTCCAGCTCCAAGTCGTCGGGGAGGCGAGCGTAGAGGCCGCTTTCGAAGAGGATCGCCTTGCCCCGCACGCGGAGCCGCTCGCACGCGGTCTCCACCTGGAGCACCTCGTCGATGACGAGGGGCGTCAGCGAGAGCGAGACGAGCGTGGCGACGCGGTCGCCGACGGCGAGATTCGCTCGTTCGCGCAGGTGCTCGCCGATCTCCGCGACGCGCCCCACGAGCATCCCTCCGCTTCCCGTTGCCGGGTTGTGCTGTTTGCCCCGCTCGCGCACGGTGCGCGAGACCTGCTCGGCGATGGCGGCGGGATCTCCCCCGCAGGCCTCGCTCATCTGCCGAAACGAAGCCGAGTCGATGTTGAGCGCATCGACGTCGATCAGGATCTCGTTGGCGAGAGCGCGCGGCGCGTTGTCGATCCGCCAGGCCGCTTGCGGCATCGCGCCGGCGGGCTCGATCACGCGGTGCGAGCCGTAGCGGCAGAGCCTCACGCCGACGCCTTCCTCCAAAACGACGGCTCGTCCGCCTCGGCAAGCTCTTGCAGCGGCACGGCCGCGCGCTCGTACGACGTGGCCAGGATGACGGTCGTTCGCGTGCGCGCGGCGCCGGGGATCTGCTTCAGCCGCGTCAGCAGCGCGTCGAGGTGACGCGTGTTGCGCGTGGCGACCTTCAGCATGTAGGAGTCCTCGCCGGCCACGCTGTGCACCTCGAGGACCTCGGGCAGAGCCGAGACCTGGCCGACGAAGGTGTCGTAGTCGCAGTCGGGAGTGGTGATCACCCCGATGAACGCATTGACCGCGAGCCCGACGCGTTCGAGGTCGAGACGGGCCCCGTATTGAACCAACACACCCCGGTCCTCGAGCTTCCGGATCCGGTCGTGCACGGCCGGCGGACGGAGGCCGATGGCCTCGCCCAACTCGGCGTAGGTGGAACGCGCGTTCCGCTGGAGCGCCTCCAGCAAGGCGAGGTCGGTACGATCCAAGTCGGCCATAGCCTCCGAATATTCATATATGTTCGGAAGATTCCCTCTTTGACCGCGATCTATTCGCCAAGATTGGAATTGAGCCGAACGAATCGGCGACTCGACGCCTTCGTTAAGGCACCTGGCGCCCGCTCCGATAACTGAAGGAATCGTGCGCTCTAGCGTAAGGCCGGGATATCAAGTCGACGACTTTGCCGGGGCCTATCTGGGCTTTGCCGCCGGCAGTGCGTTGCTGTGGATCGGCTCGGACGTGCTCCGAAAGCAGGCGGGGGCGGTCCCCGGCTGGGCGTTGCCGCTAGCCGGCGCCGCGCTCGCCGTGGCCGCTCTGGCGTTCGCGGGAGCCGACGTCCTCGACGCCCCAGCGCCCCTGCGGTGGGCCCTCCGGCTAACGTACGCCGCGACGCTGGCCGCCGGCGGCGCGATCGTCTTTCCCACGCTTCACGGGCTCGGAAGCTTGCTGGTCGCGTTCGCGGCGGGCGTCGCCGGCCGCGCCGCCAGCCGCCGCGCGCTCTCCGCCGCTCTGGGTCTCTGGTGCGCCGCGACGGCGGCATGGAGCTTCCTGCCGCACGCGTTCCCGCCATGGGTCGGCGCTCCGTTCGCGGGCTTGCCGGGGGGCGCCGTGATCTTCGGGGCGATCGGCGTGCTCGCCGCGGTCGCGCCGGCGCGCCTGCGTCGCCCCGCCGTCCTCGCGCTGGGCGCCCAGATCATCATCCTCTCCGGCATCCACGCCGCGCAGGGCATGTACGTCGCTCCTTTCGTCGGCTGGCCGGCGGCGGCGGGCCTCGCCGCCGGGGCGTTCGCCGATGGCCCCGTCGCCTGGCCCCGCAGCCTGCGCGCCGTCCTAGGCAGGAGGATCGCCTTCGTCGCGTTTGCCGCCCTGTGGGTCTGCGCGTCGGCTGCGGCTTTGGCGTTGGGCCACCAGGCGCAGGCGCAAGCGGTCCAGCTGACCCGACAGGCCGTCAAGCGGGCCGGGTTCGAGCTCGATCTCGTCGGCCGCACGATGGAGGGTCTCGCCGTGATCAGTCCCACCGGCGACCCCCTGCGCATCGCCGAGATCCTCGAGGAGGGCGACGTTCCGATTCTCTGGGCAGCGCGGATCTCGGCTGACGGCGCCATCGTCGACGCCTGGCCGGCGAGCACGTTCGCCGCTGCGCCGGCCGCGCTTCGCTCCTCGGTCCTGGCCACCGCACGCAAGGCCGTCGCCACGCACGGGCTCACGACGTCACCGTTCTTCGCCTCGCCGCGCCAAACGCTCGTGGCAACGGCGGAGCCCTTGAGCTATCCTCGGACCGGCGCCGTCGTCGCCGTCTACGACGTCCGAGCGTTCCTCACCACCATCGCCACGATCGACGGTACCCCCCCTGTCACGGTGAGCCTCACCGACGGTTCCCTGAGCGCTGGGACCGTGGCGCCCAAGCCCGGCTCCGCGTTCTCAACGCTCGACATCGTCACGGCGCGCGCCTTCCCGGTCCCGGGCAGCGAGCGTCCATGGCGCATCGCGGCTGCGTACTCCACCGCGACCCTGTTGGGGGCGACTGAGCGCCGGGCCGCGGCCATTCTCGCCGCCCTGCTCGTTGCGGCGGTCGCGATCCTCTGGGTCTCCTCCAAGTTCGCCGAAGCGATCGCGCGCCCGATCCGCGACGTCCGCGAGCGTGCCGGGCGAATCGCCGACGGTGAGCCCTTCGAGCCCATCGCAGCCAATAACGAGGAGCTCGCGGAGCTGGTCTCCACCCTCGACCGGGTCAGCCGGACCATCCGCTCGCGCGATCACGCCCTGACGCTCGCGCACGACTTGACGCTGGGCACGTTCGGTCTGCACGAGACCGAGGTCGTGCGCGCCATGGCCGAGCGCGCGGTCTCGAGTTACTTCGGGATCTCGGAGTGCGCTCGCATATCCGAGGGCGCACCGGCGGAGGCCGGCGAGGAGGCCGCGGTAACCCGGCCTGCCGCCGACGGCGCGGCGACCATGATCCGCTGCCCGTTACGCGCCGCCCGCTCGACGCTGGAAGTGCGCCTCCCCCACGTCATCTCCGACGACGACCTCTCCTCGCTCTCCCTCTTGGCGGACACGGCGGATCTGGCCATCGGCTCCTCCGCGCTCCTGCGCTGGCTGGGCCAGGAGCGGAGCCTCGTCGACAGCATCTACGCGAGCGTGCCGGTAGGCATCGTGCTCGCGGACCAATACGGGCACATCGTCCTCGCGAACGACGCGGCCGCGCGCCTGCTCGAGGGCTCTCCCGGTGAGATCGTCGGGCGCCGTCTCGCCGAGTGCCTGGGCACCGAGGGGCTGCACGACGGGCGCATTCGCGTCGGCGCGGAGCGGCGCCCGGTGGAGGTGCTCGTGCACCCCGACGCCGACGGGGCGCGGTCCCTCGTGGTGTTGCGCGATCTCACCGAGCAAGAGGCCCTGGAGGGGCTCAAGGCCGAGTTCACGGCCGCCGTCTCGCACGATCTGCGCACTCCTCTGACCGCCGTCAAGGGATTCGCCGTCCTGCTCCAGGAGCGCACGGATCTCGATCCGGAGGCGCGCGAGATCCTCATGCTGATCGATCGCGCCGCGAACCGGCTGACGCGGATGATCGACGACCTCATGCAGACGGCGCTGCTGGAGAGCGGACGCGTGGCGCTCGTGGTCGAGCCGATCGCGCTGGGCTCCGCCGTGCGCGGCCTCATGCTCTTCGAGGGCGAGTCGCAGTCGCACCAGCTGGTGGTGGAGGTTCCTCCGCAGCTGGCGGTGCTGGCCGATCGCGATCGCCTCGAGCAGGTCCTGGTGAACTTGGTCGGCAACGCCTACAAGTACGCTCCGCGCGGACGCATCCTCGTGCGCGCTCGCGCCGTCGGCGAGGATCGCGTCGAGATCGCCGTCAGCGACGACGGACCCGGCATCGCTCCGGACGAACAGGAGCGCATCTTCGAGAAGTTCTACCAAGCGGCGGGACAAGGCAAGCGGCGTCGAGGAGTGGGCTTGGGCCTCTACATCTCACGGGAGTTGATCGAGCGCATGGGCGGCACGCTGACGGTGCGCTCCGTCCCGGGCTTCGGCGCCACGTTCGCCGTGGCGCTGCGCGCCGCGGAGCTCGGTTCGCGTGCGGAGCGGAGCGCATGAGCGCACGGATACCGGTCGTCGTCGTCATCGACGACGAGGACGAGATGCTCCAGCTCGAGCGCCTCACGCTCGAGGCCCTTCCCAGCCGCGTGTTCGCGTATCGCGACGCCGAGGAGGCACTCGGAGCGATGCGCAGCAATCCGCCGGACGTCATCGTCACGGACGTGATGCTCCCCGGGATGTCGGGAACGGAGCTGATTGCCGCACTGCGCGCGGAGCCGAGGACGCGCCACGTCCCCGTCGTGCTGGTCACGGCCCGCGGCGAGGTGACCGAGCGCGTGTTGGGCCTTGAGCTCGGGGCCGCCGATTACATCGCCAAGCCGTTCTATCCGGCGGAACTGCGCGCGCGCGTGGCGGCGGCGTTGCGCGGCAAGGCGCTGGAGCCCCAGCTCCGCGCGGAGCGCGTGGAGCTGGCGCAAGCCGCCTACACCGACGCGCTCACGGGCGCCGCGAACCGCCGGGCCTTCGAGGACGCCCTCGAAGCGGCCGTCGCGTTCGCGTCTCGCACGCGGCGTCCCCTCAGCCTGCTCTACGTCGATCTCGACGCCTTCAAGGAGCTCAACGACCGCAAGGGCCACGCCGAGGGAGACCGCGCCCTGCAGCGCGTGGCATCCACCCTGCTGAGTTCCGTGCGCGGCACCGATACGGTGGCGCGGATCGGCGGCGACGAGTTCGCCGTGATCCTGCTCGGCTGCGACATCACCGATGCCGAAAACTTCACGAATCGCCTCTTCCGCGCCGCCGGTCAGGACGCCATCGCCTCGTTCTCAGCGGGCGTGGCAACGTCGCGCAGCGTCGTCGACGGCGACGCCACGACGTTGCGCGCGGCCGCCGACCGCGCGCTCTACCAAGCCAAAGCCGCCGGGCGCGGCGTGTGGAGGAGCGAAGCCCTGCCGTAAGGTAACGAGGCGTCATGGCGCTACTCGAGCGGGCGATTTCGAGCCCGGGTTTCCAAGAGCGGTTCTTCTTTCTGGCCAAACGGTTCGTCGCCGGCGAGACCGTCGACTCCGCCATCGAGGCGGTGAAGGCGCTCAACGCCGATGGCCTGACCGCGACGCTCGACTTTCTCGGCGAGGACGTCTTTCAGGTGGACGAGGCGCGCGCCTCGGCTGAACAGACGCTGCGCACCGTCGAGGCCGTCGACCGGGCCGGCGTCGACGCGAACCTCTCGCTCAAGCTGACCGCCCTGGGCCTCTCCATCGACGAGAATCTCGCTGCGGAGCACGTCTCGCAGATCGCTGCGCGCGCCGCGCGCAACCGCGACCCGTTCGTGCGCATCGACATGGAAGGCAGCGGCGTCCTGGACGCCACGCTGCGCGCGTTCGAGCGCGTCTACGCCCAGCACCGCAACGTCGGCATCGTCCTGCAGTCGTATCTCCACCGCACGGAGCGCGACGTGGAGTGGGCCCTCGGTCTCGGCGCCCGCGTGCGCATCGTCAAGGGCGCCTACAAAGAGCCCCCGTCCATCGCGTACAAGGACATGGCGGAGATCCGCCGGAGTTACCTGCGCGCCGCGCGAGAGCTGCTCACGCGCGGCAACTACCCGGCCATCGCCACGCACGATCTCTCGCTCATCGAGGCCGTCAAGCGGATGACTGCGGAGTGCGGCATCTCCAAGGACCGCTTCGAGTTCCAGCTGCTCTACGGTCTCCGTCCCGAGACCCAGCGCGCGCTGGTGCGCGAAGGCTACCGCGTGCGCGTGTACGTCCCCTTCGGCACCCACTGGGCCGGGTATTTCTACCGCCGCCTGGCCGAGCGCAAGGAGAACGTCTTCTTCGTCTTGGGCTCGCTGTTGCGCAAGTAGCTCCGCCGGGAATCAGCGCAGGCGCTCCACGCGCAGCATGCGATCGTCCTGCGCGATGTGATCCACCACGTTCTGCCCTCGGATCACGCGCCCGAAGACGGTGAAGTCGCCGTCGAGGTGGTACTGCGGTGACTCCGTCACGTAGAACTGACTTCCGCCGGAGTCGCGGATCGGCCGTTCGGTCCGGTCGTCGTAGTTGAGCCCGAGCGAGATGACGCCGGTCCCCTGCGTCAGCGGATTCTCTTCCGCCGGCACGCTGTAGCCGGCGTCGCCGTCGCCCTTGTTGGTCGGGTCGCCCCCTTGAATCACGAAGTCGGGGATGACGCGAAAGAAGCGCAGGTGGTCGTAGAAGCCGCGGGCGACCAGCGAGAGGAAGCTCGCCACGCTGGTGGGCGCCCACTCGGGAAAGAGCTCGACGTCGAAGTCGCCCTCCGTCGTCACGAAGCGCACGACGGGGTGCGGCCCCGGACCGGGTCCCTCGAGCGCAGCGGCGCTCGACGCATCGAAGCGCGCGTCGGCGATCGCCGCCACGCTGGCAGCGGGCGGGAGCGTGGGCGCGGGGGTCGGCTCAGCGGGGCGCGCGACGCCCCGCCCTGGAGGGCTCGCCGGCGCCCGGCGGTCCAGCGGCCGCAGGCGCAGCCACGCCGGCAGATGATCGACGCCCTCGACGAGCCGATGACCGGCGAGCAGCCGTTCCCCTTGCCATGCCTCCCAGCGCACGCGCCACGACGAGTCGGCTCGCGCGTAGCGGAAGGCCGCCGCGAGGTGCGGATCGCGCCGGATCGTCGGCGGGAGCTTGGGGTTTGCGCGGCGCTCGAGCGCATGGATGCCGAAGAGACGCACCTGCTCATCCGGGCTGTGCAGCTCGTGCAGGAAGACCGCGACGGGCGCGCTCGCCGCGTAGCCGCGAAAGAGCGCCCACGCCGCTCGCGCTTTGACAGCGGGGTCGGGATCTCGGTTGACGGCGGCCTCGAGAGCCCGCCGCGCCTGCCGGGCCGCGGGAAAGCGGGCCGAGGAGGCGAGCGCCTCGGCGGCGCGCGCTCGGACCGGCGCCACCGGATCGCGAGCCAGGCTGGCGGCCAGCGCGGCCGTGACCGTGGCCGCCTCGCGGATGCGCGCCGGGTCCCCCGTGCTCGCCGACGGCTCTCCCTCGATCCGCCCCAGGGCATCGGCGGCCATGGCCCGGACGGCGTCGGCTGGGTCGCGCAGGGCGCCGAGGAGCTCGGGGATGTCGCCGCGGCGTCCGATCAGCCCCAAGCCGAAGGCCGCCATCGCGCGAACCGGCACCGCGTCGCCCCCGTCCCGCAACACCTCCATGAGCGCCGCAGCCCCCTGCGGCAAGCGCGTCCTCCCGATGGCGAGCGCCGCGCGGGCCGCCACGCCGGCGTCCCGGTCGTGGAGAAACGCGGTCAAGCGGCCCTTCCCCAGCGATCGGGAGCGCTCGTAGTTCAGTATTTGGATCATGGGATCGGAGGCTGAGGACGCCGCGGGTACAGGAGTCTTTGAGGGCGGCATCGCGGCTCCGAGCAGGAGGACCGCCAGACCCGCCACCGCACCGACTCGCACGCCACCTCTCCTCACGAAACTTAGGGAGCCCCCCGTGCGTTAGAAGGTTGTAGGACGGCGATGCGAGCGCCTTCCTCCGGGAGTGCGTCCCAGGAAGAGGACGAGGTATGGAGGTTAACCCGGTTCACATGACTACCAAGAAAGATGGCGGTGGCATGACCGTCCGCGAAGCGGGCCAGAAAGGCGGCGAGACCGTCAAGCGCAAGTACGGCCCGGAGTTCTACGAGTCCATCGGACGCAAGGGCGGACAGGCCACCAAGGCCGCCCACGGCCACGAGTTCTACGAGCGCATCGGCAAGAAGGGCGGAAAGAAGGGTGGCGAGGCCACTCGCGACCGCTACGGGCCGTCGTTCTACGAGGCGATCGGACAGAAGGGCGGACAGAAGGTCAAGAAGCTCATCGAAGAGGGCAAGAAAGCCGCAGCCAAGGCAAGCTAAGGCCTTCGCTCGAAGGAAACGCAGATGCAGAGACGGATCGCCGTCGGAGCGCTGATCTGCGTGTTTGGTGCGTCCGGAGCGGCACAGGGTGCGGCCGCTCCAACGCCCATGCCGGCGGTATCGCCCACCCCCGCGGCCCCGGCCGCCATTGCCCCGAAGCCCGGCCGCACGCCCGCACCCAAAGACGTGCTGCCGCTGAACACCGCGTTGGTCCTCGAGCTGGACGACGAGGTCAATACGGCCACGGCCAAGCAGGGGCAGACGTTTCGCGCTCACCTGAAAGATCCGATCATGCTCGACGGCCTGACCGTTGCCCCCGCCGGTACGCCGGTGATCGGCCAGGTGGTCTTCGACAGCCGTGCCAGCGCACCGGACCACGATGGGTACATGAGCGTGACCTTCGGCCCGCTCAAGCTCGCCGGCGGCCAATCGTTGCCGCTGCGCCCGTTCAGCTCCACGTGGGACATCCACGTGACGGCGGGTGAGGAGAGCACGGCGGAGGTGACCGACGTGGTGAAGGATATCTTCATCCCGTATCACTACCTCTACCGGCAGTTCCGCAAGGGGAGCGACCTCGACCTCAAGCCGGGGACCACCGTGCATGCCGTCACCATGGGAACGGTGCGCATGATCGCCGGGAACCCCCAAGTCGAAGTGCTCCAGCCGGTGCGCCTCGGTACCGCCGTGCCGTTCACTACCGTGACGCCCATCCCGCTCTTCACACCCCAGCCGCTCATCAAGGCGACGCCGAAACCCGGGCCTTCGCCCAGCGCCGCGCCGAGCCCAAGCCCGAGCGCCGACGCCGCGCCTTCGTCCACGCCGTAGCCCCGCGCAGAGCGGAGGGACGGAGCCCCGCGCGTTCGAACCGCACAGCCGTGAGACTCCTGGTTACCGGTGGTTGCGGTTTCATCGGCTCGAATTTCGTGCGCCTCATGCTGCGCGCGCATCCGGACTGGTCGATCGTCAACCTCGACAAGCTGACCTACGCCGGCAATCCGGCGAATCTGCGGACGATCGAGGACGACCCGCGATACCGCTTCGTGCGGGGTGACATCTGCGAGGGCCAAGCCGTCGAGGAAGCGATCGGCGACGGCGTCGACGCCGTCCTCAACTTCGCCGCCGAGACGCACGTCGACCGGAGCATCACCGACCCCGAGGCGTTTCTGCGCACGGACATCCTCGGCACGCACGTGCTGCTGGAAGCGGTGCGCCGCCACGGCATCTCCCGCTTTCTCCAGGTCTCCACCGATGAGGTCTACGGACACGTGGCCGAGGGCGCCTCGCACGAGGGCTATCCGCTCGCGCCGCGCAGCCCATATGCCGCCAGCAAGGCCGGCGGAGATCTCCAGGTGCTGGCCTACCACGTCACGTACGGCACGCCGGTGCTGATCACGCGGGGCTCCAACACCTACGGCCCCTATCAGTACCCGGAGAAGCTGATCCCGCTCTTCGTGACCAATCTGCTCGAGGATCAACAGGTGCCCGTCTACGGAGACGGCCTGCAGGTACGCGACTGGCTGCACGTGGACGATCACTGTCGCGGCGTCGAGCACGTGCTGCTCCACGGCACGCCCGGGAACGCCTACAACGTCGGCGGCGGCAACGCCCGTACCAACCTGGAGATCACGCACCGGATCCTCCGGCTGCTCGACAAGGATCGGGCGAGCTACGTCCGCCACGTGGCGGATCGCCCCGGGCACGACCGGCGCTACTCGCTCGACTGCGCGAAGCTGCACGCGCTGGGGTGGATGCCGCGGGTCGAATTCGACGACGGTCTGGCCGAGACGATCGCCTGGTATCGCGCCCACGACTCGTGGTGGCGCCCGATCCGCTCGGGCGGGTTCGCCGCGTATTATCGCAGCCAATATGCCGGTCTGGAGGGGGGAACCCATTCATGAAGGGTGTGATCCTTGCGGGCGGCTTGGGAACGCGGCTGCGTCCGCTGACCAAGATCACCAACAAGCATCTCTTGCCGATCTACGATCGCCCGATGATCCACTACCCGCTGCAGACGCTGGTGCGAGCCGGGATCGAGGACATCATGATCGTCACCGGCGGCAGCAGCGCGGGCGACTTTCTGCGCCTGCTCGGCAACGGCCGCGAGTTCGGGCTCAAGGACATCTTCTACACGTATCAGGAGGGCGAAGGCGGCATCGCAGACGCCCTCAAGCTGGCGGAGCACTTCGCGGACGGCGAGCGGACCGTGGTGATCCTGGGCGACAACATCTTCGAGGACGACATCGCTCCCTACGTGCAGGCGTTCTCGAAACAGTCCTCGGGGGCGCGCCTGCTGCTCAAGAACGTCCACGATCCCCAGCGCTTCGGCGTGCCGGAGTTGGACGGCGACCGCATCGTGCGCATCGACGAGAAGCCCAAGGAGCCCAAGAGCTCGTATGCCGTCACGGGCATCTACATGTATGACGGCCGCGTCTTCGACTATTGCCGCACGCTTCGGCCCAGCTCGCGCGGCGAGCTCGAGATCACGGACGTCAACAACGCCTACATCGCCTCGGGGGATCTGCACTACGACGTGCTGCAGGGGTGGTGGACCGATGCCGGCACCTTCGAAAGCCTCCATCTCGCCAACCGGCTGGTCGCCGAGCGCAGCGGCTGGTCGGAGGCCGCTGTCGCCGCAGCGGGCTGAAGCCCAGGAGCGTGTCGGACGATGCTCCTAGGAGCCGCCGTGCTCGCCGCGCGGCGCGCGCTCGGCCCTGCGGCGCGTCCACGCCAACGCGGCGGCCGCCAGCAGCCCGCCGACCGCACCCGTGCCGATGTCGATCAGGTTCCAGATCCGCGGCTCGATGGGCCTGTCCAACAAGACTTCCCAGTAGTGCTGGGCGATCTCGATGCACGTCGAGAAGAGCGTCCCCGCCGTCACGGGCACGGTCCAGCTCACCGGCTCGCCCTCGCCCTGAACGGCCCGCGCGACGCAATACGAGAGGATGGAGAAGCTCAACGTCGCCATGATCTTGCGCGGATAGATGTGGAACGGGCCCGCGATCAGGCCGACCGAGAAATCGTAGACGCCTTCTTGCAGCGAGAGGTAGAGGAACACCGCGCCGAAGATCGTGGCGGCCACCCACCACGCGGTCGAACGAGACACGCTACTCGTTGTTCCAGTAGTCTTTGAGCGCCTTGCCGCGCGAGGGATGACGCAGCTTGCGTAATGCCTTCGCCTCGATTTGGCGGATGCGTTCGCGGGTCACGCCGAACTCCTGACCGACTTCCTCCAGCGTCCGCTGATGGCCGTCTTCCAACCCGAAGCGCAAGACGAGCACCTTGCGCTCGCGATCCGTCAGGTTCTTGAGGACATCCTGCATCTTCTCCTTGAGGAGCATGACGCTCGCCGCTTCCGCCGGGGCCACCGCCTCGTCGTCCGGGATGAAATCGCCCAGATGCGAGTCTTCTTCTTCTCCGATGGGCGTCTCGAGCGAGATCGGCTCCTGCGAGATCTTCATGACCTCGCGCACCTTCTCGGTGGTCAAGCCCATCTCGGCGGCGATCTCCTCGACGGTCGGCTCGCGCCCCTTCTCTTGCAGCAACTGCCGCGAGACCTTGATCAGACGGTTGATGGTCTCCACCATGTGCACGGGGATGCGAATCGTTCGCGCCTGGTCCGCGAGCGCGCGGGTGATCGCCTGGCGAATCCACCACGTGGCGTACGTCGAGAACTTGTAGCCCTTGCGATAGTCGAACTTCTCGACCGCGCGAATGAGCCCGAGGTTCCCTTCTTGGATCAGGTCGAGGAAGAGCATGCCGCGTCCAACGTACTTCTTGGCGATCGACACGACGAGACGCAGGTTCGCCTCGGTGAGCTTGCGCTTGGCTTCCTCGCCCTGCCAGAGGACGCGCTGGTCGGGCTTCTCTGCGCGCTGCTCGTGTTCTCCGGCCTCGATGGCCTGCGCTAGACGGCGCTCGTCCTCCATGCTCAGGAGGGGGACGCGCCCGATCTCCTTGAGATACATACGGACCGGGTCGTCCAACGAGAGTCCGCCGGACAACGCGTTGTCGTCCTGCACCTCTCCGGGCTCGTCGCCGTCCTCGGCGCGCGCACTCTTCTGCTCGTCGACGATCTCGATACCCATGCCGGCGAGATCCTCGAACAGATCGTCGATGCGCTCGGGGCTCACGTCCTCCGGCGAATTGTCGAAGACGGCGTTGACCTCTTCATAGGTCAACGTCTTCAGCTTCTTGCCTTTCTCGATGAGCCGTTTGATCTGCTCGTCGAGCGACAATTGCACGCCACCCCGCTCGGTTGCGGCGGCCTTCTTCGGCGCCTTGCGCGGCACGTTTCCCCTCCTTTCTCCAAAAAATATCGGACGCGAGCTGCTGCGCGCCCCACCCGTGGAACACACGCCGCACGCCGAGCGTTGCCGAAACTCGTCTGGACGCCCCTCCGACGGCCCGTCCCGGGAGACGGTGCGGAGAGCCAACCTCAATACGGTGGCCCCCTACTGTTTCCCCTGCAAGCGCAAACGAATCGCCCCCCGCTCCTCGATCAGCTCGGGGGGCACGCGCTCGCCGTCCCCATAGCGCCGGGCGATCTCGCGCTCCAGCTCGGCGACCCGGCGGCGGTCGGCCCGGGAGGCCAGCCCGGAGGCGAAGCGCTCGATTTGCTCCTCGCGCGCCTCCGGCGCCATCGCCTCGGCGGCGCTGGCGGCCGTCGAGACGAGCACATCCGTCAACGCGCGCGTCGCCTCCTCGTCGCCGCCGAAGAGGGCGAACGGCTCCACGCCCGCCTCGAGCTGGGCCCGGCGCTCGACGATCGCGGCGTAGATGCGCCGGTAAAGCGGCGCCTCGAGCGCCTCGGGCGGGACCATGGCCGCCGCCCGCTCCAAGAGCGAGGGCTGGGCAAGCAGCGTGGCGAGCAGCTCCCGCTCCCGCGCATGCGGCTGGGGCGCCGGCGGGGCGTAGCGCGTGAACGCAGGGGAGGGCGCGCGCGCCGAAGGCGCGTGCCACGCCTCGGAGAGAAAGCGGCTCGAGCGGACCTCACCGGGGTCGACCTCCAGTCGCCGGCAGAGCTGGACCAGCCAGTAGTCCCGCTCGAGCTCGTCGATCTCGGCGATCTCCCGCGCCACGCTGCGGAGCATCTCGGCGCGCGTGGCCGACCCCTCGCGGATGTGCTGGTAGGCGAGCTCGATCTTGTAGCCCTCCCACGGCACGGCCGCGGCCAAGAGCGCGGCGAATGCCTCGGCTCCCCGTGCCCGCACGAACGAGTCCGGGTCCTCGCCCTTGGGGAGCATCACGATCTGCGCCTGGAGACCGGCGGCCCGCAGGGTGTCCACACTCTTGGCGGTGGCGTTGGCGCCGGCGGCATCGCCGTCGAAGCAGAGCAATGCGCGCTGGGCGTAGCGGTGCAGCTCCCCCGCCTGCTCGGCGGTGAACGAGGTGCCCAGCGAGGCGACCGCATGCTGAAAGCCCGACTCGTGAAGCGCGATGCAATCGAGATACCCCTCTACCACGATGGCCGCCCCGGCCGCGGCGATCGCGCGGCGCGCCACATTGAGGGCGAAGAGATGACGTCCTTTCGTATAGACCGGCGTGCCGGAGGTGTTGAGGTACTTCGGCTCCTGGTCGCCCAGCGCGCGCCCGCCGAACGCGATCACCTCGCCGGTGGGGGCGTATGTGGGGATCATCAGGCGCCCGCGGTAGAAGTCGTAGTAGCCGTGCTGGCCCTGCTTGAGCAGCCCAGCCCGGGCCGCCAGCTCGAGATCGATGCCTTGAGCCTTGAGGTACTCCACCAGCCCGTCCCAGCGCTCGGGGGCGTAGCCGAGCTTGAAGGCGGCGACGGTCGCCTCGGAGAGGCCGCGCCTGGCGCAGTAGGCGCGCCCGGCGCCGCCGTCGGCGCCGCCGGTCAGCTGCTCGCGGAAGTAGATCACCGCCGCGGCATTGGCCTCGTAGATCGCCTCCCGCTCGGAGCGTCGCCGCGCCATCGCCGGGGTCTCCTCCTCGACCTCGACGCCGGCCCGCTTGGCGAGCATGCGCACGGCCTCGGGGAACGTGACGTTCTCGACCAGCTCCACGAACTTGAAGAGCCCGCCCCCTTGACCGCAGCCGAAGCACTTGAAGAACCCTTTGTCGCCGGCGACGGTGAAGCTGGGCGTCCGCTCGCTGTGGAACGGGCAGAGGCCGACGTAGTCCTTGCCCCGCTTGCGGAGCTGCACGTATGAGCCGACCAGCTCGACGAGCGAGAGGCGCGACTGGATCTCGGACAAAACGGAATCAGCGATCGCCACGGAGCTTGCTACGTTCGAAGGGCATGCTGTGGAGCACCCTGTTGAGGCCCTGTGGGTCGCGGCGAATAAGTCGCCTTTCCGGTGGACTCGCTGTGCATGGCCTCTTACGAACGTGCGTTCGCTCCAGGCTGGCCGGTGCCCCTCCAGGGGACGCGCGCGGTTTCCACGTCCATGTGGAAACCGCTACTCCCCTCGTCCTCGCTCCCGCCCTCCGGGCTCCGCTTCGGACCTCAGAGGCCCCTGTCGGGGCATCAGCCAGCCCGGCGCTGACCGCCCCAGCAGCCGGCGCAAGCTCGCGGCGTTCCGCAACGACACGGCGGCGGGGGCCTTCGCCGCAAAGCGGGGGCTCTGAGGCGCGAGCGGAACCAGGATGGTGGAGCGAAGCGCGAAGGCAGCAGGAGCGCCACAGGAGGTGGCGCGACGGGCGCCCCGCGCGCGGCGAAGGCCCCGCCGCCGTGCCGCCCAAACCGCCGAGGGACAGCGCAAAGACGTGAAGCGGATCTTCGACCCGATCCATGGATTCATCGAGCTGACGGAGCCCGAGGTGGCGCTGATGGACAGCGTCCCCTTCCAGCGGTTGCGGCGCCTGCGCCAACTGGGATTGGCGTATCTGGCGTTTCCGTCGGCGGAGCATTCGCGCTTTACGCACGCGCTGGGCGCGCTGGCGATGGGGACGCACGCCATCGAGGCCCTGCGCGCCCATTCGCCGGAGTATTTTCGCGGCGATCGCGACTACGACGAGCAGCGCCGGCTCCTGCGAGTCGCCTTGCTGCTGCACGATCTGGGGCACGGACCATTCTCGCACGCCTCGGAGGCGGTGCTGGGCCGGCGCCACGAGACGCGCACGGAGGAGATGCTGGCCCTTCCCGAGCTGCGCGCCGGCATGGAGCGCGCGCGCGTGGATCCCGCCGAGGTGCTCGGCCTCATCGTGGCGGACCGCCCTTCGTCCCATCCGGTGCTCAAGGAGCTGGTGAGCGGTCCGAATCTCGACTGCGACCGCATGGACTACCTCCAGCGCGACGCGTACTTCACCGGTGTGAGCGGAGGCCGCTACGACGTCGCGCAGCTCGTCGCCTCGCTCCGGGTCCTCTCCGTGGAAGGCGAGCCGCGCCTGGGCATCGACGGCCGCGGCCTGGTCGCGCTGGAGCAGTTCGTCCTCGCGCGCTACATGATGTTCGCCACCGTCTACTTCCACCACACCACGCGCGCCTTCGAGCGCGCCCTGGGCGAGGCGCTGCGCGAACTGTGGACGCGGCCGCAGGATCTGGACGGCATCGAGGAGTTTCTGGCCTGGGACGACTTCCGCGTAATGGAGAGCCTGCGCCCCTCCCAAACGCCGGCCGCGCGCGCCTTGCGCGACCGCGTGGCGCCCTTCGCCCTCGCCGCGGAGTTCAACGGCGAAGGCGACCTCACGCTCTACGAGACGTGCGAGCGCGTGCTGCGCGAACGCTTCGGCGACGACGTCTGGGGCGACGCCGTCGAGGAGCGCATGCGCCGCGGCCCGGCGCTCTTCGTGCACCTGATGGGCGCAACCGTCGAAGCCGCGGAGGCCTCCGACCTCATCCGACGCCTCTCGGGCAAAGCCTACTGGCGCAAGCTCTTCGTGCGCCGCGGCGCGGAGCGCTTGGCCGAGGCACGCCGCCTCTGCGCGCAAGCGCGCGCCCGCCGCTCGCCCACGTGGAGCGCGATGCCCCTGCCGTTCTAGCGGCGAACGACGCCCTGACCAGGTATTCTTCCCATCGCAGCGGCGGCGTCCCGGGCTTGGGCGCTCCACCGGCCGAAGTGCGCGCTTCGTCACACCGCGAACGGGCGGCGAGCGTTCGCGAGCGCGACGGGTATAGGTTCGACGTCGAGGCGCCGGCCCCACGCGGCCGGCAGCGGGACGCCCCTGACGCGGCGACCGTCTCACGCGACTCGACCACCTCACCAACGAGCGAGGGCTCGCAAAACCATGATCAGATCGACACTCGCGTCGGCCGCATTCGCCGTCGCACTCGCCATCGGCGTCATGGGCACTGCCTCGTATGCGCAGAGCCACCACGCCGTCGCCTCGCCGGTAGCGCAGCAACAGACGCCCGACCCCTGCGCTTCCGGGTCTCCGCAATCCGTGCCGGCGGCCGCCGGCACAGCAGCGTTACAAGGGCCCGTGGCTCAAGCCACGATGGAGCCCAACCCCTGCCCGTCGACCACACCGGGCTACTAGACCGGAAGGGCTCGGCCGTCTCCATCGGCCGAGCCCTCCTTTTCTAGTCCTGGTCGGCGCCCTCGCGCTTGCCCCGCTGGGCCAGCGCCGCCTGCGCGGCGGCGAGCCGCGCGATGGGAACCCGGTACGGCGAACACGAGACGTAGTCGAGGCCAAGCTCGTCGCAGAACGCCACGCTCGACGGCTCGCCGCCGTGCTCGCCGCAGATGCCGATCTTCATGTTCGCGCGCACGCCGCGTCCCTTGCCGACCGCCATCGCCATCAGCGGGCCCACGCCTTCGCGATCCAGCACCTGGAAGGGATCGTCCTTGAGGATCTTGAGGCTCAGGTACGCGGGGATGAAGCTGCCCTCGGCATCGTCGCGCGAGTAGCCGAATGTGGTCTGCGTGAGATCGTTGGTCCCGAACGAGAAGAACTCGGCGACGCCCGCCAACTGATCGGCCACGACGCACGCGCGCGGCAGCTCGATCATCGTGCCCACCTGAATCTCGAACGGCTGCACCCCGAGCGCGACGAAGGTCTCGCTTACGGTCTTGCGCGCGCGCTCAGCCGTGAACTCCATCTCGCGCAGGTTTCCGACGCCGGGGATCATGATCGCCGGCCTCGCATCCACGCCGCGCCGACGGAGCGCCGCGGCGGCCTCGACCACGGCGCGCACCTGCATCGCATAGATCTCCGGGTAGACGATGCCCAGGCGGCAGACGCGGAAGCCCAGCATGGGATTCTGCTCGTGAAGCTCGCGCACGCGATGGAGGATGCGCATCTTCTCCGCGTAACGCGGGTCGCTCTCTCCGTGCGCCATCCGCAACTCGGTGGTTTCCACCAGCAGCTCGTCGTAGGGCGGGAGGAACTCGTGCAGCGGCGGATCGAGCAGGCGGATCGTCACGGTGTACGAGGCCATCTCCTCGAGGATGCCCTCGAAGTCCGAGCGCTGCATCGGCAGCAGCAGCTCCAGCGCCTGCGCCCGCGCCTCGGCCGTGTCCGCCAAGATCATCTCGCGGACGATCGGCAAGCGCCGCTCACCGAAGAACATGTGCTCCGTGCGGCAGAGGCCGATGCCGCGCGCGCCGAGCTCGCGCGCGCGTCGCGCGTCCTCCGGCGTGTCGGCGTTGGCCCATACCTCGAGGCGACGGGCCTCGTCAGCCCAGCCCAGAAAGCGCGCCAGCCACTCGGGGAGCTGCGCGGGCGGCGGAATCAGCGGCAGCGCCTGCAGAATCACTTTGCCGTTGCTCCCGTCGATGGTGATGGCATCCCCCTCGCGAAGCGTCCGCCCGTCGAGGGTGATCGTGCGCGCGCGCTCGTCGATTCGCAGCGCCTCACAGCCCGCCACGCACGGTTTGCCCATGCCGCGCGCAACGACCGCGGCGTGCGAGGTGGCGCCGCCTTTCGCGGTCAGCACCCCCGCAGCGGCGATCATGCCGTGCACGTCGTCGGGCGCCGTCTCGTCGCGCACCAGCACGACCGTGCGCCCCTCCTTGGCCCACGCCACGGCGGTGTCCGCGTCCAGCACGAGCGCCCCCGTGGCGGCACCGGGCGAGGCGTTGAGCCCCGTCGCGGCGGCGTCGTAAGACTGGGCGGGATCGATGCGCGCGTGGAAGAGCTGATCCAAGCTCGACGCCTCGACCCGGCGCAACGCCTCATCGCGCGAGATCAATCCCTCGCCGACCATGTCGAGCGCGACGCGCACGGCCGCCTCGGCGGCGCGCTTGCCGCTGCGCGTCTGGAGCATGTAGAGCTTGCCCCGCTCCACCGTGAACTCCATGTCCTGCATGTCGCGGTAGTGGCGCTCCAGCTTGTCGGCGATCTCGACGAACTGCCGGTAGACCTCCGGCTGCCTCTGCTCCAACTCGCTGATCGCCATCGGAGTGCGAATGCCCGCGACCACGTCCTCGCCCTGCGCGTTGGTCAGGTACTCGCCGAAGAGGCGGTGCTCCCCGGTCGACGGGTTACGCGTGAAGGCCACGCCGGTTCCGCTGTCCTCGCCCATGTTGCCGAAGACCATGGTGACGACGTTGACCGCCGTGCCCCAGCCGTCGGGAATCTTGTTGAACCGCCGGTAGTCGATCGCGCGCTTGGAGTTCCACGAGTCGAACACCGCCTCGATCGCCCGGAACAGTTGGGCGTGGACGTCTTGCGGGAACGGAGATCCGCTCTGCTGCTGCACCAGGTCCTTGAACTCGCGGACCACCGCGCGCCAGCCGTCGGCGCTCACCTCGGGATCCGACGCGGCGCCCTCCCGCCGCCTCTGCTCGGCGATGACGTGCTCGAAGCGCTCGCCGTCGAGCCCCAGCACCACTTTGCCGAACATCTGGACGAAGCGCCGATAGGCGTCCCACGCGAAGCGCGGGTTACCGGTCAGCGAGGCGAGGCCCTCGACGGTCTCGTCGTTGAGACCGAGGTTCAGAATCGTGTCCATCATCCCCGGCATCGAGACCCGCGCCCCCGAGCGCACGGAGACCAGTAAGGGATCGGCGCGCCCGCCGAAGCGCTTGCCGGTGCGCTCCTCGAGGATCGCCACGTGCCGGCGAACCTGCTCGTCGAGCCCTGCCGGCAGCTGCGGGCCGTTGGTATAGTACGCCAGGCAGGCCTCGGTGGTGATGGTGAAGCCATCGGGAACCGGCAGGCCCGCCCGAGTCATCTCGGCCAGTCCCGCCCCCTTGCCGCCCAGCAGGTCCCGCATCCCTGCGGAGCCCTCCTCGAAGCGGTAGGTCCACGTCGCACCTACCGTGCGAGCGGCCTTCCCCGCGACGGGCGCCATCAACTTGGCCATCGAGCGATATCCTCCGGCATGGACATGGTTTCCGCGATCTTCGAGTTGCGGAGCAAAGTTTCCTTATTACCTTATGCCCGAGGAGATGGGAGCCAAAAGTCCGCCCCCTCGCGAGGGAGATTCCCCTTTTCGTCCCGGAAAGACCGCGCCTAGCCGTCCAACTTGGGAATCAGGACCGCGGCGAGCTGGTCGGCGGCCACTCGGGTCTGCTCCATCGTGTCGCGGTCGCGCAGCGTCACGGTGCCGTCGTCGAGGCTCTGATAGTCCACGGTGACGCACCACGGCGTCCCGATCTCGTCCTGCCGGCGGTAGAGCTGCCCGATGTTGCCCTCGTCGTACTGGGTGCGCATCACCCTCCGCAAGGCGTGCTCGATCACGCGCGCCCGCTCCACGAGCTCCGGCTTGTTGCGCGCCAAGGCGAAGACGGCGGCCTTCACCGGCGCGATCTCGCGGTGGAAGCGCAGCACCACGCGCTCCGCCTCCTTGCCGTTCTGGTCGACGTAGTGCTCCTTGTCGTACGCGTCGATCAGCAGCGCCAGCGCCGTGCGGTCGACGCCGGCGGAGGCCTCCACCACGATGGGGACGTACTTGGCTTTGTTGGCCTCGTCGAAGAACGAGAGGTCCTTCCCCGACTCCTTGATGTGCGCCGTGAGGTCGTAGACGCCGCGGTTGGCGATCGACTCCAGCTCCCCCCAACCCCACGGAAACTCGTACTCGACGTCGGTGAGCGCCTTGGCGTAGTGGGCCAGCTCCTCTTTCGCCAGCTCGCGGAAGCGCACGCGGCTCTCGACCAGATAGCGCCGGTACCAGCGCATGCGCAGATCCACCCACGTGCGGTACCACTCGTCGTCCGTGCCGTCCGGCGGAACGAAGAACTCCAGCTCCGCCTGCTCGAACTCGCGCGTGCGGAACGTGAAGTTGCCCGGCGTGATCTCGTTGCGGAACGCTTTGCCGATCTGCGCGATCCCGAACGGCGGCTTGCGGCGCGCCGCCTGCGCCACGTTCTTGAAATTGACAAAGATGCCCTGAGCCGTCTCCGGGCGCAGCCACACTTGGCTGGCCGTGTCTTCCGCGGGGCCCAAGAAGGTCTTGAGCATGAGGTTGAAGTTGCGCGGCTCCGTGAGCGAGCCTTTGCTTCCGCAGTCGGGGCACTGCTCCAGCGAGGGCAGGTGGTCGGCGCGGAAGCGGTGCTTGCAGACCTTGCAGTCCACCATCATGTCGTGGAAGGTCGCCGCGTGCCCGGAGGCCACCCACGTCTGCGGGTGCATGAGGATGGCGGCATCGAACGGCACCACGTCGTCGCGCAGCTCCACCACCTCGCGCCACCACGCCTGTTTGACGTTGCGCTTCAGCTCCGCGCCCAACGGACCGTAGTCCCAGACGCCCCCGGCGCCGCCGTAGATCTCGGACGACTGGAAGACGAAACCGCGGCGTTTGGCGAGCGCGCTGACTTCGTCGAGCGAGGGCTGGTAGCGTTGCGTCTGGGCGGTCATAGGCGGGAGAGTTGCGCTCTCCGCGGCGCTTCCCCCTTGTCGCCTCCGCGAACTCGCGCTAGACGGCGGCGACGCGGGGCTGGGTCTGCGCGCGGAGCTGGCCGCACGCCGCGGCGATGTCGCGCCCCATCGGATGGCGAATCGTCGAAGGGACCCCGGCGGCGGTGAGCAGCCGCTGGAACGCGGCGATGACGGCACCCTCGGAACCCTGGAACTCCGCATCCGGCGTGGCGTTGTACGGGATCAGGTTCACGTGGTAGAGGCGCCCCGCCATCAGACGAGCCAACGCCCGGGCGTCTTCCTCGCGATCGTTGACGCCGGCCAGCATCAGGTACTCGAAGAAGACCTTCCGTCCGGTCTTCGCGACGTAGCGCGCGCAAGCGTCCATCAGCTCGGCGATCTTCCAGCGGCGGTTGACCGGCATGATCGCGTCGCGCTGCTTGTCCGTCGGAGCGTGGAGCGAGATCGCGAGGTTGACCTGAAGACCCTCCTCGGCGAAGCGGTCGATCGCGGGGACCTTGCCCACCGTCGAGATCGTGATGTGGCGGTGGCCGAGTCCCAACCCCTTCGGGTCGTTCAGCAGCGCGACGGCACCCATCACGGCGTCGTAGTTTTGGAACGGCTCTCCCATCCCCATGAAGACGACGTTGGTGATCCGGCGGCCCTGCCGCGCCAGCAGGCGCGCGAAGTAGCGCGCCTGGTCGAAGATCTCGCTCGCCGTGAGATGGCGGGAGAACCCCCCTTGCCCCGTTGCGCAGAACGCGCACGCGAAAGCGCAACCGGCTTGACAGGAGATGCAGACGGTGTTGCGGTCGCCACGGTGCTCCATCAGCACGGCTTCGACCTGCTGGCCGTCGTGCAGCGCGAAGAGTCCTTTGGTGGTCTGCCCGTCGCTCGAGCGCTGCACCACCGTCGGGCTCACCGTGTCGAACGGGAAGCCGCGAGCAGCCAGCTCGTCGCGCAGCCCCCGCGGCAGCACCGTGACGGAGGCGAGGTCGTCGCACAGCTCCTTGGCCGCGGCACGATAGACCTGCTCCAGCCGGTAACGCTTGAGCCCCAGCTCCCCGGCCAACGCCGCGCCGTCGCGCGAGCCGGCGGCTCGCGCGCGATCGTCCCACCAGATGCGCATGGGGTCGCGTTCTTCCATAACCGACTTATGGTACCGGAATCGGGGCGGCGCGTCCAGCGAGGCGGCGCCCTCCGGCGCTCAGAAGAGCGTCGTCTGGGCGGGCGCGGAGTCGGGAGGGGCGGGCGGGGCCTCGGACGGCAGTGCGCTTGCCCGCTCGATGTCGTCCAATCGCGCCTTGGCCGCCTTGAGATCGTCCCAGACCAGCCGTTTGACCTCGCGTTCGCTGCCCCCGGTCTGCCGCAAGACGTATGCGGGGTGGAAGGTCACCATGAGCGGGATCCCATGCGGACCCTCGTACCAACGGCCGCGCATCTTGGTGATCTGGAACGCGGGGCCCAGGAACGACTTGGCCGCCGGAGCGCCAAGCGCCAGGATCACCTTGGGGCGGATCAGCGCGATCTGCTCGTCGAGGTAGGGGCGGCAGTTCGCCAGCTCCTCGGGCGTGGGCGCGCGATTGCGCAGCTTGGCGCCCTCCCGGTAGCACGCCCGGCACTTGACGGTGTTGCAGATGTAGACCTCGTCGCGCTCCAGGCCGATCGCCGCGAGCATCTTCGTCAGCAGCTCGCCGGCACGCCCCACGAAGGGGTGCCCGGTGCGGTCCTCGGTCTCGCCCGGACCCTCGCCCACGCACATCAGGCGCGCGCAAGGGTCGCCGTCGCCGAAGACGCTCTTGGTGCGCAGGGACCCGATCTCGCACCGCCGGCACCCCTCGACGGCGCGGGCCAGCGCCGCCAACGTGCGCTCGCGCCGCGCGCGCTCCTCCAACGTCGGCTCGCTCATCATCCCACTCGCTCCGCCACGCTCCGCTCGCGGGAGCCCTGCGTAAGTGAAATCTCTCCGGGGGCGCAATTGCGCCAGACGCAATTGCTCATCTCGGCTCCGGATCCAGCACGACCGCCTCGCCCACGGCCATCAGCCGCGTGGCCCCCGCCTCGTCGACGGCGTGAAAGCGCACCCCGATCACCCCGTTGGCGCCCATGCGCTCCGC